>Ga0307413_10000740_pt1 | contig 11285 bp, 7 predicted proteins | sample DK1Ometagenome_3_FD_203714 | JGI IMG/M metagenome (GOLD analysis project Ga0307413, IMG submission 203714) | Maize rhizosphere microbial communities from greenhouse at UC Davis, California, United States - DK15-O-2 | ecosystem: Host-associated > Plants > Roots > Rhizosphere > Soil | place: USA... | reverse complement strand
CGTCGACTGCGGGGTCTGCCCGGCCATGGGCACCGACATCGAGATCGGCCCGACCGGCCGGACGCTGCTGCCCCTGACCCCGATCAGCTGACCCCCGGTCAGCGGTCGGCGACCGCGGTCAGCGCGTCGACCAGGCCGTGGCCGTAGAAGCCGTTGTAGCCCTGGTAGCCGCTGCAGAAGGCGTCCTGGGCGCCGGTGCCGTTGAGGTCGTAGTCGGCCGGGCAGGCCAGTCCGCTCGCCTGCGAGGTGAGCATCCTGGTCAGCTGCTTCGGCGTCGCCGAGGGGTTCGCCGACTTCAGCAGCGCCGCCACGCCGGTCACGTGCGGCGTGGCCATCGACGTGCCGCAGGACCGCCCGTAGCCGTTCGGCACCGTGGACAGCACGCACCCGGAGTCCGGCCGGGCCGAACCCCTGGCCCGCTCGCCGCCCGGCGCGGCCACGTCGATCACGCCGAGCCCGTAGGCGCTGTAGCCGGCCTTCACCTGGTCCGGGCCGACCGAGGACACCGCGACCACGTCTCGCAACCCCGCCGGCAGCACCCGGCAGGCTCCGCCCAGGCTCCGCCGGTCGCCGCCGCCGTCGGCCGTGCCGGACGCCTGACCGCGGGGGTTCGCCAGGTCGGCGCCCTCGTTGGACGCCGCGGCCACGGTGAGCACCCCGCGTGCCGTCGCGTGGTCGACGGCCCGGCGCACCGCCTCGTACACCACCCGCTCGCCCTCGTTGCGGCTGCAGGTCAGCAGCCACGGGTCGACCACGTAGCTGTTGTTGGTGACCGCCATCCGGTGTGCGGCCGCCCACATCAGGCCGCAGACCGCCGCCTCCGGCGTGATCCGGCCGTCGTCGTCGACCACCTTCACCGACGCGATCCGCACCTCCGGCGCCACCCCGGTGATGCCGACGCGGTCGTCCGCCGCGGCGATGATGCCGGCCACGTGGGTGCCGTGGCTGGACCGGGTCGGCAGCCACGCCTGCGGTGAGGTGTCGGCCCGGCCGGTCAGACAGCCCGCCGATGCGGCGGCGTCGACCGCGGCGGCCAGGTCCGGATGGCTCGCGTCGATGCCCGCGTCCAGCACGCCGACCAGCACGTCCGGGCTGCCCCGGGACACCCGGTGCGCGGCCGGCGCGCCGATCATCGTCATGTCCCACTGCTCGGCGGTGCGGTCCGCCGCCGGCACCCTGGCCGGGTCGGTGGTCACCGCACTCGACGAGGTCCGGCCCACCTCGGCGGTCCGCCGGGCCGGTATCCGGTGCGCGCTGAACGCGCGGTCGAGGCCGAGGCGGTCGACGAACTCCTGGTCCCGCGAGGTCGCCACGGCGACCGCGATCTCCGGGTAGTAGACGGTCGTCTCTCCGCAGGCGGCGCCGATCTCGGCGACCGCGTCGGTCTCGGCCGTGCCCGGACCGAACAGCACCACGAACCGCGAGTTCGGCCCGTAGGCGCAGGTGGCGGGGGCCGCGACGACAGCCTCCAGCGGCGCCGCGCGGGCGACCGGTCCCACGCCCAGCAGGGCACCGGACAGGGTGGTCGCGAGCAGCGCCGCACTGGTCACCACCGGTCGGAACCGAGGCACTGCCGCGACCTCCATCGTCACCGCCGGACCCCGCTGGTCCGCTGGCCCACGTCGGGACGGTAGCCAGGCCGGGGCCGTCGGACAAGGCCACGGGGCCATGCCTGCCAGACTAGTCGGGCGTGCCGGCGACGTCGGCGCACCCGAAAGGAGCAGTCCACGGTGACCCGCAGATCCACCGACGCGGCCAACCCGTCCGCACCCCCGGTCCAGCGGCTGCGGCTGCGCTACGCCAAGCGCGGGCCGCTGCGGTTCACCTCGCACCGGGACGTGGCCAGGGCGTTCGAGCGGGCGCTGCGCCGCGCCGGGGTGCCGATGGCGCTCTCCCAGGGATTCAGTCCCCGGCCGAAGGTGTCCTGGATCGGTGCCGCGCCCACCGGGGCCGCGAGTGAGGCGGAGTACCTGGAGATCGCGGTGGTGCGCGAGATCGCGGTCGTCGACCTGGTCCGTGACCTCGACGCGGTGCTCCCGCCCGGGCTCGACGTGCTGGAGGCGGTGATCGCCACGCCCGGCTCGCTGGCCGACCGGATCGATGCCAGCGCCTGGCGCATCGAGGTGCCCGGAGTCGGCGTCGACGACCTGCGGACGGCGGTGGATGCCCTGCTCGCCGCGGAGTCGGTGCCGGTCAACCGGTTGACCAAGGACGGTGAACGCAGCATCGACGTACGACCCGTGCTGGCGGCCGTGGAAGTACGCGACAGTGTGTCCGTGTCCGCCCCTGACCATCGGTATGGGATACTCGACATGGTCGTCCGGCAGAGCACTCCCGCCGTCCGACCCGACGACGTGATGAACGCGCTCCGAGTCGTCGCCGCTCTGGAACCGCCGGTGCCCGCGAAGGCGACCCGGATGGCCCAGGGGCGGCTTGACAACGACGGCGTTCTGTCCGACCCGCTGGCCCCTGATCGGGCCGCGGCGGTCGGTCAGGTCCACGGGGAGCAGGAGACGGCTCGACGCGACGTCGACTGAAGGATTCCCGCCGCCGCAAGGCGTCGGAACAACTGACCTGCTCCGCCGTAGCGCGGGGGAGCACACGAACAAGGCCCCTGTGCGGCCGCGTCCGTACCACGCCGGTGTCCACGGACGGTCGGCGCCGGCGGACGCGCCCGGGGGCGGAGGAGTTACATGTCGAATACGAGCGCACCCGTACCTGCGGTGCTGGCGGATCTGCCCGCGAAGGTCCGGGTGCACGCCCTGGCGAAGATGCTCGGGCGCACCAGCAAGGACGTGCTGGCCGCTCTGACCGATCTCGGTCAGGACGGCCGTAGCGCGCAGTCCAGCGTGGACCGCGCCACCGCGGTCGAGGTGGCCGGCGCGCTGCTCGGCCCTGCCCAGCAGGACATCCCTGACCAGGCGGAACCCGTCGCCCAGACCGAACCGGCCCAGCCGGAGCCGGCCGGGTCGGCTCCGGTCGGGTCGGCGCCGGTGATCCCGCCGCTGCCGGTGTTCGCGTCCGCGTCGCCGCTGTTCCTGCCGCCGGAGCCGAGCGCGCCGGCCCGCAAGGAGCCGCGTCGCCGCAGGGCCGCCGCTGACACCGACCAGCCCGCGGACGCCGAGGCCGGCACTCCCGTCGGCGACACCGTTACAGCGGCCGACTCGGCCGAGCCCGCCGGAGCCGACGACGCCCCGGACGCCGACGACGGCGACGAGGCGAACCAGCGCAAGCGCCGTCGCGGACGTCGCGGTCGCGGCCGGGGCCGTGGTGGCGCCGGTGACGATGCCGACGGCCAGGACGGTTCCGACGCACAGGACGGCGACCAGGCCGAGGACGCCGTCGACGCGCCGTCGACCGGTCCCGACACCGGTGCGGACGCCGACGATGACGGCGACTCGGCCAACAAGCGCCGCCGCAGGCGTCGCCGTCGCCGCGGCGGTGACGACGAGGGCCCGACCGAGGACGACCCGCCGAACACGGTGGTGCACGTCCGGGAGGCCCGTGAGGCTCGCGAGGCCCAGGACAACTCCGGCCGGGACGAGGTCCGCAGCGTGCGGGGTTCGACCAGGCTGGAGGCCAAGCGCCAGCGGCGCCGGGACGGCCGCGAGGCCGGCCGCAGGCGCGCGCCGATCCTGTCCGAGGCCGAGTTCCTGGCCCGCCGGGAGGCGGTGGACCGGGCGATGGTCGTGCGCGAGCACGGCGACCGGACCCAGATCGGGGTGCTGGAGGACGGCATCCTCGTCGAGCACTTCGTCACCTCGGCCGGGACCGGTTCGCTGGTCGGCAACGTCTACCTCGGCCGGGTGCAGAACGTGCTGCCCAGCATGGAGGCCGCGTTCATCGACATCGGCCGTGGTCGCAACGCCGTGCTCTACGCGGGCGAGGTGGACTGGGACGCCGCCGGGCTGGAGGGCAAGGCCCGCAAGATCGAGCAGGCGCTGTCGTCCGGCGACAGCGTGCTGGTCCAGGTCACCAAGGACCCGGTCGGCCACAAGGGCGCCCGGCTGACCACCCAGATCAGCCTGCCCGGCCGGTTCCTCGTCTACGTGCCGGGCGGCGGTGCCACCGGCATCTCCCGCAAGCTGCCGGAGAACGAGCGCAAGCGGCTCAAGGACATCCTCAAGCGGATCGTGCCCGAGGACGCCGGTGTGATCATCCGCACCGCGTCGGAGGGCATCAGCGAGGAGGAGCTCGGCCGCGACGTGCGACGGCTGCAGGCGCAGTGGGAGATCATCTCCGAGAAGGCCAGCGGCTCGACCGGCAGTCGCAAGTCGAACGCCCCGACGCTGCTCTACGAGGAGCCGGACCTGCTGGTCAAGGTGGTCCGCGACCTGTTCACCGAGGACTTCTCGGGCCTGGTCGTGCAGGGTGCCACCGCCTGGGAGACCATCGAGTCCTACGTCAGGCACGTGGCGCCGGAGCTCACCGAGCGGCTGCGCCGACACGTCGGCCCGAAGGACGTCTTCGCCGAGCACCGCATCGACGAACAGCTGCTCAAGGCGCTGGACCGCAAGGTGTGGCTGCCCTCCGGCGGTTACCTGATCATCGACCGCACCGAGGCGATGACGGTGATCGACGTGAACACCGGCAAGTTCACCGGCTCCGGCGGCAACCTCGAGGAGACGGTCACCCGCAACAACCTCGAGTCGGCCGAGGAGATCGTGCGCCAGCTGCGGCTGCGCGACATCGGCGGCATCATCGTGATCGACTTCATCGACATGGTGCTGGAGTCGAACAGGGACCTCGTGCTGCGCAGGCTGACCGAGTGCCTCGGCCGCGACCGGACCCGCCACCAGGTCGCCGAGGTGACGTCGCTGGGGCTGGTCCAGATGACCCGCAAGCGGGTCGGCACCGGCCTGCTCGAGGCGTTCAGCAGCACCTGCGAGCACTGCAAGGGCCGCGGCCTGCTGGTGTCGACCGAGCCGGTCACCCGGTCGTCGGGCAATGGCGCGTCGGGCGCGTCGGGTTCCGCGTCGGGCTCGTCGGGCGGGTCCGGCGGCTCCGGCCAGAACAACGGCAACGGCTCGCGCCGCGGCCGCAACCGGGGCGACTCGGGCCGGGGCGACACGGTCAAGGCCGACACCCCGGACCAGGACGCCAAGGCCGACAGTCTGGACCCGGGGGCCAGGGAGGCCGCCCGCAACGCGGTCCGCGGCATCGCCATGGCCACCGCCAAGACCACCGACCATCCGGACCCGGCGGCCGTCGCCGACCAGGTCACCGCCGAGCTGGTCGACGGCGGGACCGACACGGGCGCCACCGCGTTCGAGGCCGGCCGGCAGAGCGAGGCAGCGGCCATCGCCGACCAGGCCGAACCCGAGCAGCCGGCCACCGGCCGCCGCTCCCGGCGCAGGTCGGGCGCCAAGTCGGCGGCCAGGAACGAACCGTCGGCCGCCGGTGACGCGACCGACGACACCACCGCCACCGACGACGGCACCGACGGCACCGACGGCACAGCGGTGTCCCCGCGCGCCGGCCGTCGTGCCGGGTCCAGGGGCGGCACACGCTCGTCCGGTTCCGCGCCGTCCGGTTCCGCCGCGGTCGGTGGCGCGCCGTCCACCGGCACGACCTCCACTGACACGCCGTCCACCGGCGCCTCGCCCGATGCCGGCTCCATCGCGGACGGCGGTTCGGCCGTCGTGGGCGCTGCGGGCCAGGGCTCCCTGACCGCGGCCGGTGCCGGCGCAGACGTCCACAGTGGCGGCTCGGCGTCCGCGCCGGCCGGCAACGGCGCCAACGGTGCCCAGGCCGACACGGCGACCGGGGCCACCGCGGAGGTGCCGGCACAGCAGCCGGCGGCGCGGGGCCGCGGTCGGCGTCGTGCGGCGTCGCGTCCGGCCGGTCCGCCGGTGGGCGCCACGGGCGGCGACCCCGCGGACGGCGACCCCGGTTTGACCCCCGTTTCCGCCAGCACGTAATCTGTAACGCGGCCCGCCCGTCGGTGGGCCGCGTTGCGTAGCCCCCGCGGTGCACATTGCTGTGACGGGCAGGCACGTACCCGTATCCGTCGAGCAGCAGGAGACTTCGTCCCGATGTACGCGATCGTCAAGACCGGCGGCAAGCAGTACAAGGTGGCTGTCGGCGACATCGTCGAGGTCGAGAAGCTCGAGGGCACGCCCGGCACCGAACTCAGCTTGGCCGCCGTGCTGCTCGTTGACGGCACTGATGTCACCGCGGACGCGGCGGCCCTGGCCAGTGTTTCGGTGACCGGCAAGGTCGTCGAGCAGACCAAGGGTCCCAAGATCCGCATCCACAAGTTCAAGAACAAGACCGGCTACCACAAGCGGCAGGGTCACCGTCAGAAGCTGACCCGTGTCGAGGTCACCGGGATCTCGAAGTAAGAGGAGCTGACCAGCCATGGCACACAAGAAGGGTGCGTCAAGCTCCCGCAACGGCCGCGACTCGAACCCGCAGTACCTGGGTGTGAAGCGGTACGGGGGCCAGGTCGTGAAGGCCGGCGAGATCCTGATCCGGCAGCGCGGCACCAAGTTCCACCCCGGCGTCAACGTCGGCCGCGGCAGCGACGACACGCTGTTCGCGCTGGCCGCCGGTGCGGTGAAGTTCGGTCTCAAGCGCGGGCGCAAGACCGTCAACGTGGTAGCGGCCGAGGCCTGATCCGGCCACGACCGTAAGACTCCGCAACAGGGGTGGGCCGAGTTCGGTCCACCCCTGTTGCGCGTTCATGAGGAGACAGCAGCCGTGTCCCAGTTCGTTGATCGCGTGGTGATCCACGTGGCCGCCGGTGACGGGGGCAACGGCTGCGCTTCGGTGCACCGGGAGAAGTTCAAGCCGCTCGGCGGGCCGGACGGGGGCAACGGCGGCAACGGCGGCGACGTGCTGCTGGTCGTCGACCCCAACGCGCACACCCTGCTCGACTTCCACTTCCGGCCGCACGCGAAGGCGGGCAACGGCAAGCAGGGCCAGGGCGCCAATCGCGACGGTGCGAACGGCGAGACGCTCGAACTGCGGGTGCCCGACGGCACGGTCGTGATGACCGAGTCCGGCGAGGTCCTCGCCGACCTGATCGGAGCCGGAACCCGGTTCGTCGCGGCCCGCGGCGGTCGGGGCGGGCTCGGCAACGCGGCCCTGTCGTCGAAGGCACGCAAGGCGCCGGGGTTCGCCCTGCTGGGTGAGCCCGGCGACGCCCGCGACCTGGTGCTGGAGCTGCGCTCGGTCGCCGACGTCGGCCTGCTGGGCTTCCCCTCGGCCGGCAAGTCCTCGCTCGTCGCGGTGATGTCCGCTGCGCGGCCGAAGATCGCCGACTACCCGTTCACCACCCTGGTGCCGAACCTGGGCGTGGTGACCGCGGGGGAGACCGTGTTCACCGTCGCCGACGTGCCCGGACTGATCCCCGGCGCGAGTGAGGGCAAGGGTCTCGGCCTGGACTTCCTGCGGCACATCGAGCGGTGTGCGGTGCTGGTGCACGTGGTGGACTGCGCCACCTACGAACCGGGCCGCGACCCGCTGTCCGATGTGGACGCGCTGGAGGCCGAGCTGGCCAAGTACACCCCGGTCCTCGGTGGCGATCTCGCCGACCGGCCCCGGATGGTGGTACTGAACAAGATCGACGTGCCGGAGGCTGCCGAGCTGGCCGAGCTGGTCCGGCCGGACATCGAGGCTCGCGGGCTGCCGGTCTTCGAGATCTCCACGGCGAGCCGCAAGGGCCTTCGCGAACTCACCTTCGCGATGGCGGCGGTCGTGGCACAGGACCGGGAGAGCCGACCCGTGCCCACCGCGACCCGGGTGGTGCTCCGGCCCACCGCCGTGGACGACGCCGGGTTCACCGTCGTGTCGGACCCCGACACGCCCGGCGGGTTCATCGTCCGGGGCGAGCGACCCACCCGGTGGGTGCAGCAGACCGCGTTCGACAACGACGAGGCCGTCGGCTATCTCGCCGACCGCCTCGCCCGCCTCGGGGTGGAGGAGGCGCTGGCCGCGGCCGGCGCCCAGCCGGGCTGCTCCGTCACCATCGGTGACGTGTCGTTCGACTGGGAACCGACCACCCCGGCCGGCATCGCGATGCTGATGCACACCCGCGGTGAGGACCCACGCCTGGCTGCCGACCAGCGCATCGGCGCCGCGGACCGCAAGGCGGCCAAGCGGGCCCGCCGCGGCCTCGACCCGTACGAGGACGACGAGGACGAGCAGGGGTGAGTCCCACCCGGACCCGCATCTCCGCCGCCCGTCTGGTCGTCGTCAAGGTGGGTTCGTCCTCGCTCACCACCGCCCACGGCGGGCTCGACCCGGACCGGCTGGACTCGCTGGTGGACGCGCTGGCCCGCCGCCGGGCTGCCGGCGGCCAGGTGGTGCTCGTGTCGTCCGGCGCGATCGCCGCGGGCCTCGCCCCGCTGGGGATGGCGAAGCGCCCGCGCGACCTCGCCAGTCAGCAGGCCGCGGCGAGCGTCGGCCAGCTCGCCCTCGGCCACGCCTACGTGGCGTCGTTCGCCCGGTACTCGCTCGCCGTCGGCCAGGTGCTGCTGACCGCCGACGACGTGGTCCGCCGCGCTCACTTCCGCAACGCGCAGCGCACCATGTCCCGGCTGCTCAGCCTCGGCGCGGTGCCGGTGGTGAACGAGAACGACACGGTGGCCACCGCGGAGATCCGGTTCGGCGACAACGACCGGCTGGCCGCGCTGGTCGCCCACCTGGTGGGGGCCGACGCGCTCGTGCTGCTCTCCGATGTGGACGCCCTCTACGACGGCGACCCCCGCCACGGCGACGCCCGCCGCGTCACCGAGGTCCGCGACGAGGCCGACCTCGCCCAGGTCCGCGCAGGTGCCAGCGGCGCGTCCGGCCTCGGTACCGGCGGGATGGCCTCCAAGCTCGCCGCTGCCCGCATCGCCGCCGCTGCCGGCGTACCGGTGCTGCTGGCCGCCGCCATCGACGCACAGGCGGCGCTCGGCGCCGCTGAAGTCGGCACCGCTTTCGCGGCCGGCACCCGTCGGCTCACCGCCCGCCGCTTCTGGCTCGGCTACGCCGCGGACGCGGCCGGTGGCCTGCATCTCGACTCCGGTGCCGTCACCGCCGTGGTGTCCCGCAGGCGGTCCCTGCTCGCCGCCGGTATCACCGCCGTCGACGGCGTGTTCGACGCGGGTGATGTGGTCGACCTGGTCGGACCGGACAGCCGGGTGGTCGCCCGCGGCGTGGTCGCCTACGACTCTGCCGAGCTCCCCGCGCTGATCGGCCGGTCCAGCCACGATCTCGCCCTGCAACACCGGCGGGAGGTCGTGCACGCCGACGACCTCGTCCCCCTGCCGAGTCACCCGCAGACCCCGGCCGACCCCAGCTGACCCGTCCGCCTCGCCAGCCGGCAGCCCTCCGGCGCTCGTCCAGGGGCGTCACCGGTCGCGAGCGAGTCCGTTCAACAGACCCTCAGAACCCGATCTCCCCGCGGCCACCCCCTCTCAGCTCGTCGTCGCCAGCACGAACGGCAGCACGGCAGGCGCCCCCGCCTCGCGCAGCAGCTTCGCGGCCAGCGTCATCGTCCAGCCCGACTCCACCAGGTCGTCGACGACCAGCACCGGGCCGCCGACCTCGGCCGCAGCGGCGGCCACCTGCGGTGGCAGCCGCACCGCGGGCCACAGCTCGGCCAGTCGCCGCGCGCTGTTACCGGGGTGTCCGCCGCCGACTCCCACCTGGATCGAGCCCAGGTGAGCCAACCGTCCGACCGACGCCAGTCGCCTGCCGAGGCTTTCCACCAGCAACGGCAGCCTGGGCGAGCGCAGCGTGACCACACCCACCGGGCGCTGACGCCATTGCCAGGACGCGAGGACCCGAATGCATCCGTCGATCACCTCGTCCGGCACTTCACCGTCCACAGCGGACGGACCAACCAGGTCGCGCAGCCGCGTCCCCCAGCCGATGTCGGTGAGTCTGCCCAGCGCCCGCCCCTGCTCGGCCAGCTCGCCCTCGGCGATCCGACCGGACAGCGGCACCCCCAGCGCCGCCATCCCGGTCGGCCACTGGCGCCGGGCGGCCACCTCAACCCCCGGGCGTCGCAGCCGCTCACCGGCCTCCCGCAGCGCATCGGGTGACACGTCGTCGGACAACCGCGTGCCGGTGCAGTTGTCGCATCGTCCACATCGGACCGCATGTGGATCGTCGAGCTGCTGCAGCAGGAACTCCATCCGGCAGCCGTCGGTCAACTGGTAGTCGAGCACCGCCTGCTGCTCGGCGCGCCGGGCCTGGGCGATGCGGTGGTAGCGGTCCGCCTCGTAACGCCACGGCTCACCGGTCGCCACCCAGCCGCCACGCACCCGCCGGACCGCGCCGTCGACGTCCAGCACCTTCAGCACCATCTCCAGGCGGGCCCTGGACAGCTCGACCATCGGCTCCAGCGCGGGCGTGGACAGCGGACGGTCCACCCCGGACAGTGCGGACAGCACCTGCCGGACCACCGGTTCGGCCGGGAACGCCAGCGACGCGAAGTAGTTCCAGATGTCGCGGTCCTCCGGTCCGGGCAGCAGGACCACATCCGCCCGGTCGACGCCACGTCCCGCACGACCGATCTGCTGGTAGTAGGCGATCGGCGAGGGCGGCGCGCCGAGGTGCACCACGAACCCCAGGTCCGGCTTGTCGAACCCCATGCCCAGTGCCGAGGTCGCCACCAGCGCCTTCACCCGGTTGGCGAGCAGGTCCTCCTCGGCCCGTTCCCGCTCCGCCGGGTCGGTCTTGCCGGTGTAGGCGAGCACCGTCAGCCCGCGGTCGCGCAGGTAGGACGCGACCTCGTCGGCCGCCGCGACGGTGAGGGTGTAGATGATCCCGGATCCGGTGAAGGTCGGCAGGTGCTCGGCCAGCCACGCCAGCCGCGCCTGTGCGGTGGGCAGCCGCAACACCGACAGCCGCAGGCTCTCGCGGTCGAGCGCGCCGCGCAGCACCAGCGCCTGCGCCTCGCCGGTGCCCAGCTGTTCGGCCACGTCGGTGACCACCCGGTCGTTGGCCGTCGCCGTGGTCGCCAGCACCGGAACCCCCGCCGGCAGCTCACCGAGCAGGGTCCGCAACCGCCGGTAGTCCGGTCGGAAGTCGTGTCCCCAGTCGGACACGCAGTGTGCCTCGTCCACCACCAGCAGACCGGCGGACGCGGCCAGCTTCGGCAGCACCGTGTCCCGGAAGTCGGGATTGTTCAGGCGCTCCGGACTGACCAGCAGGACGTCCACCGTGCCGTCCTCGACCGAGTCCTGCACCTGCTGCCACTCGTCCACGTTCGCCGAGTTGATCGTGGCCGCCCGCACCCCGGCCCGCTCGCCCGCGGCGATCTGGTTGCGCATCAGGGCGAGCAGTGG
>Ga0307413_10000739_pt1 | contig 11290 bp, 9 predicted proteins | sample DK1Ometagenome_3_FD_203714 | JGI IMG/M metagenome (GOLD analysis project Ga0307413, IMG submission 203714) | Maize rhizosphere microbial communities from greenhouse at UC Davis, California, United States - DK15-O-2 | ecosystem: Host-associated > Plants > Roots > Rhizosphere > Soil | place: USA... | reverse complement strand
TTGCCACCGACCTGCATGCGCCCGTGCTCGAACAAAGCGTGCTCGCGCTTTTCATGCAGCGCGGCCACTATGACCGGCACCTTCGTCGCATGCAGGCCGTTTATTCGGAACGCCTCGATGCGCTGCGCAGGGCAGTCTCGCGCAGCGGTGCGCCGCTGCACGTGCGTCCGGTGAAGGCAGGCATGCACGCGGTCGTGGATGTCGACGCGGTGAATGCCGAACGTGTCCACATCGAGGCGATGGCACGTGGCATCGAGAGCATGCCGCTGTCGGCTTACTACTCGGCGGCGGAGCGGGCGCCCAATGCCTTGTTGCTGGGCTTCGGCGCGGTGGCGCCGGCGGCCATCCGGGCTGGCGTGAACGGACTGGCGCGCGTCATCGAGCAGAAGCGCCGTGAAACCTGATTCAAGGGTCCAGAACCGCCTCGAGACCGATAAATCTGCCATAGGACGAGACCGCCGCTTTCAACTCCAGTGATTCGGCGCGGGACATTTTCTCTCGCAAGTTCGCCGCGACGACGGCGCGGTTCCGCTCGAGACGCCGGGTCCAGTTTCCGATGATGCGGCCGTTCACCATGACGGCAGGATTGAGCAACGACATCTTTGGCAGCCGCGCGTCCGCTATCACGGACCGGTCGTGATAGGCCACGGTGTATTCATCGAACGCAGGCAACAGCCTCACCAGGGGCGCACGCACAACCGATTGGCGCGCACCGGCTTCGCGCCACCAGTATTCGTCGCCATCCACTAGCGCATGTGACAGCGATGCATGCGTGGCATCGATGCCAGCCTGGGCGTCCTTTGCCGTGATGCCTGCCCACCACATGAAATCGCGGCGCGTGGCAGGTCCATGGCTCGAAAAATACCGGCGGGCGAGCTCCGCGAGTCCTGCGTCGCGATCGAGCTTCGTGGACACCGGAATCCATTCGTCCAGCAATGCAAAGGTGTGCTGCTTGCCGCTGCGCCCCGCCAGGCACAACGTGCCCTCCATGGCGAGCCACCCCAATATGTGCAGGCCGCGCGAACCGCCGGTGCGGATGCGGCGCGCTTCCAGCACCGCATACAGATCCTTTCGATCAAGCCTTCGTCCGCCCTCGAGCGCGCGCCGCACCACCTCCCGGCAACGCGCGACGACACGGGAGTCGACTTCGACTTCCCGTTTCAGGCGCGCGGCATTGCGGGCGAGTACCCGTGGGGCGAGGAGCTGCGTGATCCAGCGGACATCGTCCGCGGCCACGAAGTGAAGCGTGCCGCGCATGGGCCACAGTCGCACGATCGCGCGGCGGGCTTCGGCGGCTTCGATCTGTGCCTCGGTGGCATTGGGGAGCCGCTGGCCGATGGCCCACAGCGCACCCAGGTAGTCCTGCGCCTGGACGGCGCCGAACCAGGAAACCACATCCTCGGGTGTGCGGAATGCCGCGCGCGCGAGTCCCTGGCTCACCAGGCGCAATCGCAGGACGTCGGCCGCATCCATCGCGAAGTAGCTAGTCGGCGCGCAGCAGCTCGTTGATCGAGGTCTTGGCGCGCGTCTGGGCGTCGACTCGCTTGACGATGACCGCGCAGTACAGCGAGTACTTGCCATCGGCGGAGGGCAGGTTGCCGGACACCACCACCGAGCCGGCGGGGATTCGGCCCTGCAGGATCTGGCCGGTGGCGCGGTCGTAGATCCGCGTGCTCTGGCCGATGTACACGCCCATGCTGATCACCGAACCTTCCTCGACGATCACGCCTTCCACGACTTCCGAGCGCGCGCCGATGAAGCAGTTGTCCTCGATGATGGTGGGCGCGGCCTGCAGTGGCTCGAGCACGCCGCCGATGCCGACGCCGCCGGACAGGTGCACGTTCTTGCCGATCTGCGCGCAGGAGCCGACGGTGGCCCAGGTGTCGACCATGGTGCCGCTGTCCACGTAGGCACCGATGTTCACGTAGCTCGGCATGAGCACGGTGTTGGGCCCGATGTACGAGCCCCGACGAGCGACCGCGGGTGGCACGATGCGGGCGCCGCCCGTGCGCAGCGACTCGCCGTCGTCGGCCTGCGACCGTGCCGCGTACTTGAGCGGCACCTTGTCGAAGAAGCGCGTGTAGCCGGCCTCCATGACCTCGTTGTCATGCGTGCGGAAATACAGCAGCACCGCTTTCTTGAGCCACTCGTTGACGGTCCAGCGGCCGTCTTTCTTTTCGGCAACCCGCGCCTCGCCCGAATCCAGCAACTCGATGCATTCCTCGATCGCGTGCCGCACCGCCGGCGGCGAATTCTTCGCATTCAGTTCCGCGCGGCGTTCGAAGGCCTCGTCGATGGTGGCGGAAAGCGTGGCTAGATCGGTCACTCAGTTCTTCTCCAGAAAGGCGCGGATGCGCTGCGCGGCGGTCACACACTCGTCGACCGGAGCCACCAGCGAAATGCGCACACGTTGTTTGCCCGGATTACCCGCCCGCGTGTCGCGCGCGAGGTAACTGCCGGGCAGGATGGTGAGATTCTGCGTCGCGAACAGCTCGCGCGTGAAGGTTTCGTCGTCGCGACCGACATCGGGCCACAGGTAGAACGCGCCATCGGGTTCGGCCACGTCGAGCACCGGCGAAAGGATGGGCAACACGCGCGCATATTTTTCGCGATACAGCGCGCGGTTGGCGGCCGCGTGGGCATCGTCGTTCCAGGCGGAGATGGACGCGAGCTGCGTGGGCACGGGCATGGCGCAACCATGATAGGTGCGATACAGAAGATAGGACTTGAGGACGGCCGGATCGCCCGCGACGAAACCCGAGCGCAACCCCGGCACGCTGGAGCGTTTGGAGAGCGAATGGAACACCACGCAGCGTTGAAAAGCGTCGTGGCCCGAAGCGGCCGCGGCCTGCAGCAGTGAGGGCGGCGGCGCCGCGTCGTCGCGATACAGCTCGGCGTAACACTCGTCCGAGGCGATCACGAAGTCGTACCGGTTTGCGAGCTCGAGCGCGTACTTCAGGTAATCGAGCGACAGCACGCTGCCGGTGGGATTGCCGGGCGTGCACAGGAACAGCAGCTGGCAACGCTTCCACACGTCCGCGGGAACGGCGTCGAGATCCGGCTGGAAGCGGTTCGCCGCGAAGGTATTGAGGAACACGGGCTCGGCACCCGCGAGCAGCGCCGCGCCTTCATAGATCTGGTAGAACGGGTTGGGCATCGCCACCACGGGTGGCCGGCCGCTCTCCGACGTGCGATCCGTGCTGATCACCGCCTGGACGAACGAGAACAGCGCCTCGCGCGTGCCGTTGACCGGCAACACCATGGTCGCGGAATCCACGTTCACGCCGAAACGGCGCGCAATCCATGCCGCACAGGCCGCGCGTGTTTCCGGAAGGCCCGCGGTGACCGGATAGCTGTCGAGCTTGCGCAGGTGCTCCTGCAGCGTGTCGATGACGAAGCCGGGCGGCGCGTGCTTCGGCTCGCCGATCGACATCGCGATGTGCGGCAGCGAAGCCGGCGGAGTGATGCCAGCCTTGAGCCGCGCCAATCGTTCGAACGGGTAGGCGGCGAGTAGTTCGAGACGGCCGTTCACGCGGCCGCGCGACGGTCGAGTTGACCGGAGAGCTTCTGCTGCAACCGTGCCGCGGCCTGTTCATCGAGCGGCTGTCCCGTGAGCGAGGCCAGATAGAACACGTCTTCGGCACGCTCGCCCACGGTCATGATCTTGGCGGCCAGCAGGTCCACGCGTTCTTCCATGAGTACCTTGCCCACGTCGCAGAGCAGGCCGGGGCGGTCGCCCGCCACCAGCTCGAGCACCGAGCGGCGGTTGCGCTCGTCCACCGTGACGGCGATCTGCGTGGCGGTTCGGAACATGCGCGCCTGGCGCGGCACGCGGCGCGTGACGGTGACCGGCGCCTCGTCGGGGTGCTGCAACGCGCGCCACAACGCGCGTTCGATCTCGCCGATGCGTTCGTTGTCGGAGATGGGTGCGCCGTCTTCTTCCAGCACATGGTAGAGATCGAGGCTGAAGCCGTCGCCGGTGGGTGTGATGCGTGCATCGACGATGTTGAGACCCAATTGGTCCAGCACCGCGGTGGTGATCGCGAAACCGTTGTAGCGATGCGGCGCGAACGCGAGGATGGCGGTGGTGCCGCGCTCGCTCTCAGCCTGAACCGCGACCAGGGGCTCTTCGCTGCCCGGCTCGCGGTCCGCCAGCAGCTGCGTGTGCCAGGCCACTTCTTCGGGCGTGTGCCGCAGGAAATACGCCGCAGTGAGCCGCTCCCAGGCGCGCGTGATCTCCGGCGCCGTGATGCGACCCTCGGCCGCCAGCAGTTTGCGCGCGCCTTCCTGCGTCTCGCGCATGAGTTCATCGGGATCGATGGGGCTTTCCAGCCCGCGGCGCAGCGCCCGTTTCACGCGTTCGTAGAACTCCTGGAACAGCGACGCCTTCCAGGAATTCCACAGTTTCGGGTTGGTGCCGCGCACGTCGGCGCTGGTGAGCACGTATAGATAGTCGAGGTGCGTTTCGTCACCGACCCTGCGCGCGAAGGCGTTGATGACCTCCGGATCGGAGATATCCTGTTTCTGCGCCGTGACCGAGAGCTCGAGGTGGTTCTGCACGAGCCACGAGACGAGACGCGCGTCGTAACGCGACAGGCCCTGTTCGAGACAGAACGCTTCTGCATCCACGGCGCCGAGCTGCGAGTGATCGCCACCACGGCCCTTGGCGATGTCGTGGAACAGCGCCGCGAGATACGCGATCTCGGGCTTCGGCAGCTGCTGCATGATGGCCGACAGCAGCGGCAGCTCGTGGTCGTACTTCGACAGCGCCAGGCGGCGCAGGTTGCTGAGCACGAACAGCGTATGCGCATCCACGGTATAGGCGTGGAACAGGTCGTACTGCATGCGGCCGACGATGCGTCCGAAGGCGGGGATGTACCGGCCCAGCACGCCGTAGGTGTTCATGCGCCGCAGCTCGTGCGTCACGCCCGCGGGCGCGCGCAGGATTTCGAGGAACAGCCGATGGTTGCGCGGGTTCTGGCGGAATTCCTCGTCGATGAGCCACAGGTTGCGGTTGATCGCGCGGATGGTTGACGCGCGCACTCCCTTGACCTCGGGGTTCTGCTGCAGCACCACGAACAGTTCGAGCAACGTCGACGGCGTGCGCGCGAAGATCTCGTCGTTGATGGCTTCCAGGTAATCGTTGCGTACCTGGAATCGTGGCGACAGCGGCCGCGGCGGCGTCGTCTCGGTAAGGATGGCTTCGCGGAACAGTTGCAGCAGCAGTTCGTTGAGCAGCATCACGTCCATGACGGTGCGGTAGTAACGCTGCATGAACTGCTCGACGGCGAGCGTATAGGACGCATCTTCGTAGCCGAAGCTCTGCGCCAGCTTGATCTGGTGATCGAACAGCAGCCGGTCTTCGCGCCGGCCCGTGAGCACGTGCAGGCCGAACCGCACTTTCCACAGGAACGACTGCGCCTGCTTGAGCTTGCGCAGCTCCGTGAACGAGAGGAAACCGTGCGTGAGCAGCTCGTCGAGCGAGCTCGCGCCGAAGTGGCGCTTGGCCACCCAGCCAATGGTCTGGAGGTCTCGCAGGCCACCGGGGCCGGTCTTCACGTTGGGTTCGAGGTTGTAAGCCGTGTCGTTCGCCTTGAGATGGCGTTCCTGCTGTTCGGCCACCTTGGCTTCGAAATACGCGTTGACCGGCCAGATGCGGTCCGCCGAGACGGCTTCGCGCATCTGCTCGATGAGCTGCGCGTTGCCGGACAGCGGCCGCGCCTCGATCAGGGTGGTCATCACGCCGACGTCGGCGGCGCTTTCCTCGGCGCATTGCGCCACGGTGCGCACGCTGTGGCCCACTTCGAGATTGATGTCCCAGAGGAAGGTGACGACGCGTTCCACCACACCTCGGCCGGCGTCATCGGGCGCGGATGGCACGAGGATCAGGATGTCGATGTCGGAGTGGGGGTGCAGTTCGCCACGGCCGTAGCCGCCGACAGCCGCGAGCGCCCAGGCCTCATAACCTTCGGGAAGCTGCGAACGCCACACTTCGCGCAGGATGGCGTCGATGAGCTCGGCGCGTGCGTGCACCAGCACTTCGACGGACTCATCGGCGCGGAAGCGTTCGAACAGCTCGGCGTTGGCGTCCGCGAGTTCCTTGCGAAACGCTTCCGGCGCGTGGTCCGCGTCCGCAAGGCGCGCGGGCAATCCCGCCAGCCGTGCCCAGGGGGCAATCTGCTGAACGGGCGATTCCAGCGCCTGTTGTTCCTCGTCGAGTGTGGGCATCTAGCTGGTTCGTCTAGCCAGCGTAGAAGTCGGGGCGCTTGCTGCCCTCGCCGAGTGTCAACACTTCCACGCCCGAGTCGGTGACCAGCACGGTGTGTTCCCACTGCGCGGACAAGGAGTGGTCCTTGGTCACCACCGTCCAGCCATCGCCCAGCAGGCGTACGTGACGCTTGCCGGCATTCACCATGGGCTCGACCGTGAAGGTCATGCCAGCCTTGAGCTCCTCACCGGTGCCGGGCTCGCCGTAGTGAAGCACCTGCGGATCCTCGTGATACACGCGGCCGATGCCATGGCCGCAGTACTCGCGGACCACGGAGAAGTTGCGCTCCTCGACGAAGGTCTGGATGGCATGGCCGATGTCGCCGAGCCGCGCGCCGGGCTTCACCTGCGCGATGCCGCGCCACATGGCCTCCCAGCAGGTCTCGGTGAGCCGCTGCGCCTGCACCGCCGGTTTGCCGACGTAGTACATGCGGCTGGTGTCGCCATGGAAGCCATCGCGGATGACGGTGACGTCGATGTTCACGATGTCGCCGGACTTGAGCACCTTGTCGTTGGGGATGCCATGGCACACGACGTGGTTGACCGACGCGCAGATGGTTTTCGGGAATCCCCGGTAGTTCACGTTCGCGGGGATGGACTTCTGGACCTTGACGATGTGCTCGTTGCACAGCCGGTCGAGCTCCTCGGTGGTCACCCCGGGCTTGACGTGCTCGCCGATCATGTCGAGGACCTCGGCCGCCAGGCGTCCGGCCACCCGCATTTTTTCCTGCTCGGCCGGGGACTTAATGGATATATGGCGGCTCACGAGGGAGTCCATCGTATGCACCTTCGTAAGGCATTGTTTTGACGGGGGAGGGATGGTATAAAGCGCGGCCTTTTTTGGCAACGAAACACTTCTTTTTAACCCCACACGCGCAACCTGCCGACCTGCCCTTTATCAAGGCGGGAGCCTCTCCAGGCAATCGGTGTAACGAGTGGCCGGGTGTCGGATGCACGATTCTTTCTCTATTCGGGAAAGGGCGGCTTCCGATAACCACTCGGGCGGCGCGGAGGCTCAACCCACCAAGGAGACTTTGATGCCCAGCGTCTCGATGAGACAAATGCTGGAAGCGGGCGTCCATTTTGGACATCAGACCCGTTTCTGGAACCCGAAGATGGCTCAGTTCATCTTTGGCGAACGAAACAAGATCCACATCATCAACCTCGAGAAGACGCAGCCGATGTACGCGGAGGCTGCCAACTTCGTGAAAGGCGTGGTCGCCGACGGCGGCAAGGTGCTGTTCGTGGGCACCAAGCGTTCCGCTCGCGAAGCCATCGAGAAGGAAGCTCGCCGCTGCGAGATGCCCTACGTGAACCAGCGCTGGCTGGGCGGCATGCTCACCAATTTCAAGACCATCCGCGGCTCGATCAAACGGCTCGCGGATCTCACCGAGATGTCGGAGAACGGCACGCTCGGCAAGCGTGGCAAGAAAGAAGCCACGATGATGCGCCGTGAGAAGGACAAGCTCGAGAAGAGCCTGGGCGGCATCAAGAACATGGAATCCCCGCCCGACGTCATCTTCATCATCGACGTGGGCCACGAGGAGATCGCCATCCTCGAAGCCAAGAAGCTCGGCATTCCGGTGGTGGCGGTGGTGGACACCAACTGCGCGCCGGACAGCGTCGACTACGTGATCCCGGGCAACGATGACGCCATGCGCGCCATTGCACTGTATGCGGCCGGCATCGCGGATTCCGTCATCGAAGGCCGTTCGCAGGCACCCGCCGTCGTGGTGGGCGAAGACGAATTCGTCGAGCTCGACGAGAACGGCAACCCGAAGAAGAAGGGTGGCCGCAGCCAGGCCCCGCGTGCACCGGCTCCGGCGCGCAATCGCCGTCCGGCGAACACCAGCAACCGCGGGCGTCGCCCGGCGGTGGCGAGCGTCGCTGCCGAGCCCGAGGAAGGCATCGATGCCGCAACGTTCACGGACACCGGCGAAGCTGCACCACGCAGCGCGACGGCGAGCGCCGGACGTTCGCGCACTGGCACCGGCAACCCGCCGGGACGTGGTCGCGGCGGCGGTGGGCCGCGTCGCGGTTAAGAAGAGGACATACGAATGAATATTCCCGCGGATGCGGTCAAACAGCTGCGCGAGCGCACCGGCGCCGGCATGATGGAATGCAAGAAGGCGCTGGTCGAAGCCAAGGGTGATCTCGACGCTGCGGCCGAGAACATGCGCAAGTCGGGCCTCGCGAAAGCCGACAAGAAGGCGTCGCGTGTCGCCGCCGAAGGCGTGGTCGTGGTCGAGAAATCGGCGGACGGCAAGACGGGCGTGCTGGTCGAAGTGAACAGCGAAACGGATTTCGTGGCTCGTGGCGACGACTTCCGCAACTTCGCCGTGGATGTCGCGCGCGCGGCACTCGCCGCGGGCGCCAATGACATCGAAGCCGTGAACGGGCTCAAGCTCGCCAGCGGCGAGTCGGTGGATGATCGCCGTCGCGCGCTCATCGCCAAGATTGGCGAGAACCTCACGGTTCGCCGCGTGGCGCTCGTGACCGCCCCGACCATCGTCGGCTCCTACGTGCACACCGACAACAAGAAGGCTGCCCTGGTGGCCCTCGAGGGTGGTGACACCGAGCTGGCTCGGGATCTCGCGATGCAGGTCGTGGCCGCGAGCCCGCGCTACATCAGGCCGACGGATGCACCCGCGGATCTCGTCGCCAAGGAGCGCGAGATCGCCAGCGAGTTCGTCAAGAACGATGCGGGCAATGCCAAGAAGCCGCCGGAGATCCAGGCCAAGATCGTCGACGGGCGGGTACGCAAGGCCATCGACGAATTCGCGCTGACCCAGCAGCCGTTCGTGAAGGACGCGGACCTCACCATCGACAAGCTGCTGCAGAAGAGCAAGGCCAGCATCAAGTCCTTCGAGCGCTACGAAGTCGGGGACGGCATCGAGAAGAAGCAGGGCGACTTCGCGAACGAGGTCATGGAGCAGGTCAAGGCTGCTCAGAAGAAAGCAGACGATGACAAGACGGATCCGCCGACCCGACATTGAGGACGGCCCGGAAAACCCCGCTTCGGCGGGGTTTTCTTTATGGCAAAGTGCGACGCGCCACGGCCTGGGTAAAAATGGAATCTGAGAGATGACGGCAGCACGGTACAAACGCATTCTGGTCAAGCTCTCGGGCGAGGCGCTGCTCGGCGCCACCGAGTTCGGCATCGACCCGCAGGTGCTCAAGCGCATCGCGGGGGAACTGCTCGAGATCCAGCAGAGCGGTGTGCAGATCGCCTGCGTCATCGGTGGCGGCAACATCTTCCGGGGTGCCGGCCTCGCCAAGGCCGGTCTCGATCGCGTGACCGGCGATCACATGGGGATGCTGGCGACGGTCATGAACGCGCTGGCGCTGCAGGACGCCGTCGAGAACCTCAATGGTCAGGCGCGCGTGCAAAGCGCGGTGCGCATCAACCAGGTGTGCGAGGACTACATCCGCCGTCGCGCCATGCGTCACCTGGAGAAAGGCCGCATCGTCATTTTCGCGGCGGGCACCGGCAACCCGTTCTTCACCACGGATTCCGCGGCCGCACTGCGCGCCATCGAGATCGAGTCCGACGTGTTGCTAAAGGCCACGAAAGTCAACGGCATCTATGACTCGGATCCGATGAAGAACCCGAACGCCAAACGTTATGCGACGCTCACCTATGACAAGGTGCTGGCGGACCGCCTCAACGTCATGGACGCCACCGCCATCGTGATGTGCCGCGACAACCGCATGCCGCTGCAGGTGTTCAATCTCAACAACGCCGGCGACCTGCCGCGCGTCGTTCGTGGTGAAGACCTGGGCACCGTCGTCACCAGCGATTGAAGTTCAGTGAGAGGGATGCATCCATGTTAGACGACATCAAGAAGGACGCCGCGAGCCGCATGGCCAAGTGCGTCGAGAATTTCCAGGGCGACCTCAAGAAACTGCGCACCGGCCGCGCCCACCCCTCGCTCATCGAGACCATGAAGGTGGACTACTACGGCACCGACACGCCGCTCAAGCAGGTGGCCAACATCAGTGTCGAAGACGCGCGCACGCTCGTGGTCTCGCCCTGGGAGAAGAACATGGTCCAGGCCATCGAGAAGGCCATCCACAAGTCCGACCTGGGCCTGAATCCGATCAGCGCCGGCACCGTGATCCGTATTCCGCTGCCGCCCCTGACCGAGGAGCGCCGCCGCGACATCACCAAGGTGGTGCGCGCCGATGCCGAGAATGCGCGCATCGCCGTGCGCAACGTGCGCCGTGATGTCATCACCGACGTCAAGGAAGCGCTCAAGGAGAAGCTGATCACCCAGGACGACGAGAAGAAGGCCGAGGTCGACATCCAGAAGCTGACCGACAAGTACATCGGGGACATCGACGCCCAGCTTGCGGCGAAGGAAAAAGAAATCCTGCAGGTGTGAGCGGCCGCGGGCACCTTCATGTCTATTCCGCAACACATTGCCATCATCATGGATGGCAACGGGCGCTGGGCCGAGGCGCGCGGCATGCCCCGCCACGCGGGGCACAAGGAGGGCGTGCGCCCGGTGCGGCTGTGCATCGAGGAGTGCGCGCGCCGCGGCGTCAAGGCCCTCACGATGTTCGCATTCTCGAGCGAGAACTGGCAGCGCCCGTCCGTGGAGGTCAGCAGCCTCATGCAGCTGTTCGTCGAGGCCATGGATCGTGAGGTGGCGGATCTGCACAAGAACAACGTGCGGCTGCGCTTCATCGGCGACCGGCATGCACTCAGCGTGAAGTTGCAGGCACGCATGGCGGCCAGCGAAACACTGACCGCTTCCAATCCGGGTCTCAACCTGCAGATTGCGGTGAGCTACGGTGGCCGTTGGGACATCGTCCAGGCTGCGCGCCGGCTCGCATCCGAAGTCGCGAGCGGGGCACTGCGTGCCGATGGCATCGACGACGAGACGTTCGCGAGTGCATTGAGCCTGCACGGCGTGCCGGATCCGGATCTGTTCATCCGCACGGGCGGCGATCACCGGATCAGCAATTTCCTGTTGTGGAATCTCGCCTACACCGAGCTGCACTTCTGCGAAACCCTGTG
>Ga0307413_10000738_pt1 | contig 11291 bp, 7 predicted proteins | sample DK1Ometagenome_3_FD_203714 | JGI IMG/M metagenome (GOLD analysis project Ga0307413, IMG submission 203714) | Maize rhizosphere microbial communities from greenhouse at UC Davis, California, United States - DK15-O-2 | ecosystem: Host-associated > Plants > Roots > Rhizosphere > Soil | place: USA... | reverse complement strand
CACGGGGGACTGGACGTTAGGACGCTCGCATGGCTCTTCTTTTCAGCGAGCATCGCACACCGCATAGCCGAGTGGCGGGAGGGAGATCCGAACCGACCCTGGAGCCGAGGCGGTCGCGGGGCACGCTCCCGCAAGCGTCGTGAACGCCTGCGAGGACGTCTCGACAAGGACGTTCTGCTCAATCGCCTTGGTGGACGTGTTCACCGCGACCAGCACCTCGCGCCCGTCCAGGATTCGCGAAAATGCCAACAGTCCTGGTCCCTTTTCCCCGGCGCGGAACACGGTCGATCCCCGCCGCAAAGCCGGGGTGGCCTTCCTCATATCCGAGAGTTCGCGGATCAGCTTGTAGAGCGGGTGCGCCGTACCGAAGTTCGATTGCGCCGTGGTTGCGGTCGTGCCGACAAGTTTGTTGTCGTTGTAGACGGCGACCTTCGACGCGAACATGTCCTCGCGCGCGTCCTGGTCGCCGCCGTCGCCGGCAAATCCCTGCTCGTCGCCGTAATAGATCGTCGGAGCTCCGCGAGACGCGAGCATCAGCACGTGGGCAAGCTCGAGGCGCTTCAGAACCTCGTCGTCGCTTGCATTCGGGAATGCCTTTCGCACGTAGAACGCAAAGCGGCCCTGGTCGTGATTGCCGACGAAGGTTGGCAACTGGCTGGCCGCGGCCTCACCGCCTTCGTAAAGCACGTCCTGCGAGAAGAAGTCCTGCCACACATCCGTCGGGGCTTCGCCGGCGATCGTCCGTAGCACCCCCTGCTTGAACGCGAAGTCGAGCACCGCTGGAAGTTTGTCGCGCCGTGTGTGCTGCGCGGTCAGGCCCGGCTGGAAGTCATCGTTGGCGACCTCGCCAAAGATATGGAAGTTCGGGATACCCTTCGCCCGTGCGCGCTCAAGCATGGCGGGGACGAACTGTTGCCAGAACTCTGGATTGACGTGCCGCGCCGTATCGATGCGGAAGCCGTCTACGCCATATTTGTCGATCCACGCGCCGTAGATCTCGATCATGCCTTCGACGACGCGCGGATTTTCGGTGTAAATGTCATCGAGACCGGAGAAATCTCCGTAGAGGTTGCTCTCGCCGCGCCACTCGCTGTTACCGCGATTGTGGTAGTAAATAGGGTCGTTCAGCCAATCCGGCCTTTTCACCGATTTCTCGGCGGCCGGCACCTCCACCTCATATGCGAAATCGGGATTGGTCAATTTCGCAAAGTTCTGTGGAGAGCGGTCCGTGTCGCCGGCAAACCCCGGATTGATAGGATCACCATTGATGCCGCCACGGCGCTGGTACGGGAAATCGGCGATCGAGCGATAACCGCAGGCCTGAATCGGACAGCCTTTGTACTGGATCACGTCCGCCGTGTGGTTGGCAATGATGTCCATGTAGACCTTCATGCCGCGGGCATGCGCTGCGTCCACGAAGTTCCGGAAGTCGGCATCGGTACCGAGATGCGGGTCGACGCGCGTGAAGTCGGTTATCCAGTAGCCGTGATAACCGGAGCTTTCCTGTCCCGGCGGTCCCTGCACGGGCTTGTTGACGAAGACCGGGGTCAGCCAGACCGCCGTCGCTCCTAGTCCCTGGATGTAATCGAGCCGCCTGGTGAGGCCTTTCAGGTCGCCGCCGTGGTAGAAACCTTTCGACGCCGGATCGAAGCCGGTCTTCAGCCGGTCGCCCTTCAACCCGCCTTTATCGTTCGCGGAATCGCCATTCTCGAACCGGTCAGGAAGCACGAAATAGATGATCTCGTCTTCCGGCGGACGCGCGCGATAGTCGGGCGCCGACGTGGTTTGCGCGATCAGCGCAAGAGCAGGCAAAAGCATCACTGAACAGGCTCCAGGGTCGAACGCGCCTTGCCGCTCATGACGTGCGAAATCCATTGCTCGTGAGTCGGCAGGGTTTCGGCGCGTTGACGGTAGGCCTTGGCAAGGCTGGCCAGGAAACCGCCAAGCTCGTTGGCGTCGATCCCGGCAGTGAGCGGAGTGTGCGACTTTGGCTCGAGTCCCTGGCCCACCATCACCTGAGTCCAGCCTTCCTCGGTGAACAACTCCCCCTCCTCTTTCACGACTACTCCCGACTGCTCCCACAGGCGCATTTTGGCGACGAGGGTGTCGGGCAGGTTCATGAACCGACATTCATCCCAGAACGGCTCCCCGACACGGCCGTTGACCGTGTAGTGGAGGACAAGGAAGTCGCGGATCTGCTCCCACTCGAGAGAGATCTGCCGATTAAAGGTATCGCGGCCCTGATCCTCCTCGTTCGAGGAGGGAATGTACTTTAGGAAGCGCGCGATCGCTGTCTGAATGAGGTGCAGGCTGGTCGATTCCAGCGGTTCCATGAAACCTGCGGCGAGACCCAGAGCAAGGCAGTTGTGCGACCATGCTTGCGTTCGGCGACCCGTTGTAAACTTGATCGGCCTCGGGTCGGCCCGCACGGGCCCGTCGAGACTCGCGAGAAGAATAGAAGCGGCCTCGTCATCGCTGATTTGCGCGCTGCAATAGACATGGCCGTTGCCCGTCCGATGCTGCAGCGGAATCCGCCATTGCCATCCCGCCTTGCGAGCTATCGATTGCGTGTAAGGGTGAAGCGGACCGTCCACCCGTTCGCATGGCACCGCAAGCGCGCGATCGCAGGGAAGCCATCTTGACCAGTCGTCGAACGGCACGCCTAGCGTTTCACCCAAAAGGAGCGAGCGAAACCCGGTGCAGTCGATGAAGAAATCGCCGGGAATCTGCCGCTCGTCCTCCATCACCAGGGCCGTGATGTCGCCATTGTCGGGCGAGCGCTCCACCGCCTTGATCTTGCCTTCGATGCGAACGACTCCCTGCCCTTCGGACATCCGGCGAAGGAAGGCGGCGTAGAGCGTCGCGTCGAAATGATAAGCGTAGACGAGATCGCGCACGTTGCTCGGCGAGTGCCCGAGCCCGATCATCCGGTTGGCGCGCGCCGCGACTTCGTTGAAGTTGTAAAACCCGAGGTCTTCGGCGGTGCCGGCAAACTTCGCGCGAAGCCACAAGTCGCGAAACGGATGGATTCCAACGGCGCGCCCGAGCAGGCCGAAACCGTGCATGTAGCGACGGCCGGGATCGCGCCAGCCGACGAACTCAATACCCAGTTTGAAGGTCGCGTTCGTCTCCTTGAGGAACGTCGCTTCATCGATTCCGAGGGCATTGTTGAAGTGGTGGATCTGCGGAATCGTTGCTTCGCCGACGCCTATCGTTCCGATCAGATCGGACTCGACCAGCGTGATCCGGGTCGCATCACCGAGGAAGCGCGAGAGCGCCGCGGCGGCCATCCAGCCCGCAGAGCCGCCACCGGCAATCACGATCCGGCGATGACCTACTTCACTCATGTCAAACTTCCATCGTGCGGGCCCGACGGCACAGAAGCGCCGCCGGATCGCTCATGATCAGCCGCGCTCTGGCGCAGGCGGCGGCGGCGGCGGTGGAAGCGGTGCCGCCGCACAGGCTTCGCTCGCCAGGATCACCGATCCGTCCGCACAGGTCTGCGTGGCTGGAGTCGGAGGAGGAGGAGGAGGAGGCGGTGGAGGCGGAAGCGGCGCTGCTTCCGGAGCCTCCACGCCGAACTTGTAAGTGAAGCCCGCCACGAAGCGGCGCCCGAAGGTCTGCCAGCGCAGGAAAGCCGTGTCATCGTCCGTCGCATTCGGATCGACCGTCGCCAAACGCTCGTTCGTCAGGTTCTGGCCCTGCAGATAGAGGGATAGGCCGCTGAACCGCGAGTTCTGCGGGAAGTCATAGCCAACCTGCGCATCGAAGATCGTTTCGTCGAGGACGAACTGCGGTGAATCGTCGCCCTTGTAATCCCGGAATTCACCCTTGAAGCCGTCGCGGTAGCGCATGCTGCCACGGACGTTGAAGCCGGCCTTTTCATAATAGGCGGTCAAGTTTCCGACCCATTTTGAATAGCCGGGGATGACATCCCAGTCTCCGGCGAAATTGCGGACCTTCGTCTTCGTGTAGCTGAGGCCGCCCGTGAGTCCGAAACCGTCAAGCGCAGGCGTGAAGACCTCGAAAGGCAAAGTACCCGCGAGTTCGAATCCGTACAGCTTGCCCCCATCGGTGTTGGCGAACGTAGTCAACCTACCGATGTTACTTACTGGAGGAATGCCGCTGGGCGGTGGCAGGTCGCTATAATCGAACTCCATCGAGCCCTTGGAGATGTAACGTGTGATCTTCTTGTAGAAGGTCTGGAGGGAGATGTAGCCCTTGTTCCCAAAATACTTCTCGACGTTAAAATCGAGCGCCCAAGCCATGTACGGCTTGATTGATGGGTTACCGCTGCTGCCTACGATGATGTTGCCCTGAGTGGTATCCGTGCCGTAATCGAGGTTGGATGCCATGTCCGGCAACCGCGCACGCATCATTTGGCGTGCCGCGGCGAAGCGGAAGACAAGGCCGCTCTCCTGGCGAAGGGCGAGGTTCAGGCTTGGCAGCCATTCCCAATACTTGGTGCTCTCCTTCCTCGGTGTTGCGACCCCACTGACGAAGCCGGTAGCTTCCGACTGTTGGTCCGTGTGTACCGCCTGCACTCCAATATTGCCCGTGAGTTCTCCTGCCCCCAGCTGGCTCCTGATGGTTGCCATGATGTAAGGCGTGAAGACCTTTTCGGTGACCTTGAATGGCCGCAGCGCCACGGCTTTATCGGGGTTCGCATTGTAAATTAGCGTGTTCATGTCGCGTATGACCCGCGGGTCGTAGGCCACGATCGGGCCAATCCCGCGCATGAAGTCGATTGTCCCCACGAGCGCTTCGCCGGGAAGCGCGACCTCGCAAGGCGTGTTGACGGTTCCAACGCTCGGATCGCCCACCGGGCATGTGCCAGTACCGCTAGGCTCGAGGAACCCCTCGGCCACGTCCAGCTTCTTCGATCGGTCCGCATAGCTCACGCCGGCCTTGATCGAATCGAAGAAGCCGCCGCCCAGCTCGCGCTCCATCTCGGCGCGCGCCTGCTTGATATCGTCCCTAGTTTTGCGAACTGCGTCGTAGCCCGCCTGCACGCGGGCCCATCCCCACCCTTGCGTATCGGTCAGCACGAGTTGCGACGGATCACCGAAGTCGACCGGTCCGTTGAGCGTGAATTCAGGCCCGTGATTGGTCCATGTGTAGTCGATATCGGTTGCAGGACCCGCTCCGGCATATCCGGTGCCGATGGTCGTTTCGAGGCGGTGATCGGTACGATCGGTCCGCGACCAGGCGAGATCGACCATCCCCTTCCAGCCATTGTGGCCGTCGAACTTGGTGTTCCAGCCCAGTGAGTAGAGATCGGCGTTACGATCGTTGGCATAGCCTTCAATGATTGGGTGGATGCCGGTGAAAGTTCCTTCGGTCAGGAAACCGTCCGTCGTGTTCGTCCCGACCAGATTGTTGCCCGGCCATTCGATGCCGCGCTGGTTCACATGGTCCTTGAAGTTCGAATAAAAACCATCCCAGGTCATCGAGATAGTGTCAGACACCTTCGCCTGAACTGTGCCCATCACACCTAGGCGCTTCAGAGAGCTCGCCTCGAACCATTGCTTGAAGCCGTCCGGCTTGAACGGGGAGGCAGGGTCGCCGGAGACAAGGTGACTGTATCCCCAAGCCTGAAAGTCCTTCGTCTGGTAGGGCTCGTCGGTGTAGGAAACCGACAAGGCAACACCAAGCGTGTCGTCGGCGAACTGGTCGACATAGGTCCCGAACGCGCGCCAGCCCTTGTTCTTGGCGTCCGGCATCAGCTTGTCGCCGACGTAGGTGGCGCGGCCGCCGACGGCGATTACGCGCCTCCCGGAATCCAGCGGGCGAATGGTGCGCAGATCGACCGTTCCGACGAGACCCTGCGGGACCAGGTCGGCAGCCGAGCTTTTGTAGATGACGACCTGGCTCATCACTTCCGAGGGGAACTGGTCGAACTCGACCGAGCGGCTGTCGTTGGTTGTGGTCTGCTCACGACCATTCAGCGTGGTGACCGAGAAATCCGGTCCGAAGCCGCGGATCGAGATAATGGTCGCGCGCCCCTGGCTCCGCTGCGCCGCTAGACCGGGCAGGCGAGCGATGGATTCCGCGATGGAGTTGTCGGGAAGCTTGCCGATGTCCTCTGCGCTGACCGATTCTACAATCTGGTCGGACCGGTTCTTGGTCGCAGTCGCGCTCTGGAGAGCGGCGCGGAAGCCAGTGACGACGATCGCCTGCGACCGCGCGGCCTCATCCTGAGCATCTTGAGCATCGTCCGCTGCCTTCGCGGCGTCTTCGGCCGCCTGCTGAGCGGCTTGCGCGGCCTGCTCGGCCTCGGTCGCCGTTGCCGTGTCCTGCGCCCAGGCGGTCCCACTGCCGGCGGCCAGCGCTAGCGTAAATGCAAGCGGGCTTACGGCCGCAGCCAGGCGCGAACGCAAAGTCAGTCTCGTCATATATTTCCCCTCTCGTCCCGCTGCGCTGGCATGCCCCCAAGCAGCGCGGACGCTTTCTCTCCAGATTTCTGGAGGAATATCAGTGATTGAGGCGAGCGGAACGGCCTCAACGGCTATACATACGTATTCACGCGGCCTAATCTGCCCTTCCGGGGACCACAGGATCATGCAGAGGCGGCCGACCTCGTTCGACATTGCAGCGCTCGCGGGCGTTTCGCAGCCGACCGTTTCGCGTGCGCTCAATAACAGCCCGTCGGTCAGCGAGGAGACCCGAGCCCGGGTAATCGCGGCGGCCGAGCAGCTCAATTACAAGGTCGACAAGAACGCCTCCGGGTTGCGCCGCAGCCGCTCACGCACGCTGGCCGTGCTGTTCGAGGAAGCTGCGGCCGACGACGGCGAACTGATCAACCCCTTCTACCTGTCGATGCTCGGCGCGATGGTCCGCAAATGCGCCGACGCGCAGTACGACCTGCTCATTTCCTTCCAGCAGATCTCGTCCGACTGGCACGTCGATTATGCCGACACCCACAAGGCGGACGGAATCATTCTGCTCGGTTACGGTGACTACACAGAATATGAGCCCGTGCTCGAACGCCTGATCGACCGCGGAACGCATTTCGTTCGCTGGGGAACCCCGGGGGGAACTCCGCTGGGACCGACCATAGGCTCGGACAATGAGCAGGGAGGTTTCGACGCCACAGAACATCTCCTTCAGGGAAAGCGCGGCCGAATTGCTTTTATCGGCACGGCGCAACCGGCCTATCCCGAATGTCGGGATCGGTGGCGCGGCTATTGCCGGGCGCTTCGCGCGGCAGGCATCGAACCGGACGACGAATTGTGCATCGACGCCGTTCCAACGGAGCAATCCGGCCGCGAAGCCGTCGAGGGACTATTGAAACGCGGCATCGCCTTCGACGCCGTTTTCGCCGCAAGCGACATGGCGGCAATCGGTGCGATGCACGCCCTACAGAATATCGGCCGCTCCATCCCCGACGAGGTCTCGATCGTCGGCTTCGACGACATTCCGGCCGCGAGTCTTTCAAGCCCGCCGCTTAGCACCGTGCGACAGGATTCGCGCCGCGCGGGCGAGGCGCTGGTCCAGGCCGCCATCGAGGCCGTCGAATATGGAGCGGGGAAGACCCAGCTTCTGCCCGTGAAGCTGGTCGTCCGGGAGTCCAGCTGCCCTCGCTAGCTTCGTTCAGCGGGCGATTACCGTGGCCTGATACGGCTTCAGTTCGAGTCGGCCGACAATCGCCTTGTTCGCCAAGAGGTCACGTCCCCTGGCCGGGTAGCTTGCGGGCTTGCCGGACAGGTTGGCGACGATCAGCATTTCTTCGTCGCCACTCGTCCGTTCCACGACGAGCAAATCCCCCGGAGCATCGAGCACGCGCTGACTCTCGGACCTGAGCGCCGGATGCGCCGCCCTCAGGCCCAGCACTCGACGATAGTGATTCAGGAGCGAGTCTGCGTCGCGGTCTTGCTCCGCGACCGAAATTCCGTCGTCATCGCGAGCGAAACGCTGGGTCCAGTACGTCTTCGGGCCCTTGTACCAATTGGCCTGGCCCGCAGCCTCGACCTTGGCGCTCCATTCGAAAGCCTCGCGGTTGCCGATGTCCTTTTCATCGGATTTATACTCTGGCCGGACCTCGCCGCGCATGCCCAACTCCTGTCCGTAATAGAGGAGCGGCGTGCCTTTCAGCAAAATGGACAAGGTCGCGGCGGTGCGCAGCCTTTGCGCCGTCACTCTCTTGTCCGACGCGACGCGGGGCATATCGTGGTTTTCGACGAAGACCAGCTGGTGCTTTCCCGCCGGGATGGCTTCTTCCGTCTTGGAAATCGCTTCGACGATCTTGGCCTTGTCGAAGCCTCGGATAGCTCCGGCCAGCGGGAAAGCGAAAGCCGCGTCGACGTGGCCTCGCCGCAAGAAATCGGCGCCGTAACCCCAGTCCCATTGCTCCGCGATCAGGTTGAGCTTCGGGTTCGTTTTTCGGAGCTCGGCGAAGACCGGTTTCCAGAAATCGTCGAACAGGTTGGTGAGAATGCCCTTGCTGTCGAGGTCGTCCATCATGTGGTCGAGGCGGAAGCCGTCGACTCCGTCGGAAAAGTCACCGTTGTTGTTGGGATCTACCCAGCGCAACAGATAGTCGGTCGCCCATGCCCGGAACTTGGGCGACTTCATGTTGACGGTCGTGATGCCCGTCTCATCGTCCGGGAAGCGCTCGGCGATCGTGATCCCGAACGGGCCTTCCTCGGGGCCCGTATTGCCCGGACCGTGGAAGATCAGGAACTGGCCGTAGGGCGACTTCGGATTGCCGAGCGAAGTCTTGAACCACTTGTGGTCGTAAGCGACGTACTGGAATTCCTGGTCGAGGTAGATCTTCATGCCGCGGGCGTGAACGGCGGCGACCAGATTCCGGTAATCGTCCATCGTTCCGAACTCGGGATCGACGCCTTCGAAATCGCTGGCGAAGTAATTGTGGTAGAAGGCCGATGGGTACAGCGGGGTCAGCAGGATCGAGGTGACGCCGAGTCCCTTCAGGTAATCGAGGCTCTGCTCGATGCCCTTGAGGTCGCCTTCCCCGTCTCCATTGCTGTCGCGCATCGAGCGCGTGAAGATGTGGTAGAATACTTCATCGTTGAGATTTGCGGACGCGGCGGCGGCGGGGGCCCCAGATAACTGGCGATCCGCCGCTACGCCCGCACTGGGAGCGAGGAGGCACGCTCCCAAGAGGATTGCGGTAAGCCGGTTCAAGCGGCGAGCCGCACGAAATCCGGAATTCGGTTCCAGCGCATCGGCGCAACGTGGCCGCCATCGGGCGGGAGCAGATGCGCGATGCGGTTCCTGAGCGGCTCCGGCCAGTCCAGGAAGGTCCGGGGTTGTGCAACGCTCGATGGGATGTCGTCCCCGCGCATGAAGCCCTTGTAGGCGAGCGCCTGCATGGACGCGGGCATCGAAGACCAGTGCGGCATGAACCACAGCGTAAGCAGCGGCCGTTCCTGTGTCGTCCGGTTGGCGAAGGCGCCGTGGATCAGCCGCGCGTCGCCGATCAGCACATCGCCGGCCCTGACAGGCACCGCCGTCTGATCGGGATGATCCGCATAGGCAGGATTGGACGCGTCCTTATACCCCTGCATGTCTTCCGAATGGGCCGTGTCGAGGTGATGCAGGCCATGGTCGCGGATGTGCGATCCGGGAATGACGCGCAGGCAACCGTTCTCGACATGCGTATCCGTTAGATAGATCATCACGAACAGCTGCTGCGCGCTCGGCAGGTAGCTGACCGCGGAATCCCATCCCCACCAGTCCTGGTGCCAGAACAGCGGCGGTCCCCCGCCAGGCTTCGAGATCAGGAAGCCACCCGTGAAGCGCGGGTCCGTGGCGCCGCATTCCCACAGCAGCTCAAGGAGCTTCGGAGAGGCGATGACGTCGGCAAATTCCGGATTGTCGGCGAGGTGGATTAGCGATCCGTTCGATTTCACCGCCTCACGCGACGCAACGCTTTGCCGAAACAGCGTCGCATGGGCGCGAAGCAGGAGGGAATCGATCAGGCCGTCTTCAAAGGCTCCAAGAACCCTGACGAAGCCTTTCTCCTCAAGTTCTTCGGCAAGTCCCGGCGCATAGCTGCTCATCAGCGGATGCTAACGCGGCCATCGACCCCAGTCAGCATTGGATCCTGTTGCGGGCCAGCGCAAAGACTATCGTATTCTTGACCATCTAATGCCCGCTACGTGAGTGCGGAAGTTGCATACGGGGCCGTAAACTATAATCCCTTTGCTGGTGACGATTCGTCCAATCTGCGAACCAGTCGAGCTCCCGCTAGGCACTGCGGTAATCGCCGAGAGGGTCAGCATCGAGGCCGACGCCCCGGCGATCGGGCCCTTCCGGCATTACCACGGCGTCGCCGAGCTGGTTTTGTTCCGGCGCGTGCGCGGCGAGTTCATGGTGGAAGGCAGGCGGAACCGGCTCAGCGATGGCGCAGTCTCCTTCGTTCCGTCGATGCGCCAACACGATTTCGTGCTCGAGCGTGGAGCGATGGAGTGGGTGCTCATCCAGATCGACCCCTACTTCGTCGAGGAATTGGCACGTCGGCAATCGACGGCAAGGCTCAACCGCGCATTCATCGCCAAGCCGGACGAACCCGCGAAATTGCGCATCGATGCGCTCGCCGATTGGCTGATCGAGGCGGCGAGCGAACCGACGGACCCGGCAATTCCCGGTCTCGTCGAGTTGCTTCTGATCGCCGCCGCCAAGGCACCCGAGGCCGAGACGATCGCCGAGGAAGATCCGGCGATCTCCTTCGACCGCTTGCTGCCGGTGCTCGAACGCCTTCGCGCAGCTCCAGGCGAGCCGATCACTCTGGAAAGGGCTGCGGCCATGTCCAACCTTTCGCCCGCCTATTTCTCGCGCCGCTTCCGGCAGATGTCCGGGATGCCATTCACCGAATATTCCCGGATTTATCGGCTACACCTGGCAGCGAGGCGCCTCGCGACGACAGGGGCTGCAGTCTCTGAGATCGGGTACGGAGTCGGCTTTTCCAGCCCGGCGCATTTCAGCGCGCGCTTTCGCGAGCGCTTCGGTATGACTCCGCGGGAGTATCGCAAGAGCGCTGCCAGGCGCGCGTCGGGTGAGGGGGATGGATGAGCACGATGCAGTCGATCGAAAAACCGCGTCAGTCCTTCGCGGCATTGTGGAACATCTCGTTCGGCTTCTTCGGAATCCAGGTCGGCTTCGCTCTTCAGAGTGCGAACATGTCGCGCATCTTCCAGACCCTGGGATCGAGCCTGGACGACCTGCCCGCGCTGTGGATCGCGGCGCCGCTAACCGGACTGCTCGTACAACCGGTCATCGGCCACATGTCGGATAGGACCTGGCTGGGGCGCCTCGGCCGTCGCCGT
>Ga0307413_10000737_pt1 | contig 11296 bp, 9 predicted proteins | sample DK1Ometagenome_3_FD_203714 | JGI IMG/M metagenome (GOLD analysis project Ga0307413, IMG submission 203714) | Maize rhizosphere microbial communities from greenhouse at UC Davis, California, United States - DK15-O-2 | ecosystem: Host-associated > Plants > Roots > Rhizosphere > Soil | place: USA... | reverse complement strand
ACGCCGGAGAGTTCGCGTTGCTGGTCGGTTGCCTGCAGAACAACCGGCCGATCGCAATGGGTGGCGTGGATTTCCGGCCCTGGGAGGACGCCGGCAATATCTGCATGCTTGCCGTGCACGAACGATTCCAATCCCTAGGAGCCGGAGCTGTGCTGATCACCGCTTTGGAGCACAAGATCATCGATCATGGTCGGGCGCTCGCCAGGATGCTGGTTGAGCACGATAATCCCGAAGCAAGGGCGCTCTATGAGCGGTTGGGCTACTCCGAGGCCGGGGTGACCCTCGCCAGTTGGCCGGTGACTGGCGAAAAAACGTATGTGACGGCCTGCACAATCATGGAGCGCAGGCTGGTGGATTTCCAAGGCGATGACGCCGCCCAGGGCTAGACTCCGAGCCATGTCGCTGTCCTCCACTTTCGCTGCACTGCTGATCGGCGGTGCCGCAGCCTTCGGCCTGATAGCGCTGATCTTGCTGATCAAGCTGATGGTGCGTTCGACAACCGGCCGTTCCGGTGGCTGAGCATGCCATTCGAACTGCCCGAAGACCTGCATCCTGATCTAACTCCCATCGCCTGGATGATCGGTCGCTGGGAAGGCAATGGCAAGGCATCCTATCCGGGCACCGAAGACTTCGACTTCGGGCAGCAGATCGATTTCGCTCACAATGGCGGGAATTACCTGCACTATTTGTCACAAATATTTGAGGTCGACGACCAAGGGATGGCGATCCGGCCGCTCGAGATGGAAACCGGGTTCTGGCGACCACAGGAGGACGGCGGCCTCGAGGTCGTGATGTGTAATCCAGCCGGGTACGCCGAGGTCTGGTACGGATCGATCGAGGGAGCCAAGATCGAGCTGGCGACCGACGCCGTAGTGCGTACCGCTTCGGCGGAGGAGTATGCGGCGGGGCAGCGCCTGTACGGGAACGTTGCCGGTGAGCTGTTGTGGACCTTTGACAAGGCCGCGCAGGGATACAGCTTGCAAAACCACATGTGGGCCCGGCTGCGCCGAGCCTGATGTCGCGCGCCCGCCAATCAGCGACGTGATCAAGTTGTTAGCCGTCTGAGGCTCGAGTTCGCTTGCATGGCGTCGGTACCGTGACACAGGTGGGGAGCACATCCCGGGTGGCGGTCGCGGCGACAGCGACCGCCACAGCGCTGGTCGTCGGAGTAGTTGGAGTTGTGCTTGCTGTGGACCACCGTCGGCGCACGGGTTCAGACATCACCAGCCCTTGGCCAAGTGGTGCGACGTCTAGCGCCACGGAATTGACGCCAACGCCAACCCCGAGGGTCCCTCAGCCACCTCCGCTCCTGCTTCCCAATATGAGGAGTCTGAGCGCGAGCGATCTACAGATCGAGGGTGTTGGGAGTACCCGCCGGCTGCGCTTCGCTGCCTCGCTGGCCAATGTCGGACCTGGGCCGCTCATTCTGCTGCCGCGAGGTCGCGGCGGTTGTGTCACAGGACAGCATGAGGCCGTCCAGGTGCTGCATCGAGATGCCAACCGGGACGGGAAATTTCAGCGCACCCGTGACCGGGAGGGAAGTCGGCGAATCACCGGGTGCATGCTCCGCCATCCTGGTCACAAACACTGGCACTTCGACGCGATGGCCTCCTATTCACTGAGGCGCGCTGGTTCATCGCGAGTACTGGTTTCGCGGGACAAGGTGAGCTTCTGCCTGCGGGACAACTACAAGGTGCGCGGGCAGCGGGTAGTCGTTCCGCGGCGGCACTTCGGGAGATGCTCCCGCAATAGTCAGCAGGGCATCTCACCCGGCTGGGTAGACCTTTACAAGGCGGATCTGTCCGGGCAATGGCTGCGCCTGCCGGCCAACGCAGGTTCGGATGTCCTCTGTCTCGATCTCAAGGCGGACCCGTTGGGCCGGCTGGTAGAGACAGACGAAACCGACAATGCGACCTCAGTGGCTTTCCGTTTCGACGGCACGAGGGTCCGCAAGGCGAACTCAAGTTCCTGTCGCTGACCTCAAGCTTTCCTGCAGCGTCGAAGTACCACCCGCGAGCTCCAGTTCATACTGGCAGGCGCCAAGCCAGCGGTAGGTCCATTCCTCGGCAAGTAGCCCTCCTCGACAACAACGGCAGCACGTGGCTGCACAGCCAGCTCGGCGAGCAAGATCATTTCCCGACCCCGAGCGCGAGTGATCACGAATTGCGAGCGGTTCTCGCGAGCGCGGTCGACGAGGAGATCAATGGCGGCACCGCGGGCGCGCAGGGGCGTGCCGGGAGCCGGACGACAATTTCGGCGTCATCCGGCCAGGTGGAGGCTCGGTGGCACTAGAGCTTAGAGGTTCGTGGCCAGGTGTCCTTGGTCTTGAGCACCTTAGTGATCGTGAAGCCGGCCGGACGAGCGGGATCCGGACGAGGTGGGGGATTGTGGAATCCTCCTCTGGATTGAGCGCGATCAGCAGATCGTCAGGCACCTTCCTACGATGGCAGATGTATGGGAAGAAATTCATGGACCGGAGTGCTGAAGCGACTATGAGCCCAGTTGTAGCCCAGACGGGGCCAGATGTTGGTGTTCCTTGGCATTACGGCGACCCGATGCGCGAGCAGCGATTGCTGGATGCCGGCCAGGGTGTCGTTGATCTCTCGCACCGAGGGGTGGTCACCGTAACCGGACCGGACCGGCTGAGCTGGCTGCACTCGCTGACCACTCAGTACCTCGAGGGACTCGATCCGGGTCGCGGAATCACCACACTGGTGTTGTCACCGCACGGCCACATCGAACATGTGCTGTACGGCGTAGATGACGGCGAGACCTTCTGGATGCATACCGAGCCGGGTGCGGCGGCGGCACTGCTGAGTTGGCTGGACGGAATGCGGTTCATGATGCGCGTCGAGGTCAGCGACAAAAGCACCGATTACGCGGTGGTGTGGTCGGCTGCACAGCTGACCGGTGACCATTTAACGCGGGTTGGCCCCGACTCCTTGGCTGGCTGCGAGCTCTTTGTGCGGCGCAATCAGCTCCTGGAGATCATGAATCGCAGTCCCCGAGCCGGCACTTGGGCCTTGGAAGCCCGGCGCATTGCGGCCGGAGTGCCGAGGATCGGCCTTGACACCGATCACCGCACGATTCCGAATGAGATCGGCCTGCTTGGCGTTGCCGTTCACCTCGACAAGGGCTGTTATCGGGGTCAGGAGACAGTTGCCCGCGTACACAACCTCGGACGGCCGCCCCGGCGGCTGGTACGCCTGCAGCTGGACGGCAGCGTCGATGCACTGCCAACTCCCGGAGCGGAGCTGCAGTTTGATGGGCGTGCGGTCGGCTTTGTTGGTGGCTCGGCGAGGCACTTCGAGCTCGGCCCCATTGCCCTAGGGCTCATCAAACGCGGCACACCCCTTGATTCCCAACTGATCGTCGACGGCATCGCCGCCGCACAGGAACCGCTCGTCGATCCTGACATCGGCCTGCACGTGCGCCCAACCCCCTGAGCGGGCCGGAACCTCCTCCTTTCTCCTTCTCCCTTTCATCCCACTCGCCGGCTGCCGAAACCTACCTTTACGTAGGCTGCTGACGGTCTGCACAGTTTGCAACCTGTGCAAACCGCAGGGAACCTACGTAAACGTAGGTTTCCGACAAAGTAAACGACCGGCCGCGGCGAGAGGTGGTATCAGGCGCCGAGTTGGGACAAGGTTTCCTTGCAAGGACGGATCTCGCCTACCCGTTCCCCGGCGCCGAACACTGGCGCGCTAGCTTGATCATCGAGCGTTTCATGATCAAATCCCAGGTGCTTGAGTACGCCGGCCATGGCTACCGGACAAGCCCGGGGATGGCCATCGCTGATCTTGATCGCGATTCCACGCCCGTCGGGGAGTCCGACCGCGTAAACCGACTCGGCGCCGGCCTTTGCGATCAGGCCGGGAATTGCACGATGCAGGTCGAACTCGTCACGCCGAGTGCCTGACACGTACTCCGGATGGTTCCGGATCGCCGTCGCGACGCGATACTCAGCACCGTCTGATGCACTCGCGATGCGCCCGAAGGCGCGGGCCAGGGCGTAGAGCGAGATGGCATATAGCGGTGCCCCGCAGCCGTCAATCGCGAGATTGGTCGCCTGCTCATGAGCAAGATCATCAATTGCCTGTACGACCGCCAGCTGAGTCGGATGATCAGGATCACGGTAATGTGCAATGTCCCTGCCGTTGAGCACGGTCGTCCTGATCATTCCGGCATGCTTTCCCGAGCAATTCATCGCAAGCGGTGACTTGGGTACACCATCGCGGATGGCGTCCTCTCTGGCCTGCTGGTCCAGCGGCCACTCCGCCGGCATTTGCAACGCTGACTCATCCAGCGCTGACAGGGCCAGGATGCGACGCACCCCATTCAGCTGAAAGGCTTCCCCCGAGTGCGACGCACAGACCAGCGCCAACAGCTCACCGTCAAGATCAAGACCCGCCCGTAGCATGCCGACCGCCTGCAGGGGTTTATTGGCACTGCGCGGGTACATCGGAGCAAAGTCGGCGCCGACCGATGAGTCCAGGCTGCCATCAGGACTAGTAATGGCTACCCGGCCACGATGAACACTCTCGACGAAGCCATTGCGGACGACCTCGACCAGCACAGGATCGGATTCAAACGGGCTCACCACGACCTGACCATATGCCCGACCGCTACGCCACCGGCCCATGTTTGCGGTAGGCGAACGGACTTCTGTCTCATTGACCCGCATTGCGCGCTACAGCGGCCTAATCTTCTCGTGTGGACTGGCGCGATTACGACGCGGCGTTGTTCGACCTGGACGGCGTGCTGACTCCGACTGCCGAGGTGCACATGCGTGCCTGGCGTCAGCTCTTCAGCGACTTCTTGATCAAGCGGGGCATCGACCAGGCATACCTGGACAGCGACTACTTCGACTACATCGATGGCAAGCCGCGTTACGAGGGCGTCCGGGCCTTCCTCAGGTCGCGGCGCATTCAGCTGACCGATGGTGATCCGAGCGACGGCCCTGAAGCCGAGACCGTCTGTGGCCTCGGCAATCGCAAGAACGAGTTCTTTGCCGCGGTACTGCGTGAGGAGGGAGTTCAGCCCTACGCCGGGTCCGTACAGTTGCTTGATCATCTTGCCGAGCGCGGCACCAAGGTTGCCGTCGTCACGTCATCTAAGAATGCGACTGCGGTGCTGGAGGCCGCCGACCTGCGGCGCCGGTTCGACGTGGTAGTCGACGGCAACGTTGCCGCCGAAAAGGGCCTGCGCGGCAAGCCGTCTCCGGATACGTTCGTCGACGCAGCGGACCAGCTCGGCGTACCCGTCGAGCGTGCTGTGGTATTCGAGGATGCCGTCTCTGGTGTCGAGGCGGGACATGCTGGTGGCTTTGGACTGGTCGTTGGGGTGGACCGTGGAGTTGGCGCGCAACGCTTGACGGACTCGGGAGCCGACGTCGTCGTTGCTGATCTTGCTGAGCTGGCGGCAGCATGATCCGCCGCAGTCCCGACGATCCGATCAGCGCGTCCGACCCGCTGAATCGCAACCGTTTCCCGGTTGATGAGTGGAAGTTCATCGAGGCCGAATACAGCGCGGATGATCTTGGCGTTACCGAGTCGCTGTTCGCGGTCGGCAACGGGTATCTCGGTATGCGGGGCAACGTCGAGGAGGGCCGGGAGACCTTCACGCACGGCACCTTCATTAACGGGTTCCACGAAACGTGGCCGATCCGGCATGCCGAGGAAGCCTTCGGCTTCGCGCGCGTCGGCCAGACGATCGTCAATGTCCCAGACAACAAAACGATCAAGCTCTATGTCGACGATGAGCCGATGCTGCTGTCGGTCGCCGATCTTGAGGCATACGAGCGAACGCTGGACTTTCGTGACGGCTTACTGCGCCGCAACATCATCTGGCGAACCCCGGGTGGTAAACGCGTCAAGGTGTCCTCGACCCGCATGGTGTCGCTTACGCAGCGACACCTGGCGATCATGACCATGGAAATCACCATGCTGGACGCTGAGGCTCCGGTTGTGATCTCGTCCCAAACCCTCAATCGCCAGGATGGCCGCGACGAGTACCACGTGAGGTCGGCCGCCATGGGGACCGGGGTCGATCCGCGCAAGGGTGCGCCCTTCGAAGCTCGGGTGCTCGAGCCGCAAAGTCACTGGTGGCAAGACCAGCGCATTATCCTCGGCTACCGCTGCGCCAACTCCAAGATGACTCTGGCCGTTGGAGTTGATCATCAGATGATTACCGACAATGACTACCGCACCTACACCAGCGCCGATGAGGACACCGGCAAGATGGTCTATCGGGTGCAGGCCAAGCGGGGTCAGTCGATCAAGATCACAAAAGCGGTCGCCTATCACACCTCTCGCGGCGTGCCATCACGGGAGCTCGTTGATCGCTGCCGCCGCACCCTTGATCGGGTGCTGGAGCACGGTGTCGAACAGGAGTTTGCCGCCCAGCGCGAGTGGCTGGACAGGTTCTGGGAGCGGTCGGATGTTGTGGTCCATGGTCAGCCAGCTCTCCAGCAGGCCATCCGCTGGAATCTGTTCCAGGTAGCTCAGGCTGCCGCTCGTGCCGAGCAGTCTGGGGTGCCGGCAAAGGGCGTGACCGGTACGGGCTATAGCGGGCACTACTTCTGGGATACAGAGATTTTCGTGGTTCCCTTTCTCACCTACACCTCACCGCAGATGGCACGCAGTGAGCTGCGTTTCCGTTACAACATGCTCGGAGCCGCCCGCCGTCGGGCAGAGGAACTTGCCCAAAGCGGGGCGCTCTTTCCGTGGCGTACGGTCAACGGCGAGGAGGCATCGGCCTATTACGCGGCCGGCACGGCACAGTATCACATCGATGCCGATATCGCCTATGCCCTCTGCAAGTACGTCGCCGCCAGCGGTGATCAAGACTTCATGAATCGCGAGGGCGTGGACATCCTCGTCGAGACCGCCCGGCTGTGGGCCGATCTCGGTTTCTGGCGTGAGAACGGCAGTGGACGGCGCAGCTTCCACATTCACGGAGTGACGGGCCCGGACGAATACACCACGGTAGTTAACGACAATCTCTTCACCAATGTCATGGCCCGCTTCAACCTTGCTCAGGCGGCGGAGTTGCTCCGCAAGCTTCAGCGAGAGTTGCCCCGTGCCTACCAGCGCATCGTGGAACGGCTCGAGCTCGCCGACGAGGAAATCGACGAGTGGGCCGCCTGTGCGGAGTCAATGTCGATTCCCTACGATCAGGTCACCGGCATCAACCCGCAGGACGCGCACTTTCTTGATCGAGAAGTCTGGGACCTGAAGAACACGCCGCCGGAGAAGCGGCCGTTGATGCTTCACTATCACCCCCTGGTGATCTACCGGTTCCAGGTCCTCAAGCAGGCTGATGTGGTGCTAGCCATGTTCTTGCAAGGTGATCATTTCAGCAACGAGCAGAAGCGCAACAACTTCGAGTACTACGACCCCATCACTACTGGCGACTCCACGCTGTCTGGTGTCGTGCAATCGATCATCGCCGCCGAGGTCGGGTATCGAGATCTTGCTCTGCGCTATTTCTATAACGCGCTGTTTGTCGATCTGGCCGATTTGCACGACAACGTCAGTGACGGAGTCCACGTCGCATCGACAGGGGGCGTCTGGAACATCCTGGCCTACGGGTTCGGGGGCATGCGGGACTACAACGGCAAGATCACCTTTGATCCCCGCTTGCCGGCGTCATGGTCGGGTCTCACCTTCCAGATCACGCTGCGCGGCACCCGGATAAAGGTGGACCTTACGAGTCGCGAGATCGCCTTTACCGTCGTGGAGGGCGACCGCGCCGAGTTCTCGGTTCGTGGTGAAGCCGTTACCGTGTCGGCTGGCAACCCGGTGCGCGTGCCGTTGGTACACCAGGGGCCGTGCATTGACGATCCGCTTCCGTCCCGGACCGTCGATCGCCGCCCGGACGGGACGCTGATCACTGCCTCGGTGCCGCAGGCTGTCATATTGGGCCGCTAACCAAGCCGACCACTGAGACTCAATCGCAATCGCAAGCTCCGAGCTTGCGTGTGCTTGCAGTTGCAAGCACACTGGGTGACATGGTAAGAATCCGAACGCACAAGATCGCCGACCAGCTCGGTTCGCTTGGTGAGTTCATTGCCAGCCAACGCCGGGCGGCGCAGTTGTCGCTGCGTCAGCTCGCCGCGCAGACCGGGATCTCCAACCCGTACCTCAGCCAGATCGAGCGAGGGCTCCGCAAGCCATCAGCAGAGGTGCTACAGCAACTGGCCAAGGCGTTGCGGATCTCGGCAGAGACGCTGTATGTGCGGGCCGGAATCCTTGATCCGGACGACCATCCCGCAACGTCAGTGGAGATGACCGTGCTCGCGGATACGGCAATCACCGAGCGGCAGAAGCATGTCCTTATCGATGTGTACACCTCCTTCGTGAAGGAGAACGAAAGGAGTGCAACCAACGGGCAGGCCTCCCAGATGAGCAAACAGGAATCGACCGAGAAGGAGTAAAGCGATGGTCAACAAGGAAGTATCGGCTGAGGCGCGCAAGTCGGCGCTGGAGTCTGACTATGCCGCGCTGTACGCGGTCGCAGGCATCACTGATGCCCTGGCGGAGGCGCTCAAAGGCGCCCTTGCTGAGACCCAGCAGAAGGCCAGCAAGCGCATCACTGAACTACAGAACAAGCCCCCGGAATTGAGCAAGCAGGCCAAGACAAGCGCCGAGGAGCTGCGTACGTTTGTGATCACTTTGCCGGAGCAGTTCAAGAACCTGCCTGAGACAACGAAGGCCAGGATCGCCGAATTGCAGAGGCAGGCAAACGATCTGCTGGCTCAGGCAACTGACACGTACGGCGATTTTGCTGGGCGCGGTAAGCAGGCCGTGGACGAGGCCCGGACGGCAGCGCATGACCGATCGGGTAAGGCCTCGAGAAGTGTCATGCCGCGGACCACCGCCGAAGTCTCCGAGACTCGAAAGCCTCCAATTAGCGGAGGCCTCAGCTAGGAAGGCTCAGCCAAAAGACCGGCTGAGTGCATCGCGACCCCTCATGCCCCACCCTCTTGCGCGCGCCCCCCGGCGTGCAAGAGAGGTGGGGCATGAGTTCGCCTCCCCCCGGGCTGACCCAGACCCTTTAGAGCTCCAGCCGACGATCGATCACGGACTAGAAATGGTCGAAGATCGGATGGAAAGCTGACTCGCTATCGATGCCGACGGAGCTGCCACGCGAGACCTGACCTGTCGATCAGGATGCGGGATCTGCATCATGGAAATCCTCCCCCGAATCTCACAGCGAGCAACGACTTGTGACGCGCCTCCGGTGGGGAAGGAACCGACGGCTTAGAGCGACGGGAATATCTTCACTCCACGGAGCCGCCGAACGGCGGCCGACGAGGCGGTCGTGATCGACTTGTGTCGAAGCCCTCGGTGGTTTGTTACGAATTGAGCACTATGACAGGCGGCCCGCTTCGCCGACTGCAGGAGCTCCCGGCTGGTCTGCATGACGGTTTGCGGCGTCGTTTCGGGAGCGACGAAGGAGGCGAATCCGGCGGGTTGCCTGTCAGAGTGCAATCAATTTTGAGCACTATGACAGGCGGCCCGCTTCGCCGACTGCAGGAGCTCCCGGCTGGTCTTGCTGACCATGGCCGTGGCCGATCACCGCCTACGAAGCCTTCGTCACCAACAAGCTCAGACGCTCCTGCCCCGTTCGGGTCAACTCGCACCAACCCTGAAGCTCCTGAGAGCATCTCAGGGAGGACATATCAAGCCACCAGGATGATGCGGTCCGACTGGATGGTCCTTACGGCGAACCCCGATGCTCGCTCGGCTGAAGCAGATCAGGAAGGTCGCACGCTGCCAGGCTTGGCGCGAGCGCGGCTCCGGGCGCGCTGAGCCGCGGACAGCACCACCTTCCGCATCCGGATCGCGTCCGGCGTTACCTCCAGACACTCATCTGTGCGGCAGAACTCCAGCGCCTGCTCCAAGCTCATCAGCTGCGGTGGCACGAGCCGTTCGAGCTCGTCACCGGTGGAAGAACGGACATTGCTGAGCTTCTTCTCCCTTGTGGGGTTGACATCCATGTCCTCGGCGCGAGCGTTCTCACCGATGATCATGCCCTCGTACACTTCCACGCCGGGAGTGACGAATAGGGTGCCGCGCTCTTGCAGATTGAACAGTGCGTATGAGGTGACTTGGCCAGACCGGTCGGCAACCAGAGAGCCGGTCAGCCGGCTCCGGATGTCACCGGCCCAGGGCTCGTACGCCTCGAAAACGTGGTGCATCAGTCCGGTGCCGCGGGTTTCGGTCAGGAACTCGGTCCGGAAACCGATTAGTCCGCGAGCGGGCACGAGGTACTCCATCCGAACCCAGCCGCTGCCGTGGTTCACCAGCTGTTCGAGCCGGCCGCGGCGCAATCCGAGCAGCTGGGTGACGACCCCGACGAAGTCTTCCGGGATGTCAATAGTCAGTCGCTCGACTGGCTCGTGAATATTGCCGTCGACGGTGCGAGTCACGACCTGCGGTTTCCCGACCGTCAGCTCGTAAGATTCGCGGCGCATCATCTCAACCAGGATGGCCAGTTGCAGTTCGCCGCGGCCCTGCACCTCCCAAGTATCGGGACGTTCGGTCGGGAAGACCCGGATCGAGACATTGCCCACCAGCTCGGCATCCAGCCGCGCCTTCAGCAGGCGGGCCGTGAGGTTCTTGCCGGCACGGCCGGCAAGTGGAGAGGTATTGATGCCCATGGTCATGGAAATCGACGGCTCATCCACCGTGATCAATGGCAGCGGCGTCGGATCTGCCGGATCAGAGAGTGTTTCGCCAATCGTGATCTCTGGGATCCCGGCAATGGCGACGATATCGCCAGGCCCCGCAGATTCGGTAGGTTCCCGATTCAGTGCGTTGGTGATCAACAGCTCGGACAGCTTGACGTTACGAATCGTGCCGTCGGCGCGGCACCAGGCGACGTTCTGATTGCGCCGCAACGTTCCCGCGACGACTCGGCACAGCGCCAGTCGGCCGAGGTAGGGGGATGCGTCGAGATTGGTTACATGTGCCTGCAGCGTCGCTCCCTCGACGTAGCTGGGTGCCGGGATGTCCTCCAAGATCGTGGTAAATAGCGGCCCGAGATCGGGACTATCGGGCATCTCCCCGTTGTGTGGCGCTGTCAGCGACGCGCGACCGGACTTGGCCGAGGCGTACACCACCGGGAAGTCGAGAACGTCGCTGCTGTCGTCGTCCAGCAGGTCGAGGAAGAGGTCATAGGTCTCCTCGACCACTTCGGGGATTCGCGCATCCTGCCGGTCGACCTTGTTGATCACGAGGATGATCGGGAGCTTCTTGGCCAGCGCCTTGCGGAGCACGAAGCGGGTTTG
>Ga0307413_10000735_pt1 | contig 11303 bp, 8 predicted proteins | sample DK1Ometagenome_3_FD_203714 | JGI IMG/M metagenome (GOLD analysis project Ga0307413, IMG submission 203714) | Maize rhizosphere microbial communities from greenhouse at UC Davis, California, United States - DK15-O-2 | ecosystem: Host-associated > Plants > Roots > Rhizosphere > Soil | place: USA... | reverse complement strand
GGCGTGCATCGTGATCTGCCCGCCGGGGAAGCGCCCGCCGGTCACGGTCATGAGCCCGGCCTTGACGCCGCCCACGTAGAAGCCGTCCTTGAACGCGAGCCGCATGTTGCGCGTGCGGCGCAGGTCGTCGGCGATGAAGCTCTCGTCCACCGTGCGGTCGTAGTGCGCCAGCTGGTCCGCGGTGGGCCGGTGCTCGGGGCGGCTCTCCTTCAGCGCGGCGAAGAGGGCCCGCGCCGCGTACATGCCGCTCTGCATCGCGTAGTGGATGCCCTTGAGGCTCGGCACGTCCACGAAGCCCACCGTGTCGCCCACCATGAGCAGGCCGTCGCCGACGCGGCGCTCGGGCAGCGCGAACCAGCCGCCCTCGGGAATCGTCTTCGCGCCCCACTCGAGCAGCGTGCCGCCCTCGAGCACCTCGCGGAAGAGCGGGTGCAGCTTGAGCCGCTGCAGCATGCCGTGCACGTCGAGCGTAGCGTCCCGGTAGTCGAGCCCCACCACGAGGCCGAGCGCCACCTGGTCGGGACCCAGCGGGTAGCAGAAGCTCCCGCCGAAGGCGTCGGTCGGCAGCGGCCAGTTCAGGGTGTGGATGACGCGGTCGAGCGGCCGCTTCACCTCCCACACCTCCTTCACGCCCAGCGCGAAGATCTGCGGATTCGGGCTCTTCACCCCCTGCCACTCGCGCCACGCCATGCCGAGGTGGCCTCGCGTCCCGTCGGCCAGCACCGTGACGCGGCCGGTGAGGTCGGTCGGCTCCTGGAAGTCGCCGGTGGTCGAGCCGTCGCGGTGCAGCCCGGTCGGCGTGGTGCGGACCCCGCGCACCGCGCGGTCCTCCACCAGCAGCGAGTCGACGGGAAAGCCCGGGAAGAGGTTCACGCCCAGCTCCTCGGCGCGGTCGCCGAGCCAGCGGACCATCTCGCAGAGCGAGGCGGTGTAGTAGCCGTGATTCTGCATCGTGGGCGGAGTCGGAATGCGCTGCGCCCGCGATGCCGTCAGGAAGTAGACGGCCTCGCCGCCCACCGGCTGGCGGAAGGGGAAGTCGGCGTCGGTCTTCTCGGGGAAGAGCTCGCGGAAGGCGCGCGGGTTCACCACGGCGCCCGAGAGGTTGTGCTCGCCGAGCGCGCTGGCCTTCTCGAGCACCGCGATCTGCAGATCGCCGAGCGCGCCGCCGGCGGCCCCGTCGGCCTTCGCCAGCTTCGCGAGCTCGATGGCGCAGGCGAGCCCGGCCGGGCCCGCGCCGACGATGAGGACGTCCATCTCGACGGCCTCGGCGCCCGGCGCCTCGGTGAGGATCAGCTTCTCGAGCGGAAGAGGTGCCTGGTGCCGAACCGGGAGGATCCTGGCCACGCGCATGCTCCTTGGTCGCCGACGGTCGCGACGGACGGTATGACAGTGTGGTGTAAAGGCCGGAGCAATATACCCTTACGCCCGGAGCGTGCGCCACGAGGCCCGCGCCTCGCCGATCACCAGCGGGAGCGTGGCGACGGTGGCCCCCGCGGCCAGCAGACACCAGCCGCAGAAGGCGCGGTACCGCGTCCACTGCACCGCCGTCATCCGCACCGCGTTGGCCGTGTCGAAGCCCGCCTTGGCGCTCGCCAGCAGCGGGATCCACGGCTGCCGCACCGAGCGGTCGGCGCCGCCCATCGCGACGAGCGCGAGCGTGGCGGCGTAGCTCGCGACGCCCAGGACGGCGTCGGGCACGCCGAAGCGCGAGTAGGCCTCGGGACTGCCGTCGATGCGGTCGGCGTCGAGCCAGGAGAGCGGCGGCTCGGGGAGGTGCCGGACGAGGCCGATCTGGTGGAGAGAGACGACGCTCATGGCGCCGATCGCGCCGAGGGTGAGCGCGGTGGCCCTGCGGCGCTGCCTGAGCCAGCCACCGCCGCCCCGGCGCAGCTCCCGGCTGAGCCGGGCGGCGGCGGCTCTAGTCATCGCGCCCCCAGAGGGCGGCACCGAGGGCGGCGCCGGCCACCGCCAGCCCGGCCAGCACGAGGCGGCCGCGGCGCTCGCTGGCCCAGAGCTGCACGCTGCGCTCGCGCGAGCGGCCGTCGAAGTCGCCGTGCGCGCCGTGGTCGCCGGGCACGGGGGCGTAGAGGTTGTTCGGCCTGCCGGGATCCTCGGGCTCGTCGGTCATCTGCGCCTCGTAGCCCATGCGCGCGAGATAGCGGTCGGCGAGCTTCGGGGCGATCCGGTCGCCCACGACGGCCTTCACCGTGGGCCAGCCGACATACAGCTCGTATCGATCGTGGTCGGCGGCCCAGAGGATCGCCTCGGCCGCGACCTCGGGCTGGAAGATCGGCGGCACCGGCTGCGCGCGGCGCGGCATGCGGCTCTTGCTCCAGCGGAACTGCGGCGTGTTCAGCGCGGGCATCTGCACCTGCCGCACCCGGACGCCGCTCCGGTCGTGCAGCAGCTCGGTGCGCAGCGACTCGGTGAAGCCGGCGATGGCGTGCTTGGCGGCGCAGTAGGCGGACTGCAGCGGGATGGCGCGGTACGCGAGGGCGCTGCCCACCTGCACGATCACGCCGCGGTCGCGCGGCAGCATGCGGCGCAGCGCGGCGAGGGTGCCGTGGACGTAGCCCAGGTAGGTGACCTCGGTGACGCGGCGGTAGTCGGCGGCGGCCATCTCCCTCACCGGCGAGAAGACCGTCACCATCGCGTTGTTCACCCAGACGTCGATCGGCCCGAACCGGGCCTCGACCTCGGACGCGGCCCGCTCGACCGCCTCGGAGTCGGAGACGTCGAGCGGCAGCACCAGCGCCTCGCCTCCCGCCGCCTCGACCTCGCGCGCCGCCTGCTCCAGCCGCTCGCGGCTCCGCGCGACGAGCCCGACCCGCGCGCCCTGCCGCGCGAAGGCCCGCGCGACCGCCCGTCCCACGCCCGCCGACGCGCCCGTGATCACCACGACCCGGCCGCGTGACCGGGCGTTCCTCCGTGCATCCGCATTTCTCATGTGTTGGTATTAGGCCGCGCGGGGGGTTGGAACCGTGAGTTGGGTCACCCTCGCCCGTTGACAGCATCAATGCCGATGCCCATATTCGGCTTTCCGAAAAAGCACATGAGAACGGTTCTCATGTATTCTCATCTCTTCCGGTACCGGTCACGATGAGCTCGAAGCGGCGGCAGCGCGGGACGAAGGCGGCGGGGCGCGGGCAGAACGAGCCGCAGCCGCAGCAGCAGGCACCTTGGGCGCTCACCGGCGTCCTGATGGCGACGGCGGCCTTCGGCGGTCTCACGACCCCGGCGCTCGCCCAGGCGCCCACCCCGGCCTCGAGCCATCCCGGCGACGAGCGCCTCTCGACCCGCCACTTCGAAATCCCCGCGGGGCCGCTCGACGCCGCCCTCGCCGCGTTCACCCGCACCTCCGGCCTCACCGTCATCGATCCGCAGGCCCTGGCCGGCGGCCGGCAGTCTCCCGGCGCGCTCGGCGTGCTCACCGACGAGGAGGCGTTGCGCCGCGTGCTCGCGGGCACCGGCCTGCGCCACCGCTTCACCAGCGCGCGGCAGGTGCGGCTGGAGTCCGCCGAGGTCACGACGCTGGCCGAGGTGAAGGTGCAGGCCCGGCAGCAGCAGCGGAGCAGCTCCGCGAAGTACGCCGGACCGCTGCGCGACGTGCCGCAGACGATCACCGTGGTGCCGCAGGCGGTGCTCGAGCAGCAGGGCGCCGTCACGCTGCGCGACGCGGTGCGCAACGTGCCCGGCATCACGGTGAACGCCGGCGAGGGCGGCGCCACGCCGGGCGACAACTTCAACATCCGCGGCTTCAGCGCCCGCACCGACCTCTTCGTGGACGGGGTGCGCGACGTGGGCGGCTACGCCCGCGCCACGTTCAACGTGGAGCAGGTGGAGGTGGCCAAGGGCCCGGGCTCGGCCTACACCGGCCGCGGCTCGACGGGCGGCGCCATCAACGTGGTGACCAAGACGCCGCGCCTGCAGCGCGCCTACCAGTCGGAGCTGAGCGTCGGCACGGCCGAAGAGGCGCGCGCGACGGTGGACCTGAACCAGCCGCTGAGCGCGCTGGGGGTCCCGGGCGCGGCGGTGCGGCTCAACGCCGAGGTGCAGACGGCGGGCGTCGCGGGGCTCGAGGTGGTCGAGAACAACGCCTGGGGCGTCGCCCCGTCGTTCGCGCTCGGCCTCGGCACGCCGACCCGCGTGACGGCGCAGGTCTTCCACGCCGAGCAGGACAACACGCCGACGTACGGGCTGCACAGCAACAACACCGACGGCCCGCCGGCGGGCATCGACACGCGCAACTTCTTCGGCCTGCGCGGGCTCGACTTCGAGGACGTGCGCGCCAGCCAGGCGAGCGCCCGCGTCGAGCACGACCTGAGCGGCGCCCTCACGCTGCGCAACCAGCTCACCTACTCGACGGCCGGCGCGGACCGGATCGTCACCGCGGCGAACCCCGACGGCACGCGCCGCCTCGTCTCGCACATCACGCGCGACCGGAACCTCACCAACCAGACGAGCCTGAACGCGCGCTTCGCCACCGGCACGGTGGAGCACGTCGCGTCGGCCGGCGTCGAGGTGGCGCACGAGCGCTCGCGCTTCGGCGCCTACCGCTTCAGCGCCCCGCCGCCGCGCATCGCCGATCTCAACGCGCCGAACCCGGACGACCCCTACACCGGCACCGTCGAGCCGGGTCGCGACCGCCGCTCGGCGCGCGCGACCTCGGTGGGCGTGTACGCGATCGAGACGCTGCGCCTGGGCTCCGCGGTCGAGCTGAACGGCGCGGTGCGCTGGGACCGCTTCGCCCCGGAGTACCGCGACTCGATGGGCGTGGTGACCACCGAGCCCGGCGCCGCGAACGAGGCGCTCACCTGGCGCGCGGGGCTGGTGGTGAAGCCCGCCGAGCACGGCAGCGTCTACGCCGCCTACGGCACCTCCTTCAACCCGACGGGCGAGCTGCTCGCCCTCGACCGCAACGGCAGCACGGGACTCGACCCCGAGCGCAACCGCAGCGTCGAGCTGGGCACGAAGTGGGAAGTCCTGGGCGAGCGCCTCCTGCTCACCGCCGCCGGCTTCCGCACCGAGAAGACGAACGCGCGCATCACCGACCCGAACGACCCGTCGGGCGGCTCGCTGGTGCTGGCCGGCCGGCAGCGGGTGCAGGGGCTGGAGCTGGGCGCCTCGGGCGCGGTGGCCGAGGGCCTGGGCCTGTTCGCCGGCTACACCTACCTCGAGAGCGAGATCCTCACCGGCGCCGCCGCCGACATCGGCCGCCCGCTGCCCAACACGCCGAAGCACGCGCTCACGCTCTGGACGACGTACCGCCTGCCCTGGGAGATCGAGATCGGCGCCGGCGCGCGGCACCTGAGCCGCCGCGTCATGTCGACCACCTCGTCGGTGCCGCCCTACTGGGCCTTCGACGCGGAGGCGGCCGTGCCGCTCTCGAACCACCTCGGGCTGCGGCTCAACGTCTACAACCTGGCGAACGCGACGTACTACGACGCGAACCGCTACTGGGTCCCCGCGGCGGGGCGCTCGGTGCGCCTGACCACGAGCCTCGACTTCTAGGCCCCTTCCAGGCCTCCCGGAGAATCACGGCATGCTGCTGCACATCCCGGACGTGCTCGCCCCGGCGCAGGTCACCGAGGCGCGGCGCATCCTCGACGCCGCCGAGTGGGTGGACGGGTCCGTCACCGCGGGGCACCAGTCGACGAAGGCGAAGGACAACATGCAGGTGCCCGAGCATCATCCCGCCGCGCAGCAGGTGGGCCAGATGATCCTCGGTGCCCTGCAGCAGAGCGGCCTCTTCATCTCCGCCGCGCTGCCGCTGAAGGTCTTCCCGCCCCTCTTCAACCGCTACACGGGCGGCCAGCACTTCGGCACGCACGTCGACAACGCGATCCGCACCGTGTCGGGCACGCCGCACCGCGTGCGCACCGACCTCTCGGCGACGCTCTTCCTCTCCGAGCCCGACAGCTACGACGGCGGCGAGCTCGTCGTCGAGGACACCTACGGCGTGCAGAGCGTCAAGCTGCCGGCCGGCCACATGGTGCTCTACCCCGCTTCCAGCCTGCACCACGTGCGGCCGGTGACGCGCGGGGCGCGCGTGGCCTCGTTCTTCTGGATCCAGAGCATGGTGCGCGAGGATGCCGAGCGCACGCTGCTCTTCGATCTCGACTCCGCGATCCAGACCCTGGGCCGCGACGTGGCGGACCATCCGGCCACGGTGCAGCTCACCGGCGTCTACCACAACCTCCTGCGCCGCTGGGCCGACGTATGAGCGTGGCCGCGGGCGTCCGCCGGGTGCTCTTCTGGTCGCACCTGGCGGTCGGTGTCGCGACGGGCCTGGTGATCCTCGTGCTGTCGGCCACCGGCGTGGCGCTCACCTACGAGCACCAGCTGCTGGAGTGGGCCGCGCTGCGCGGCGCCGCGACGGCGGCGGCCGCCGAGGGGCCGGCGCTGCCGATCGACACCCTGGTGGCCCGCGTCGAGGCCTCCGCGCCGGGGCGGCAGGTGGCGGGGCTCACGGTGCGCTCGGAGCCGGGAGCGCCGGTGACGCTCTCCCTCAAGAGCCGGCAGAGCCTCTACGTCGACCCCGCCACCGGCGCCGTCATCGGCAGCGACTCCACGGCCCGCGCCGCGATGACGCAGATCGTGCGCGTGCACCGCTCGCTCGCCACCGGCGAGGGCGTGCGCGACGCGCTCGGCGCCTCGATCACCGGCGCGGCCAATCTCGCCTTCTTCTTCCTCCTGCTCACCGGCGCGTACCTCTGGTGGCCGCGCCGCTGGTCGCCGCAGGCGTTCCGGGCGGTGATCGTCCCCGTCTGGCGCGCGCGCGGCAAGGTGCGCGACTGGAACTGGCACCACGTCGCCGCCTTCTGGACGGCGCCGGCGCTCTTCGTCGTGGTTCTGTCGGGGGTGTTCATCTCCTACCGCTGGCCGACGGCGGCGGTCGAGGCGGCGACGGGCGGCGCCGAGGCGCGCCCCGAAGGGCGCGCAGACGGCGGCCGGGCGGAAGGCGGGCGCACGGAAGGCGGCCGGGAGCGGCGGAAGCAGGAGGGGGCACAGCGCGCCCCGTTCGGGCCCATGCTCGCGCAGGCGACGGCGGGCGTGCCGGGGTGGCGGATCGCGCAGGTGCGGCCGGGACGGGAGGCGGGCGCGCCGGTGACGGTGATGGTGACGACCGGCGACGCGTTGCTGCGTCCCGACCGCCGCACGCAGTTCACCTTCGACGCGGCGAGCGGCGAGCCCGGCCGGCGCCGTGCCTACGCCGACACGCCGCCCGCGCAGCGGGTACGCGCCTGGATGCGCGGGCTGCACACCGGCGAGGCGCTGGGCTTCTGGGGGCAGACGTTCGCGGGACTGGCGTCGCTGGCGGGGGTGGTGCTGGTGTGGACGGGGCTCTCGCTGTCGCTGCGGCGGTTGCGGGGCTGGCTGGCGCGCGACGCCCGGTCCGCCGCACGCGGCACGGACGCCGCGGGCCCGGACCGGGAGCGCACCGCCGACCTCACGGCGGCATGACCTCGAGCGCGACGTCGGCTGCCCGCACGCTGTGCGTCAGCGCTCCGATCGAGACGAAGTCGGCCCCGGCCTCCGCGTAGGCGCGCACGTTGGCGAGCGTGATGCCGCCGGTGGCCTCGATCTCGATCCCCGGGCGGAGGGTGCGCGCCCGCTCCGCCCAGGCCCGCAGCGTCTCGGGTGACTGGTTGTCCACCAGCAGCCGGTCGGCGCCCGCCAGGCACGCCTCCTCCACCTGCCCCATCCGCTCCACCTCCACCTGACACGCCGCGACGCCGCGCTCGCGCGCAGCGGCCAGGGCGTCGGCCAGCGAGCGGCCGGTGCGCGCCAGCGCCTGCCAGTGGTTGTCCTTCACCATCACCGTGGTGGCGAGGTCGACGCGGTGCAGGTGGCCGCCGCCGGCGAGCACGGCGGCCACGTCGAGCGCGCGCAGTCCTGGCGCGGTCTTCCGCGTATGGAGCACGCGGCAGCCGGTGCCGGCCACCGCCTCGGCGTACTCGCGCGTCGCCGACGCGATGCCGCTGGCGCGCTGCAGCAGGTTCAGCAGCGGCCGCTCGGCGCGCAGCACGTCCACCGCCCTCCCTTCGAACGTGCCGGCCACCGCGCCGGCCGCGAGATGCCCGCCCTCCGCGGCGCGCCACTCGACCGGACCGCAGCCCGCCAGCCGCGCCACCGCGTCGGCGTACTCGCGCCCCGCCAGCACGCCCGCCTCCCGGAACTCGATCTGTCCCGCGAGCCGCGCGTGGAGTCCGGCCGTCACCTCCGTCGTCACGTCGCAGGGGCCGTCCTCGGCCAGCGCCAGCTTCGCGAGACGCTCGGCGTCGCCGTGCGTGGTCCAGCTCATCCGATCGCCACCATGCGGTCGATGGCCGCCCGCGCGCGCGCGGCGACGTCGGCCGGGACGGTGACGTGGTAGCGGTCGTGCACCAGCGCGCCGCGCACGCGCGGGAGGGTGATCGTCTTCATGAAGGCGCAGACGGCGTCGTCGTCGGCCGCGAGGAAGGCCTTCTCGGGGGCGAGCTTCCGCATGCGGTGCATGATCCCCGTCTCGGTGGCCACGATGAAGGTCTTCGCGGGCCGCTGGGCGACGAGGTTGATCATGCGCTCGGTGCTGGCCACGTGCACGCCCTGCGGGTCGATGTCGCCGCAGCTCATCGCGTCGATCAGCTGGCCGGCGCAGCCGCACTCGGGATGCACCAGCACCTCGGCCTCCGGGTGCGCCGCGCGCGCGGCCTGCAGCCGCCCGGGGTTGATCCCCTTGTGCACGTGGCACTCGCCCATCCACACCTCGATGCGGCGCTGCGGCCGCATGCGCCGCACGTGGCTGCCGAGGAAGAAGTCGGGCAGGAAGAGGATGCCCTTCTCCGCCGGGATCGCGTCGATCACGTCGAGCACGTTGCCGCTGGTGCAGCAGTAGTCGAGCTCCGCCTTCACCTCCGCGGTCGTGTTCACGTAGCCCACGGCGACGTAGTCGGGGAACTGCGCGCGCCAGCGCCGCACCTCCTCGGCCGTCACCGTGGCGGCGAGCGAGCAGCCGGCGCGCAGGTCGGGCAGCAGCACGCGCTTCCTCGGGCTCAGGATCGCCGCCGTCTCGGCCATGAAGTGCACGCCGCAGAAGACGATCACGTCGGCCGGCGTCTTCGCCGCCTGGCGCGAGAGGCCGAGCGAGTCGCCGACGAAGTCGGCCACGTCCTGCACCTCGGGCCGCTCGTAGTTGTGCGCGAGGATCACCGCGCCGCGCGCCCGCGCGAGCTCACGGATCTCCGACTGCAGCGCGGCGATCTCGGCGGGGCCGAGCTCCTCGGGCTCGATGACCGGGAGGGTCAGCGTCATGGGGTCTCCACGGGAGGGGTCAGGGGCGGATAGTCGAGCCGGCGGTGCCCGCCGCGGCTCTCGCGCCGCCGGCGCGCGGCCCCGGTGACGAGCCGGGCGACGAGCAGCTGGTTGCGCGTGCGCCAGGCGTCGGGCGGCGTCTGCGCCTCGAGCCGGGCCAGCAGCGCTTCGGCCCGCGCCAGCGAGCGCTCGGTGCGCACCACGCCCACGTCGCGCGTCATGGTGCGCCGCATCTCGGCGCGGACCGTGTCGTAGAGGCGGTCGATGCCGCTCTCGGGGCTCGGGCCGTGCGCCAGCGGCCCCGGCGCGGCGGGTGCGGCGTCCGCGGCCTCCGCCACGAGCGCGCGGCCCACGCGGTCGGCGAAGACCAGCCCCTCGAGCAGCGAGTTCGAGGCGAGGCGGTTGGCGCCGTGCACGCCCGTGCTCGCCACCTCGCCCACCGCCCAGAGGCCCGCCCGGGTGGTGCGTCCCTCGAGATCGGTGCGGATGCCGCCCATCGCGTAGTGCAGCGCGGGCGCCACCGGCAGCAGGTCCGTCGCCGGATCGAGGCCGTGCGCGGCCAGCATCGCGGTGATGCCGGGGAAGCGCGCGTGGATGTCGTCCACGCCGCGGGCGTCGAGCCACGCGCCGCCGCGCACGTCCTGCTCGCTCACCGCGCGCGCCACGACGTCGCGCGGGGCGAGCTCGCCGCGCGGATCGGCGTCGAGCGCGAAGCGGCGCCCCGCCTCGTCGACCAGCACGGCGCCGGCGCCGCGCACCGCCTCGCTGACGAGCGGCGCGGGGTTCACGCCCGGCAGCTTGAGCGCCGTCGGATGGAACTGCAGGAACTCGAGGTCCCGCAGCTCCGCCCCCACCTGGTGCGCCAGCGCCCACCCGTCGCCGGTGGCGACGAGCGGGTTGGTGGTGATCTCGTAGAGCTGCCCCACCCCGCCGGTGGCCAGCACCACCGCGGGCGCGCCCAGCACGGCGCTGCGCCCGTCGGAGAAGACGAGTCCGAGCCCGGCGACCCGGCCGTCCGGGCCGCCCCCGGTCACGAAGAGCTCCTTCGCCTCGACGCACTCGACGATCCGCACCAGCGGATGCTCGCGCACGATGGCGACGAGGCAGCGCACCAGCGCCGCGCCGGTGCGGTCGCCGCCGGCATGGATGATCCGCGCCCGGGTGTGCGCCGCCTCGAGCCCGAAGCGCAGCTGGCCGTCCGGGGCGCGGTCGAATCCCGCGCCCAGCGCGAGCAGCTCGCGCACCCGGTCGGGACCCTCGGTCGTGAGGATGCGCACCGCCTCCGGATCGGCCAGCCCGTCGCTGGCGGCGAGGGTGTCGGCGGCGTGCTGCGCCGGGCTGTCGCCCGGCCCGATGGCCACGGCCACCCCGCCCTGCGCCCACGCACTCGCGCTGTCGGTCAGCGTGCGCTTGGTGAGCAGCACCGAGCGGTGCCCCTCGGCGGCCAGCCGCCAGGCGGTCCAGAGCCCGGCGATGCCGGCCCCGACGATCGCGATGCCCCCCGACTCGTGCATGGGCCAAAGATAACGGCGTCCGCCGTCCGCCGTCCCCGGTCGCGGCTCGACAACCCGCGCGGCCCCTGCTACGATCCAGCGCGGGCCGCACGGGCCCACGGACCCTTCTCGGTGGAGCCATCGCGCATGGAATGGATCAGCGATCCGAACGCCTGGATCGGTCTCCTCACGCTGACGGTGCTCGAGATCGTGCTCGGCATCGACAACATCATCTTCATCTCGATCCTCGCCGGGAAGCTGCCGCGCGACCAGCAGGACAAGGCGCGCAAGCTGGGGCTCATGGGCGCCCTCGTCTCGCGCATCCTCCTGCTGCTCTCGATCGCGTGGCTGGCGCGGCTGACCGCTCCGCTCGTCACGGTGCTCGGCAACGAGATCTCGGGCAGGGACCTGATCCTCCTGATCGGCGGCCTCTTCCTGATCGCCAAGGCGACCCACGAGATCCACGGCAAGCTCGAGGGCGAGGAGGAGCCGTCCTCGACGAAGCGGGCGGCCGCG
>Ga0307413_10000734_pt1 | contig 11304 bp, 8 predicted proteins | sample DK1Ometagenome_3_FD_203714 | JGI IMG/M metagenome (GOLD analysis project Ga0307413, IMG submission 203714) | Maize rhizosphere microbial communities from greenhouse at UC Davis, California, United States - DK15-O-2 | ecosystem: Host-associated > Plants > Roots > Rhizosphere > Soil | place: USA... | reverse complement strand
CCCTCGCTCTCCACCACCAGCAGGGTGCCGGTCTCGGCGATCGCCGCGTTCGCGCCGGAGACCGCCACCTTCGCGCGCAGGAACCGTTCGCGCAGGTGGGCACGCGCGGCCATGGCGAGCCGCCGCGGGTCGCTGGTCAGCTCCGGATCGACGCCGGGCATCTCCCGCAGGAAGATGTCGCGGATCTCCGCGCGGTTGCGGTGGATCGCCGGCACCAGGATGTGCGACGGGCGGTCCCCGCCGAGCTGCACGATCAGCTCGGCGAGGTCGGTCTCGTGCGCGCTGATCCCGGCGTCGGCGAGAGCGTCGTTCAGGCCGATCTCCTGGGTGGTCATCGACTTGACCTTGACCACCTCGGTCTCACCGGTGGCGCGGACCAGCTCGGTGACGATCCGGTTGGCCTCGTGGGCGTCGCGGGCCCAGTGCACGACGCCACCGCGCGCGGTCACCTCGCGCTCCAGCCGCTCGAGGTGCTCGTCCAGCCGGGCCATGGTGGAGCGCTTGATCGCCTCGCCGGCCAGCCGCAGCTGCTCCCAGTCGTCGAGCTCACCGACGACCGCGGCGCGCTTGGCCCGGATCGTCGCGGTGGCGTGGCCGAGGTTGTGGCGCAGCTGGCTGTCGCGCAGCGCGTCCGCGGCGGCCGCCGGGAACGGCCGCTCGGCGCGCAGCTGACCGACCCCGCGAGGGGCGGGCATGCCGAGGAACGTGCTCATCGCCGACGGCTCCCCGTGCTGGCCAGGATCTCGGCGAGGTGCACGGTGCCGGTGGCGGTGCGCAGCCGGGACAGCCCGCCGCCGATGTGCATCAGGCAGGACGCGTCGCCCGCGGTCGCCACCTCCGCGCCGGTGGCCAGCACGTGGCGCATCTTGTCGGCGAGCATCGCCGTCGAGGTCTCGGCGTTCTTCAGCGCGAACGTGCCGCCGAACCCGCAGCACTGCTCGGCCGCCGGCAGCTCGACGAGCGTCATGCCGCGCACCGCGCGCAGCAGCCGAAGCGGCTTGTCGCCGACCCGCAGCATCCGCAGCGAGTGGCAGGTGGGGTGGTAGGTGACCCGGTGCGGGTAGTAGGCGCCGACGTCCGTCACGCCCAGCACGTCGACGAGCAGCTCGCTCAGCTCGTGGGTGCGTTCGGCGACCCGTCGCGCCCGCTCGGCCAGCGCGTCGTCCCCGGCTCGGGCGGCCACCACGGTGTGCTGGTGGCGCACCGAGCCGACGCACGACCCGGACGGCGCGACGATCACGTCGTAGCGCTCGAACGTCGCCACGTGGTGGCGCACCAACGGAAGCGCCTCGCGCTGGTAGCCGGTGTTGACGTGCATCTGCCCGCAGCACGTCTGTCCACTCGGGAACTCCACCCGATGGCCGAGCCGTTCGAGCAGGCGCACCGTCGCGATCCCCACCGCCGGGTAGAGCGTGTCGGCGAGGCAGGTCACGAACAGCGCGATCCTCATCGGGCGGTCCTCATCGCGGTCCTCATCGGGCGGTCCTCGTGGTCACGCCCGACCGCATCCGGGTCGACTCGCGCACCACCAGCTCGGGCTCGAACACCCGCTGCTCGTGGCGGTGGCCGGTCGGTCGGCGCGCCTCGACGAGCAGCAGCTCCGCGGCGGTGCGGCCGAGCAGCTGCCGCGGCTGCGCGACGGAGGTGAGCGGCACCGTCGCCGCCGCGGCGAACTCGATGTCGTCGTAGCCGACGATGGCGAGGTCGTCCGGCACGGTGAGGCCGAGCCGGACCATCTGTTGCAGCAGCCCGAGGGCGAGCAGGTCGTTGGCGCAGAACGCGGCCGTCGGTCGGCGCGCGGCGGGCAGACCGGCCAGCCGCTCGCCGGCCCGCCGCCCCTCGGCGACGTCCAGCCGGGCGGTCTCCAGCATGATCAGCGGCTCCGCGTCGGCCCGGGCGATCGCGCGCTCGGCGCCGCTGATCCGGTCGGCCACCTGGCCGATTCCGCGTGGCCCGCCGACGAAGGCGATCCGCCGGTGCCCGGTGTCCAGCAGGTGTGAGACAGCGAGGTCGCCGCCGAGCGTGTCGTCCACCGAGACCGAGCAGTGCTCGCCGCCGGACCGCCGGTCGACCAGCACCACCGGTGTGCCGCGCGCGGCCAGCGCCGTCAGCCGCGGGTCGGTCCCGTCCACCGGGGTGATCAGGATGCCCTCGACCCGTTGCTGTTCCAGTAGATCCAGGTAGGTGGCCTGGCGGTCGCGGTCCTCGCCGCCGTCGCAGAGGTACAGCGCCAGACCGGCGTCGTCCGCCGCTCCGCGCGCTCCGGCGGCGACATCGGTGAAGAACGGGTTTCGCATGTCCAGCACCACATAGGCGAGCGTACGGCTGGTTCCGCCGCGCAGCTGCCTGGCCGACTCGTTGCGGACGAACCCCAGTTCCGTGATCGCGTCCAGCACCCGCCCGCGGGTACGCTCCGCGACAACGTCCGGTCGATTGAGCACATTGGACACCGTGCCCAGCGAGACGCCCGCGTGCGCGGCGACGTCCTTCATGCTCGGCGCGCCCACCAGCACCCTCCGGATGAAACGTCCAATTCCTGGATTGCTGGAGATCTTAGCAGGTACAGCCGCGATCGGAGCTGTTCTCCGCGCTGCGCCGCAGGCCGTTTGTGAAACGTTCTAATGACGGCTATGGTCAACGCCACGCCCTGATGAGGGCAGGCGGGAGGAGCTGCGGTGGTGGCGACGGCGGAGGTGCTGCGCGGTCTCGACGGGTTCGGCATCGAGGTGCCCAGCTGGGCCTACGGGAACTCGGGCACCCGGTTCAAGGTGTTCGCCAGTCCCGGCGTGCCGAGGGACCCGTTCGAGAAGATCGCCGACGCGGCGCTGGTGCACGCGCTCACCGGCCTCGCGCCCCGGGTGTCGCTGCACATCCCGTGGGACCGCGTCGCCGACACGGACCGGCTGGCGTCGCACGCCGCCGAGCACGGCGTGCGGCTCGGCGCGATCAACTCCAACCTGTTCCAGGACGACGACTACAGGCTCGGCTCGCTCACCAACGTCGACCCGCGGATCAGGGCCAAGGCGATCGCCCACCACCTCGAGTGCGTCGAGATCATGCGGGTGACCGGCTCCACCGACCTCAAGATCTGGCTGCCGGACGGCACCAACTACGCCGGGCAGGACTCGCTCGCCGACCGCCAGGAGCGGCTCGCCGAGTCGCTGCGCGCGATCTACGCCGCGCTCGACCCCGGGCACCGGATCCTGTTGGAGTACAAGTTCTTCGAGCCGTACTTCTATGCGATGGACATCCCGGACTGGGGGACCGCGCTGGCTCACTGTCAGGCGCTCGGCGACCGGGCGACGGTGGTGCTCGACACCGGCCACCACGCGCCCGGCACCAACATCGAGTTCATCGTGATGCAGCTGCTGCGCGCCGGCCGGCTCGGAGCGTTCGACCTGAACTCCCGCAACTACGCCGACGACGACCTGATCGTCGGCGCGGCCGACCCGTTCCAGCTGTTCCGGATCATGGTCGAGATCGTCGCCGCGGACGCGCACCTGCCGGCGTCCGGGGTCAACTTCATGCTCGACCAGTGCCACAACATCGAGGACAAGATCCCCGGCCAGCTCCGCTCGGTGCTCAACGTGGAGCAGGCGCTGGCGAAGGCGCTGCTGGTGGACGACGCCGCGCTCGCCGCCGCGCAGGCCGCCGGCGACGTGCTCGGCGCGCACGACGTGCTGCTGGACGCGTTCCACACCGACGTGCGGCCGGTGCTCGCCGACCGCCGCGAGGCCGCCGGCCTGCCACGCGACCCGATGGCCGCCTACCGCGCCTCCGGCTACGGCGCGGCGATCGCCGCCGAGCGGGTCGGCGGCACCCAGGCCGGCTGGAGCTGACGGTGACCGCTGAGAAGACCACCGAGAAGTCCACTGTGGACGAATTGGTCGCCCGGTCCAACCGGCTCGGCGCCGACCCGCGCACCACCAACTACGCCGGTGGCAACACCTCGGCCAAGGGCACCGGCGTCGACCCGGTCACCGGTGGCGCGGTGGAGCTGTTGTGGGTCAAGGGCTCCGGCGGCGACCTCGGCACGCTGACGCCGGCCGGGCTCGCGGTGCTGCGGCTGGACCGGGTGCGCGCGCTGGTCGACGTCTACCCGGGCGCCGACCGCGAGGACGAGACGGTCGCCGCGTTCGACTACTGCCTGCACGGCCGGGGCGGGGCCGCGCCGAGCATCGACACCGCGATGCACGCGCTGGTCGACGCCCCGCACGTGGACCACCTGCACCCGGACTCCGGCATCGCGCTGGCCACCGCCGCCGACGGCCCCGCGCTGACTGCCGAGTGCTTCGGCGAGCGGGTCGTCTGGGTGGACTGGCGGCGGCCGGGTTTCCAGCTGGGACTGGACATCGCGGCCGTCCGGCGGGCCAACCCGGACGCGATCGGCTGCATCCTGGGCGGCCACGGCATCACCGCGTGGGGCGCCACGTCCGCGGAGTGCGAGGCGAACTCGCTGGAGATCGTGCGCACCGCGGCCGAGTTCATCGCCGCGCGCGGGGTCGCCGAGCCGTTCGGACCGGTGGTGGCCGGCAACGAGCCGCGGCCGGCTGCGCACCGGCGCGCGGTCGCCGCGGCGATCCTGCCCACCCTGCGCGGCATGGCGTCCACCGACGCCCGGCAGGTCGGCCACTTCACCGATGGCGACGAGGTGCTGGACTTCCTGGCCCGCGCCGAGCTGGCGCCGCTCGCCGCGCTGGGCACCTCCTGCCCGGACCACTTCCTGCGCACCAAGGTCCGGCCGCTGGTGGTGGACCTGCCGGGCACCGCCACGGCCGCCGAGATCCTGGCCCGGCTGCCGGAGCTGCACGCCGCCTACCGCGCGGACTACCGGGCGTACTACGAAAGGCACGCCGACCCGGACAGCCCGCCGCTGCGCGGCGCCGACCCGGCGATCGTGCTGGTGCCCGGCATCGGCATGTTCTCCTTCGGCCGCGACAAGCAGACCGCGCGGGTGGCCGGCGAGTTCTACCTGAACGCGATCAACGTGATGCGCGGCGCCGAGGCGGTGTCGACGTACGCGCCGATCTCCGAGTCGGAGAAGTTCCGCATCGAGTACTGGGCGCTCGAGGAGGCGAAGCTGCGTCGGATGCCGGTGCCGCGCCCGCTCGCCGGGCGGATCGCACTGGTCACCGGCGCCGCGTCCGGCATCGGCCTCGCGGTGGCCACCCGGCTGGTGTCGGAGGGCGCCTGCGTCGTGGTCGCCGACCTGGACGCGGCGACGGCGGCGGAGGTGGCTGACCGTCTCGGCGGGCCGGACCGCGCGGTCGGTGTCGGGGTCGACGTGTCCGACGAGGACGCCGTGGCCGCCGCCGTGGACGCCGGGGTGCGCGCCTTCGGCGGGCTGGACCTCGTGGTCAACAACGCCGGCCTGTCGGTGTCCCGACCCCTCGCCGAGACGACGGTGGCCGACTGGGACCGCCAGCACGACGTGATGGCGAAGGGCTCGTTCCTGGTGGCGCGGGCCGCCGCGCGGGTGATGGTCGAGCAGGGCATGGGCGGCGACCTGATCTACATCGCCAGCAAGAACGCGGTGTTCGCCGGTCCGAACAACATCGCCTACGGTGCGGCCAAGGCCGACCAGGCGCACCAGGTCCGACTGCTCGCGGTGGAGCTCGGCGCGCACGGCATCCGGGTCAACGGCATCAACCCGGACGGCGTGGTGCGCGGTTCCGGCATCTTCGCCGGCGGCTGGGGCGCGCAACGCGCCGCGGTGTACGGCGTGCCGGAGGCCGAACTCGGCGCGTACTACGCGAAGCGCACCCTGCTCGGCCGAGAGGTGCTGCCCGAGCACGTCGCCGCCGCGGTGGTGGCGCTGACCTCGGGCGAGCTGTCGCAGACCACCGGGCTGCACATCCCGGTGGACTCCGGCGTCGCCGCGGCCTTCCTGCGCTGATGTCGCGCCCGGTCCGGGTCGCCGCGGTCGACCTCGGCGCGTCCAGCGGGCGGGTGATGGCCGTCGAGGTGTCGAGCGAGAGCACCGCTCTGGTCGAGGTGCACCGCTTCCCGAACGGCCCCGTCCGCCTCGGCGGCACGCAGCACTGGGACATCCTGGGCCTGTATCGCGGCGTCCTGGACGGCCTGCGCGCCGCCGGTACGGTGGACTCGGTCGACTCGGCGGACTCGGTCGACTCGGTCGGCATCGACTCCTGGGCGGTGGACTACGGCCTGCTGGACTCGACCGGCGCGCTGCTGGGCAACCCGGTGCACTACCGCGACGCCCGCACCGACGGCGTGCCGGCCGCGGTGCACGCGGTGCTGCCGGCGGCCGAGCTGTACGCGGCGACCGGCGTGCAGGTGCTGCCGTTCAACACGATCTACCAGCTGGCCGCCGCGGCCGGCAGCCCGCAGCTGGCCGCCGCGCGGCGGCTGCTGCTGGTCCCGGACCTGATCGGCCACTGGCTCACCGGCGCGGTGGTCAGCGAGGTCACCAACGCCTCCACCACCGGGTTGCTCGACCCGCGGACCCGCGGCTGGTCGACGGAGGTGATGCGCCGGGTCGGCATCGACCCCGCCCTGTTCGCGCCGCTCGTCGAGCCGGGAACGGTGGTCGGCGAGTTGACGTCGTCCGTGCTCGCCGACACCGGCCTGCGCGGTCCGGTTCCGCTGGTCGCGGTCGGTTCACACGACACCGCGTCGGCGGTGGTCGGTGTTCCCGCATCCTCGGGCCGGTTCGGCTTCGTGGCCACCGGCACCTGGTCGCTGGTCGGTGTGGAACTCTGCGAGCCGGTGCTGACCGACGCGAGCAGGGCCGCCAACTTCGCCAACGAGCTCGGCGTCGACGGCACGGTCCGCTTCCTGCGCAACGTGATGGGCCTGTGGCTGCTGCAGGAGTGTCTGCGCGACTGGGGTTCGCCCGATCTCCGTGCGCTGCTCGCCGCCGCCGCGGAGTCACCGCCGCTCGCCGCGGTCGTCGACGCCGCCGATCCCGCCTTCATCCCGCCCGGTGACATGCCGGCCCGCATCGCAGCCGCCTGCGTCCGAACCGGACAGACCGCGCCCGACGGGCCCGCCGCCACCGTCCGATGTGTACTGGACAGCCTGGCCCTCGCGCACCGCCGCGCCCTGCGTACCGCTGCCGCACTCACCGGCCGCGACCCGGACGTGGTGCACGTCGTCGGCGGCGGCGCCCGCAACGCCCTGCTCTGCCAGCTCACCGCCGACGCCTGCGGCCTGCCGGTCCTCGCCGGCCCGGTCGAGGCCGCCGCCTACGGCAACGCCCTGGTCCAGGCCCGCGCGCTCGGCGTCCTGTCCGGCGGCCTCGCCGACCTGCGCGCCCCGCTGCGCGCCGCGGTCGCCCCGATCCGCTACGACCCGACCGGCGACACCTCCGCGTGGACGGCCGCCGAGGACAGGTTCGACGACCCGAGCTAGGCCGGATCGGGATGGGCGCTGAAGAACTCCCAGATCACGTCCGTGGCGTTCAGCGCGTCGGACGCGCCCGCCCACTCGTGGCCGCCGCCGTCGATGGTGACCAGGCGGACCTCGCGGCCGGCGGGGCAGGTCGCCGTGTCCGTGGTGACCGCGGCGTCGGTGGTCGAGGAGGCCGGCGCGCAGCCGTTCACCGCGCGCCAGTCGGCGATGACGTCGGGAACCGGTGGGCCGTCGACGGCGGCGACGCCGGTGCCCGGTTCGCCGTCGAAGCGGATCCGCTCGTCGGCGGTGCCGTGGAGGTGGATGACCGACAGCGGCGACGGGCTGTCACAGGGGCCGATGCGGGTCGCCGCGTCCGGGCCGATCGCGGCGAACAGGTCGGTTCGGCAGGCCAGGGTGTAGGCGAGCATGCCGCCGTTGCTGATGCCGGTGACGTAGCGGCGTCTCGGGTCCACCCGCACCCGGCTCTCGATGTCGGCGACCATCGCGGTGACGAAGGCGACATCGTCGACGCCGGTGCGGGCCGGTTCGCCGCAGCAGCCGCCACCGGTGTTCCACGCCCGATTGCGTCCGTCCGGGTAGGCGACGACGAAGTGCCCGATGTCGGCGGCCCGGTCCCAGCCGTAGGCCCGCTGGGCCTGCTCGCCGGAACCGAACCCGCCGTGCAGCATCACCACCAGCGGCGCCGGTCCGACCAGACCCGCCGGGCGGTACAGCAGGTAGCTGCGCGACTCACCGCCCACCGACACGAAGTGCCTCTGCGTGCCGGTCACCGGATCCTGCCCGCGGCGCTGTGCCGGGCCGCAGCCGGTCGCGGTCAGGGCCAGCACGGCGGCCAGGGCGAGGGCGCCGAGCGCGGAGGCTGTGCGGGTCACGGCTCACAGGGTGGCGTCCCGGCGTGGCGACCCGGTCCGGACCGTGTTCGAGCCCGGTAAACACCGACTCTCGGGTCCCGAGGTGGCGGAGCGGCTCGTGGAGCACCCCGAGGCGTCCGCCGGCCTGTCGAATGTTGACGACATTGGGATACGCTCACCATCCGAGCGCGAGGAGGTGTCCGATGGTCCGGCTGACCAGGGGACAGCAACAGGAGCGAACCAGGGCCGCTGTACTCGACGCGGCGCGGCGTGAGTTCGCCGAGGGCGGCTACCGGGACACGACCGTCGACCGGATCGCCGAGCGGGCCGGTCTCACCCGTGGCGCGGTCTACTCCAACTTCCCGGGCAAACGGGCGCTGTACCTGGCGGTGCTGCTGGACTCGATCGACGACCGGCTCGCGGCCCCGGCGGTGGCGCTGCACGGCCCGGGTGACGTGGCCGCCGCGTTCGCCGCCGACCGGCTGGGCCGGTTGCCGCTCGCCGCCGACACCGCGGCCGGTGCCGGCCTGCGGCTTCGCGCGCTGACCGGGGTGTTCGACGACGAACCCGGCCGGACGGTACTGGCCCAGTTCGCCGCGGTGGAGGCGCTGCTGTTGGGTCTGGCCCTGGAGTGGCGTGAGCCGTGGCCGGTCGGTCCGCGGCGGGTCCGGCTCGCCGAGCTGGTGCTCACCCTGCTCGCCGGGGCCGACGAGCGCGCCGCGAGCGCGCCGGGCGCCGGCGATCCGTTCGACGTGGTGCGGGCGTGCCGACACCTGGCCGATCTCGATGCGACCGACGACCGGGCCGACGACCGGGCCGACGGTTGGGCCGACGGTTGGGACCCGCCGCACCTGCCGTTCGTGGCGGCCGCCCGGTCGGTTCGGGAGCCCTGGAGTCCGCCGAGCGGACTGTTCGACCTCCTCGGCCGGGGGCCGGTCGATCTCGGCGCGGACGGCGTGCTGGTCGCGCTCGGTGTCGGTCGGCTGTCCGCGATCGAGGAGGCGGTGCGGGCGATCCCTCCTGGGCGACGGCTCACCGTCGTGGTGCTCACCGCCGACCCGGCCGAGCTCGGCCGACTGGTCCGGCTGCGGATCGGTGATCTGGCCGCCAGCCTGTCGCGGGTGCTCGGCGAGGCACCGCCGGCGCCGTGGTTGGTGCTCGACGAGGACGCGGGCGTCGCCGCCGCGCTCGGCGTACCGGCCGCCGACGACACCGAGGCCGCGGTGCGGATCGACGGTGGCGCGCTGGTCGCGCGCGCGGACGGCCGGGGCGCCGGCCACGCGGTGGCCGTGGCGGCGGGGGAGCGGTCGTGACCGGGTGGGGTGCCGGGTGCGTCCTGGCGTGTCGGGAGCTGTCGGGACCGAGGGGGGTTCGGGTGCGTGGTGATGGTCGGGTCGGGGGCCCGGCCGTGACCGGGTGGGGTGCCGGGTGCGCGGCGGCGATCGCCTCGGGGGACCGGTCGTGACCCGGCGGGGTGCCGAGTGCGTCCTGGCGTGTCGGGAGCTGTCGGGACCGAGGGGGGTTCGGGTGCGTGGTGGTTGCCGAGTCGGGGGCCTGGTCGTGACCCGGCGGGATGTCGGGTGCGCGGTGGCGATCACGTGGGGGACGTGGTCGTGACCGGGCCGGACCTGGTGCTGCACACGGTGCGCTGCGTCGGCTTCGCCGGCGTGCCCCGCATCGCCGCGGCCGCCGGACTCGCACCGTCCGATGTGGAGTCCGCGCTGATCGACCTCGCGGTGGACGGGCTGGTGAGCCGCGTCCCCGGCGAGTTCGGCGGCTGGGGCCTCACCGACGCCGGCCGGGCAGCCGACGGCGAACGGGTGGCCGCGGAGCTGGCCGGCGCGGGCACCCGCGAGCGGGTCGCCGCCGGGTTGGTGGGGTTTCTGGTGCTCAACCCGGAGCTGCTCGATCTGGTCTCCGCCTGGCAGCTGCGCGACGGCGCGCCCTCGACCGCCACCCGCATCCTGGACCGGGTCGCCGACCTGGACCGCAGGACCGACCCGGTGTGCGCCGCGCTGGCCGCCGCCCTGCCCAGGTTCGGGCGCTACCGGACGCGGCTCACCGCCGCCCTGGACCGGGTGCGGGCCGGCGAGGTCGCCTACCTCGCGGACGAGCTGGACTCGTACCACACGGTCTGGTTCCAGCTGCACGAAGACCTGCTGGCCACGCTGGGTGTTCCGCGATGAGAGCGGTGCTCCCGCTCACCGCCGACAGCGATGCCACACGCGAGGAGATCGGCGGCAAGGCGCACGGTCTGCTGGAACTGCTGCGGCTCGGTCTGCCGGTGCCGCCGGGTTTCGTGATCGGCACCGCCACAGCCCGGGTGTACCCCGCCGGCGGTACGAGAGCGCTGATCTCTCATCAGATCGCCGCTCTCGAAGGGGCGACCGGTCGGCGTTTCGACGGTGCCGAACCGCTGGCCGTGTCGGTGCGTTCGGGCGCGGCGGTGTCCATGCCCGGAATGCTGACCACCGTCCTCGGGGTCGGGGTCCCCGCCGAGGCGGCCGGCTGGCGGCGACGCCTCGCCGCCGGACTCGGTATGTCCGAAATGGACATTCCGGCTGCTCCGGTCGAGCAGCTCGACCTCGCGGTGCGGACGGTGCTCGCGTCCTGGCGAGCGCCGCGAGCGGTCACCTACCGGACACTGCACGGCATACCGGACGACCCCGGGACGGCGGTCGTCGTGCAGGTGCTGGTCTTCGGCGACCGCGACGAACACAGCGCCAGTGGGGTCGCCCTCAGCCGCAACCCGCACACCGGCGCGCCCGGCCCGTACGGCGAGGTGCTGCTCGGGGCGCCCGGCGAGGACCTGGTGTCCGGGCGGGTGTCCGTCCGGCCGCTCGCCGACCTCGCGACGGTCGCACCGACGGCGGCCGCCGACCTGGCCGCCGCGTTGCGACGGGTCGAGGCGCACCGCGGCGAGGTGTGCGAGGTGGAGTTCACCGTCGAGGCCGGTCGGCTGTGGCTGTTGCAGCTGCGGACCGCCGTCCTCGCCGGCCGGGCCGCCATCCGGGCCGCGGTCGACCTCGCCGACGAGGGCGTCATCGACCGGCCGACCGCGCTGCTGCGGATCACG
>Ga0307413_10000733_pt1 | contig 11307 bp, 7 predicted proteins | sample DK1Ometagenome_3_FD_203714 | JGI IMG/M metagenome (GOLD analysis project Ga0307413, IMG submission 203714) | Maize rhizosphere microbial communities from greenhouse at UC Davis, California, United States - DK15-O-2 | ecosystem: Host-associated > Plants > Roots > Rhizosphere > Soil | place: USA... | reverse complement strand
CTTTGAGATCGCGCGAAGAATTTTCCGCCGAATTCAGGATCACGAGAGAGGACGACGGCAAAACCAGATGGCTGCGGGCCGTTGCGAGGTTTTTCTACGACAAGAACGGGAATGTGGTTAGGTCCGTGGGCGTCGCCCAGGACATCACCGAACGAAAGCTCGCGGAAGAGACCCTTCGAGAGTCGGAGCACCGGTTCAAATTGGCTCAGGAGGCGGGAAATGTGGGTATTTGGGACTGGGACGCCGCCAGCGACGAGACATTCTGGTCGGACAAGATGTGGTCGTTTTACGGTGTAAAGCCGCTGAGCATCTATCCGGACAACACGTTCTGGGAAGAGCATCTGCACCCACACGACCGCAGCCGAGTGATCGCGGGCGTGAATGCGGCACTTGAGTCACTGTCGTCATCGTACGGGGACGAATTTCGAATCGTGCGTAAGAACGGCGAGATCCGCTGGCTCGAATCCGCTGCGACGATCGAGCGCGATGAAGCTGGCCGTGCGACACGAATGTACGGCGTAAATCTGGATATTACGGAGAAAAAACAAACCGCTGAATTGATCCGGGCGAGTGAAGCCCAGCTCAGGCTGATAACCGACTCGATCCCCGCTCTCGTATCCTACATCGATAAGAATGAACGATACCGTTTCGTCAACAAGCAATATACGGATTGGTTCGGGATCGAAAACGAAGACCTGCTGGGCTGCACCATGACCGAGGTCCTCGGACGCCAAGCCAGAGATCAGTTGAAACTTAGGGTCGATCAGGTTCTTACTGGCGAAGTTGTGACCTTTGAGAGCTGGTTGGATTACAGGGCCGTCGGGCGTCGATTCGTGCATGTCTCTTACGTGCCGGACGTCGACAAAGACGGGGCGGTGGCGGGCTTTTACGCTCTCGTGACGGACCTGACCGAACAAAAGCGCTCAGAAGACCTGCTTGCATCTTCCGAAAAGCGGGTTCAGTTGCTTACGGACAGTTTCACCGATTACGCGATCATCTCTCTAGACCCCGACGGAGTTATCTCAAGCTGGAACCCAGGAGCAGAGTACATTTTCGGTTATTCCGCAGATGAGATCATAGGAAAACCGGCCAGCATACTTTTCACTCCGGAAGACACCGCCAGGGGCGTGCCGGTGCAGGAATTGGAGAGGGCGCGGCGGTCAGGCCGGGCTTCGGATGAAAGATGGCACATCAGGAAGGACGGCAGCCGGTTCTTCGCCAACGGGGTGATGGCTCCGCTTTATGTAGGTGAAGCATTGACCGGGTATGCCAAGATCGCGGCCGATCTGACAGAGAAAAAGCGAAATTCCGAAGCACTTCAGCGGGCTTACGACGAAATGGAGATGCGCGTCCTCGAACGCACCCGCGAGTTGTCCGAAACCAACGCTGCTTTAATCGAAGCGATCAACGAGCGGAAGACATCGGAACGACAGAAGATCACTCTCCTTCAGCGGCTTGTCTCAAGTCAGGAAGACGAGCGCCAGCGGATCGCCAGGGACCTCCATGACCATCTCGGCCAGCGGCTTACAGCCCTTCGGCTTAAACTTGCTTCGCTATGCGACGCTTGCAAAGGTGACGAGGATCTATACCTTAGGGCGACCCGCCTTCAGCAGATCGCCGAATTGATCGACACCGACGTAAGCTTCCTTGCCTGGGAACTCAGGCCATCGGTGCTCGACGAACTCGGACTGGTGGAGGCGATCGAGACGTTCATCAAGGAATGGTCCAGGCATTACGACATAGCGGTAGATTTTCACACAACCGGCCTAAGCGAAAAGCGGCTCGATCGCGAAATGGAAACTCATCTTTATCGCATCACACAGGAAACTCTTAACAATGTGGTAAAACATTCTGAAGCGAGTGCAGTTTCTGTGCTTCTTGAGCGTTCCGGTGATAATGTAGTTCTCATCGTAGAAGATAACGGGAAGGGGTTCGACGTCGCTAGGGTAATGAACTCGGAACACGGCCTCGGGCGCGGGCTCGGATTATCGGGGATCCGGGAACGGGCAGAGCTTATCGGCGGATCCATGGAGATCGAATCGGAACCAGGCAGCGGCACGACCGTGTACGTACGGGTTTTCATTACGGATTTAAGATTATTAAGACATGACTGAAACACTTAGGATCGTTATCGCTGAAGATCACCAGACCGTCCGCGAAGGAATCAAGCTTCTGATCGGCTCCCAGCCGGACATGGAGGTGATAGGTGAAGCCGGAGACGGCGAACGGGCACTTTCGCTCGCGGAGGAGCTTAAACCGGATCTTATGCTTATAGACGTTTCGATGCCTATAATGAACGGCTTGAAAGCGACCAAGAAGCTGAGAACGAAGTATCCGGGATTGCGAATACTCACACTCACGCGTCACGCCGATGACGGCTACCTTCGCCAATTGATAAGTGCCGGCAGCAACGGTTACGTGCTCAAGCAAAGTGCTCCCGATCAGCTAATCAACGCGATCCGATCCGTCGGTCAGGGGAATTCATTCCTCGACCCGAGCGTGACACAGAAAGTGATGGGCGGATACGCAAGCCGCACCGACGCCCTGCGCGGCGAACGCAAAGGTGACCTGTCCCAACGCGAAGAAGAGATACTGCGTTTCATCTCGCTCGGGTACAGCAATAAAGAAATAGCGAGTCAATTGGACCTGAGCGTGAAGACTGTGGAAGCCCATAAGGCTAACGCAATGCAGAAGCTTGGCGTGGCCAGCCGAATTGATATTGTGAAGTACGCGATTTTCAGAGGCTGGCTCGAGGACGATTAGGGAATTCCCCTATTTAGTCTTCGCAAATTCCCGGTTTCGCCCGTCGCTTGAACGTTGTTAAATACTAAAGAAAGCAAAGCCAACTTTAGTGCGTTCGCTAGCGTAATTTGAGCTCCTCGGCGAATGTTTGCAAGAACTTAGCGGTTCTATCTAGAGGCAGGATCACACCGATCCTGCCTATTTTTTTCTTCCGCAAGAATCACCCCCAGATTAGGGAATTCCCCTATTATAATAGTCGCATTCCCCAATATTCGCGGTTTTATCGTTCCTCCATAATCAAAACATCGGGAAAGGCAAAAGGCGGATACCATCGGGTGGGTATCTATTTGGTTCCCTTCCCTAGAACAAGGGGTCGGAAGGGGGGTATTCCCCCTTCCAATTTTCCCGGAACTCTTCCCCCTACCGTTGAGTTCATCATTTTTTTGATCGACTGCCCATTAAACCAGGAGTATTGAAATCGATTCGGAAAGGTTAGTTTGAAGTTGCTTCGATATGCCGTTTCGATCGCGGTAATTTAGATCCCCGAGGGGGACGAGAACATTCGAAGATTTACCGGGATCAGAAACTGCAAGATCTAGAAAGTAGAAAGATCTAGAAAGTAGAAAAAGGGGTTCATTATGGATTTGTTCAACTCGATCGGAAACACTATTGACGACGGACACAATGGCGCGGTCTCATACCGTGAATCATCGGGGACGCCGAGCCCTAAATCGAATAAGACCGCGAAGAACGCTAAGGCGGGGTTCACTTCCGCACTTATCACCGCGGCGGACAACGAAGTGCTGCGGGCACTTCCCGGCCGGCTTTTTGACCTCTTAAAACCGCATCTTCGCAGAATGTACGTCGTAAAGGAACAGTACCTTTACCAACAGGACGACGAACTCGATTACGTATATTTTCCAGAAACAGCGGTGATATCCGAACTGCACATCCTGGATGACGGCCGTATGGTCGAAGTATCAATAACGGGACGCGAGGGTGTGGTCGGCATCACGACGCTGTTTCAGGCCAATCGCATATCGAACTGCGTGCAGGTCGCGCAGGCCGGCAACGTACTTCGAATCGAAACCTCTGTCTTGAAGAAACTCTCCAGGATCGAAGTGGAGCTGCCGCTCCATCTTCAGGCGACGCTTCAAACATACATTCGTCAGTTATCTCAAAAAGCAGTCTGCAACATGTACCACTCGGTCGAGGAGCGCCTTTGCACATGGCTGCTCATGCTTCAGGACCGCTGCGGCAAGGATTCCTTAAAACTCACGCACGAGCAGATCGCCAGAACGTTGGGCGTCTATCGCCCGAGCGTCACCTGCATAGCTCTGGACATGCGCGAAAAATGCATGATCGACTACTCACGCGGCGGCATTTTAATCAAGGATCGCCGAAAGATCGAAACGACCGCGTGCCCGTGCTATTCGGAGCTCGACGATGCATTCTTGACGGATCACTGATCCGACTTCCTTAACAGATTTCAGCAGTAAAGCGATCTTTTAGAGTTATGGATCTAAGTACAGGTATCTCTTCACAACGAACACAGTACAACAAACCTCGAAACCCCGATGTCGTTTGTTTCTCTCACCTGCGTTGGGACTTTGTATTCCAGCGGCCGCAGCATCTGATGAGCCGTTTTGCTCAAACGCGCCGCGTGTTCTTCATCGAAGAACCGATAATGGCGGACGGCGATGCCGGGTGGAGCATCAGCGAACCGATAAAGAATCTGATCAGATGCGTGCCGCAATTGCCGCATGGAACCGATCCCGACGGCCAAGTTAAGTTGATCCAGCAGTTGGTCTCCGAATTGTCGCGCGATTGGGGGATAGATAAGTGCGTAGCCTGGTATTACACCCCGATGATGCTCGAGTGGGCTGAAGGGCTGAATTCTGCGGTCGTCGTTTACGATTGCATGGACGAACTCAGCAAGTTCCGCTTTGCTCCGACGCGTCTTTTTGATCTGGAGCGGCGGCTGTTCGGTAAAGCGGACCTCGTATTCACCGGCGGAAACAGCCTATACAACGCGAAGAAAAAACAGCACCGTTCCGTGCACGAGTTCCCTTCAAGCATCGACGCGGCACATTTCCGTCAGGCACTCTTCAATCGTGACGACCCCGCGGATCAAGCAGCGATCGGACGCCCGAGAATCGGGTATGCAGGGGTGATCGACGAGCGGATCGACCTTGAATTGATCGACGGTGCGGCGGCGGCGATGCTCGATTGGAACTTTGTGATGATAGGGCCGGTCGTCAAGATCGATCCAGATTCGCTTCCGCGGCGGGCAAACATCCATTATCTGGGGCAAAAACCTTACAGCGAACTGCCGATGTATTTTTCGGGTTGGGACGTGGGGATGATGCCTTTTGCCCTTAACGAATCGACCGAGTTCATTAGCCCGACAAAAACGCCGGAATACCTCGCCGCAGGGCTTCCTGTGGTTTCGACCGCGATAACGGACGTCGTTCGACCTTACGGCGAGCGAGGACTGGTGCAGATCGTCTCCGATGCGGCTTCGTTTGTAAAGGGGGTTAAGGAGGTGGTGAGTGACGACCCTGTCGACCGCATCCGGCGCGTTGATGAGTTTCTCGCGGGGCGTTCCTGGGATATCACTCACAAGGCGATGTCGAACTTGATCAAAAAGGCAGGCGAACGGACCCTCGCCGCATCCGCCGGGTCACATTATCGCGAAATACCGAGCCTGCTCGGTTAAAGTGCCCGAAGATTCGAATTGAGATCGACCCCGCCGCTTTGTTTTCAGCGAATCGGCGGGGTCGATCCATTCCTGCTAGGCCCCGCCATCCTAACCGCAGCGACGAAAATGAAGATGACGAGCCCGGGGGCCAGTACTAATAGCGGCTCGCGACTCAACCGATTCACGTCCGCCGCGGCCGCCAACATATTCCCCAAGCTCGGTTGCGGCTCTTGAACGCCGACCCCCAAAAAAGAAAGAGCGACCTCCGCGAGCAAAAAGTACGGCAGCATGACGGATGCCTGTGTCAGCAGAGTCGGCATCGCGTTAGGCAAGATATGGCGAACCAAAATCCGGGCCTCGGTCAAACCGGTCGCCCGGGCGGCGAGCACGAATTCTCTTTCCTTCAGCGAGAGCACAAGTCCGCGAGCGAGTCTCGCCACTTCGGCCCAGCCCGTCAGGGAAAAAATGAGTACCAACAAAATGGCCGCGCGTGTTGGAGGCAGGTCGAGCGGGAACGCCGCTCGTGCCGTGAGGATCAGAATAAGCGTCGGCAGCGCGAGCATCGTGTCCGCGATCCCCATCAACACGGTGTCGGGCCACCGGCCGGAGTAACCGCTAACCGTACCGACGGTCAACCCGATCAGCCACGCCATTAAGACGCCCGGTGGGCAAACTATCAGCGAAAACCTAATTGCGAAAAGCAGTCGCGAAAACCTGTCGCGCCCCAGCGAATCGGTCCCGAGCAGATTTACCCTCGGCGCACCATCATCTGCTACCCGCACGCCGAACAACCGCGTCTGCATCGGTATCAGCCCTATAAAGCGGTAGGGTTCACCGTCCACGAAAAATCCCAGACTAAACTTCCGCGTAGTGTCCTCTTCGTACCGTCTTTCCAACGGATCGGCAAGTTTGAGCGGGTGAACGTAAGGCGACAAAAACCTGAGTTCGCCATCATGCCTAAAATGCAAACTCGCCGCCGGGGCGTTCGGTTCGTTTCTCGATTGCGTTCCGGGGTCGTAGGGAGCAATAAAGTCTGCAAAGACGACTATCAGTCCAAACACGGCCAGCACAGCCGCTGCGAGCTTCGGCAAAACGCGATACCATGACTTGAATTGGTTCCACGCTTCGTACATCAATCCGGACGGATCTCGGCGTCAAGAACGCGCCGATCGTTGAACAGTTGCAGCATTTCAGCAATGGTGTTTCCCAGCCAGACCGCTCCGCTTGCGATAACCACTATCCCCATCACGAGCGAAACATCGCGCCCGCGCACCGCGGCCACCATTAAGGCCCCGATCCCGGGCCACCCTAGCACCGTCTCAACCACGACCGAGCCGCCTGCGACGCCGCCCAACGAAACACCGAGTATTGATATTAGCGGATTCACCGCTTCGCGAAAGGCATGGCTCATTATCACTTTTCGCTCCGACAAACCCTTCGCTCGCGCCAACTGTACAAAATTGAGCCTCATGGCCTGGCCCAATTCGCTATTCATCTGCGTGAGAAATATTGCCACCAGTGGAAACGATAATACTATTGACGAAACTGGAACAATAAACATCGACCCGCTCGTACCGCTGACCGAAACGATGACAAACAGTGCAATGAGTGATAGGACGATTCGAGGTGTGGATGCGGTGATAAGAACTGTCAGTTCCGCTCCCGCATCCAGGAGCCCGCTTGGATACCTTGTGACAAGGTATCCAAGGAATATCGACACAAGCAATGCGATCAATAGGGCGACGGTGCCGATCGCGGCGGTGTTTGCAAGCCTCGACAGAACGAGGGCGCCGACGGGCGCGCGGTAGGCGAATGACTCCCCTAAATCCCCTGATACTGCACGGCCGAGCCAACTGAAATAACGGACGGGCAGCGGCCGGTCCAATCCATAGACCAGTTTCAATCGTTCAACAGTCTTAGGTGATACCTGGGGATTATCACGAAGCGTGGTGAGCGCATCTCCACCGGCTGTCGATAGCAGTCCAAAGGCGATCGCCGACACCGCGAAGATCATCAGAGTCCCCTGGATCGATTTTCTTATTGCAAATTTCAGCACTAATGAAGAGGGGGCCGGAATCGTCTTCGATATTCTTCACGATTGCCAATTGATTTGCAATTAGATTCGCCTTAAACTTCCTTCCAACCGAGCGTCCGCTGGTGAGCAACCCCGAAAAATTATGGATCGATCAAAGTTCCTTTTTATACTCGCCTTATTCATACCGGTCTCTCTATTCATTACGGCATGTGGCCCGGGCGGGCCACCCACGGCTAATTCGTCGTCCAGTTCACGCCCCGGCCCGATTGACGGCAAGCGAGGCGGTGCCCTCACTTACCGGTTCACTACCCCTATCAAGACGCTGAATTACTACCAGGCGGACGACGAGCCATCGGTCGCGTTAACGCTTTTTCTTCTGAACGACAAGCTGGTAGCGATGGATCACGAGAAGCAGGCGTACGTGCCGTCGCTCGCCGAATCTTATACCACGGCGGCGGATGGTAAAACGGTGGACGTTGTGCTGCGGGAAGGTTTGAAATTCTCCGACGGTAACCCGATAACGACAGCCGATGTGGAGTTTTCGCTAAAGGGAGCCTACGACGAGCGGACCAACTCCCCGATATTTCGCGACGCACTATTGATCGGCGAAAAAGAGATCGAAACGAAACTGATCGACGAACGGCGAATGCAGCTTATCCTGCCGGAAAAGGTCGCCGCTGTGGAGAATTATTTAGAGAATCTCGCGATACTGCCGAAACATGTGCTCGACGCTGATTTCGCGGCGGGTAAGCTTGCTGAAACCTGGAAGATAACCGCCGACCCGGCGAGCGTGGTGACGAGTGGCCCCTTCATGGTCGATGCGGTACGAACCGGCGAGTCGTTAAGTTTGAAACGAAATCCCAATTACTGGAAGAAAGATGCCGCGGGAAATCAACTGCCATATCTCGACACGCTCGTCATTGAGATCGTTCCCGACCCGAACAACACGATCGCGCGCCTTCAGCAAGGAACTCTCGACATTGCCGACCGCATCCGCACATCCGATTTCGCCGCCCTTAAAACCTCCCAAACCGCAGCCAGGGCCGTCGATGCCGGCCCGGGCCTGAACACCGACCACATCTGGTTCAATCTCAACCCGGCGAAAAAGTCGGGGGAATCTTTGGAGAACAATCCTAAACACAAATGGTTTTCGGATAAGCGATTCCGCAAGGCCGTCGCCCATGCTATCGACCGGAGATCCATCTCCACCAATACCCTTCAGGGCTTGGCGACGCCGATTTACGGCTTCGTCCCGGCGGGTAACAAATCGTGGCTCAATTCAGATGCGCCTAAGACAGAATACGATCTCGAACGCGCAAGAGCGATATTGGGCGAGGCAGGATTTACCGCAAGAGAAACCAACGGAGCCTCTGAGCTTTTCGACCGGGAAGGAAATCGTGTCGCGTTCACAATGATAGTCCCCGCCGAGAACGAACCGCGAAAGCTGATGGCCGCGGTGATTCAGGAAGATCTAGCGAAACTCGGGATTAGCGTTCAGGTCGCCCCGGTAGATTTTCAGGGACTAAGCGAACGGTGGAACACTTCATTCGATTACGATGCGATCCTACTGGGCCTCGGGCTGACCGCCCTCGACCCGTCGTCGTTCGCCGGCTTGTTGCCCAGCAGCGGTGCCGTGCATCAGTGGCGGCCCAAACAGGCGGCGCCGGTGACGGAATGGGAAGCGAGGATCGACGAACTTTTCACAAGTCAGGCACAAGAAACCGACCCAGCTCAAAGGAAACAGATATTCAACGAGATCCAAGTAATAATGGCTGAAGAAATGCCGATCGTCCCGATCGTTTCGCGGCACATTGTCTCCGCGGCGAACGAGAGGATCGGCAATCATTCCCCGAGCAGCATACTTCCCTATTCGCTCTGGAACGCGGAAAGGCTTTTCGTTAAGCAATAGAAGGTCAACCCCGTGAGGATCGTCTTGAAGTTGCCGCGATCGGCCGCAGATCTTCAGCCGCGCCGGCTTCGTCCTGCAATCTTATCGGCACCACCAGCGGCCGAATCCTCGCGGTCTTTCCGGCTCGATAACGGATCATATCTGCATTTGCGATACTGGCCCCGCCGACTCCCAAAACTTCAGCGATTCCCATTTCGTCCGCCGCCAAAAGCCTTGCGTTCGAACCGAAATGCTGAACGAGCTTCCGCCGTTCGCTTTCAGTAAGCGAGGGCAAAATGTTGACGGTTTCGTAAAACCCGGCAAAATCCCGCGTGTCGCGGTGAACGGCGTTGGCGTAATCGTGCGCATCGTCTCGAAGCCTGTGCAAAAGCCGATGCGATTCGCTCCCCGGATCGTAATCGATTCGACGCCCGTCGGCCGTCAGAAAATGCGAGATCTGAGAGTGTTCTCCGGGCGGCTTCACTGCGGAAATGATCGCAATATTCGCCGACGCAACTCCCGCTGCGGCAACCTTCAATTGGGCCGGACCGCCGTCGATCAAAACTAGATGCGGAGCCGTGTGGGATCCATCCACGAAACGCCTCGCGACGAACTCCGAAAGCGTTCCAAGTTCGCTTGAGCTATCCGACAGCCAATGATCGGCCTCGTCGAAAACGTTCCTTCCGTCCCGCCACTCTACCGCCGCCGCAACCTGGTCTGTGCCGGAAATGTGCGACACGTCGATAGCCGTGATTCCCCTGGGTACTCTTTTGAACCCGAACCCGGCTTTTAGTTCTTTCATCAATTCCGCCGGTGATCTGGCCGTAGACACCCGGCTCACATCGAGCTCGACGCTGGAGCGCTGAACGGCAAGATTCGTCGAAACGCGCCGGCTGCTTTCGTTCAGCAATACGATCGGCACGCGCCGCCCGAACTTCGAAGACAAATTTCTCTGAAGTTCGAGCCGCCGAGGGATATCTGCGGTAACCCGCATCTCCTTCGGTGCGTGAATAATGTAAAACTGCTCGATCACCTCCGCAATCGCCTCTCCGGCTTCATGCTCCCTAGCGTCCGCAAAAGTGAACACTCTTTCGCCCAGCACTCGTCTTCCCTTTTGGGTCGTGAGAAAAATATCTAGACCCGCGTCCGTAGCCCGGTAATCATATGTGTCCGAGAGGGTTCCGGGCTTAACCGCATTTTTGGGATCGGCCCAATAGCCTTCGACCGCGTCCAGAATATCGCGAAATTTGGCCGCACGTTCGAAGTCAAAAACTTCTGAAAACCCGGCGATATGTTGCCCAATTGTCGATCTGAACAATTCCCTGTCACCCATTAAAAACAATCGAACCAGCGCGACGATCTCGCCATACTCCGCCTCGCCGATCAGATCCGATACGCACGGTCCAAAGCACCGGCGTTTGTAATGCATCGTGCAGGGGTAATTAAACGAGCCGTCGATCTCGATCTCGCAGCTTCTAAGGCGAAATGTTCGGTTTAGGAAATCGAGCAGGATCCGGGCGGCCGAACGGTTGAGAAACGGTCCAAAATACTCAGCATTGTCGTCCGCGATCAGCCGCGTCGCAAGGATTCTGGGAAAACGCTCCCGCGTCAGCTTTATATGCGGGTAAAGCGGCTTCCCCGCGATCGAGAATCTGAATGTATTTCGCAAAAGGTTTACCCGCGTCTCCGCAAAAAGCGCCGCCCAAATTTCAGTTCTCAGCTCTTAGCTATCAGTCGCTCCGAACAAAAAGACGGCGGGCATTGCTAGGCACGATTTCCGTTAAGAGTATCCAGCATATCGTGTATCGCCTGCAGCGAATCCGCCTGCTCGATCGTCTTGTCGAACCGCTGACGCAGGATACGGGGGAAGCGAACGGCCACGCCCGATTTGTGCCGTGTCGATCGCTGAATCGCCTCGAACGCGATCTCGAAAACCAGTTC
>Ga0307413_10000731_pt1 | contig 11314 bp, 10 predicted proteins | sample DK1Ometagenome_3_FD_203714 | JGI IMG/M metagenome (GOLD analysis project Ga0307413, IMG submission 203714) | Maize rhizosphere microbial communities from greenhouse at UC Davis, California, United States - DK15-O-2 | ecosystem: Host-associated > Plants > Roots > Rhizosphere > Soil | place: USA... | reverse complement strand
GTCCAGGAATGAGCAGCCGATTGATCTCGTTCGTGCCCTCGAAAATTCGGTTGATGCGCGAATCGCGATACGCCTTCTCCGCCGGGTAGTCGGCCGAATAGCCGTAACCGCCATAGATCTGCACCATCTCGTCGACGACGTAGTCCAGAGCCTCGGAACAAGCGACCTTGTTGATCGACGATTCCACAGCGTACTCTTCGATCGACTGCAGCTTGCGCGCGTTATCCGCTCCGTCGCCGATCAGCGCGTCGATCATTCCAACGGTTCGATACGTGATAGATTCCGCCACCCAAACGCGGATCGCCATCTCGGCCAGCTTGTGTTTGATAGCGCCGAAACTCGAGATCGGCTTGTTGAACTGATGCCGCTCGTTCGCGTACCGGATCGCCTCATGCAGTGCAAGCTTCGCCCCGCCCGTCACTGATGCGCCGAGCTTGAACCGGCCGACGTTGAGAATGTTAAATGCGATCTTCGCTCCATCACCCACGTTCCCGATCAGGTTCGTTGCGGGGATCTTTGCGTCAGACAGGATCAGCGGCGTAGTCGATGACGACTTGATCCCCATCTTGTGCTCTTCGCTGCCGGGCCGGCAATTCTCGCTTCGCTCCACCACGAACGCGGAAAACTTTTCCTTCTCGCCGTCCACCTTCGCGAACACGATGAACACGTCAGCGAACCCCCCGTTCGAGATCCACATCTTCTCGCCGTTCAATACATAATGCTGCCCGTCCTCGGTCAGCCGCGCCACCGTCTTTGCTCCCAACGCATCTGAACCCGACCCTGCCTCGCTCAAACAATACGCCGTTACAACCTCGCCGGAGACGATCTTCGGAATCCACTCGTTCTTGAGCTCTTCCGACCCGAAATAAAGTATCGGCAGCAACCCGATCGACGTCTGCGCTCCGAAAGTGGTGCCGAACCCGCCCGCACGCCCCATCATCTCTGCTATGACGACGCCCGCGGTCTGATCCAGTTCCGCGCCGCCGAATTCGTCAGGGATCGTCGCCCCGAGCAGTCCAAGTTCGCCCCCCTTGGCCACAAGCTCCCGCGCCTTACCCCAATCATGCTTCTCCATCGCCTCGATATTCGGCCGCACTTCGTTGTCGATGAATTCGCGTGTCGTTTCGCCGATCATCCGCTGCTCTTCGGTAAAATCTTCAGGCGTGAAGATCTCCGCCGGCGTTTGATCGGTAATCAAAAATTCCCCGCCCTTCAAATATTCCTTCTCGAGTCGTGTGTCCATTGGGTTCTCCTGCGCAAAATTTACTTCAAGGTTGGCGACGAGCATTATAACTGAATGAACGTTCATTCAGCAACCACTTTTTTAATTTTCTTCCCTTAATTTTGGGGGAAACCTGTCGTCATCTCGTCCGTTTCCTTTGTTTTGGCGATCTAGTTTGTTTCAGGTAAAAGCGGTCATACGGCGGTCATACGAGGGACGAAATGGTCATACGGATCGGGACGCGCGTCTCGATCCCGAGACGCGTTTTCAGTCGAGCCTTTCGAAGATCCCCGCGGCTCCCATACCCCCGCCGACGCACATCGTCACCATCCCGTATCGAGCGTTACGGCGAATCAGCTCCTGTATTATCGTAGCGGTCAGCTTCGCCCCTGTGCAGCCGAGCGGATGGCCAAGTGCAACGGCACCACCATTTACGTTCACCTTTGCCGGGTCCATTTCAAGAAGTTTCATCACTGAAAGTCCCTGCGCGGCGAACGCCTCGTTAAGTTCAATCACGTCTATCTGATCGAGAGTCAAACCGGCAAGCTTTAAAGCCTTCGGAATCGCGTAAACCGGCCCGATTCCCATTTCTTCCGGCAGGCACCCCGCGGTCGCGTAAGAAACGAATCTTACTAAAGGCTTTATCCCCAGCTCTTTAGCCTTATCAGCAGACATCACGACAGCGGCTGCGGCCCCGTCCGACATTTGCGAAGAGTTCCCGGCCGTCACCGTCCCTTTAGCGTGAAATACCGGCTTAAGCTTCGCCAGGCCCTCGGCGGAGGTGTCAGCCCGCGGGCCCTCATCCGTTTCGAAAACGATCTCTTTCCGTCGAACGCGGCCTTTTTCGTCAAATTCATCAAGGTACACGGTCATCGGCACCGTTTCATCTTTGAATTTCCCTTCCCCGATCGCCGCCAATGCTTTCATATGCGAACTATAAGAAAATTCATCGGCCTGTTCCCTCGTGATCTCATACTTTTTAGCCAGATTCTCCGCTGTAAGGCCCATATTCAGGTAATAATCGGGGTAGGTATCAGCCAGATGCGGGTTCGGCCGAAACGTGTTCCCGCCCATCGGAATCGCGGTCATCGATTCCAAACCGCCTGCCACGATCGCATCGGCGCCCCCGACCTGGATCCGCTCCGCCGCCAATGCGATCGTCTGCAAACCCGATGAACAGTAACGGTTTACCGTCATCGCCGACGTCTCGACTGGAAGCCCCGCGAGTATCGACGACGTCCGCGCCACATTCATCCCCTGCGAAGCCTCTGGGAAAGCGCAGCCCATTATCACATCATCAATCAATGATGCATCCACATCTGCTCGTGCGACCGCCTCTTTAATGGCGACTGCCCCCAACTCATCGGACCGTGTATTCTTCAACGTCCCCTTCGGAGCCTTTCCCACCGCTGTCCGTACGGCCGACACAATAACTGCTTCTTTCATAAAGATTTACCCCTAAACTCAGTTCAAATCGCCACTTCAATTTCTGCCACGTTGACGGTCGATCTCAGGATTGCCGGGTCGATTCCCACCAGGAATCCACGTTTGCCCCCGTTTATGTAGATCTTTTCGAGCTCGAAGATGCTTCTTTCCGCGTAAACCGGAATCTTCGTCCGCATCCCGAACGGCGACGTGCCTCCGACGAGGTAACCCGTCAATTTAGATGCCCGCTCCGGCACCGCCGGCTCAACGGATTTCACGCCAATCAAGCGTGCCAGGTTCTTGGCCGAGACTTCCTTGTCACCGTGCATCAGCACGATAAGTGGTTTCTTTTCATTGGTTTCGAACACCAGCGTCTTTACTACGGCATGCTCATCTACCCCCAACTGCTTCGCTGAGTCCTGCGTGCCGCCCTTTTCCACATAATCGTAAAGGTGCGGTACGAAATCGGCCTTTTTCTCGCGGAGAAATCGAACAGCCTGCGTTACCGGGAAATCGACTGACATTCTTTATACCGGAAACACGATGAAAGATGATCATTGACCATCCCTGTCGCCTGCATGAAGGCGTACATTATAGTCGAACCAACGAAATTGAAACCGCGTTGCTTCAGATCTTTCGATAGGGCGTCGGAAACTTCCGATTTGGCAGGAACCTCGGTGAACAATTTTCGCTCGCCGTCGATCGGTTTTCCATTGACGAACGACCAAACGTAAGAATCGAACGAGCCGAATTCCTTCTGCACATTAAGAAACGCCTTAGCGTTAGCGACCGCCGAGGCGATCTTCAATCGGTTGCGAATAATTCCCTCATTTTCCAACAACTTAGTGCATTTAGCTTCTGAGTATTTCGCGACCTTTGCGGGATCGAAATTGACGAAAGCCTTGCGGTAATTTTCGCGTTTTCGAAGAATTGTGTCCCAACTCAGGCCCGCCTGAGCGCCCTCAAGGATCAAAAATTCAAAGAGCCCGCTGTCGTCGTGCAGCGGAACACCCCACTCTGCGTCGTGATACGGAATATTCAGCTCGTTCGTTGCCCAATTGCAGCGTCTGGTCATCTCTCGATCTTGTAAACCTGCATCAGGCAAACGCCCTGTCCCCCCGGGGCCGCGGGGGCGATCATCATTTTTCCCGTCGCTTTTACGACGTCGGTGCCCAACGCTACCGGATTGCCGGCGTTATCGCGGATCTTCAGGTCCTCTTTCTTGAATCCCTTCGGCACCTCGTCCATAGTATTGGCGCCGCTCCCTACCTCAATATCCGCAGTCATTTTCTTATCGCTGCCCGCCGATTCGACAAAATCGAAGGGGCACTCCATCCGCCCGCCCCGATTCGAACAGAAAATGCTTCCTCGGGACTGCAGCACGCCGCTGACCTGAAGTGTCTTTTTGTCATTGTCCACCGCACAGGCATTTGCGAATTCGGTGGGAACCCCGGTTGTGCTGCAGCCAACAGCAAACGCGGCAATCAGTAAGAAAAGCGTAATATTCAGTTTCATCGATTCATTCTCCTTTTCAGCATTGGCGGTGGGATAGCGAAACATTCCCATGCGAAAACTTCTAGCCTTGCGTCGCCGCTTCCGCCGCGGCGGGAAAGCCTTCCGCCTCCATCACGCGTTTCGCCTGCCGGACGTGCCTTTTCGAGTGCTCCACCAGCACGGTGTAAGCGTCGTCGAGCGAATAAGTGAAAACCGCCAGAAACGGAGACGTAACGACCGTCTTTTTCCGGTCGACATTCGCGACGGCTTCGATCCTTTTGTTCACCTCGTCGACGTGACTGCAAAATGCGTCCACGATCCCAGCGTCGACCTCGCTCGGCGGCACGATCGCCTTCGATGGAGCCTTGGCCTTTTTTGAGTCGACGGAAACCGCGTTTATCAGGAATCTCCCGCCCCAACCGGTAAGCGGCGAGTAATTCTGCCAGAACGTGTTTTTTCTATTCCCCGACGCCAATTTTTCAAACTCCGGCGCGAACTGGCCGTTCGTTTTGATAATGTGATCGAGACACTGTGCAATACTCCAGCTATTTTCGCCCGGCTTCCAATTAAGCTGCTCGCCCAAAAGATTCCCGAACGTGCCTCGGACATCATCGGCGATCGCCCGCATGTCGGATGTGATCTGCGTTATCCTTTCGTCCATATTCCCTCCTGGGAACGCAGTAGTTAGTTCCTTAATGGTTTACCCGTCTTCAGCATCGCCGCGATGCGTTCCTGCGTTTTTCGTTCACCACATAGCGAGATGAACGCCTCTCGCTCAAGATCCAACAAATACTGCTCGCTCACAAACGCCGAGTGATTTATCTTCCCGCCGCTCATAACATTGGCGAGTTTCGTTCCGATCAGTTGGTCGTGCTCAGAGATGAACCCGCCCTGCTTCATCATGTGCAGTGCCAGTTTCATCGCCGCTAAGCCCGACTCGCCCATCACGTAGATGTCCTCACGCGGAACCGGCGCGACGAACCCGGAAGCCGCGAGATTCAAAACCTCCTGCTTGGCATCAGCAATCAGCCGGTCGCCGTTCATCGATATCGAATCAACATCGCGGAAGAAACCCCAAGCCTTCCCCTCCTGCGCGGACGTCGCCACCTTGCCCATCCCGATCATCTCAAAGGTCTTCTTTAAAAACGTCAGCGGATCGGCATCCGGAGCCTTCTGAGCAGCGTCCATCGCACGCATCGTCATCTCTTTGGTGCCGCCGCCCGCCGGGATCACGCCGACGCCCACCTCGACCAGCCCGATATAAGTTTCCGCCGCCGCCCGGGCGCGGTTGCCGTGGATCGCGATCTCGCAGCCGCCGCCAAGCGTCATTCCGTACGGAGCGGTTACGACGGGCTTTGGAGAATACCGAAGGCGCATAACGGAACGCTGCAGGCCCGCGACGATCATATTAATGTCGTCCCACTCTTCCTCCTGCGCGGCGAGCAGGAGCATCATGATGTTCGCCCCGGCGGAAAAATTCCCACCTTGGTTCCCTACTACCAACCCGACAAAGTTTTTCTCCACCTCATCGAGGGCCCCGTTCATCATCTGGATGGTATCGCCGCCGATCGAGTTCATTTTTGAATGAAATTCGAGACACGCGACACCGTCGCCGAGATCCAACAGCGACGCACCCGGATTAGTCTTGATAACGCCCGTGCGTTCCTTTACCGACTTCAAAACGGTCACACCCGGCCGCTCGGGCATCGGCTTATATTCGCCGCTGACCAGATCGTAATAAAATTGATCTCCGCCTTCGTTCTTGTAAAACGTGGTCGCCCCGGATGCAAGCATCTTCTCGACGTTCGCGGGAATCGCCTGACCTTCCTTCCGCATCCGTTCGACAGACTTTTCCAGACCCACCGCGTCCCACGTCTCAAACACACCGATCTCCCATCCGAAACCCCACTTGATCGCGTTGTCCACCTCGACGATCGTGCCCGCAATCTCGGGGATGCGGTTCGCGGCGTATCGGAACGTACGCGACATGGTCCTCCATAAAAATTCCGCGACGTTGTCGTCACCCCAAACCAATTTGTTGATCCGAGCCGCCTTGTCCTCGATCGCCTTCGCGGCGTTAAGCGATGCAAACTTCGTCTTCTCCTGCGGCTTGTACTCGAACGTGTTTAGGTCGAGCTCCAGGATCACCCGCTTCCCTTCCGCGTCGGTCGACTTTTTAAAGAAACCGCCTTTTGTCTTGTCTCCCAGCAGCTTCTTTTCGAGCATCTGGTTGATTACATCGGGAATGAGAAACACGTCGCGGTCTTCATCATCGGGTACGGCCGGATAGAGATTCTTGTTTACATGAGCGAGAACGTCTAGTCCGACTAAGTCGGACGTGCGAAACGTCGCTGACGACGCATGCCCGATCGCCTTGCCGGTGATCTGATCGACCTCTGTGGGGGTGAATCCCATCTCGATCATTTCATGCACCGTCGCCATCATCCCGAACGTGCCGATCCGATTGGCGATAAAGTTCGGGCGGTCTTTGGCGGGCACAACGCCTTTGCCCAACCGCTGGTCGAGAAAACCGCTGATCTTGCACGCGATCTCGCCGCTTGTGTGCGTGCCCGGGATCACCTCGACGAGCTTCATGTAACGCGGCGGGTTAAAGAAATGTACGCCGACGAAATGCTGTTTGAAGTCTTCCGAAAACGGCTCCGCGATCGTATCGATCGGGATGCCGCTCGTGTTCGTGGCCATTACGGTCCCGGGCTTCCGGTGTTTCTCAACCTCGGTGAACAATTTGTGTTTGATCTCAAGATTTTCAACCACCGCTTCGATTACAAGATCGCAATCCGCCAGTTTTTTGAGATCGTCGGCGAAATTGCCGAGCTTTATCAGCTTCGAGTTGTCGGCCAGCATGAATGGGGCCGGCTTCAGTTTCTTGGCGGCCTCGAAAAGCGAATTGACGATGCGGTTTCGCACCTGCGGCGATTCAAGCGTCAGGCCATTCTTCTCCTCCTCGGCGCTCAGTTCGGCCGGCGCCATGTCTAACAGCAGTGTAGGTATTCCGGCGTTCGCTAGGTGAGCCGCGATACCGGCTCCCATCGTACCCGCACCCAGGACCGCTGCCGTTCGCACGGCAAGAGAAGCCGGGGGGAGGAAAGGTTTTTCGTCGTCTAAAGCTGCCTTTGCGGTATTGGTCATTTGTATGCGCTGCCTTAAGGTAGATAGTTTTTAGGTGCGAAGATTATAACTGAATGAATGTTCATTCAGCAAACTAAAGATCACTAAATTTGTTTTCTTTAGGGTATGTAACATTACATCAAACTTCCCCCGCCAACTACATATTTGTGAAATAGCTTTAATTTGTTAGGGGAACCGCTTTCCCCCATGAAATCTAGATTTCTCCTACGTCATTAAGGAGGTGAAATGCGACGAATATGGAGGTTTTTAACCCAAATTAGCTCATTCGCTGTCGTGGCCGCCCTCGCCGCGGCAGTTCACCCGCAGTCTGAACTCTCGAATAATCCTAAATCTGCGCCCTCAATTTTGCAGACCTCAAAAGTTAACCAGCGGCCGACCGGTAAACTTGTATCGACCGCTCAATTGGAAACATACAAAAAACTGCTCGGCGATGCCGCCGATGATCCAATTCTTCTAAACAATCTTGGCGTTCGGTATGCCCACGCGAAACGCTTTTCCGAGGCCGCCGGGCTGATCGAAAAGGCGGTTGCCCTCGCACCTAAGACGGCACCCATTCTCGTTAATTTGGCAGTCATCGACATAAATCTTGGCAACTTTGAAAGCGCTGCGGAACTGTTTGAGCGTGTTATCGCGGTCGACCCCGCATCCGAGCGCGTCAACGCGATGTTGTGCGACACATATACGAACGCTCTGCAGCATTCCAAAGCCGTCAAATGCTTCGAAAAACGGCCCAAAACGTCGAAAATGGATCCTGTATCGACCGCGAATTTTTCCCTGAGCCTGATGGAGTTGGGTGAAACAAAGCGGGCGACGCGCATGCTTAAGGAAGCGAACGCGGCCTCCCCGAACAATCCGGGAATCATGAACGGGCTCGGCATCGCACTTTATAAGATGAAGCACTATTCCGAGAGCGCCGGGGTCTTTTCAAGACTTGTTCAACTGACTCCAGACCACCCGCAGTTTCGTTTCAACCTAGCCGTATCCCAGATGGCAGCGAGCAACAGAACCGCGGCGATTGAACAATACAATATTTTAAAGAGATCGGATCCCGACCTCGCCAGGTCGGTTTATACCATGCTGGTCCAGGATAAGCTGGTAAACGTCGGGAATAAATGACCCCGGATCGGGTCGCCTTTGCGAACGCAATTGAACCATTGACAAGAGATACGGTTTCCGCCGATACTGCTTCTCGACCAATGCGAGACCGTCGGCGGTGACCGCTCCAGTAGAGATGATCCGACACCTTCGGCAACCGCCTCGCTGTCCAAAAACCCACATAAATCAGGAGAATTCTTTTAATGAGACGATTAGCCGTAGCTGTATTCACTATTGCCTTGCTTTCGCTTGCCGCCACCGCTCAAGGGCCCGGGGCAGGCACGACGGAATCGAAGCAGGCGCCTAAGGTCTTCCGCGCCAACAAGGATCAGATCACCCAAGTTCAGGCAAAGCTGAAATCGGCGAATATGTACACTGGCGAGGCGACCGGGAAGCTCGACGATGCGACCCGCACCGGCGTCAAGACCTGGCAGGGAGGCAACGGGCTTAAGAAGACCGGAACGCTTAACCGGGCGACGCTGGAGAAAATGGGTATCGCCCTGACCGAGAGCCAGAAGCTTATTCCGATTTCTGACAGTTCCTACGCGTCCTCTGGCAAGAAGGACGCGAACGAATCGAAGCGGGTGATCTTCCGAGCGACCAAAGATCAGATAGCCGCCGCCCAGTCGAAACTCAAAGCCGGCAATATGTACAGCGGCGAAAGCACCGGCAAACTGGACGATCCGACCCGTGACGCTTTGAAGAAATATCAGGAAGCGAACGGATTGAAGATTACCAGAACCCTGAACCAGGCGACGCTCGAGAAATTGGGCATCGAATTGACCGAAAAACAAAAGGCGAGCTCGACGGCCGCTGCGGCGACTCCTTCCAAGTAAGTCAATTCTCCATGAATGATCGGCCGGACTGTGTAATGCAGTCCGGCCATTTTCGTTTGCAATATTCCGGGCTTGAACTATATTGTTTGCGAAGTGCAGGAGACGAACATATACACCTACCTGACCCCGATCGCGCTTTTTTTCGTGCTGCTCGAGGCGGGTGCCTGCATCGTTTACAAGCGCGATTATCTGTCGTTTCCCGAAGCCATCGCCAATTTTGGCACGGCCCTGGGCAATCAGACGGTTAACGTGCTGGTCGCCGCTGGTGTCTACGCCGTCTACAGCCAACTTTGGGAAAACTACCGGCTTTTCACGATCGAACTGAGCTGGTGGTCGTTTATTCTGCTGCTCCTCGGCGTAGATTTTATTTTTTATTGGGTGCACCGGTGGGGCCACGCGATCAACATTATGTGGGCCGCCCATTCGCCGCACCATTCGGCCCAGGAGATGAACTTCATGGTCGCTTTACGAGCGAGCGTGACGCAGCGGTTTTGTTCATTTCTATTTTTCTGGCCGCTGGCCCTAGTCGGTTTTCAGCCGCTGCATATCTATATGATGAGCGGCATTCACCTTTTCATCGCGTTCCTGCATCACACGGAGTTCATCGGCAAACTCGGCTGGTTTGAAAAGTATTTCACCACCCCGTCACACCACCGTGTTCACCACGGCGTGAATTTCGCATATCTGGATAAGAATTTTGGTGAGTTCCTGATCATCTGGGACAAGATCTTCGGCTCCTTTGCGGAAGAAAAAGAGAAGGTCGTTTTCGGGATCTACGATCACCCGGAGAGCTGGAACCCCGTCCGGATCAATTTCCATTACTTCATCGTTCTCTGGAAATACGCCACGGCAACGCCCTACTGGTGGGACAAAATTCGAGTCTGGTTCATGCCCGCTGGCTGGCGGCCGCGCGGCATCGAACCGAAGGAAATGGTAGAGATCACAACAGAGAACCAGATCAAGTTTCGGCCCGCAATGTTCGAGCACGCGAGACCGTATCTGCTCGTGCAGCTCGCTGTTGGAGTCATTTTGATGTTGGGCGTGATCTCGAATCTTTTCGGATGGAATGCAGGGCAGCGTTGGCTCGGGGCCGGGTTGCTTTGGTGGCACATCGTCAACTGGAGCGGCATTCTGGAGGCGAAATGGTGGTTCTGGGTGTCGGAGAATCTCCGGATCATAGTGACTGCCTTGGTCTTCGTCGCGATGAACGAAATGTATCAGCCGTCTGGCCCGATGTTTTTGCTTATCGCAGTTTCGGGCGCTTCGCTTCTTTGGACGAACTTATTCTTTCGGCCGCGCAGCCCAAAGCTCGTGCCCGCCTGACCTTTATTGGGGTTCCTTTATGAAAATGTTTGCATTGTTTCTCTTGACCCTTTTGATGGCAAACGCCGCATTCACTCAATCCGAATCGCAGAAAGCGAAGATAGCGGGCGACATACGCTCCTTGATGGAACGCCAGGCAGTCGATTGGAACCGCGGCGACCTCGACGCGTTCATGCAGGGTTATTGGAATTCCGACAAGCTAGTTTTCGTGTCAACGCGTGTGACGCGCGGTTGGCAGCCGACGCTGAATAACTACAAGAAGAGCTACCCGGACAAAGACGCGATGGGGAAGCTAGCCTTTTCGGATCTCGAAATAACCGTACTCTCCGATGATGCCGCCGTTGTCCTTGGCAGTTGGTCGCTGCAACGGGCAAAAGACAACCCAAAAGGTAAATTCACTCTTATCTTCCGAAAATTCAAAGACGGCTGGCGCATCGTTCACGACCACACGAGCTGATAGGTTCGGATCCATTTAGCCTGAAAGACAGAAACTGCACGAATTGAGAAAGACCGGTCACTCGTGTAATTTTTGTAATTCGTGGCTAATTTTTAATGGACCTTCGATTAACCGAAATATTTCTCTCGATTCAGGGTGAATCCTCGCATGCCGGGAGGCCTTGCTCATTCGTGCGGCTGACGGGCTGTCCGATGCGGTGCGTCTGGTGTGATAGCGAATACACGTTCACGGGCGGCGAGCGGACGTCGTTCGAGGATGTTTTCGCAAAGCTAGATACGTTCGGGTGCCCGCTGGTCGAAGTGACGGGCGGCG
>Ga0307413_10000730_pt1 | contig 11314 bp, 8 predicted proteins | sample DK1Ometagenome_3_FD_203714 | JGI IMG/M metagenome (GOLD analysis project Ga0307413, IMG submission 203714) | Maize rhizosphere microbial communities from greenhouse at UC Davis, California, United States - DK15-O-2 | ecosystem: Host-associated > Plants > Roots > Rhizosphere > Soil | place: USA... | reverse complement strand
CGTTGGTGATCTTGTTCTCCTGTTCTATCCAGGTTTGAGTGTCCGCAGAGGTTGTTTCCTCCATCCACCGATAAGGATCGGATACCTTCACACCGTGGTAATCATCAACCTGATCTGCCTTTTTGGCCTTCGGATAACCGGGGCCATTTTGTGCCGGGACCGGGTCGGCGATAAAAGCGAGGGCAAGAACAATAAGCGAGAGCCTTTTAATCATACGGAACTTTATACCTCTTTCAGATTTTTGAACGATTATAGTTCTCCGAAAGAATAACGGCAATCGGGTGGAATCGGCGCCGCGCCAATCAAGATAGTAAGGCAAAAAAATCGCCCTCTTCTCAATGAAGAGGGCGGGTTAGTATGATGACCGCCGTGTTCCGTTCCGCTTTCGAAACTATCCGAACACAGGTAGCTGGGCGTCCTGCGAATTTTCACGGGGTGCCCCGTGATATTCGGAATCCGGCTCGCCGGGAAGCCAGTTTGGGTGTTTGTAGAGAAGCTTTTCGGTCTCTTCGCGGGCCTTGGGTTTGGCAAGTAGGTATCCCTGACCGTAGTCACAGCCGAGATTTTGGAGAACGGCTAATTGAGATTCGGTTTCTATACCCTCGGCTACAACACGCATCTTCAAGTTTTTGGCGAGCGAAATAACTGTTTGCAGAATCTCGGAATTCTCGCCAGCCTCACCTACACTGGAAACGAAGGAGCGGTCGATCTTCAACGTGTCGAAGGGGAGCTTGTGCAGATGACTGAGGCTCGAATAGCCTGTGCCGAAATCGTCGATGCTGAGCTGCACACCGAGCTCCTTTAAGCTTCTCAGCATATTGACCGTGTGGTCCGGGTTCTCCATCGCGGCACTCTCGGTGATTTCGAGCTTTAAAGCCGATGGATCGATGTTTGTAAGATCGAGGGCCCGTTGAACATCGTCGATGAGATCGTTGTTACCAAGGTGCTTGCCGGAGATGTTGATGCTTATCATCAGGGAGCGGTAAGCGGGCGAGAGTTGCTGCCATTTGACCGTCTGTCGACACGCCTCGGCAAGGATCCACACAGTGATCGGTTTGATCAGGCCGGAATCCTCGGCAATCGGTATGAACTTGTTCGGAGGGATCATCCCGAATTCACTGTGATGCCAGCGAAGGAGCGCCTCGAAACCGACCAGGTGCCCATCGGAAAGTGAGACGATCGGCTGATAGTGAAGCGAGAGCTCGTTTCTGTCGATGGCGTAACGCAGGTCCATTTCAAACCGAACGCGTTCGAGGAATCGATCGCGAAGCACTTTGGTGAACACGGCGAGGCCGTTACCCTCTGACTTGGCAAAATGCATCGCGATGTCGGCGTCCCGGAGGATCTCTTCAGGGGTGTCGTATTCGACATCGCAGGGGGCGATCCCGATATTCACATCGACCGTGATGCTGTTTCCACTGAGCGAGAAGGGCTGCGTGATGTTTTGATAGATGCGGCGGGCTACCTTTTGAGCCTTAGCGGTCGAACCGAGGCCGCGAAGGATGATGGCGAATTCGTCGCCGCCGATGCGGGCAACAGTGTCCTTTACATCCAGCATTCGCACGAAACGCTTCGCGGCGATTGTGAGCACCTTGTCGCCGATGGTGTGGCCGAGCGTATCATTGATGTTTTTGAAGCTTCGTATATCAAGGAAAAGTACTTGAAATTCTTTCGAAGGGTCGAGCTTGTATTCGGAAATCAGTCGGCGAAGCACGTCGCCGAATTGTTTCCGATTTGCCAGACCGGTAAGCGAATCATGAAGAGCGGCATGCTGGAAATCGCTTTCGCTTTTCCGCAAAGCCTTGTTCGCCTGTTCCTCTTTTGAGAGGGCGACGCTGAGCTGGCTCGCGAATTCTTCAGCCTCCACGCGGCGTGTCTTCTCCGCCTCTGCCTTTTCGCGCTCGGCCTCCTCGACCTGATCGAATGCAGAATTGATATCGCCGATAGACTGACGGTAGCTGAGATAAAGGACGCCTAAGGCGGCCGCCGCGACCACGATCACGAGTGGGTCAGCGTAATTAATGAGCTTGAAGATCACGCCCGCGAGACCCGCACCCGTGAGCTGTGCCAAAGACGTAGCGAGGCATTCCCGTTTCCAGATCACCCATAGGCCGTCTGAGTCCGACTGAATACGTCGATAGAACGACACGAAAAACGAAGCAGCCAGGAAGTGGGTGATGGACAGTATCCCGAGGGCGATGATGAGATTCCGCGTGTCGGTGAGTGCGAGAGAACCCCCGTAAACTTGGGTAAATGCAGAGTACGCGACGAAGATGACGGTTGTGACCAGGGAGGCAAGCGATGAATTCCAGGTCAGAACCCAACGCCCAGAGAGACCACTGTTGCGCTTCAAATAAATGCAATTGGCGAGTGTTTCTATGAACGCAATTACGATCGCCGTCTGTCCGCCATAAACCAGAAATGTGAAGAAAACTACCGAATCAGAAAAACTTATATAGAACTTGGATCGCGGCAGTGTCAGCGTCATTCGAGGGGCAACGAAACACGCGAAGAGAACCAGAGCCAAAAAGCCTAAGCTGAGGGCGGCGATCGGAAGCGTTGCGAGCGCAAAGAACAGGCAGGAGATCCCGGCCGTTATTATTCCGGCTTTGTATTGTTCTGTCGGCTGTATTTTAAGCATCTCCGGGAGGTGGCGGGTGGCTGACATCGATAGGGAAGGAAAGCAGGGCGTAAAAACCAGTTAAATGGTAACACGAATGTATTGGTAAATACAGTTAAATTTTAATGAAAAGTCGCCGATTTGGATACCTTGTAAACAAACTACAGTGTATACCAAGTACTCGTTCTTCTAAGTTGTCTGCTTTCAACGGTTTAACTCGGCTTAAATTCTTGTGGGTACTTGGTATACATTTCTTGATCACTGTCGATGACGTCATCAACTCGGGTCGGCGGCGGTGATAACTGTTGATACTAAGAGACTTATCAATCTGGCGAATCTTCAGAAAAATTGCGGCACGGCAATTGACATAAGGGGGACAGAAGGAAGCGAAAGGCTTCTGAACAAACTGAAGAAACTGGAGAAGAAAAAATGACTAAAGTAAACGGCTTTATCCCCACCACCCTGATGCTGATCACCCTGGCTTTCGGAGCAACCGCAGCAAACGCCGGGATCATAGTTGGAGATCGCAAAGGTGCAACAACTTCAACGACAACCTGTGAGCAGCCGAGTACGGACAGCTTTCTAACATCGTTCATCAAGAGCGCCGCAACTTTCGCACGGACGGGAATTATCGTCGGCGACCGCACTGGAATTATCGTCGGCGACCGCGGCGGAATCATCGTAGGCGATCGCACATCCTCATCGCAGGAAACCTGCGGGATCATCGTTGGCGACTAAGAGATCTTTCGTTCAACTCTTTCGTCAAGAAACCGTGATTCGAAACCACTTGCGATAAGCAAGCTATCCCGCACCGTTTGGCAGCCTTTCCGAAATGATCGGGGAGGCTGTTTTTTATTTTGACGCGGCCGAGCGTGAAGGAGCGAGACGTCGGAGATTCTCGACGGATGCCGGCAGGATCTCGAGGAGCCTTGTGATATCGGCGGCCGTATTTGTCCGGCCGAGGGAGAAGCGGATGGCGCCGCGGGCCAATTCGTCGTCGCGGCCGAGGGCCCGGATGACGGGGGACGGTTCGAGTGTGCCAGAAGAACAGGCGGAACCGGTGGATACGGCGATGCCCTGCATGTCCAGGTTTATCAGTAGGCCTTCGCCCTCGATGGCGCGGAATGAGACGTTTGAGATGTTCGGGAGACGGCGGTCCCGGTCGCCGTTGAAAACAACGTCAGGTATCATCTCGCCGACGAGGGTTTCGAGATGATCGCGAAGCGATCTCAGATCGGCCGATTCTGCCGACATTTGATCCGAAGAGATCTCGCACGCCTTTCCGAAGGCAACAATATTAGGGACGGATTCTGTGCCGCCTCGACGTTCGCGTTCCTGGTGACCGCCAATATTTTGCGGATGAAGCCGCACGCCGCGCCGAACATAAAGAGCTCCGACACCTTTCGGGGCATAAAGTTTGTGAGCCGACAGCGAGAGAAGGTCGCAGCCGAACTCTTCGACGTTGATGGGGATTTTCCCGGCTGCCTGGACGGCGTCCGTGTGAAACCAAATCTTCCTTCCGCTCGTTCGCATTTCCCTTACAAAATTACCGATCCCTTCCAGCGGCTGAATCGTACCGATCTCGTTATTAGCGGCCATTACTGAGATCAGAAGGGTCTTGTCCGTCATTGCTGATCTAACATCCTCGATGCGGATCAATCCGTCTTCATAAACGGGAAGGTATGTGACTGATACCCCGTGTTTTTCAAGGTCTTCACAGAGGTTTTTGACAGCGGAGTGTTCGATCGCGGAGGTGATAATATGAGCGCCCGCCGGCAGGAGGCCGTCGTTCCGATCAAGCAGGCCGCGGATGGCGAGGTTGTTCGACTCGGTGCCACCCGAGGTGAACACGATCTCGTTTGGCCGGGCTCCGATCAGATTCGCGACCTGATGTCGAGCTTTATCGACGGCCGATTTAGCCTGCTGGCCGTAATAGTGAATGCTCGACGCGTTTCCGAATTGCTCAGTAAGATACGGCATCATCGCCTCGACGACGCGCGGATCGACAGGCGTGGTCGCACTATTGTCGAGGTAGATCCGCCTGAACATACCGCTATTTTAACCGCCGTTAAAAGAAAAAGACAGGAAGCGAACTCCCTGTCCTTTCCGACTTCTAGTGTTGAAAGTCTATTTATTTAATCTATAAGTGGCGAACATAGAATCCATCCTGGTTTCCTGTCCGGCAGAAAAATCATTCATACAAGCATCATCGGTATAATCCATGAAATTTTTAGTTGGATCAAGACCGGCAATATTTCGGCACGTGTCACGCCCGGTTGGGCAACCGTAGGCTGGGCTCTTTTCGGCCGGAGTGTCAGCTACACCGTCACCGCTGGTCGAACTTCTAACGCAACCACCCTGGAAGGTGTGGTACAGACCCATCCAGTGACCGACTTCATGCGTACCTGTGTCACCCTCATTGTAAGGAGCAGCGGAACCCTTTGGAAGTGACGAGAATAGAACGACGACTCCGTCAAGTTTTGGCTGGCCTGCGTAACTGTTGGGGAAAGTCGCCCATCCAAGAAGGCCCTGCCCCATATTATTACTGTATATGTTCAGATCGGCGGCGGAACCCCGGCGGAGAGCATTTTTCATTTGGGTTTCGCAGGAACCGCCTGTGCAGGTGTACCACGTCGCGTTGGTCGTTCTATCAGTCGCAACTAAGTTAAATGTCCAGCCGGAAGCTGCATAAGCGGTATTGAGTACATCTATCTGTTCAGTGATCGCGGAGGCGGGAATATCTCCATTAGAAATACCGGTCCCTTTATTAATCACGTGCCAGTAGACGTTAATTGTCCCGCTAAGGTCTGCGGCTGCCGCCATTGAACCCAACGCGGACCGGCGGAAGTGAAAATCCGCTTCCATCGATTTTCTTTCGGTTTCCGAAGGGTTGACCGGGCAATATCGAACGATGCGATCGGGGTTGCGGCCATTGTTGAACATTACCTGGCCATAGGTCGCCATGGTTGTGAGAGAAAAACACACAAGTAGTCCCAAAAAGAACAGGGGTTTAAGTTTCACTTCGAGTCCTCCTAGACGGGTTGGTTTGAAATTTTTGAGCGAAAGAAAAGCGAATAATTGAACTGTGCTTATGGAACTATAATGGCGAGAATCATACGTGAAACCGTATGGAAATACAATAGTTTAAATTCATACATTTTTCGCCCGTATATAGAAGCCATCCAATCGTTTCCGAATACCGTCAAAATGGGGTAGATTTAAGAATGCGGACGTGTGCCCGCGGAAGCACCATTGAGGCAGGTAAATAATGGATTTTTTAGACTTTACGACGAAAGAGATCTTTAAGCGGTACGCCAGTATTGTGGTGGGACGGCCCATTTCGCCGGTGTTCTTGAACATTCTCGTCACAAGTGTCTGTGACATGAGGTGTACCCATTGTTTCTTCACGGAAGAACTGGACGACCGCCCTCGTAAGAAACTGCAGATGAAGACCGACGAGATCGCAAGAATCTCAGAGACGCTTGGCGGAAACCTCGGCGTGCTGGTGCTGGCGGGCGGCGAACCATTCACGCGAAAGGATTTGCCGGAGATCGTCAAGGCGTTTTACGAGAACAATAAACTCGATTCGGTTTACTTGATGTCGAATGGGCAGATCCATCAGCGAATCTTTCCGGACGTAACGCGCATTTTGGATGAATGCCCGAATCTGAACGTGACGGTCGCGCTCGGGATCGACGGGATGAAGGACGCGCATGAGAAGATCCGCCGCAAAGAGGGAAGCTGGGACAAGGCAATCCACACGGCCCGCACCCTGCAGCAGATGAAATATGAGCAGTATCCGCAGCTCGATATTCAGACCTGCACGTGCGTCATGCATTCGAACGAAGACACGATCTTTGACTGGTACGACTTTTTGAAGTACGACCTGAAACCGGACAAGGTGAACATCAACTACATCCGCCCCCCGTCGGCAGATCCGAAAGAACTGGATTTCGATCACAACCGGTATGCTGAGCTTTCGCACATGATCCTTGAGGACACGAAGAACGCCGCGCTGAAGAACAACTATGGCGGCAAATCCGGTTTCTTCAAGGCGGCGGTGGATATTTACATGCACGACCTCATCACGAAGACGAAAGAGGAGAATAAGGCGCAGCTCAAATGCTACGCGGGAAGCGCAGGCGCGGTGATCTATGACAACGGCGTGCTTTCCTCTTGCGAGAACAAGCCGGACGTGCTGAACCTAAGAGACTACGATTGGAACTTTCAGTCGGCATGGGCGACGGATCTGATGAAGGACCGGCGGAAAGAGGCCGGCAACGGTTGCTACTGCACCCACGAGTCGAACTGCTATTACCCATCGCTGCCGTTCAACGCGGGGCATTTGGTTAAGATCAAAAAGCTTGAGAGCCAGATGAAGAAGGCCGCGAAGGCTGGCGGATTTGCCGGGGCGAGGGAAGTGGCGTTGAAGGCTTAGCGTTATAGGATCGAGAAATCTCAGATCTGAAATTTGAAATTTCAGATCTGAGATAAAAAGCTATTTCATTTTCAAATCTAGATTCCCGCAGTCAGATACCGAAGCGAGACTTCAGCAGTCCTGGTGACTTAGAGCCCGATCAGACCCGAGATCTCCAATTACCGATGACGCAGCAGAATACCCCTAAGATCCTGATCATCTCATCCGACACGGGGGGCGGTCATCGTTCGGCTGCCAAGACATTGGCGGACGGGTTAGAGAGATTTTGGCAGGGTGAGTCAATGGCGGTTCGCACGATCAAGGCGATCGAGGAATCGCATCACATCACGGAAAAACTGGTCAAGGTCTACAATTGGCTGCTTCGCAACAAGCAGGGCTGGATGAAGTATATGTTCTGGGCGGTGAACCGCTTTCGCCCTGAACAACGGGAATTTTTCATTAAGCGGTGCATTGTACCGCTCAAAGCGTCGTTCGAAAAATGGTGCCCGCATGTGGTGGTGAGCGTTCATCCGTTGACTCAGCACATTTTCGGGCGGATCCTAAGAGAACTTAATCTGGCCGATCAGATCCCGCTTGTCACCGTTGTCACCGATCCTTGCTACGGCTTTTGGAAGGGTTGGGCGTGCGACGATGTTTCGCTTTATCTGGTAGCCAATGACGAGGCCAAACGCCAGCTCATGGACTACGGCGTCTCGGAAGAAAAGATCAAGATCTCGGGGATGCCGGTGCACCCGAAGTTTCATGAAGTGACCGAGTCAGACGCCAAGGAGGCCCGGACAGCCTTTGGGCTCGATGCCGAAACATTTACGGTTTTCGTGAACGCAGGGTGGATCGGAGGCGGGAATATCCCTGCGATCTTTAAGGAGTTGGTTCGTGGCGAGTTGGATGTGCAGGCGATCTTTCTGGCGGGTAAAAACGAGGCACTGAAACTAGAGGCGGAAGAGATTGCGAGGACGGCAAAATTCCCAGTTAAGGTGATTGGGTATTCCGACGAGATCGAAAAGCTGATGCAGTCCGCCAACGTTATGGTTTCGAAGCTTGGTGGGCTTACTACCTTCGAAGCTCTTGCGTGCCGGCTCCCGATCATTGCGGATACGACTACTCCGCCGATGCCACAAGAAGCGGGAACGGTTAGGATGCTCTCGCAGAAAGGTGCGGGTATTTTGCTGGAAAAGCCAACCGATATCGTTTCCGTTATAAGATCGTTATCAACTGATTCAAACCGCTATTCGGCAATGCGTATGGCCACGGCCGGAATGTCCATCCCAAATTCGACCGAATCGATCGTCAGAGAGATCCTCACACTTTTGCCGCCGGAGCAGAAGGCTGCCGCCTCCGCATGAATTAAATTATCCATTACTGGGTGTTCGGGCTTATTGTCGCGCCTTTTTCTGACATTTCAGCGAGGTGCTGACCCTGACCGTCCATTACCAGAACGCTTCTGATCTGTTCTTTGGCCTGAGTATCCATCAGTGCCTTCAATTTTTCGGTCTTTTCTTCGGACGATCCGTCTCGCCAGGAATCCGAGGCCACAACATACAAGGTATTCGCCTGACGATGGGCACCGGTCAGTTGTTCGCCTCCGGGCAATTTTGCGGGCTCAAGTATCTCAACGTCTTGGGCCACGGAAGCCTCCGTACCACCTGTGGCAAAATATAGAATTCCCGAGATTATTAAAGCGGCCACTGTCGCCCCAACCACCCAACGATTTGCGGAAAGTCTGCCGAATTCGACACGTGAAAGGATCGAGGTCGTCAGCTCACCTTCCGGCTTGGGAGCAGGCAGCATCCCCAGGCCGCGGCTCGTAAATTTGAACACCGACCTTTCAGTCCGCAGCCGCGTCTCTAACAGCTTGTTGGCGATCTTCAGGCGGCGGCCTGCAGAGGCGGGAAATTCCAGGGTAGATAATTCGAGCTTGTTTCCGAATTCTTCCGCCTGTGCCAAAAGCTGCATTACCTTGTTTCGTACGAGTGTCGGGAGAACTTTCCGCTCGTGGAGTTCGTGCGATCGAAGCGATTCGAGAGAAAGGATCAGCCCGAGAACTTCACGACCCAGAGTATCCGCACTCTGGTCCTCACCGAAAAGGAACTCGTCCACGTCGAAGTTTTGAAATTCGCAAGTTTCGACCTGAGCAACTATTTCCTTCGTCGGCGGGTTGCGCTGGGATAGCAGGGCGAGCACTGCCAGAAACTGGGGAGTTTCGATCGACAGCGTACCGTCAAGCTCAGAACCGCCAGCGGCTGGATCAGAGTATGCATCGCTATTAATCGAATCCGTCAGCTCAAGCATGGAACGGAGGAACTTAATGTCGTCAGATTCCGTGTCGGCCGTGACCAAGCTTCCGCTCTCGTCGATTTGCTTCAGCGCTTCGGAAATATATGTTCCCGTGTTCGGAGAGGTGTCCTGGAAGGCGCCGGCGAAGTCGAATTCGGATCCGAGCCGTTCGCCGAGATTCTCGCTCGCCCGGGCCATCAGACCATTGAGGTGGTTACCGACGACGATATTGCACTCCACGGCCGCCGCCGCGACCGAAGGATCCCAAAATCTGTTGCCAAGTTCCGATTTGAACTCGCGGATGCGATCGAATAATCGGCTCGACGTGAGGGACCGAAAATCCAGCATCGAGTCACTTTCTTCGAGAAACTTTTCGAAAACCACAACGTCACGGGTTGATCCGGGTTCAACTGAGACGACCCGATCCCACGAGCAGTAAAGAGACGCGAGGCGGGCCGCCACCTCCTCCCGTTTCATTGTCATGGCCCGAAACAGATCGCTGACCTGTGTGCTGAATGCACGGGTCAACGCAAGATCGAACTTGCTGAGGCTGTTCCTGGATCGTGGAATGTCCCTATAAAATCTTGCCAACGCGACGAAGACTTCTGGATCGAGAGGTTTCCGGAGACCGTCGCAGTAACGGCGGATATGGTACGCCTCGATCGTGTTATCCCTTGCGGCAAGATGTTCCTGCCACCGAAGAAGTTCGTGGGCGAGTTGGAATTCGATCCTTTTCCGGCGATCCGGGTTTAGGTCATCCGCCATCGCGCGCAATTCGGTAATCGATGCTTTGACCGGCTCGAAATCGAATTGTTCGGCCGGGCCCTTGAGAAGCGTGAACTCGATCTGTGTGAGGAATTCTTCAACAATGCGCAGGTGGAGGGCCCTTTCGCCGAGATGTTTGTGTCGCGTAGCGAGCGCGGTGTTGGCGTCTGAGGATGAGACCGTTTCTGAATCTTTAAACATCGTGGATGAGCGGCCAATGCCGGGAATGATTACGGAATGATCGTGTTAATAAGCCCTTCGTGCGTCAACGTGTAATGGGACGCGATCCGGCCGTTTTCGATGCGATAGCCGATAATGTTGAATTCGCGGCGGAGGGATGCGGCGGATGGGGTAGGGAACATTATGAATGTGAAATCCTTGTGCTGGAGCGAGGAACCGACGGTTCGACCGTGTGTGTTATTGGCAAAGCTGTTGAGTTCACTGAGCCTCGCGTAACGCGACCGCTGAGCCCTGAAAAGAGATTGATTAATGTGCATCAGGCGTAATTGACCGACGGCGACCGCCGCGTTTGCCGCCTGCCGTCCTTTGATCAACGACGGAACCGCCACGCTTGCGATCAAACCGGCTATAACGACCACGAGCAGCAACTCGACGAGTGTTACGCCTTTTTCGGATCTATTAGACATATTAAGGGGAGGCCGCTAGTAAAGAACCCGCAACAATCGCTCAATTCTGCCAAAAATTGTCACCAGAAAGATGACGAAATTGAGCACAATGGCCGAGGCTGTATCAACCCTGAGCATAAATATGCGTGATTTTACGGCATCTCGGCGGTGAGAACGCCGAGGCCGCTACGGGAAAAGCAAGGCTGATGCCATGACACATTCAACGAGAAGTGAATCAAAATAGAGCTCCTACTTGTCAGCTTGCCCGCATTTCATTAACCTTTAGCTTTGCACTAAATTCGAAATAACCTGGTTCATTTGGAGATAAAAGCTTGAGTCTATTACTCGAAGGCAAACATGCGTTCATATCCGGCGGGACGCGTGGCATCGGGGCAGCGCTTTGCGAAGTGTTTGCGCGCGAAGGCGCGGACGTCGCGTTTAACTACCACTCCAGCGATGACCTTGCTGCAGAGGTCAAGGCGAAGGTTGAGTCCATGGGGAGGAAGTGCCTCCCGTTCAAGGTTTCCGTAACAGACCGTGTGGGCATGAAGCGTGTGGCCCGCGAGATCCATGAGCAGTGGGACACGATCG
>Ga0307413_10000728_pt1 | contig 11324 bp, 8 predicted proteins | sample DK1Ometagenome_3_FD_203714 | JGI IMG/M metagenome (GOLD analysis project Ga0307413, IMG submission 203714) | Maize rhizosphere microbial communities from greenhouse at UC Davis, California, United States - DK15-O-2 | ecosystem: Host-associated > Plants > Roots > Rhizosphere > Soil | place: USA... | reverse complement strand
ATAAGATCTCTTACAGCTTCCATTGCAGGAGGAACATGTTTTGAGCCGCGTATATAAATCGGCTGATTTCTGTAACCGGCCAAATCAGATGGTTTTATAATACCGGCTGTTACGCTTGGTGCGAACATTTCTCTGTACCAAGTGGCATGATCATTATCTGCGGCAGTTCCCGGATTTGCACCGCCCAGTATTGCTTCAATTGTTTTTTGAACCATTTGAAAAGCCTGCCAGTAGCCTCTGGCCGCCATTGCATCACGGGTCTGTCTGTCTTGTTCATTGATATCGGGCTGCCATGTACCGCTGCGCACCCTTTCAATTAGTTCTGCATTAACTCGGTATCCTTCTATAGATAATGAGTTGTAGGCGTCATTGACGTAATTATCTTCAACTTGTTTTAGATATGCGGCTTGATTGGTTGGAAGACCTGGTGCGGGAGGGAAGATTTTTATGATTTCTTCTCGCATTTCGTTCCACATCAGTTCCATTCGGTTTACATAGGGTGAAATCTGGCGCTGTGAAAATATAATCGGGCTTTTGTGCGTAAAAGGGTCTAGTTCACGTACGTTATAATCTGCAGCTTTCATTCCATTTAGAATATCATTGGCAATTTTCGGACGATCAATGTTCCTGAATGCTCCGGCAATTCGTCCCGCAACTACACTCTTCCCGCCGTCGAGAAGCAATGCCAGTATTTCTGTGCCGTCTCGGAATGTCGAAAGAAATGTTCTGGCATCAGTTGGATTCTGCTGGTAAAAGTTCTCGGGTAAATTTACTATACAGGATGAAGTACTGTAAAGACGAAGTCCGTTTTTGTCTGTGATTGTCTGGTTTTCTTCGGGAAGATTTGACCTGACTTCAAGAATTGCAGTATTATGTAGCAGATTTGTTATCTGATTTCGTCCCTGCGGTGCTCGTACCAGTAGCTGGGCTGGAACTGTTAGGTTTGCTGCATGTATCTTAGCTGATTCTTCAGGAGAGAGACACCACTCCCTGCCAAATCGTTCCGTAAGGTAAGATCCGGCAAAATTCCAATATGAGGCATACCATGAGGTGCTTTCTCCGGGAGTTTCATCCGGTCGTGAAGGTATGTACCATCCCCTCATCACCTCACGCAGAAAACCTTTTTTTACAAGACGTTCTCTGTGTGTGCGTGTAATTAAACGCGAGGGAATTGCAATGATTCCAGTCTGCTGTAGTTCTTGGAGTACCTGTAAAGATGCTCCGAGATTTTCTGAAGGTGTTGCCATTGTTTTTTATACAAAGATAATAATTAGCTTTTAATGTTGTTTGTATATTAGCTTTTAATGCTGTATTAATATTAGCTTTTACTGATGTATCAATATTAGCTTTTAGAGTTGTTTGAATATTAGCTTTTAATGCTAATACAAATATAAGCTTATGTAGATGCTGCTATTTCAGTTAAATATGCTAATAAAGATAATGCAGGAACTGTTGTTTCTGATAGAAGTAGAACATCTGATAGATATGCTGATTATTAAAGAGCAGTTAAATTTCTTGTTCTAGGTTTTACACATCTTCATTTCACTTGTTTTCTGTCATAATAAACTGTTTACCTGGCGCTCTAGCTGGCGGTCTTATTTCCAATTGTTTTTTAAGGCTTTCAGTAATATAGAGTGCAAATTTCCAAATTGCATTATGTAATTATCATTTCAGTCATAGTTACAAATGTAATAAAAGTGATATATCCAGTTTTTGTCATTTGGTAAAAAGTAAAAATAACCTTTCGTTTGGGAGGTATAACATTAGATATCTGAGCTAAATGTCCCCCAAAATTATACTAAGAATGTTTGTCCGTATTGAAATCTTTTTAGAATATATTTCTTAAAAACAACACTTTTAACATCTCTGTAGAGAGATAAAAATAGACATTATGACAGCGGTGAATTTGCTGCATTCTATTTTTAATATATGTAATAGTATCAGCATATTGCCATTGCTCCAAGGAAAGTTTATCACTGTTTACCCTTTATTAGCTCTTATGAAAAAGGGGAAAAGATTGAAAGATCATTTATGTTAGACTAAAAATGAGAATTTGTATGCAACCATAATGTAAGATTTCAGGCCGGCTGTAAATTGCAGTTCTCAATGAAGTAAAGAGAATTACGACATTTTGTCATAGTTCTGATAAATTACACAACGGCTTACAAAGGAAATGTTAAGATGAAATGGCAGAGACCAATAAGTGGCACGTTTTATGATTTTAGAAAAAATGCCCAATCTACCGAATAAATTTTGATTATCTATTGTTTTGTTTTAAAATAATGAATTATTATTAACTAACAAACCATTTTTTTTGAATTATGAATAAAATTAAAAATTTCGTTTCAGAATGTGCAGTTTATTTGAGAACAGAAAGGAGCATTGAGAAATGCCAGTAGCTTCGAACCCTCAAATTAAATATTATCCGGTAAAAAATGGCGACATGTCGCTCATTACACTGGAGGACAAAACAACCATAATTGTAGACTGCAACATAACCGTTGTGTCTCAGGACGATTCAGATAAAACACGATTTGACGCCAAAAAAGATCTTCTGGATTCCATACAAAGAAGAGACGGCAATCCGTATCTGGACGTTTTTATACTCACCCACGGAGATAAGGACCACTGTTTAGGTTTTATGGAAAATTTTTACCAGGGTGATCCAAAATCGTATTCCAAGCAAGATCGTGAAGACGGACGTATCATTATGGATGCCATGTGGTTTTCACCTATGATTGCAGAACAGTTTTCGAACCCGCATGAAGATGCCTATCAGCAGGAAGCTGAAAGAAGATTGAAGCTACACCGTGAGGGTAATCCCGATAAAGATAATCCCGGAAACAGGATCCGCATTATTGGCTATGACATCAACGGCGAATACGAGGCACTGAACGACCTTCGTTCCAAACCAGGTGATGTTGTTTCGCGTTTCAATGACAAAGACCAGGACAAGTTCTCCATTTTTATTCATGCTCCTTTTAAGATACATCTTGATGCCGAGGAAAAGAACTGTGCCAGTATTGTTTTTCAGGCTAGATTCAAGCAGTACTCCTGGAGTACGGATTTCTGTTGTCAGGCTATTTTTGCGGGAGATTCGGATCATGCTACCTGGGGACAGATCATCGAACGTACCAGACGATTTGGAAACGATGTAAATGAAAAAGCGTTGGACTTTGATCTTTTTCTGGCTCCCCATCACTGTTCATGGACTTTTTTTAACGATACTGATAAAGATGAGATCGTTCAAACCTCAACAGAGGCGCTGGAGTACGCCAAGGAAGGAGCTTTCATCATTGCGTCTTGTAAAAAGATCGTTGATGATGAGGATAATCCACCGCATTATGACGCCAAGAAGGTATATCTTAAATATCTGGAATCCAAAGAGAAGTTTCTCAATACCGATATTGAGCCGAGCGAGTCCGAGCCAAAGCCTATTATTTTTGATATTACGGCCAATGGACCTGCCAGAGCTTCCAATAAAACCGTTAGTGGCTCATCTACATCTGCAGGTGGAACAGGAGCAGCGGGAACCATAATTTCACAGGGGTAATGCTGCATAGTGAAGATTTGGCTTTGTATGATGGCGAACTGCGATCAGAAGTAAAAGAAGGAATTTTACAGATAAGAGAGTATTTTCAGGCAGATGATCTGAAAATATTTTCTCTGGATTCAGCCCATATAGTCGTTGCGGCTACGTATCAAGTTTCTCTGCCGTCCCGGGGGGCGCTAGATAACTTGATACGTGTCCAGGAACCTATACTTGTGCGGATATCGCTTGCCCGTTTTCCGGAACAGGCACCTGCGATTCTGTCGGACAGAAAAGATTTTCCCAAAAGCATGCTGCCTCATCTGTATTATACACCAAATGAGAAACCTGCGGTTTTATGTCTGGTCAGGGACAGCCTCAATCAGTGGTTTGCAACCATTACCATGCAGGATTTTCTGCTGGTAGGCTACCAATGGTTCTACAAGGCGGCAATAGGCAGACTGCTTGATGATAATGATGAATTTGATCCGGTACGACTTGAGAAGACTAAATTTGGAAAACATATCTACAAATACGAGACCTTTAAGGATATCGTGAAAAATAATGAGCGTTTGGTTCCGGCTTATTCAATGGCTTTGATTTTAAGTTGTATATACCAGTCTGAAACCAGTAAACATTACATATATAAATCGATAGCAGGAATACCGTTTGTTGGATTAGCGGACATTAAAAAGACTGTTGCTCGATCCCTAAGAGCCATCAGAAGCGCGGAAGACACCGCAAAGGTGATTTCGCGGTTTTCCCTGCTGGTCTGGGATCCGGAGCAGGCAAAAGAGAACTATTACAGTACCAATCTGCCTGAAAATTATGGGCAACTTAAGGCATATCTGCACCTAAAGGGGATCAATATAGAAGCGATGCTTTTGGCAGTGCAGACAGCAAAAGTGGATATTTCTAAATTAATTCCCATAGTTCATGCGGTACGCCGTCCTAAAAAGCTTATTGGATATCCTGGAGAGTATGAGTTCTTTACCTACACGTTATTCATTCCCAACGGCGGTATTGAAGCTTTGTCTGATGAGGCGAAGGTGCTAATGAGTTCCCATACTGAACCCTATAGTTCGCAGTTGGCCCAGATGCTCAGCAACGAGACCAGGCAGGAGAAAACCTTATTTGTGGGCGCTGGATCCCTAGGATCAAAAATGCTGCTACATGACGCGAGGGTAGGCAAGTTACATATCGGTGCTGTGGACCATGATCGATTTGAGCAGCATAATTTAGCACGCCATAGTCTGTTTTCTGGCTCTATCGGATACAACAAAGCAGCTTCGGTCATTGATCAAGTAAAGGAGTTTTACGAACTTGATACTACCTCGGGTCTGACTGCCTATGAATTTGAGATTGCTCGGTTTGAGGACGAGGAGTTCAAAAAATACGATGCAGTGGTGGATACCACCGCCAGCCAGCAGGTAATGCAACATCTGGTACAGAGAACACTTCCCCGGTCACTGCGCTACAACCGCTGCGAGCTTGTGGATGATGGACAGACAGGATTGTTGTACAGGGAAGGTATAGATCGTAATCCGCGGATGGATGATCTGGCCTATACCGCTTGTTACCTTGCGACAAAAGATACGAATCTACATGTTTGGCGCCGTAACGATGCGCAGCGTGAACCGACGGTCTTAAATATCGGTCTGGGATGCAATTCGGTAACAACGGTAATGCCCGATGATGTCATAAGTTTTCATGCTGCTGCTTTTTCTCAGGTGCTGTCTAATGTTGGAAGAAAAGCTTCGTCGGATTGCGGCCTGCTGTATCTGAATGTTTTCCGCAGAAGTTCGGGACTGCCGGAGATTTCCAACCATTCTTATGAGGTTGAGGCTTTCGATGTGCTGGAGTGCGAGGCTGGTAGCAGTTGGACGCTAAGGCTGGCTGCAGGAGTATGCCAATACCTTATGGAACAGAGCTCAAAGGCAGGCCAAATTGAAACCGGCGGAGTGTTAATTGGTGTTGCCAATTATAAGACCAAAGTCATACATGTTTTTGAGGCAAGCAGTGAACCGGAAGGCAGCCACGGCACTGTTGCCGCTTTTACCAGGGGAATAATTGGGCTTCCGGAGTTTATTGACAAGATTAAATACCAAACCGGCGAAATTATAGGATATATCGGAGAATGGCATTCGCATCCCATGAATCTGGAGCGTCTGAGCTCCCGGGACATGCAAACGATTGAAAAATTGAAAACGATTAACGACAGAACGCCGATTCCCACCTGCGCGGTAATTGTTACCCCGCACAGAATAATACCATTTGTTTATGATTGAGAAAAATAATAAAAAGTATAAAATAGGATTGAGTTTATCTGGAGGAGGCTACAGGGCGACGATCTATCATTTGGGCACTCTAAGAAAATTAAGGGAATTGGAACTTCTGGATAAAATCGACATCATCTCCACCATCTCTGGAGGCTCCATCACTGGCGCCTACTATGGGTTGGAAGGAAAAAATTTCGAATTATTTGAAAAGGGCCTAATCGGCATCGTAAAGAAAAGTATCCTTGGGGGTATTTTTCGCTCCGTCAGGTTTATCTGTATTGCGCTGTCATTGCTTACGCTTCTGTTCTTCATCCTCTATTTGCCTTTTACCTCTTATGCCTGGTTTTCAACAGTGCTTCTGGTGGTTGTATTTGTTGTGGTGCTGAAATTCCAGTTCAGGATTTTCCCTGTCAGCCGCATCATTGACGGCCTGTATTCGAGATGGTTTTTTGCGGGCAAAACGCTAAAGGACCTAAACTGCACGCCGGTGATTGCTATTAATGCGACGAATGTTGAAACGGGCAGGCCGTTTACGTTTTCGAAAAACAAGATGAGTGATTCTAGTTATGAATATCCCCAGGATGGTCAGGATCCGATCAGATTTAAGCCGGAGGAATTTCCAATTTCCCTGGCAGTGGCTTCCTCAACCTGTGTGCCGTTTGCTTTTACACCAATCTATATTGATTCAAAATACTTTGAAAAAGAAGAGGATGCACACAGGGTAAAACCTTGTCTGGTAGACGGCGGGGTATACGACAACCAGGGTGTACACAAGCTAACCCATGGAAACAGCTCTTATGTCTGTGATATAGTCATAGTAAGTGATGCTGGAAACATGATGCCAAAAATAAATTCTTTTAACAATGTTGTGCAACTGTTGATCAGGACCAGTGATATCTTTATGAATAGGATTAAGAATTATCAGATGATCCAACATGTTTATGATAACTACAGATTCAATAAAAAATCAGTAGCCTATCAGTCGCTTGGCTGGGATTTGCAGGAGTGCCTGAACAGCTTTATGAGCAACCTGAAAAAAGGTGCTGTTTTGGAGCAGGTAATACAGGTGCATGAAATCAGTAGCGAGGATCTGGAAAATAAGAACTGGGATTCCATTCAGGAAAAACTCGAAAAGAGGATCAATTATCAGGCAATAAAGGCGCAGATGCCATCCGTGGAGGAGCTGAACACGGCGCGAGCTGTTTCCACTAATCTAAGGGCGCTGACCGATAAGCAGATTGACGCGCTTACCAAGCAGGCAGCATGTCTGACCGAATTGCAGGTGAAGCTTTACTGCCCAGTATTATTCCCGACTAGTATCTAAAATAGTTAAATGCTTAAAGCACCCACAGGATAAGAATAATCCTTATAAGTTGTAAGACGGTTTTGAGTCAATCTGCTGGTGTAGAGTAAGTATTTTAGTCAATTAAAAAAGAAAATACATGAAGACATTAAGAATATTTCATCCAGTAGGACAGGGAGCATATTATACTGAAGTACACGAAAATACCGCCGGGGATTCCGTATTTACAGTTGTGTTTGACTGTGGTTCTTCCACTTTCACTGGCAAAAAATTGGAAGCCTTGGTGGGAGCCGCATTCGCCAAAAATCACCAAATCGATATTTTGTTCCTGTCGCATTTTCATGCGGACCACATAAACGGTATCGATTATCTGAAAAAAAAGTATAAAATAAAAAATGTGGTTCTGCCCCTGCTTGATGACGAAGCTAAGGTTCTGCAGAAGGTGAGTAATTTTTTGGATTCAGGAATTACCGATACCCAGTTAATTGATGAGCCTGAAAGTTATTTTGGTAATGATACCACTATTATAGAAGTTGAGGCTGTTGAAAATCCAGGTGAAAATTCCGAGGGGATTACGGGGGAAGGAGAGCAGGTTTCTGATTATAATGGCAGAAGAAAAGTTAGTATTCCTAGCGGTAAGATGCTGATGGCAGACAAAGCGGCAGCTATCGATTGGCTGTTTATTCCTTTCAATTATAAATACAAATCAAGAAAGGAGATGTTTGTGGCAGAACTCCAGAAATTGGGACTAGATCTGTCCCAAATTGATACCATTGAAAAAATTTCAGCCCATAAGGCAGATATCAGGAAAGCATATGACAAGGTTAAAGGAGACCTGAATGAGAATTCACTGCTGTTGTTTTCCGGAAACGCCGATAGCAAAGTAATTTGGTCGGTGGTGAACAATCGATATAATCCTTTTTACTATGATCGCGTGTACAGAAACTGTATCTATTTTGGTGATATCAATCTAAATGCGACTGGAATCGTAGAGGATATAAAAACAAAATTAAAGATTTTCCTGCCTACTACAGGCACAATGCAGGTGCCTCATCACGGGGCGATTGGTAATTTTAACAGAGGGATACTGGAAGATGCGGGATTCACGTGTGCCATACAAAGCTTTGGAATCAATAACAGTTACGGACATCCGTCCTCAACTGTGGTGGGAGAACTGGTCCGGAATAATGTATTTTCATTCAGTGTTACTGAAGAGCCTGATTCCAGGTTAATACAGTTTAGTAATCAGGATGAAGAGATGTTTAATATGGTTGAGTAGTAGAGCTGAAGACAGGTAAATTATTTTGCTGCGATCTAGGCTGGCGCTTATTTTCAAAACGGGATTCGAGTAAAAAGGTCGAATCCCGTTTTTATGCTGATGCTATTTTTGCTGTGATACTGGGAGTGTTTTTTGCAACAAAACTTAAAAAGGTGAAACATCAGTGATATTTGTGTTACATTAGCCTAAAAGCTATCTACTTCAGTTCATCTGTAAGGCAGAAACCTAGAACTCTCTTAGACTATTTCTAAAATCATTTTTTGTCTTCTTCAAAATTTGCCAATTCTTTCTTGACTTCTTCAAGTAACTGCTGCTCGGTCGGAAGGTATAAATGATACTGGCTTGCAATAATACTTTTGTTGCTTTCAGGTAATGTGAATTTTACTACTCCATCATTTTTATCAGCACATAATAATATTCCAATTGTAGAATTTTCGTTGTCGTTTTTTTCAATACGGTCATAATAGTTAACATACATCTGTAACTGACCTACATCCTGATGGGTAAGTTTGTGTGTTTTAATTTCTATTAAAACAAAACATTGAAGTAATCGATTATACAAAACCATGTCAACAAAAAACTCATCTCCATCAATATGTATTCTTTTTTGTCTGGCAACAAATGAGAATCCATTTCCAATTTCTAATAAGAACTCCTGAAGATGAGTGATAATTGCCTGCTCCAGGTCCTTTTCATAGAATGCGGCTTCACGTTTTAAACCTAAGAATTCTAAATACATTGGATCCTTTATAATTTCGCGAGCATCTGAAGGTAATTTTTCATTTTGTGCAACTGCTAATACACTTTCTTGATCACTACTTATTAGGAGACGTTCAAATAAACTACTATTTATCTGGCGTTCCATCTGGCGCGATGTCCAATTGTTTTTAACGCTTTCAGCAATATAGAATTCTCTTTTTTCTTCATTATCAATTGATAGCAGAAGCTTATATTGTGTCCAACTCAATTGTGTCCGCACTGCGGACACAATTGGAAATGTTCTGTAAAATTGTCTATACCAATTTAATTGACGGTATGAAAATCCAGTTCCGTACTGAGGTTGTAATTCTTTTGCAAGATATTTAATTAAGTAAGTGCCGTAATCTGCTCTTTCTTTTCCCTGCTGTTCTTCCTCGAAAATTCTTTTCCCAATAGACCAGTACATTATGGTTCTTTCATTATCGACAGCTCTAATTGCACGTTCTTTTGAAGTTTCAATTATTGCTTTTATATCAGGAATTATAGAGTGGTTTTTTAGCATTGTTTAAAGGTTTATAGATTGATAAATAATTAAATTGATAAGCTACGGCCTATCAATTTGCTATTGATAATAATATGTTTTATGACACTAACATTAAGTGATTACTTCGGTTTATTTAGTTTTCGAACTATATTGCTCTCTTTTTTTTCTAAACGGACTGAAGTTTAAAAGAGGCTTTAAATTTAGTAGCTTCTTTCTAGAAACACATCACTTAAACTTAGATTTAAGTTTTTCCATATCTTCCATTATGTTTACATCTAAAACTTTTGCATAATGCTGGGTCTGCTTGGTATTAGTATGTCCCATCATTGCTGAAACATTCTCGAGTCTAACCCCATTTCCTAAAGTTACAGTGGTGGCAAAAGTATGTCTGGCAACATACCATGTAAGATGTTTGTCAATGGCGCAGACATCGGCGATTTCCTTAAGATAAGCATTCATTTTCTGGTTGGATATTTTCGGGATAAGACCTTTCTGCTGATTTTTGTATTTAGAAATAATTTTGTCAACGGTAGGTAGTAACGGAACATTGGCTCTAATGGCAGTTTTAGCTCTGCTGGTCATAATCCATAAGTTTCCATTTGAATCTTCAGATAAGTTTCTTTCGGACAGATCCATTGCATCGACGGGCGCATATCCTGTATAACAGCTGAAAAGAAATATATCCTTGACCTTTTCCAGGCGGGGCGTTGAAAATATTTTATTCTCAATCGTATTCAGTTCCAGCTGGGTTAGGAAAACAGCATCTTTTACGCTTAGCCTTCCGTCATAAACGTTGAATGGATTTTTAATGATCAAGTCCATTTTAATGGCGTAATTGCAGGCGGTTTTATACATTTTCATATATTTTACCACCGAATTGTTTTTGATGCCTGTCTGGTCTTTGAAACTGCTCTCGTATTTAAGAAACTGCTCCAGTTTAAAGACAAAGGAGCTTGATATTTCAGATGCGGGCATATCTTCCTTTTTGTAGGTACTGGTGATGAAATCCAAAAGTAAATCCCTCGCTCTTTTGTACTTCTGCAGTGAAGCCGCTGCGCGTTCTCCAGAATTAACTCTTTTGGTGAAGAATATATTGTATGTTTCCATAATTTCAATTATGGAAGGACCTTGAGGCTGGCCGATTTTGACTTTTCCTGTAAGTTCAGCTTTTAGCAATTCCAGATCAACGTCAGGGTCAATTCTGAAGAGTTCTGTAAACTTCTTTTCGGCATTCAGCTGCATGAGATCAAGAGAACTTTTGATTACCTTTTCTTTTTCTGCCTTCAGTGTATTTTTCAGATGGTTTGTCTGAATCCATCTTTCTTTCGAGATGAATTTTCCCGAGGCGATTGTAATCCTTTTGTTTTTATAGGAAAGTCTTAGAATAATAGAGGATTCTCCGTCTCGGTTAACCCTCTCGGATTTTAGCAAGAAAATTGTTTTTAACATGTTATCTAGTTTTAAAATTAATAATCAAATTGAATTAAAAATTTTAAGAGAGCCCATTGATACCAGGGAATTCCCTGGGAATTCTTTTTATTTTGGTCACCAATTTTGTAAAAAGTGACCCAAAAAAAAGTGGGTACTCATTGGGGATCAACTCATATTGTTGTGGGGAAATATTAAAATGACGATTTTTGTATTTTAAAATTAAGTAGAAATGCAGGATTCTTTTATTGACCTTCTCAAGT
>Ga0307413_10000727_pt1 | contig 11328 bp, 11 predicted proteins | sample DK1Ometagenome_3_FD_203714 | JGI IMG/M metagenome (GOLD analysis project Ga0307413, IMG submission 203714) | Maize rhizosphere microbial communities from greenhouse at UC Davis, California, United States - DK15-O-2 | ecosystem: Host-associated > Plants > Roots > Rhizosphere > Soil | place: USA... | reverse complement strand
TTCGGTCCTACATGCTTTCGGTTTACAACTACATGGCTTCGGGCGTGCTGCTGACCGGCATCGTCGCCTTGCTTTTTGCGCCATATGCACAGGATGTCCTCATCAGCCAGTCCGGCCGCGGACTTAGTGGGCTGGGCTGGATCGTAACTCTGGCGCCGCTGGCGTTCGTCATGGTCATGAGCTTCGGCATCAACCGGATCTCGACCGGTGGGTTGCAGATGCTGTTCTGGGCGTTCGCCACGGTCATGGGCTTGTCGATGTCGACAGTCTTCATCGCTTACACCGGCGTTTCCATCGCTCAGACTTTTTTCGCGGTGACCGCGGCGTTTCTTGGTCTCAGCCTTTACGGCTACACCACGAAGCGTGATCTGAGCGGCTTCGGCACGTTTTTGATCATGGGTGTCGTTGGCCTTCTCGTCGCGATGCTTATCAATCTCTTCCTGCAGTCGCCTGCCATGCAGCTGGCGATCAGCGCGATCGGCGTTCTGCTGTTTGCGGGCCTGACCGCCTACGACACGCAGAAGATCAAGAGCATGTACGCCTATGTCGCCGGCAGCGACATGATGGGCAAGGTCGTGATTATGGGGGCGCTGAACCTCTATCTCGACTTCGTGAACATGTTCATGTTCCTGCTGCAGTTCATGGGCGATCGCCGCTAGGGCACCGCTCAAGAGCAACCGACAAGGGGCCGGTGGAGCAATCCGCCGGCCCCTTTTTCTTATGCGCCGAGGTGTTTCCGGAAGAAGTCCAGCGTCCGCTTCCACGCCAGATCGGCAGCGGCCTTGTCGTAGCGCTCCTCCGACGTGTCATTGTTGAAGGCGTGATTGACCCCGTCATAAAGATAGAACTTCACCGGCTTCTTCGCCGCTCGAAGCGCTTCCACCCAAGGGAAGGACGTCGAGTTAACGCGGTCGTCCAGGCCGGCGTCGTGGATCAGCAACGGAGCGTGCACTTTCGCGGCCTCTGACGAGTCGGGGGCCGGGCCATAATAAGGCACGCCCGCCGCCAGCTTGTCGCCCGCAGTGACGGCGAGCCGATTCACGAAACCGCCGCCCCAGCAAAAGCCGACTGCGCCTACCTTTCCGCCGCGGCTCGATCTCGCAAGCTCGTCCAGAATGGCCACGGCATCCGAAACCGACTTGCCAAGGTCGAGCTTACCGATCGCTTCACGCGCAGTGTCCTCGTTGGCGGGAGTGCCGCCCGAGAGCGAGAGGAAGTCGGGTGCGACGGCGCGGAAGCCGGCGACGCCCAGCCGACGCGCGATATCGCGGATGTGGTCGTTGAGTCCTCGATTTTCATGAATCACGACCACAGTCGCCTTGAGCGATCGCGTGCGCGGCTCGGCGACGTAGGCCTTGTAGTCTCCGACAAGGTCCTGCGTCCGCGTGGTCAGTCTCGGGTCGTCGACCGGAACGACTGCTGCGGCCGCCGGCGAGGCGGCTATCGTTGCGATCAGGGCCTCCGCGGCGGCGACACTGCCCGCCAGTGCGACCATGCGGGTCATGAACAGGCGCCGATCCGTCCCTTCGTGCGTGAAGCGGTCGTATAGGAGGATGGCCTCCTGCTTCAGTCCTTCATCCATGAATTTGCTCCTATGCCGGTTGCGGCTGCTGGGCTTGGGCTTCGGCAATCAGCCTGGCGTCGATGCCCTTCGCGCGGCGATAAGCGTCGCGATCGGTCATGCGCCGCGCATAGTCGATGAACGTCGGTCGCGGCTCGAGGAGGTTGAATGCGAGCATGAAATTGACGTTCGCTCCGACGAACAGATCGGCGGCCGTGAAATGGTCGGCCGCAATAAATTCGCGACCCGCCAGCCCTTTCTCGAGGTTGTTGATCGCGAGGTCGTAATTGCCGTAGCCGAACATGCGCTGGCGCTCGGGCGTTGGTTCCCAGCCCGCCGCCTTGTTGCTGAAGGCGGCCTCGATCGGGCCCGATGTGAAAAAAATCCAGCGATAATAATCCGCGCGTTCTCCCGGCGGCGGGGCCAAATTAGCGTCCGGAAAAGCATCCGCGAGATAGCAGCAGATCGCGGCGACTTCCGTGACGACCTTGCCCTTGTGCTTGATCGCCGGGACCTTCCCCATCGGATTGATCGACAAATATGGCTCGGCCTTCATCGTCGACCCGTAGTCGAGGATTTCGGTTTCGTAGGGCGCGCCCACTTCCTCGAGCATCCAGCGGATCGTCTGTCCGCGCGACTGCGGATTGGTGTAGAAGATGAGGTCGGCCATCGCTCGCTCCTGTCGTTGAGCTGGCCGAACTACGCTTGTTCGACGGCCTGCTCCAGCATTTCGAGGAGCACGCCCAGGGATCTCACCCTGACCGCGCCGCGGCCGAGCGCACCGAAATGCTCCTGCCGGTGGACGGTCTTGTCGCCCCGACGGGCCAGAGCGAAATGGACCAGCCCTTCTTCCCGGCCCGGACCTGCAGGCCCAGCGAAACCGGTCACAGCTAAGGCGAGATCGGCGTCCGACCGGCTAATGGCGCCCTCGGCCATCGCTCGCGCAACATTTTCTGAAACGGCATCATTGTGGTCAAGCAAATCAGCGGGAATCCCGAGCAGACCGGTCTTCGCTTCCTTCGTGTAAGTCACGAACCCGCGGTCGAAGCCGTGACCGGCCCCCTCGATATCCGTCATTAGCGCGGCCAACATTCCTCCGGTGCAGCTTTCGGCCGTCGCGACCTTCAGTTTCTTGTCACAGAGGCGACGCATGAGCCGCTCGGCCCGTTCGTCCATTTCCTCCGGCAGAGCAGGCTCGAGCGTTTCGCTCAACCGCGTTCTCCGTCGGACCCGGCCGGACGTTCGCTCGCCGTCTGATCGCGGGTTGCCCGGAACTCGCTATCCTGGCTCCAATTGGGCCATTCGCGTGAATTGGCCAGCCGCTCGCCGAGCTTGTGGAGCAGGTTGGTGTCCTCTGCCATGCCGGTGAAGTTCCACGTCGGCGACCATTCGTCGTCCGGCTGGTGGTACTGCTTTTCGTTATAAGCGGCCTGCAGCGCCTCACCGCGCGCGACGCCGCCATCCACCATGTCGTTCCCGTCGTTGTAGCTGATCGCAGGAACGCCGACCTTCGCGAAGGAGAAGTGGTCCGACCGGTAGAAACTGCCGTATTCTGGGTGCGGGTCGGGACTGTAATAGCGGCCCTGTTTCTTCCCCTCGGCGATGAGCATGTCGAGCAGGGCGAGCTTGGCCGTTCCTGAAATGGTGAAGTTCTTCGACGGGCCGTAGATGCTTCCGCCATCGGTATTCAGGACGCCCACCGTCTTGCCGACCGGGTAGAGCGGGTGGGTCGCATAATATTCCGAGCCGAGCAGGCCCTTTTCCTCGGCCGTGACCGCTAGGAACAGTACGGAACGGTCGGGCCGAGGTCCCTTGGCGAAGGCGCGCGCCTGCTCGATCAGCTGGGCGATGCCAGTCGCATTGTCGAGGGCGCCATTATAGATGTTGTCGCCGTTCGCGTCGGGCTTGCCGATGCCGAGATGGTCCCAGTGTGCGGTGTAGATCAGCGTTTCGTCGGGATGCGTCTTGCCGGGAAGCAGTCCGGCGACGTTGCGTGACGTGATCGTCCGCGAGTTCGCCTGGATGCTGGCGCTGAGCGTCGCCTTCAGCGGAATCGGTTGGAAGGCGCGAGTCCGCGCGTGCGCTTTTGCCTGGTCGAAGTTGAGCCCCGACGCCGCGAAGATCTGCTCGGCCAGCGGACGCTGGATCCAGCTTTCGAACGCCGTGTGCTCGGCCGCCGCATTGTCCCTGACGATGTCGAACATGGTGTTGGTGTTGGAGTTCTTGACCGTGTTCCAGCCGTAAGACGCCGGCTTCGTTTCGTGGACGACGAGCACGCCGGCTGCTCCGCGGCGGGCCGCTTCCTCATATTTGTAGGTCCAGCGGCCGTAATAGGTCATGGCCTTGCCGCCGAAATCGCCTTCGCCGCCTTCGAAATCGGGATCGTTCACGAGGACGACGAGCAGCTTGCCCTTCACGTCCTGGCCCTTGAAGTCGTCCCAGTTGCGTTCTGGCGCGTTCACTCCGTATCCGACAAAGAGCAGGGGGACGCTCGCCAGGTTCACAGTCGTCTGGCCGTTGGTTGGAGCTCGGACGGCGATCTCCTCGCCCTGCGTCAGGTTGAGCGTTTGCCCATTACCGAGGTTCAGGGTGAGCTTCGGCGTTGAGGCATGGTCCGACTGAAGCAGCGGCACGTCCTGCGTCCACTTGCGCTTGCCGTCGACCAAATCGCCGCCCGGCTGAAGGCCCGCTGCCTTGAACTGGCCGACGATGTAATCGATCGTCTTCTGCTCGGCGGGGGTGTTGACGCCGCGTCCCTCGTAGGCGTCCGAACCGAGCGTCTTCACGTGCTCGGAAAAGCGGGCCGGGTTGAACACGCCCATGTCCGCTGCTGCTGACTGAGTTGCCGCCAGCGCGAACGCGGACGCCGCGAACCAGATGAATCCCTTCACTTCTCTCTCCCCGAAAGTGGCCGATCGAACGCAGTGCCAGCCGCTGAAGGAGAGCAGATTCAACTTTCCGGCGTGTCCCGCAAGACTCCGGCGCCGAAAGTGTAGACCAGCCGTCCTCCAAGCCACCCGCCGAGCGCCAGGACCCCCGCGCTCAACAGGCTGATCCAGACGGAGAGCATTGCCACCGAAACGCTTCCTGAGAACACGTCCCTGCGCAGGTAGAGCGCGATGGCGTACCCCAACCAGGCCAGGCCGACAGCCGACATATGGCGCAAAGCATGGGGAACGATTCGAGCGTCCAGGCGGCTGAAATCGATCATTCCAGCACCCATAGCGAGGAGACCGCCGGCAAGACCTCCCGCCATCATGACGGCTCCGACCTGCACGTTGCCGGTCAGGCCTGTCACCCAGGCGATGTCCGCCAGCGTGGACGAGAGCAAAAGCCCGATCGGGAAATGGACTAGGGCAGGGTGAAGCGGATGACCGAACATCGTCGCATCCTCAGATCAGCGAGAACGCCCCGCCGCAAAGCAGGAGGAATCCTACCACCGCCACGCCGGCGTGAATCAGGACGACCGGTTTCGGGCCGGGGATCTTCCTCGCGTGGTACGAAGCCAGGAAGAAGCCGCCGAGAGCGGCCACGATCAGGACGGCGAGTGCGATCGGGATAACGCCCTTGCCTTCTTCGGATCCGCCCAGGACGACGAGGGCGGTTAGCACCAGACCGGTTGCGCCGAGAGCGGCATGGAGGAGCGACAGGCCCCACGAGGCCAGGCGGCCACGCAACACGGAACTCGCCAGGATCAGGCCACCGACTGCGCCAATCGCGAAGATCAGAACCGCAAGCTTCAGCATGACAATCTCCCCTTTATTCTGGCTCGTTGTGCAGCCGGCGCGGCAACTTTGTCAACTTATTACATTACAAAGTTGCCAAAGAAAAAAATGCAGTTAGATTCGAATGTGATGAGCTCACTCGCTGACGAACTCGATCTCGCTAGCAGTCGCGACCGAATCCTCGATCTGCTCCTGAAATCCGAAGAGCCGATGTCCGTTCAGGACTTCTCGATCCGGCTCGGCATCTCCCGCAATGCTGCTCACCAGCACGTGATTGCGCTGGTGCGCGAAGGACTGATCGAGAGGGCGTCCGCGATTCGGACGAAGGGTCGTCCTTCGCAAAGCTACCGCCTCAGCCCAGCGGGCGGAGCGACGTTCCCCCGACAGTATGCGTTGCTCGCCCGGGAATTTCTCGCCGAACTCTCACGTCACTTGAAAGGGGATGAACTGCACGGCGTGATGGCGCGCATCGGCGAGACACTCGCCAGCAAAATCGGCGGCGACGAACATTTGCCAGTTGCGCGGATCGCCGAACTGATGGCCGAGATCGGCTATGAGTCGCGGGCCGTGGAAGATTTGGACGGTCCCCGGATCGAAGCGCACAATTGCGTTTTCCATGACCTGGCGTTCGCCGACCCCACGATCTGCGAAGTCGATCTTGCTCTGCTCCGGGCACTGTCGGGGCAGCGCGTCGAGCATCGCCGCTGCATGGCACGAGGCGAACGCTCGTGCCGCTTCGCCTTCACCGGCGCAAAGCCGGAGTAAAAGAAGGGCCCGCCGAGGCGGGCCCTTTGCGTTTTGGCTGGAGCTACTCGGCGGCCGGAGCTTCGCCCCTCGGCTTGGCGATGGCCTTCTGTTTCTTGCTTCCTGCCTTGGCCTTCGCTGCCTTCGGCGGTGCCGGCATGATCTCAAACGTCGGCGCATTCTCCTTGATGCGGACCTTCACCTCGCCGCCGTTGACCAGCTTGCCGAACAGCAGCTCTTCGGCGAGCGGCTGCTTGATCTTCTCCTGCACCAGCCGGGCCATTGGACGAGCACCGTAGAGCCTGTCGTAGCCGCGGTCGGTGAGCCACTGCCGCGCCTCGTCGTCCAGCTCGATATGGACGTTGCGGTCGGCCAGCTGCAGCTCAAGCTGGAGAATGAACTTGTCGACAACCCGGGCAACCACCGCCGGCGGCAGGTAGGCAAACGGAACGATCGCATCGAGCCTGTTGCGGAATTCCGGAGTGAACATCTTCTTGACCGCGTCCTCCTGCGCATCTTCGCGGGTCGCGGCGCCGAAGCCGATGCTCTCCCGCGCCATGTCCGCAGCGCCGGCATTGGTGGTCATGATCAGGATGGTGTTCCTGAAATCGACCGTCTTGCCGTGGTGGTCGGTGAGCTTTCCGTTGTCCATCACCTGTAGAAGGATGTTGAACAGGTCCGGGTGCGCCTTTTCGATCTCGTCTAGCAGGAGCACGCAATGCGGATGCTGGTCGACCGCGTCGGTCAGAAGACCGCCCTGGTCGTAGCCGACGTAACCCGGAGGCGCGCCGATGAGGCGGCTCACCGAGTGCCGTTCCATATATTCCGACATGTCGAAGCGCTGGAGGGGAACGCCGAGGACAGAGGCCAGCTGACGCGCGACTTCAGTCTTGCCGACGCCGGTCGGGCCCGAGAACAGGTAATTGCCGATCGGCTTGTCCGGCTCGCGCAGGCCGGCGCGCGACAGCTTGATCGCGGAAGCAAGCTTCTCGATCGCCATGTCCTGCCCGAACACGACGCGCTTCAAGTCGGCCTCGAGATTTTCGAGGACGCGCTTGTCATCGTTCGACACCGATTTCGGTGGAATCCTGGCCATGGTCGCGACCACCGCCTCGATTTCCTTGGTCGTGATCACCTTCTTCCGGCGTGACGGCGGAACGAGCATCTGCATCGCGCCGACCTCGTCGATCACGTCGATCGCCTTGTCGGGCAGCTTGCGGTCATGGATGTACCGTGCCGACAGCTCCACGGCGCTCTTCACCGCATCGGGCGTATAGCGGACGTTGTGGTGCTGCTCGAACGACGACCGCAGGCCGGCGATGATCTTGATCGTGTCCTCGACAGTCGGCTCGTTCACGTCGATCTTCTGGAAGCGCCGGAGCAATGCCCGGTCCTTCTCGAAGTGATTGCGGAACTCCTTGTAGGTCGTCGATCCGATGCAGCGGATCGCGCCCGAGGACAGCGCAGGCTTCAGCAGGTTGGACGCATCCATCGCCCCACCTGAGGTGGCGCCGGCCCCAATCACCGTGTGGATCTCATCGATGAAGAGAATAGCGTGCGGAAGCTTTTCCAGCTCGCTGACGACGGACTTCAGACGCTCCTCGAAGTCGCCGCGATAGCGCGTACCAGCGAGCAGCGCGCCCATGTCGAGCGCATAAATGGTAGCGGGCTTGAGGACGTCGGGAACGTCGCCCTCGATGATCTTGCGCGCGAGGCCCTCGGCAATGGCGGTCTTGCCGACGCCGGGATCGCCCACATAGAGCGGATTGTTCTTCGACCGGCGGCAGAGGATCTGGACCGTCCGATCGACTTCGGGGCCCCGGCCGATCAATGGGTCGACCTTGCCTGCGCGAGCCTTCTCGTTGAGGTCGATGGTGAACTGCTTGAGGGCGCTTTCCTTCTTGCCCTCCTTCTCGCCTTTCTCCTCCGTGCCGCTGACTTCGCGCGGCTCCGCCGCGGCCTCGCCCTTGCCGACTCCGTGGCTGATGTAGGTCACCGCATCGAGACGGCTCATGTCCTGCTGCTGGAGGAAATAGACGGCGTAGCTTTCGCGTTCGGAGAAGAGAGCAACGAGCACATTCGCGCCGGTCACCTCATCTCGCCCGGATGACTGTACGTGCAGGATGGCGCGCTGGACGACGCGCTGGAATCCGCTGGTGGGGGTGGGGTCGGTGCCGCTGTCGGCGACCAGGGCCCCAAGCTCGTTGTCGAGATAATGCTTCACAGATGCGCGAAGTTCGTCGCGGCTGACTCCGCAGGCGGTCATCACCTTCGATGCATGCTCGTCGTCGATAAGGGCAATGAGAAGGTGCTCAAGGGTCGCATACTCGTGACGGCGACGGCTGGCTTCCGCCAAGGCGTTGTGTAGGGTCTGTTCGAGTTCGCGAGCGAAACTGGGCATTTAAGTCTTACTCCTGCCCGGATCCCCGGAATTGGGCCGGGCTCTTTCATCGAATGTCATACGCAGCAAACGCGCAATCAAGGGTTCTAGGACCGCTTATCCCCAATTATCGGCTCAAAAGATTGTCGGCTGCTGAACAGGCTGGCGAGAAGTGTCGCCCGGCCGACACGCATCGTTACTTTTTGAAGAGATCTTCCGCAGCCGAGCGATGCGCTTGGGCGCGGTTCATATGCGCTTCGACGCGGCAGATCTCGGCCTTGAGGCTTTCGATGCGTGCCTCGAGCTCTTCGATCGACATAGGGTCGAGGTCCTGCTTGCCAAGCTCGACCAGCGGGTCGCCGGGCTTGCTGGGGAACAGGTCGTCCAGGTCCATGCGGAACCGTTTGACCCAAGCGCCCGCTCTGTCAATAAGCGCCGCGCCGTGAGCAACGCCCTTCCCGCTTCCATGAAGGCGATCGTCGGACCCCAGCCGGATGGGGCCGAGGAGCTTGCCGTCGTCGACCGGCAGGTGCCGCGACCCGGTCCGGGTGAAGTTTTGATCGAGGTCGCTGCGGCCGGCGTCAACCGCCCGGACATCCTTCAGCGCCGCGGGCTCTATCCGCCGCCGCCCGGAGCTCCGGACATTCTTGGTCTCGAGCTGGCCGGAATGGTCATAGAGGCAGGCGAAGGCGCGGAGGACCACGTCGGCCACCAGGTCTGCGCGCTGGTCGCGGGCGGAGGCTATGCACAATATTGCGTCGCCTCCGCCGGCACGTGCCTGCCGGTGCCGGAAGGCCTCTCGTTGGCTGAAGCCGCGGCAATGCCGGAGACCCTGTTCACCGTCTGGGTGAATCTGTTCGAACGAGGATTCGCTGCGGACGGCGACATTGTGCTGGTTCACGGCGGTACAAGCGGCATCGGGACGATGGCGATCGCGCTCGGTCAAATCTTCGGCCTGAAGGTGATCGTCACGTGCGGAAGCGACGAGAAATGCGCCCGGGCGGCGCAGCTCGGCGCGGCGGCAGCGATCAACTACCGCAAGCAGGACTTCGTGGAGGAGGTAAGGCGCGCGACTGCAGGGCAAGGCGTTTCGGTCGTGCTCGACATGGTCGGCGGCGACTATGTCCCGCGCAATCTTGCCTGCCTCGCCGATGACGGTCGCCATGTCTCGATCGCCTTCCAGCGCGGCGCGCGTTCGGAGCTTCTGATCCCCGACGTGATGCGGCGGCGGCTGACCTTGACCGGCTCGACGCTTCGGCCTCGTTCGGTCGAGTTCAAGACGATGGTCGCGGACGAGATTCTCCGCACCGTCTGGCCCTATGTTCAGGGCGGGCGGTTGAGGCCGATCATCGACAGCGTCTTCCCCCTTGACCGGGCGGCGGAGGCGCACGCTCGGATGGAAGCCGGCGAGCATGTCGGAAAGATCGTTCTCGAGGTTTCAAAGTGACCGGGGAGCTTGCCCCGAAACGTCTCAAAGCGTAGAGCGCTGGCCAACACCGGCCGCTCCGCGAGGGGCGGCCCTATTCATTTCTAAAGTCCGGAGACCCAGAGTGGCCCAGCCCCTGATGCCCCACGCGACCGCCGCCTGGCTGGTCGAGAATACGTCGCTCACGTTCGAGCAGATCGCCGATTTTTGCGGACTGCATATCCTCGAGGTGCAGGCCATCGCAGACGACACCGCGGCGACCAAGCTGACCGGGCGTGACCCCGTTCGCGCGGGCGAGCTGACCCACGAGGAAATCGAGAAGGGCCAGAAGGACTCGGCCTACGCCCTGCAGATGCACAAGGCGCCCGATCCGGTCCGCCGCACCAAGGGGCCGCGCTACACACCGGTGTCGAAGCGTCAGGACAAGCCGGACGGAATCGCCTGGATTATCAAGAACCATCCCGAAGTCAGCGACGGACAGATCGGCAAGCTGATCGGCACGACCCGAACGACCATCGCGGCGATCCGCGATCGTACGCACTGGAACATTGCGAACATCCAGCCGAAAGACCCGGTCACCCTCGGCCTCACCACCCAGCGCGAGCTCGACGCGGCGATCGCCAAGGCACAGAAGGCCGCGGGTGCCGCTGCGCCGACCGACGAACGGTTGGAAAGCGACCGCTCCGCGCTGATCGAGCAGCTTCGCGCCGAGCGCGAGCAGCACGCGCGCGATGCTGAAGCGGCGCTTACCGCTGCCGAGGCCGGGGAAGAGGCGCTTTCGGATGAGATCGTGCCCGGCATCCGCGACCCGTTCCGCCGTTGATTTCGCTCTGCTGTAGGCCCATTCCCCAACCATGGACGCGTCCGAACAGCAGAGTGAGCTGAGCTTCGAAGCCGCTCTCGCTCGGCTCGAGGAGATCGTTCGCCTGCTGGAGCGTGGCGAGGCGCCGCTCGATCAGTCGATCGAGCTCTACCAGGAGGGCGATCGCCTCCGGAAGCATTGCGAGGCGCGGCTGAAGGCGGCGCAGGCGCGGATCGAGCAAATTGCATTCGGCCCGGACGGCAAGCCCGCCGGCGTCACCCCATTCGATGCCGGTTGATACGATCGATGGCTTGAGGGCCGAGCTCGACGTCGAGGCCCGCCGTGTTCGCACAGAGATCGACGAGCTATTCTCAACGCTTCTCGTCTCGCGGGGAGACGGCCGCGACGCGCTCTTCGAAGCGATCCGCCACGCTGCCATTGGCGGCGGCAAGCGGCTTCGGCCACTTCTGACTGTCGCCGCCGCCCGGCTGTTCGGGATCGCGCACGATCGTGCCCTGCGAGCGGGGGCCGCCATCGAGGCAATCCACGTCTACTCACTCATTCACGACGATCTCCCGTGCATGGACGATGACGATGTCCGGAGGGGCAAACCGACCGTACACAAGGCGTTCGGCGAGGCGGCCGCAGTCCTCGCCGGCGACAGCCTTCACGCGATGGCTTTCGAAATTC
>Ga0307413_10000726_pt1 | contig 11335 bp, 11 predicted proteins | sample DK1Ometagenome_3_FD_203714 | JGI IMG/M metagenome (GOLD analysis project Ga0307413, IMG submission 203714) | Maize rhizosphere microbial communities from greenhouse at UC Davis, California, United States - DK15-O-2 | ecosystem: Host-associated > Plants > Roots > Rhizosphere > Soil | place: USA... | reverse complement strand
ACCAGCGCCCTCGTGCGCGTGGTCCGGGGCCGCGGCGAGCGGGTGGCCGTGCTGGCCATCGACCCGTCGTCGCCGTTCACCGGCGGGGCGATCCTGGGCGACCGGGTCCGGATGGGCGACCACGCCCTCGATCCCGGCGTCTTCATCCGCTCCATGGCCAGCCGGGGCCACCTCGGCGGCTTGGCCCTCGCCACCCACGAGGCCATCCGGGTGCTCGACGCCGTGGGCGCGCGCTGGGTCCTGCTGGAGACGGTGGGCGTCGGCCAGGTCGAGGTCGAGGTGGCCGGGGCCGCCGACACCACGGTGGTGGTGGTCAACCCGGGCTGGGGCGACTCGGTGCAGGCCAACAAGGCCGGCCTCATGGAGATCGCCGACCTGTTCGTCATCAACAAGGCCGACCGGGCCGGCGCGGCCGAGACCCGCCGCGACCTCGAATCCATGCTCGCCCTGACCGAGAGCGGCGACTGGGTGCCGCCGATCCTCGAGACCACCGCGACGTCGGGTGGTGGCGTGACCGAGGTGTGGGACGAGATCGGCCGGCACCGCGCCTTCCTCGAGTCCTCCGGCCACCTGGCGGAGCGGCGGGAGAAGCGGCTGCGGGAGGAGTTCGAGCAGGTCATCGTGCAGCGCCTCCGGTGGCGGGCGACCAGCCTGGTCGGCGACGACGACCTCGCCCGTCTGGAGGCCGAGGTGCTGGCCCGGCGGATCGACCCGTGGGCGGCGGCCGACGAGATCCTGGGGCCGGTCGGCGCCTGACCGGCCGCGCCGGGCAATTAGCGTCGGCGCCATGTCCTCCACCACCGACACCCCTTCCCCGCTGGTCACGGTCGAACGGCGCGACGACGGCGTCGCGGTGGTCCGGCTCGACAACCCCAAGGTGAACGCGCTGTCCACGGCGCTGCTCGGCCAGCTCCACGAGGCGGCCCAGGCGCTGACCGACGACCCGCCCGGCGCGGTGGTCGTCACCGGAGGCGACCGGGTGTTCGCCGCCGGCGCGGACATCAGCGAGTTCGGCGACCGGGAGACCGGTGCCCGGGTGGGGGACGTCTTCCTGCGTGCCCTCGACGCGGTCGACGACATCCCGAGGGCCGTGCTCGCCGCCGTGAGCGGCTACGCCCTCGGCGGGGGGTGTGAGCTGGCGCTGGCCTGCGACTTCCGGATCGCCTCCGACCGCGCCGTGTTCGGCCAGCCCGAGATCCTGCTCGGCATCATCCCGGGCGGTGGCGGCACGCAGCGCCTGGCCCGGCTGGTCGGCCCGGCCCGGGCCAAGGACCTGATCCTCACCGGTCGCCAGGTGAAGGCGCCCGAGGCGCTGGCGATGGGCCTGGTCGACGAGGTCGTCCCGGCCGGCGAGCTGCACGATCGCGTCCTGGCCCGCGCCGCCGAGCTGGCGCGCGGTGCCGTGGTCGCCCAGGGCATGGCCCTCACCGCCATCGACCGCGGCCTCGACGGCACGCTCGCCGACGGCCTCGCGCTGGAGCAGCGCCTGTTCGCCGCCGTCTTCGACACCGAGGACGCCCAGACCGGCGTCGCCTCGTTCAAGGAGCACGGCCCCGGCAAGGCGACGTTCCATGGCCGCTGAGAAGCCGAGGCTGCTCTCGGGCGGCAACCCGCAGATCCCCAAGGGCGAGGGCGACGGCCCGGTACAGGCCTACATCGCGGCCATGCCCGGCTGGAAACGAGCCCTCGGGCAACGCATCGACGACCTGATCGTGCGCACGGTCCCCGACGTCCACAAGGCGGTGAAGTGGAACCAGCCGTACTACGGCCACGAGGGCGAGGGCTGGTTCATGGCGTTCCGTTGCTACACGAACTACGTGCAGCTGCAGTTCTTCAGAGGCACCTCGCTCGATCCCGTGCCGCCGAAGGCGTCCAAGTACGACGAGGTGCGCTACCTCGACATCCGCGAGGACGACGAGCTGGACGAGGCCCGGCTCCGGTCGTGGATCGAGCAGGCCGGCAACCTGCCCGGCGAGAAGCTGTGACCGGCCGACCTCAGGCCACCTCGACCTCGAACTTCATGCCGTCGCGGTAGTGGCCGGGGACGTGGCAGCCGACGAGGACCGAGCCGGCCTGGTCGAACGTGTAGCGCAGGATGGCGCTGTCACCGGGGGCGACGGTGACCGACGAGCCGCCGGACCCGGAGCCGTGCGTGTGCGGTGTGGTCTCCGACCCGGGCTGGGGCAGGGTGACGCCGGCGCCGGGCTTCGACATCTCGGCCTCGTGGGCGTCCTGGACGGTCAGGTCGCCGATGACCGCCTCGTGCTCGAGCTCGCCGTCGTTGGCGAACTCGAAGACCACGGTCTCGCCCGCCTCGGCGGTGACCTTGCTGGTCGAGAAGGCGTTGTCGGTCATGGTGACGGGGATCGAGCGGGGTTCGGCCCCGTCGCTCGAACCGTCACCGCCACAGGCCAGGAGGGCTCCGGCGAGCACGAACGCGGCGGCGCGCCGGACGGGAGATCGGGGGGATCGTGACACGCGGGACACGGTATCGAGTGGTCTCCCGACGATCGCAGTCCGCCGTCAGGTTGGGTCCCGGCCACCGGTAGGGTCCCCTCGTGCAACCGACCACCGCGACCTGCTACCGCCACCCGGACACCCCGGCCGGCGTGGTCTGCCAGCGCTGCGACCGGCCGATCTGCCCCCGTTGCATGCACCAGGCCTCGGTCGGGTTCCACTGCCCGGAGTGCACGAAGGCCGGCGCCCAGAAGGTCTACACGGCCAGCTCCATCACCAACGCGGTGCCCATGCTCACCCGGATCCTCATCGGTGTGAACGTGGGCGTCTTCCTGCTCGACGCGGTGCTGTCGGGGGGCCGGTCGCTCATGCGCGGGGGCGAGCTGGCCGACGACGGCGGGCTCATCGCCCTGGCGCAGCTCACCGACGGCGTCCGGCTCGGGAAGATCATCGGCGTGGCCAACGGCGAGTGGTACCGGGTCATCACCGCCGGCTTCCTGCACTACGGGCTCATCCACCTGGCGTTCAACATGTACGCCCTGTACATCCTCGGCGGCCTGATCGAGCGGGTCGCCGGCCCGGTGCGGTTCGGCACCATCTACTTCGTCTCGCTCATCGCCGGGTCGCTCGGCGCCCTGATCATCAGCCCCGACGTGCTGACCGTCGGCGCCTCCGGCGCCGTGTACGGCCTCATGGGCGCCGCCCTCGCCCTCGAGCGGTCGCGGGGCATCCCGGTGCGCAACAGCGGCATCATCGGTGTGCTGGTGATCAACCTGTTCATCACGTTCAGCCTGTCGAACGTCATCTCGGTCGGCGGCCACGTCGGTGGGCTGGTCGGTGGGCTCCTCTCCGGCTACATCCTCTTCGACGTCGCCCGCCGCATCCGCAACGACAGCGCCGCGCTGGCCCTCTGCGGCCTCCTCGGCGTGGCCTGCTTCGTCGCCGCGCTGTCGGTCGCCTACGCCGCCTGAGGCCGCCGTGTCGACCTACGCCCTCCTGCCCCGTGCCTCGGCCAACCGGGTCTACGCCCGCACGGCCCTGCAACTCGTGCAGGCCGAGCTGCGCTTCGTCGGCGAGCGGCTGTTCGACGGCCTGGTCGCCGACGTCACGGAGGCCCGTCTCGGGGGCGTCGACTACCTCGTGGTCGACTGCGGCGCCCGTTCGCTCGACCCGTTCGCCCTCGCCGTCGTCTCGAACGTCTCATCGCTGCACGCCCTGTTCCAGGTGCGCGGCGACGCCCTGGTACCGGTGGAGGTCACGCCCCGGGCACTGGTCGACGACGACATCACGACCATCCAGCGCTACGCCGGCAAGACCAACGAGCAGTTCACCCACCTGCTGGTCAACGTGACCCTGGCGGCCGCCGCCGGCGCGTTCGCCCGGCTGCTGGACGAGGCGCCCGTCCGGCTCCTCGACCCGCTCTGCGGCCGGGGCACCTCGCTGAACCAGGCGGTGGTCTACGGGATCGACGCGTACGGCGTCGAGATCGACAAGCCGGCGTTCGAGGCCTACACGCAGTTCATCGTCACCTGGTTGAAGGACAAGGGCCTGAAGCACCACGTCGAACGGGCCCACCTCAAGCGGGGACGGGAGGCGCCGGCCCGGCGGATCTCGATCACCTACGGCCGGAAGGGCAGCGACGTCCGCCACGTCCTCGACGTCGTGCAGGACGACACGGTCAACGCCGCCGATCACGTCAAGCGGCGCTCCGTCGACGTCGTCGTCGCCGACCTGCCCTACGGCGTCCAGCACGCCAACCGGGCCGGTCCCGGTCGGGCCAGCCGCAGCCCCGACGAGCTCCTCCGGGTGGCGCTGCCGGTGTGGGCCGAGCTGCTCCGCCCCGGCGGCGCGATCGGCCTCTCCTGGAACCTGCGGACGCTCGACCGGGAGCGCCTCCACGAGCTGGTCGTCGCCGCCGGGCTCGACCCGGTGGCGCCGGTCGACGACCAGTCGTTCGTCCACCGGGTCGACCGGTCCATCACCCGCGACGTGCTGGTCGCGACGGGCGACTAGCCCGACTCGACCTGGCGCTTCAGCTTGGTGAGGTTGCGGCGCCACACCAGCTTCATCACCTGCCCGCCGACGACCCCGCCGACCGGGCCGCCCATCCACCACGGGAACCGCAGGGCCTCGACCCACGTGAACCGGGTCCGCCCCGCCCCGAGGGCCTCCAGCGTGAACCGGCCCGAGCCGGTGACCACGCCTGCGTGGCGGACGCCCATCACCGAGGGGGGCTCCCACTCGGTGATCTCCATCTTGTCGACCAGCCGGACCGGCCCGACCTTGGTGACGCACTCGAACGTGGTGCCGGCCCCGGACCGCGTCGCCGAGGTGAACGTGATCGACTCGGCGTCGAGCATCCAGTCGACGTGCCGGTCGATGTGGCCGACCGTGTCCCACACCTCCGCCGGGTCCCTGTCGATGATCGTGCTGACCCGGATGCTGCCCATGGGGGCGACTCTAGGAGCGGGCGTAGACGGAGACGTGGGCGGGGCTGTCGGGGCCGAACGGCTCGCCGGTCCAGCCGGCCCAGCGGTCGGCCCGCCGGAGGCCGGCCTTCTCGGCCATGGCGTCGAGCTGGACGGGAGAGGCGTAGCGGATCTTCCACGGCCGCAGCGTGGTGCCGGCCTCGGTGATGTCGATGTGCTGGCCGGTGATGGTCTGGGCCGGGCGGTCGTGGATGGTGGCGGTGAGGACGACCCGGTCGGTGGTCAGCCGGGTCGGCACCACCGTGCGGTCCGCCCCGTCGGCCCCGTCCCCCTCGTCGGGTGGGACGAACGCCTCCAGCACGAAGCGGGCGTCGTCGTCGAGGAGGCGGGCGACGGCGTCCAGGCAGCGCTGCTGCTCGCCGGCCGACGTGAGGTTGAAGAACGTGTTGAACGCCACGAACACCAGCCCGAACCGGCGGTCGCCCACCGGCGGGTCGGCCATGTCGCCCAGGATGGCCTCGACCCGGTCGGACCCCGGCTTGGCCGCCAGCTTCACCAGCATGGCGGGGGAGCTGTCGACACCGATCACCTCGACGCCCCGCTCGGCGAGCGGGATGGCCAGGCGGCCGGTGCCGACGCCCAGCTCCAGCACCGGCCGATCGCCCGCCAGCCGGGCCAGCGTGGTGGTGCAGGCGACCACGTCGGTGATGTCGGCGTACCAGTCGTCGTACACGTCGGCGAAGCGCTCGCCGTAGGTGGTCGCATCGAACCCGACGTCATCGCTGGCCATGGTCCGAGTCTGACCCACGACCGGTGGTCCGACGGCACCTCGTAGCCTGGGCGGCGATGTCCGCCTACCTCGACCACGCCGCCACCACCCCCATGCGCCCCGAGGCGGTCGAGGCCATGCTCCCGTTCCTGACCGGGCGGTTCGGCAACCCGTCGGGCGGTCACGCCCGGGGCCGCGACGCCCGCCGGGCCCTCGACGACGCCCGCGACCAGATGGCCGAGGCGCTCGGCTGCGCCCCGGGCGAGGTGGTCTTCACCTCGGGCGGCACCGAGGCCGACAACCAGGCCGTGCACGGCGTGCTGGCCGCCCAGGCGGGCGCCGGGCGGACGGTGGCGGTCGCCTCGGCGATCGAGCACCACGCCGTCCTCCTCCCGGTCGAGCGGGCCGGCGGCCGCCTGGTGGCGGTCGACCGGCGCGGCGTCGTCGACCTCGACGCGCTGGCCGGTGCCCTCGGTCCCGACGTGGCCGTGGTCTCGGTCATGCTGGCCAACAACGAGAGCGGCGTCGTCCAGCCGCTGGCCGAGGTGGCCGAGGTCGTGCGGGAGCGGGCGCCCGGCGCCGTCCTGCACACCGACGCGGTCCAGGCGTTCCTCTGGCTCGACGTCGCCACGCTGGCCGCGCCCGCCGCGCTGGTCTCGGTGAGCGCCCACAAGTTCGGCGGCCCGCAGGGCGTCGGCGCGCTGGTCGTGCGGGACGGCACGCCGGTCGAACCGCTGCTCATCGGAGGGGGACAGGAGCGCGAGCGGCGCAGCGGCACCCAGAACGTCGCCGGCGTCGTAGGCATGGCCGCGGCGGCCCGCGCCGTGCTCGACGACCGCAAGGCCCTCGTCGAGCGGGTGACGGCCCTGCGGGACCGGCTGGCCGACACCGTGCTGCGCGACGTCCCCGGCGTCGCCGAGAGCGGGGTCACCGGCGTCGCCCCCGACCGCAGCCACAAGGTGGCCGGGAGCTGCCACCTCCTCGTCGAGGAGGTCGAGAGCGAGGCCCTGCTGTTCCTGCTCGACGACGCCGGCATCTGCGCCTCGGCCGCGTCGTCGTGCGCCAGCGGCGCCATGGACCCGTCGCACGTCCTGGCGGCCATGGGCGTGTCCCGCGGGCTGGCGGGCGGATCGCTGCGGCTGACGCTGGGCTGGCCGTCGACCGGGGCCGACGTCGACGCGGTGCTGGCCGTGCTGCCGGGCGCCGTCGAGCGGCTGCGGCGGCTCGACCGGTGACGGCGCCCGAGCGGGTCCTCGTGGCCATGTCCGGCGGGGTCGACTCGTCGGTGGCCGCCGCCCTGCTGGTGGCGGCCGGGCACGACGTCGTCGGCGTGACGCTCAAGCTGTGGGGCGGCGAGAGCGACACCGGCTGCTGCTCCGTCTCCGACGTCGACGACGCCCGCCGGGTCGCCGACCAGCTCGGCATCGACCACCACGTGTTCAACTTCGGCGACGACTTCACCGCCCACGTGGTCGAGCCCTACGTGGCCGACCACGCCGCCGGCCGCACGCCGAACCCGTGCGTCGAGTGCAACCGCCACCTCAAGTTCGACCGCCTGATGCGGCGGGCCGACGCCCTCGGGTTCACCGCCGTCGCCACCGGCCACCACGCCCGCATCAGCGTCGGCGTCGACGGCACCCGGCGGGTGTCGCGGGGCGCCGACCGGGCCAAGGACCAGAGCTACGTCCTGCACATGCTCGACCAGCCGACGCTGGCCCGCACCCGCTTCCCGGTCGGCCACCTCACCAAGGACCGGGTGCGGGCCGAGGCCGCCCGGCTCGGGCTGCGGACGGCGGCCAAGGCCGACAGCCAGGACGTGTGCTTCATCACCCGCTCCGACGGCCGGGCCTCGTTCCTGTCCCGGCGGCTGCCGCTCACGCCCGGCCGGGTGGTCGACGGCGCCGGTACCGAGGTCGGGCGGGTCGACGCGGTCGAGCTGGTGACCATCGGGCAGCGCAAGGGCCTGGGCCTCGCCGGGGGCAGCGAGCCCCGGTTCGTGCTGAGGGCCGACCCCGGCGCGGCCGAGGTCGTGGTGGGCACCGCCGACGACCTGCTGGTCGACCGTCAGCCCGTCCAGGACGTGGCCTGGGTCGCCGGGCCGGTCGAGGGCGCGGTGCTGGTCCAGACCAGCGCCCACGGCCCCGCCGGTGCGGCCACGGTGGAGCCGACGGCCGAGGCCGGCACGGTCGTCCTGCGCTGGCACGAACGGCGCCGCCGGGTGGCCGACGGCCAGAGCGTCGTGCTCTACGCCGGCGACGACGTGGTCGGCGGCGGCACCGCCGGGTCAGGCCAGTAGTCCCTCGCCCAGCCAGCCGCCACCGGCGGTCACCCCGGGGAGCGCGAAGAAGAAGCCGCCGCCCTCGGCCCGGATGTACTCCTCGAGCGGCTCGCCGTTCAGCCGGTTCTGCACGGCCAGGAAGCCCCGTTCGAGGCTGCGCTGGTAGGACACGAAGGCCAGGCCCTGGTCGAGCGCGCCGGAGCCGTCGAACCCGCGGCTGAAGCTGAAGCCCCGCCGCAGGATCTTGTTGCCCTCGGTCTCCTTCGTCCGCGGGTTGGCCAGGCGGATGTGGGCGTCGAGCGGCGTGATCTTCCCCTCCGGGTCGGAGGTGAAGTCGGGCTCGTCGGTCTCCTTCTGCCCGGTGAACGGCGCCCCGGTGCCCTTGCGCCGGCCGATGATGGCCTCCTGCTCGCCCAGCGGCGCCCGGTCCCAGAACTCGACCAGCATGCGGATGACCCGCACCGCCTGGTAGCTGCCGCCGACCGTCCACGCCGGCTCGTCGTCGCCGTCGGCGACCCAGACGAACCGGTCGAGCGTCCGGTCGTCGTCGACCGGCAGGTTCTCGGTGCCGTCCTTGAACCCGAGCAGGTTGCGCACCGGTGCGCCGTCGGCGGTGGCGTCGGCGTCGCGGCGGTTGAACCCCTCGACCGTCCAGCGCAGCACCATGCCCGCCCGGGTGCGGCGCATGAGCTGGCGGAGGGCGAACAGGCAGGCGTCGGGGCTGTCGGCGCTGAGCTGGAGCAGCAGGTCGCCGTGGGTCCGGGCCGGGTCGAGCCGGTCGTTGGCCATGAACGGCATGGCGACCAGCTCCCGCGGCTTGCGGTCGGCCAGCCCGAAGCGGTCGTCGAACAGGGAGGCACCGACGGACACGACCACCGACAGCTCGGTCGGCACCGGCTGCACCCCGAGCGCCCCGGTGTGGAGGGCGGGCAACGACGGGTCGCGCTCCTCGTACGGGCGGCCGGTCATGAGACCCTCGATCTCGTCGCTGAGATCGCGCAGGGTCGCGGCCAGGTGCTCCCGGTCCTCGGCGGTGACGTCGAAGGCGGCGAGCATCGCCGCGCCGGCCGGCAGGGATCCGACCGGCCCGGTCACGCCGATCTGGTGCGCTCCCCGGAACGGCAGGTACCGCGGCCCGCCGGCCTCGCCCTCCGAGGCGATCCGGGCCGGGTCGCCGTCACCGCCGGACCGCGCCACGGCGGCCACGGTGAGGGCCCCGGCGGACGCGGTGCCCGCCAGGAAGGCTCGTCGCGAGACCTTGCTCACCGCCGCCTCCTCAGGCCAGACCGAGCGTCCCCGGGACCTGTGACAGGTGCTCGGAGAGCGCGGCGAGATCGGCCTGGAGCTGCTTCTTGTCGTCGTCGGTGAGCGTGTCGTACGGCTTGTAGCCGGCGCCGTCCTTGTAGGCGGCGAGACCGGCGTCGATGTCGTCGAACTCGGCGGTGATGTCGGCCAGCAGCTCGGCGTCGGCCGTCTCGAGCGCAGGGGTGAGCAGCTCGACGACCTTGCGGGACCCGTCGACGTTGGCGGCGAAGTCCCACAGGTCGGTGTGCGAGTAGCGGTCCTCCTCGCCGGTGATCTTGCCCTGCGAGACCTCCTCGATCAGCTCGCCGGCGCCCTTGGTCATGGCCAGCGGGGTGATCTCGAGCTCGGCCAGCTGCGAGTCGAGCGAGGCGAGATCGGCGTCGAGCTTGTCGGCCAGCGGGGCGCCGCCCTCGGTCGTGCCCTTCTCCCACAGCATGTGCTCGAGCTTGTGCCAGCCGGTCCACTCGGGGTCGTCGACGTTCTCGTAGTCGTCGACCCGGGCGTCGACCGCCACGTCGATGTCCTCGATGAGGCCGGCGATGGGCTCGATGCGCTCCCAGCTGACGCGGGACGGGGCGAACGCCGCCTTGGCCACCTCGACGTTGCCCGACCGCACGGCGTCGGTGAAGGTCTTGGTGGTGAGGAGGAGGTTGTCGACCTCGCCGGCGACGTAGCCCTCGTAGCCTTCCAGCGCCTCGAGGATCTGCGGGTCGTCGGTGGTGCCCGCCACCTCCTCCTCGCTGAGGCCGGAACCGGAGCCGGAGCCCGAGCCGGCACCGGATGCCGAGCCGGAGCCCGATGCGGAGCCCGAGCCGCCGACGTCGCGCACGTCCGCCCCGTCGTCGCCGCCGCAGGCGGCCGTCCCCAGCACCGCCAGCGCGACCACCGCGGTCAGTCCGAGTCGAATGCGCTTCTTCATGGTCACCAAGGGCCTCCTCGAGAGATCGGGAGGAGGTTAGGCCGCCTTAACAGAATGACTCAAGCTCGCGGCACCTCAGGCGACGGGGAGACGGCGCCGGCCGGCCTCGCGCAGCAGCGCGCCCGGCCGGGTCGGGGTGAACAGCACCGTGGACGCGGTGCGCTCACGGGAGCTGCGCCCGCCCCGCTCCTTCACCCCGATCGTCAGGGCGTCGCGCACCTCCAGGCGCAGCGCGAGGCCGGGAGCGCCGGCGGTGGCGTCGAGGGCATCGGCGTCGGCGTCCGTGTCGAGCGCCGCTCCCAGCGCGGCGATCGAGCGGCGGGTGGCCAGCATGGGCTCGACGAGCGTGAACGGATCGTGCAGCACGAACCCGGCCGGCACGAACACCACCCAGCGCCTCGACAACCCGTGCAGCGCCCGCACGGCGACCGGCCCGACCGGGACCGCCGCGGCGACGGCCACGGCGCCGGCGACCCACTGGCCGGCGGCGAGGAGCAGCGGTCCGCCGACCGCTGCCGCGACCACCGCGGCCCAGGCCAGGGCGGCGGGACCGACGAGCAGCGCGCCGGGCACGCGGAGCGCGAAGCGGCGCTCCGGTCCGTAGGAGGAGCCGTTGACGAACGCGTCGCCGGTGAGCGGCGACAGGACGGCGGCGAACGCCAGCACCGCGCCGACCACCGCGGCCACGGAGGACCCGACGGCGGCGTCGGCCGGCGCGCCGGCGGTCGTGGCCCACACCGTCACCGGCACCGCCGCCGGCATGACGATCCGGATGGCGGTGAGCGTGGTCGTGCGGGGCACCAGCGAGGCGCCCAGCGCCGCCGTCCAGCCGCCCCACAGCAGGAGCGTCGCCGTCGTGCGGACCGGACCGGAGCGGCCGTCGAGCGCCGCCGCGCACGCCGGCCCGGCGGTGAACGGCAACAGCAACCACACGAGGCGGGTTGCCCACGCTCCGGGTTCCCCGGCCAGCAACGTTGCGCGGCGCTCGGCCCGATCGGTCACCGCCGCAGGTTGGCCGATGGCTGCCGGTGGCGGCGAACCGGGGCGGCGCTCGCGCGGTCGGACTTGCGGAGTCGGGTCCGGGGTGACTACCACAAGGGGGGACACAGGGGGCATTACGTGGCGGTACAACCAGCCAGCAGCGATGCACATCGGGACCGACGGACGTGAGGGCTCCC
>Ga0307413_10000725_pt1 | contig 11336 bp, 8 predicted proteins | sample DK1Ometagenome_3_FD_203714 | JGI IMG/M metagenome (GOLD analysis project Ga0307413, IMG submission 203714) | Maize rhizosphere microbial communities from greenhouse at UC Davis, California, United States - DK15-O-2 | ecosystem: Host-associated > Plants > Roots > Rhizosphere > Soil | place: USA... | reverse complement strand
CATCGTGCTTCGCAAATGGCGCGATGAGTTTACATAGCGAGTAAGAACCGACTGGGCGATGCTGTAGGCCGATGCCGATTCATGTACGTGACGCATCGGCACGGCGGTGCATTGGTGGTCGTCGTGATAGCTTTACTCCCTTAGCCATCTGAGTCGAAAAACAACTCACCTGATGTTTGTCGTCTTGCGACGGGTCAACCGAGAAGCTCGCCGGCGGCTCGTTATGAATACCCACAAGCTGGATCACAAGTTGTTGCCGGCGAAGCGTAGAGCATGTTAAGCAACGCTACATTGAACATGAGTCTAATAACCGCAAAATGAGTGATCAATGGCAGAAGCTCCTCGGGGCCGATCCCAAGGCGCACTTTGAAATCATAGACTCCCATGCTGCGATCTCGTAAACGTCTGCTCCTGTTGCTGAGTACCCTCGTCTCGCTGCTGATCGTTACCGCCTTGTTATATATGCTCGGCATGACCTATCTCGAAGGGCAGCCGCGCGGTTTTTGGCGCGCGTTTGAATGGGCTGGAGAAAGCCTGTCTACCACCGGTTACGGGGCGGACTCCTCCTGGTGCCATCCGCTGATGATCGTCTACGTGGTGCTGGTGCAATTCATCGGGGTGTTTTTGGTTTTCTTAGTAATCCCGATTTACTTGATCCCATTTCTGGAGGAGCGATTCGAAACACGGTTGCCCAAGGACGCGCCAAAGATGAGCGGCCACGTGATCATTTTTCACCACAGCCCGACCGTGGCAACCGTGCTGGACGAGCTCAAGCGGGCAAAAATAAAGACCCTGATCGTGGAAGAAGAACAAGCCGAGGCCCGCCGTCTCATCGAGCAGGGCCATAGCATTCTCTACGGCAATCTCGATGAAGGCGTATTAACGCGCACCTATCTCGACAAAGCGCGAGCGCTCATCGTCAACAGCACCGACGACCGCAACGCAACGACCATCCTAGCTGCGCGCCAATTGGGCTACACCGGAGAAATCCTCGCCCTGGTCGAAAATCCCTACCACCGCCAGCCGATCCTTCTTGCCGGCGCCACCGCCGCCTATACGCCGCGGCACATCTTGGGTGCCGCGTTGGCGGGACGGGCTAGCCAAAAAGTAAGCCCAACGGTTGCCGGCATCCAGCACCTCGGAAACAAACTGCAAGTCACTGAAGTACGCATCACCCGGGAAAGTGTCCTGGCGGGCAAAACCTTGAGCGAAGCGGGGCTGCGCCAACATTCGGGCGTCACGGTTATCGGGCAGTGGTTCGGCGGGAAACTGATCACCCCGCCGCTGCCCGGCATGCGGCTCGAACCCGGCGGAATCCTGGTTCTCGTTGGCGCTCCCGAGAGCATCCGGAAATTCATCGAGCTTTGCGCCGGCACCAAAGAATTGCGCCGTCACGGCCGGTTTCTTGTCGCCGGCGGCGGTGAGGTCGGCAGCAAAGTAGTCGAGTTGTTAACCGACGCCGGTGAAGAGACTCTCCTCATCGACAATCAGCCGAGGCCCGGCGTCGACATCCTCGGTAACGTACTCGATACGCAAATTCTTAAACAGGCGAACATACAAGACGCCCAAGCCGTCATCGTTGCCTTGAGCGCCGATACCACGACTCTTTTCACAACGGTGATCATCAAAGACCTCGCGCCTGACGTACCAGTCATCGCGCGCGTCAATCGCGCGGAAAACGTTGAGCGGATTTATGCGGCGGGCGCGGATTTCGCGCTCTCCATCAGCCAGGTTTCAGGGCAACTGTTGGCTTGGCGTCTGCTCGGCAAGGAGACCGTCGACATCGACGCCGATCTACGAGTGGTCAAGGTCTCGGTGCGCGGGATGGCAGGCCGCCATCCGGATGAGCTCGGTATTCGAGAAAAAACCGATTGCTCGGCGATAGCGGTAGAGCGCGGCAATGATCTGCTGGTGGAGTTTGGCGAGGCATTTCGCTTTCAAGACGATGACGCCTTGTACATTTGCGGCAGCGCCGAAGCGACACAAAAATACGCCGAAACCTTTCCTCAGAACTAATCGGTCCAGGCCCATACATCGCTTGAACCGAACGGGGCGGTGACGTACGCTGGCTCATTCTATAAACAACCGCAAAGGAGTAAATCCATTATGGCTGTAGCAGAATTTACCGTCGATGTGCACCACCATTTTATGCCGGCTGTGCTCTTTGACCGCCTGGCGGCACAGGCTGGCGGCAAACGGATTGTCACTAACGAGATCAGTTTGACTCTCAACCCTTCGCGCAAGGATCTCGAAGCCCATCTTGAAACCATGGACGATTCCGGCGTGACCGTGGCCATCCTAACCGATCAGGTCCAAGTCATGGGCGCGGATGTGGCCAGGTCGCTGAACGACGGCATCGCCGAGGTTGCGACGAAACACCCGACTCGCTTTCGCGGCGCGATTCACCTGCCGGTTCATGAGCCCGAAGCGGCCAAGCGCGAGCTCGAGCGCGGCATCAACGAGCTGGGACTGCGCGCGGTGGCGCTGCTCGCCTGCCATCTCGAAATCCAGCTCGACAATCCGATCATGAACCCGCTCTTCGAGATCATTCAGAAAAATAATTTGCCGATCATCATTCACCCGCAGTCCAAGCCCACCGGCTCGGAAACGACGTACAATCTCGATCGCTGCGTGTTTCGCCCGCTGGAGACTACGCAAGCCATCGTGCGGGTCATGTGCAGCGTGCTGCCGCGCTATCCTGAGCTGCGTTTCATCATGCCTCACCTGGGCGGTGCCACCTCTTCGCTCAAAGGACGGATGATGGCTTTCTTTGAAACCGACGACGCCGATATTCCAGCCGATATGAGAGGCTATCTGAAAACCCAAAACGAGCAGAAAAAATTCGGTATCACCGAACGTTTTGAAAAACTCTTTCAGTCGCTTTATTTCGACACCGCCGGGACCGGCGCATGGCTGCCGGCCATGGCCGCCGCTCTCAACACCACCACCGCCGATCGCATCATGTTTGGCAGCGATTACCCGCTGGAGTGCAAAAGCGCGGCAAATATCATCGAATCGTTGGAGATGATCCGCCAGGCTCCCTGTTCGACAGCGGAGAAGACGGCGATTCTCGGCAAAACTGCGGCGGGCTTGTTCAATCTAAAGACATCCTGAGTTTTGTTTCCTGGAGCTGCGAACAGTCGGCTGGGGAAACTTAGCTCTGCGATTCCCGAAAAGCAGGGCCGAAGAAATCTCCACCAACTTGCTTACTGCCAATCGTCGAAGTTCGAGCCTACTCTCCTACGTCACTAAGGAACAGCAGCTATGACGTTTAGCTCGATCACAATTCGCAAATCCTCGGAGCGTAAACACTGGAGTCTCGCCAACTCTACCCTGCTCCTGTTTCTCTTCTGGATCTCGTCCTGTAGTCCCGCGCTTCAACTCAATCACGGATCGGCGCAGAGCGTCAGCAAAAAGGTCTCTTTCGCGATTTTGGAAGATTACGACAAAGGCGAAGATCTCAACGAAGTCGCCAAAGATTTTCAACTCATGCGCGAGTTGGAGATCGACACGCTGCGATGCAGCTTCGGCTGGGATGATTATGAGCCGGTGCGCGGTCAGTACGATTTTGTCTGGTTGAAGGAATTCGTCAAGCTGGCGGCGCAACATGGCATCAAGCTCCGCCCTTACATCGGCTATACGCCGCGATGGGCGGGCACCGCCGGCAGCGCCGATGGCGCGGACTGGAACAATCCTCCCGCCGATTACCAAGCCTGGCACGATTTCGTTTACAATCTTGCCTCCGAATTACGTGAATTTCCCAACGTCCTTTCGTACGAAATCTATAACGAGCAAAACTCGCCGATGTGGTGGGATGGCTCCATCGAAGAATATAAAGAGACGCTGCGCCAGGGGGCGCTCGCGATCCGGGCCGCCAACCCCGCAGCGCAAGTCATTCTAGGCGGGTTTGTGTTTCCCGATGTCGAATGGCTTCAGTCAATCGCCGGAAGCGGCTACGCTCGTTACTACGACATCACTCCATTCCATGCTTATCCGGAAACCTGGACCGAGAGTGACGTGGTCGTCGAAAATTACTTGGATCGTCACTACCGCGAGTCTTTCGTGGTCGACAATAAAACCCTCGGCGAGGCAGAACCGATCTGGATCAACGAGATGGGTTTTTCCGTTACGCCGGATAAAAGCGAACGGGAACAAGCCAACTGGTGGGCGCGGGCCGTCAGCACCTTTCTTGCCGATCCTCACATAGAACACATCGGCATCTATGAGATCAAAGATTTGCCTCTCGGCAAAGAGACCATCGGCGACCAGAAAAATCATTATCTTGGAATCACCCGAGCCGACCGCGGCAAAAAGCTCGCCTTCTACACCGTCGATCTGCTGACCGATCTTTTGGACGTCGGCACTCTTACGACCGCCCCAAGCGAGTTGACGGTGGCGGTGTCCGCAGGTGAAGCCAAAGAGTTGTACCGGCGTCTTTTTAAAAGGCCGGACGGCAGCCAGGTCCTGTTCATCTATGACAAATCGGCAAGCCCAACCGTCAGCGTAACCTTGAAAACGCGGGGAAGAACCGCCGTGAGATACGAATTGGATGGAAGCTCTGCAAAGCATTCGGGATTCGACGGCCATACTCTCACAGACATTCGCCTGACACCGGGGAACGTCGCCATCTTTCGCATCGATCCGTAGCGATCCTGAGCGCCGACCATCTGTTGTAAACCAGCGATCATCCGCTCACCGCGGCAGCTAAAGCCCGAGCTGATGTCGCCGGCTTTTCACCAGATCCGTTTACCTCACCGTGACATCGAGCCACAACCTGTGCGAAGGAGTGGCGCTGGCAATCACGTCTCGATACATTCGAGGGAATCAACCCTAAAGGAGAAAAGAAAATGGCGACATACGAAACCCTGCTGGTATCGAACGAGAACGGCATCACGACGATTACGTTTAACCGTCCCGAGAAGCGCAACGCGATGAGTCCTCAGTTGCATCGTGAAATGTTCGACCTGCTGACGGAGATTCGCTACGACAAAGAGACCCGGGTGGTCGTGCTCACCGGGGCCGGTGATAACTTCTGTGCCGGGCAGGACTTGAAGCAATATTCTCTCGAGATGGAGAGCCAGCCCGAGCAGGTGCGCGATGAAGTCCGGGAAAAAGTTCGCCGCTGGCGCAACGAAATGTTGCGCACCTTGCCGCAGCCGGTCATCGCGCGCATCAGCGGCTGGTGTCTGGGCGGAGCGCTCACCGTCGTTGCCGGTTGCGATATCGCGCTGGCTGCCGAAGATGCGCTGTTCGGTTTACCCGAAGTCAATTTCGGCCATTTCCCCGCCGGCGACACGACCTCGGTGATGACCGAGCATCTTAAGCCCAAGCACGGCCTCTACTACGCGCTCACGGGCAAGATGATGACCGCTCAAGAGGCCGAACGGATCGGCCTCATCTCCAAGACGGTTCCAAAGTCGGAATTGGACCGACAAGTTGCCGAGCTCGCTTTATCCCTCAGGGAAAAAAGTCCGCTGGGTTTAAAAGCGGTCAAAGAGGCATGGTATTACAGTTCGTACTCCGCGCCGGATGTCGCCTACGAAATTTCCAACTTAATCTCGCAGCGAACCATACGCGACCACGGCGGCCGGCCCGGTCTCGAGCAGTTCGTCCAGAAAAAACTGAGACCGACATCGGGCGTGATGCAATTAAACGAAAAGTGATCGGACCATTGATTAGTAGTGAGCCCTGATCCGACATCATTCGAATCCCGCAAGGACAGCGAGCCCTACAGCCGTGGGCAATGGGACAGTGCCTTAAAGGCCACCCCGCATTCCCTAGGGGTACTCTTTGGTACGTCGGGGCCTTAGAGCCAACTGCGTGCTCGACGGCCCACGGCTTCCAGTCTCGCCGTCCTCGTTCATTGCTGACTGCGCTCAACTATTGTCGGATTAGAATTAGTTAGATCTATTGATCATCGCTTGACCGTGTTACGAAACACACAAAGGAGCAAAACAGCAATGGGATTTTTTATTATGGTCGTTAATTTAAGCTTAGCCCTGGCGGCAAACGGCTGGGCGCAGGGCAGCAAACCGAGCACGCTCGCCGAACTAGCGAAATACACTGGCGCGGACCGCGAGCGGATTCTCTACGAAGGCGCCAAGAAAGAGGGCAAGTTACTTTGGTATACATCTCTGGTGCCGAACAAGCACATTGCCAAGGTGTTTCAAGCTAAATACCCCGGTGTCGCCGTCGACGTTTACCGCGCCGCCGGCAATACGCTGGCTACCCGGCTGTTGGAAGAACGCCGCGCCAAACGTTACCTGGCGGATACGATTGAGTCGACCCCGCCTCAGCTCATGCTGTTGCGCGATGCCCAGGCGCTGCAACCGTTCTTGTCGCCACACCTGGCGAACTATCCGGAAGTCGCTAAAGAATCAGCGTCAGGCGATTTAGTTTTCTGGGCGACCGACCGGGAATCTTTAATCGGTGTCGGTTACAACACCAACGTTTTGCCGGCGGCCCTGGTGCCGAAGAAATTCGACGACCTGCTCAATCCCGCGCTGAAGGGCAAAATGTCAACGGCAAACAACGAAACCGGCGCGCGGGCGATCGGCGCGATGCTCAAGGCCAAGGGCGAGGCCTTTGTGAAAAAGTTGCGATCACAGGACATCCGGCCCCACACGACCACGGCCGCGGGACTGACCGACCTGATCATCTCCGGTGAGGCGCCGCTGTCGTTCACGATGGTGCAAACCAATCTGACGCAACCTGCCGCAACCAAAGGCGCGCCGGTGGCCTGGGTGCCGATGGAAGTGGTGGCCGTCAACGCGGGCAGCGCCGCCGTCATCGCTAATGCGCCCAATCCTCATGCCGCGTTGTTGTTCATCGATTTCTTGCTCGGGCCGGAGGGCCAAAAAATGTACTCGGAGCAACTTTTCTACGGCAGCGCGGCGAAGGCTTCCGGATTCGAGCGCTGGTACCCTGAAAAGGGTGTGACGACTGAGGAATACGAAAAGCGCGCCGACGGTTGGCTGCAACTGCTGCAGGAGATCACCCGTAATTGACGCAGAGCTGTCCCCTATTTCGCCGAGCGGGTCGCTGAAAACGCTGATTGCAGGCTGCTCAAGGCAAGGCATCATCGTGATCGTGTCGGTGTAAACGTGACCGAGAATTCCGGCACGAACACGCTAACACGAACACGAACTGACGTGAGGCGCTTGAGCACAAGCAAGTATATGGGTCTCTTTCAGCAACCTCTTAAGCGCGCGAGCCGCCGTTCCAGCTGAGCAAGTTCAAAAACTCGCGCCGGGTCTTGGGCCCGTAGGTGAGATAGTGCGGCTCGGGATGCTCTCGGTACGCCAGGCGTTCCGTGCCGATCCGATCGGCGCGGGTGTGCTTCTTCACTTCATCGGCGCTGATGGCATAGATCCGGCTCGCGTTCAGCCCGAAAATCTTGGCGCGCAGCGCCGGTGTGATCTCGGGATAGCTGTGCTTGACGCGCAGCTCCGGCGCAATCTGAAAAGCGCGAAACGCCTCGATTTGATCCTGGGGCGAGCCGTACCAGATCGAATCGGTGCCCCACAGGACGTTGTTCTCGCCGCAGTATCTAACGAGCTTGCCCACCGCATGCGCCGCGCCGTCCGGATCGCGCATGAGAAAGCGCCAGGTGCTGCCGAGTTCGGCGTAAACGTTGCTGTTGGGTTTGACATCGTTTTCGATTAGCGAGCGGATGAGAGTATCGATACCATCGGCGGCGCCGCGGCCGCTGAAGCCGCGCTCGGGAACTCCGGTGACAAAGCCGGAGTGATAGACGAGAAAACTTACATCCGGAAAACGTTTGGCAACCACGCCGATGTCACGGCACTGGCTGTGCTCGTAGGATTGCTTACCGAAGGGCAGCCCTTTGTGCACGCAGATCACCTTTATGCCCAGCGCCCGCGCCTTCTCGATGAAGCGGGTGCCGATGTCATCGGACAGAAAAAATCCTTTGCCGTCCACGCCCCATTGCGTGTAGGTCTTCCAAGCGCTGACTTTCCAGCGCTCCTTGAGTTCATCCATCGCTTCGAGATCGCCCGGTTGATTCGGATTGACCCGGCCATGGAGCAAGAGCCGGTGCGAGCCTTCCATCCGATCGATTGTGCGGCGCACCGCATCAGCGGCCTGGATCGTCAGCGGCTCGGAGTCACGGCGCGACGGCACGAACGAGAGCACCATCATATCGGTATCGCTGTCGAGAAACACGTCTTTGACGAACTCTTCGGCTCCGAGGCACTCGAGATAACTGCGCGCTCCAAGCTTGGCAGACAGGCCGCAGCTCGTTTTGGGCGACCACTTGAAAGCATCGGCAGGCGCCGACTTCACCCACGCCCCGGTGGGATCAACGAAGTGGCCCTGCACATCGAAGATGAACTCACCTCTGCCGCCGAGTCGCGTCTGCGCCAGCTGCGGTTCGAGAGCGGCTTCTCCCTCGAGCTCGAAAAAGCCGCCGCGCTTTCCAACGGCGGCGCTAGCGGCGTTGAAGGCAAGCAACGTGCTCGCCGCGCCGCAAGCCGAGATCAAAAAGTCACGCCGGCTAACACCCAAGCGCTTGGCATTCTCGCTTGCCGCTTGATGCGCCAGCCGGTTGGCGGCGCGGTTTACCGGCAAGAGCGGAACCGGCGTGAACTCACCGTTGGAAGTAGTATCGAGTTTAATTGGCAGCCGCCGGCCATCGGGATCAATCGTGTGTTTCATCGTATGGAATATAGACCAACGGGTGAAGAAAAATAATCCGGCGCCACAGAATCGCGCCAATTAGCGGAGCATGTTCTATGCAGTCGGCGATCTCAGAAAAGCACGATGACGGTTCGGATTTTTAATTACCGTCGGCTCATGGGAAATCAGTGATGGTAGAGAACTATTCGGCGGCGCAAGGCACTGTAAACCAGAACGTTGTCCCGCGACCCAATACGCTTTCGACGCAAATGTTTCCGCCATGGGCATCGATAATTCCTTTGCAGATCGCCAGCCCAAGCCCGGCGCCATCTCGTGAAGCGCGGTCACCTCGCCAATAGCGATCGAAAATGCGCGGCAAATCAGCAGCCGGGATGCCTGGGCCGGAATCTTCGACCGCGATCTGAACCGAGGCATCGACCTTGGACGCCCGCACCATGACCCTGCCGCCTTCAGGAGTGAACTTGAAAGCATTGCCAAACAGATTCGAGAGCACCTGCTCCAACCGGTCGCGATCTCCATTGACTGGCGGCAGGCCGGTTGGAATATCGGCAGTAACGCTGATTTTTTTTGCCCGGGCCTGTGATTCACATACTTTCAGGATCTCCTCCAGCAACGCGCCGATGTCGACGTGCGAACACTGGATCGAGAAACTGCCGGCTTCCATGCGCGAGACGTCCAGCAAATCACAGATCAGGCGATCCATCGTCTTTACCGAGCTCTGGATAGCCTCAACGCAGCTCTTAAGATCCGCCGACAGCGCCGGATTGGAAATATCGATACCTTTCTTCGCCCCTTTTTCAAGCGAATCGCCGATGATGGTTGCTGAGGTGAGAATGGTATTCATGGGATTGCGCAGATCGTGCACCACAATCGCCATAACCTCGTCTCGCGCTCGGGTGGCGCGCTCTGCCTGGCTGCGCACCTGCTGCTCCAAAGCAAGCGCTCGCTCGCGCTCGGCCTCGGCGTTTTTCTGTTCGGTGATGTCGGTGTTTGTGCCGAGCCAGTTGGTGATGCTTCCATCTTCGCTCCGGATTGGCAGAGCCCGCGACAGGAACCAGCGGTATGTTCCATCCTTGCCGCGCAGCGGGTAGGTCTCTTCCCAATCTTCCCCCGCCTCGAAGCTGCGCCGCATGCTCTCTACAACGCGTTGCAAGTGATCCGGGTGATGCGCCTTCTGCCAACCCCAGCCCTGCGCCTCTTCAAAACTGGTTCCGGTGTAATCGTACCATCGATCGTTGAACCAGTAAGCCGCGCCGGTCCGGTCAGCCATCCAGGCGAGCTGCGGGATGGCGTTGACCAACGTGCGGAAGCGCGCTTCCTGGGCTCGGAGCTCGTCTTCGGCGCGGCGACGAGCCTCAGCGGCGCCGGAGAGTTCGATAATGTGACGCAGGCTCGATGCCAGCCGCTCCGCTGTAAGGGACGCCTTGGGCAGGTAATCCGCCGCCCCCGCTTTCATCAATTCAACCGCGATATCTTCATCGCCGCGCCCGGTGAAGATCACCACCGGCATATTTGCCGCCACTTCTCTAATTTTCTGGAAGAGCGCCAGCCCTCTTACACCGGGAATGTAATAATCGAGAAGAATGCAATTGTAACGCACTGAAGCAATTCGTTGCAGCGTCTCCTCGGCCGAACTCGCATACTCGACGGTCACTGAGATACCGCACTGTTGCAAACATCGCCGCACGGCGCGGCGGTCCAGCTCGTCGTCCTCGATCACGAGAATGCGCAGCGGCGCGCCGCTCAGCGAGGGCTCGCGGTCTACGGGCGCCTGCCCGCCGGTAATTTTGGAAGTGTCGTCGCTCACGGCATTTCGACGAGCGTCCAATACTTGTTGAGTGTCACCATCAGCTCGGAAAATTCCGCGAACGTAACCGGCTTTACCAAATAACCGGCAACGTTCAAATTGAAGGCGTCGATTTTGTCACGGTCATTGTTAGACGTGGTAAGGACGACCACGGGCGTCGGGGCGAGCGCCGGATCCTTTCGCAGCTCGCGGAGAAACTCGATGCCGTTCATTTTTGGCATGTTGAGATCGAGTAAAACGATGCGACGGCCTTGCGGAATCCCGCCGCTGCGCAGCTTCTCCAGCGCTTCGAGACCATTGCCGGCGACGAAAAGCGGGTTCGTGATGTGGTTCTTGTCGAACGCGCGCTTCACGTTCATCACATCGACTTCGTCGTCCTCGACCAGCAGGATGTTGAGAGATGAACTGTTCATGCGAGGGCCTCTTGTCGAACAGTTTTGGGCCAGATAAAGCGAAACGTCGCGCCCTGATTCGGAGAGGAGTCCACCGATGTAGAGCCGCCCCGCGTCTCGACGATTTTTTTGACCACCGAAAGCCCGATGCCGGTGCCTTCAACCTTGTCGCGTGGCGCCAGGGTTTGGAAAATGCCCCAGATCCGCTCGTGGAACTCCGGATCAATGCCGGGACCATTGTCGCTCACCGAGAATTCGAATGCATCCCCCAGATCGCGCCAAGCGATGTTGACAATTACGTCAGAGCGCTCGACCCCGGTGTGTTTCAGCGCGTTACCGATAAGGTTTAAAAAAACCTGCTGCAGCGGCACGCGCTCCGCGGTCACATTGGGCATCTGCGACGGCACCTCCACCTTGGCTTCATCGGGCGGCGCCAAGAGCTCAATGACCTCACGCACCAGCGCCCCAGTGTCAATCGG
>Ga0307413_10000724_pt1 | contig 11339 bp, 9 predicted proteins | sample DK1Ometagenome_3_FD_203714 | JGI IMG/M metagenome (GOLD analysis project Ga0307413, IMG submission 203714) | Maize rhizosphere microbial communities from greenhouse at UC Davis, California, United States - DK15-O-2 | ecosystem: Host-associated > Plants > Roots > Rhizosphere > Soil | place: USA... | reverse complement strand
GCGGAAGCGATCATTGACGGGCTTCGAGGGAATGCGAATTTTGCCTCAGGCGAGTGGCAGGGCTACTGGGGAAAACCGTTCGAAGCGGTGATCGATCTACAGCGTGAAACGGTGATCAATAGTGTTGGCGGGAGCTTTCTGCAATCGGCGCGCTCGTGGATTTGGATGCCCGACCGGCTCGAATTTGAAGTATCGATCGACGATTTAAATTATCGCAAGCTGGCGGATTTCAAACCCGCTTTCCCGCAACAGGAGATGAACGGCGTGGCGAAGGAGTTTCGCCAGTCGGTAACTCCGACGAAGGCGAGATTCGTTCGGGTCCGCGCCCACAACATCGGCAAGATACCCACGTGGCATCCCGGCGTCGGCGGCGACCCCTGGATATTCGTGGACGAGATTTTGATCAATTGACGGGCCATCTGGCGTAGACGTGACCGCGGCGGAGTACATAACTCTCAACTTGGATGTTACCCGCTCTCGCTCATGCGGGTATCTTCCCAATTTGCACTGCCTGCCCACTACGCTCGGACACCTTCGCGTTTCCACGCGAAAGTTTTCATCGACTGTACCGCGATTCGGCGCGTCTAACTAGTGCGGCTTGTGTTTGCCGGCCGCATTTTCATTAGAGGTTTTGGAGTTATGGACAGACGGTTGTTTCTAAAGAATAGCGGTATCGGGTTGGCGAGTTTCGGCTTCATGGCCGCAGCCCCGGACTTCCTTCATCAATTCGCGGCGGCGCAGACAAAAGTTGGTTACGGCAGAAAGAAAGTGCTCGTCACCATCTTCCAGCGCGGTGCCGTAGACGGACTGAACATGGTCGTGCCCCACGGCGAATCGGAGTATTACAACCTCCGCCGCACGATCGCGATCAAAAAGCCGAACGAAACGGAAGGTGCGGTCGATCTCGATGGGTTCTTCGGACTCAACCCCGGTATGCGTTCGCTCGAGCCGTTCTGGAAATCGAAGCAGCTCGCTGTGATCCATTCCTCCGGCTCGCCCGACAACACTCGTTCCCATTTCGATGCGCAGGATTATATGGAATCCGGCACCCCGGGTTACAAGGGCACAAAGGACGGCTGGCTGAACCGTGCCGTCCAAACCGCCGCGTCGAAGAGCGATTCGCCTTTTAGGGCAGTTTCGATGACCCAATCGATGCCGAGGGCGCTTTACGGAAAAGCCCCGTCGGTCGCGATGACGAACCTTTCCGATTTCACCATCAAGGCCGGCCTCTACACCGCTAATCTCAAGGGCGGGTTCGAGGGAATATACGAACAGAACGTTAAGGATACGCTCGGCGAAACGGGCAAGGAAACCTTTGAGGCGGTCAACTTTTTGAAGTCCGCCAATCCCGCGCAATACAAACCCGAGAACGGTGCCGTTTACCCGAACTCGCAGCTCGGCCGCTCGATGATGCAGATCGCTCAGTTGATCAAAGCCGGCGTCGGGCTCGAAGTCGCCTTCGCCGAAATGGGCGGTTGGGACACCCACACGAACCAATCGCAGGGCAATGCACCGAGCCGCGGCCAGCTCGCCAATCTGCTGCGCGATTTCTCGTCCTCGATCGCCGCTTTCGCCACCGACCTCGGTAAGCGGATGGACGACGTCGTGGTATTGACGATGAGCGAATTCGGCCGCACCGCTCGCGAAAACGGCAGCCGCGGCACCGATCACGGCCACGGCAACGCTATGCTTGTGCTTGGTAATTCAGTGAAGGGCGGAAAGGTTTACGGGGACTGGAAAGGCCTAAAACCCGATCAGCTTAACGAAGGCCGCGACCTCGCCGTCACCACCGATTTCCGAGACGTCTTCGCCGAGGTCGCCAGCAAGCATCTCGGCAGCAACGACCTTAACGCGTTGTTCCCGAAACACAACATCAACAAAGCGAACTTCCGAGGTTTTCTAGGCTAATTCCCCCTGATAATCTCAAACCGTGTTCAAGACACGCAACACCAAACTGGAACGGATCGACACGGGCGATTACACGCCCGACGAATACGCAACGTTCCTGCGTGAGATCCGCTTCATCAATCGCTACCTCGGCGACACCCGCGCGTTGCGAAAGTCTTTGTTTAGGGAAATCGAAAATGAAGGCGTGCGGGAATTTTCCGTCCTGGACGTGGCGTGCGGCTCCGGCGAGCTGCTTAGGGAAACAGAGAAATTTGCTCGCCAAACCGAACGAACCGCACATCTAACCGGCATCGACTTGCACGAACTTTCCTTCTCGGCAAACGGAGCTTCGCCGCCGAATGTTTCCTATGTCCGCGGCGATGCGTTTCGGCTTCCTTTCCCCGACGGCGCCTTCGATTATGCGATCTCGTCTCTCTTTTTTCATCACCTGCGGGACGAACAGATCCCGCCGGTCCTAAGTGAAATGGCACGCGTCACACGCCGAGGCGTCTTTATCATCGACCTGCATCGCCACCCGGCCGCCTACTATCTCTACAAACTGTTCTGCTTTGTGTTTAGGATATCGCCGCTTGTTGCGCAAGACGGCGCCCTCTCAGTGTTGAAAGGATTTCGCCCCGCTGAAATGCGCGAGTTTGCAAACGAAGGCACTGCGCGTACCAACCGCGTGGCGCCTTTTCGCATCGTGACGAGGTTTTCAGGCGTCGGGGATCTCAGGCTCGACAAGCATCTTGAGAAGGGCCAGTGATTCCTGCCAGCCGAGATAGCACGCCTCGAGCGGGACCGCGTCCGGAATGCCTTCCTGCACGATGTTGATTTCGGCGCCCACCGAAACCTGCTTAATCTCGATAGTGGCTCGCATCTCGCCGGGCAGGTTCGGATCGTCAAACTTGTCGGTGTAAACGAGCTTTTCGTTCGGAACCATCTCCACGAATTGGTCGCCGAACGAGTGGCTGTTTCCGCTGGAGAAATCCGTGAACGACATCTCGGGGCTTTCCGCCAACGCGGGCGTCCATTTCGAGCCCCCGAACAAAGACTCGTTGACACAAGCTAACACTTCGTGCCTGGAACCCCTTTAATCCATCTTCCTCAATCTCAATCTCAATGCCTGAAGCTTGATGAATCCTTCCGCGTCATGCTGGTCGTACGCGCCGGCGTCGTCCTCAAAGGTCACCACGCGTTCGCGGTAGAGAGAATTGGGAGATTTGCGGCCGGTGACGGTGACGTTGCCTTTATATAGTTTCAGGCGAACGTCGCCGGAAACCGTTTCCTGCGTTTGATCGATCAGCGACCGCAGGATCTCGAATTCGGGTGCGAACCAGAAGCCATAATAGACGGATTCGGCAAACTTGGTCCCGAGCGAATCGCGAAGCCGCATCACTTCGCGGTCCATAGTGATCGATTCAAGTGCGCGATGGGCGGTTTGCAGAATGGTAACGCCGGGCGTTTCGTAAACCCCTCTCGATTTCATCCCGACGAATCGGTTCTCCACAAGATCGACGCGGCCGATGCCGTGCTCGCCGCCGAGGTGGTTGAGTTTCGAGAGCATATCGACAGCGCCGTACCTCTCACCGTCGATCGCCACGGGTTCGCCCTTCTCGAACGAGAGGGTGATCTCCTGCGCTTTATCCGAGGCGTTTTCGGGCGACTTTGTAAGTAGAAAAATGTTCTCTGGCGGCGCAGCCCACGGATCCTCTAAAATCCCCCCTTCGTAAGAGATGTGCATCAGGTTACGATCCATCGAATAAGGCTTATCGGCGGTCGCGGTGACGGGAATTCCGTGTCGCTGGCAATATGCGATCAGGTCGGCCCTGCCTTTAAATTCCCAGTGCCGCCATGGCGCGACGACCTTAATATCCGGCTGTAGTGCGTAATACGTCAGCTCGAACCGTACCTGGTCGTTCCCCTTGCCCGTGGCCCCGTGAGCCACGGCGTCGGCTCCTTCTTTCTGAGCGATCTCGATCTGCCGCTTCGCGATGACGGGTCTCGCTAGCGACGTGCCCAGAAGGTAAACACCCTCGTACAGCGCGTTCGCTTTTACCGCCGTCCAGACAAAATCCTTTACAAACTCCTCGCGCAAGTCCTCGACGTAAAGCTTCGACGCACCCGTCGCTTTCGCCTTCTCTTCAAGCCCCGTCAACTCCTCCCCTTGCCCGACGTCGGCGCAGTAACAGACAACCTCGCACCCGTAGGTTTCTTTGAGCCAAAGTAACATAGCGGACGTATCGAGCCCGCCGGAATAAGCTAAGACTATTTTATTTATAGATTTATTCATTATGCGCGTACAGAAAAGTCTTTATCCTAAGGTTGTTTCTGTTGTAAATTCAAAATACAGCGAATTCCCCCTGTTAACAATATGGTGATGCTCACGCAGCTTATGCGTTTCGACGTCGCGGACGGTCAAGGTCGCCGTGCGCGCGTAGCCGACCTTTGCATCGCGTTGTTGGAGGATGATTACCCGCCGGTCACTCACGTACTTTTCCACCACGAAGGAAAGGTGAGGCAAGAAGATTGGGACAAGGTCTCAAAAGTGGACTGGAAGAAAGGTCGAATTGACATTGAGGACCTCGATGCCGCTACCGAACACGACGAGGATGACCTGCTGCTCGTCCGCGATGTGATGGACGGTCTGGTGCTCGATCTGCTCGGGCGCCGCACAACACGAGTCTGCGATCTCCGGTTGAAGGAGACGGACGGAGCTTTCCGGCTTGTCGGTGTCGATGCGGGTCTCACGGCAATGATCCGTCGTGTCACCCGAGGCAGATTCGGTAGAACTGATAAAGATTCACTTTTTGATTGGAAGTACGTTGAGTTTCTGCGTGGTGACCCGTCGGCCGTTGACAACGGCGCGGGGTACCGCCTCCGCATAAACCGACTGCCCGCGGGCGAGATCGCCCGCCTCGCCGATTACGTTCCCTACCTGCACGCGGCGGAACTGCTGAAGCTTCTCCCGGACGAAAAGGCCGCCGACGTGCTGCAGGCGATGCCGGTCGAACGGCAACTGCAGGTGATCGAGGAACTGCCGGAAGATGAGATGATCAATCTTCTGAACCTTATGTCCCCGGATCTCGCGACCGATTTGATAGGTCGTCTTCACCTTCCGTTGATGCGCTCTTTCATAGCAAAATTGCCGGCGAAAAAGCGCGAAAAGGTCCTCGAGCTTCTGAGGTACCCGGAAAATTCGGTCGGCGGGGTAATGACCAACGATCTGGTGGTGCTGCCCGCCGATATTTGCGCTCGCGATGCACAGGCGAGCATTCAGGAACATATCAAGAAACTCGATTTCTTTTCGCTGGTCTTTCTCGTGGATGAACCGCCGGACGGGATCCTGCGGGGCACCATCTCTCTACGTGAACTGCTTGCCGCGGATCCCGACGATAAACTTGAGAACAAGATGGATCCCTACCTTGCCACCCTCACTCCCTTCGAGTCTGCGTATGACGCTGCGTACCGGATCGTAGGCGGACAGCTCGAAGCAATGCCCGTCGTAAACGCTCAAGGGAGGCTTATCGGCGCGATGACCATCTCGTCTGCGATATCGCAGCTTGTGCCGCCGTCAAGCGGGCTTCGCGGCGTGAGGGTCTTTTCATGATAAAAAAGGAAGCAATCGAGGGATTGGAGCCGATCGAGGATGTCGAACGTGCCGGCCTGATCAACGCGCCCAAGAGTTTGCCCGCCGGAATGCGGATAAATATTCGCGGGCGCAGCATTTATCTTCGCGGCATCCGCCTCCCGCCAAAAGGCGCCTGGAAATATCTTTTGATCCTGGGCCCCGGGCTGATCGCGACATCGGCCGGCAACGACGCGGGCGGTATCGCCACTTACAGCTCGGCTGGAGCGAAATTCGGTTATGACATGATCTGGGTGATGGTGATCCTCACGCTGTCTTTCGCCGTTGTGCAGGAAATGTGTACGAGACTGGGGGCAGCCACCGGGCGCGGGCTGCTCGATCTCATCCGCGAAAATTTCGGTATCGGGTGGACGCTTTTCGCCATCTCGATCATCGTCGTGGCGAACGGCGGCGTAACGATCAGCGAGTTCATCGGCATCGCCGCCGCATCAGAACTCCTTGGCGTCAGCCGGTATATTTCCGTGCCGATCGCTGCGGCCGCGCTTTGGTACCTGGTCATTTTCGGTTCCTACGCGCGGGTTGAAAAGATATTTCTGCTGATGACGCTGGTCTTTTTCGCTTACCCGGTCGCGGCCATCCTCGGCGGGCCCGATTGGGGGTCGGTGGCGAAAGGGGCGGTGGTACCGACCATCCGTTTCGAATCCGAATACATATTTTTGCTCGTCGGCGTCCTGGGTACCACCATTACGCCGTATATACAGATCTTCCAGCAAAGCTCAACGGTCGAGCGCGGTGCGGCTCGGAAACATTACGGGCCCGAGAGGCTCGACGCCTACGCCGGCTCGATCTTTTCGAACCTGATGTCCGTCTCAATGATCGTCGCGACCGCCGCTACTCTTTACGTCGTCGGGCAACACGAGATCGAAAGTGCCGCCGACGCGGCGAAGGCTCTTGAGCCCGTCGCGGGCAGCTCCGCTTCGCTTTTATTTGCGGTCGGCCTTTTGGGCGCATCGCTGTTGGCGGGCGGGGTGCTCCCTCTCGCGACCTCCTACGCGATCAGCGAAGCGTTCGGTATTCCGAAAGGTGTCAATCTCGATTTCAGGCGCGGCCGAGCCTTCTTCACGCTCTTCACCGCGTTCATTGTGCTGGGTGCGGGCGTTGCTTTGATACCTGATATTCCTATCTTCCCGCTGCTCGTCGGCATTCAGGTGCTCAACGGCGTGCTGCTGCCGATAATTCTCGTATTTATTCTGATCCTCATCAACAACGAAAGGCTCACGGGCGATCTAAAGAACACGACCACGTACAACTTGCTTGGGTGGGGAACATTCGCGATGATTACAATCGCCGTTCTCGTAATGCTCGCCGGCCAGGTGCTTGATCTTTTCGGCATCAAGATGTTCGGTTAAAAGTTTTTCGCTTGCGGCCCATTAAGATGACCGAAAGATTTACAAACCTCTGGGGCGGCCGGTTCACTGAAAAGCCGCACGAGACATTCGCGGAATTTAACGATTCGTTCCGGTTCGATCGGCGGTTATTGGCTGCGGATCTTCGAGCGAGTGCCGCTCACGCTCGCGGCCTAGGCCGAGCTGGACTTCTCACCGACGAGGAAACCGACGCAATCACGGGCGGCCTGTCACAGCTATTGGCCGACTCAGCAATTGCTGACAATTTCTTCGACGCGCCCGCCGAAGATGTGCATTCGTTCATCGAAGCGAAGCTGGTCGAGGCGATCGGCGAGGCCGGACGAAAACTGCACACCGGCCGCAGCCGCAACGATCAGGTCGCGACCGCTTTCCGCCTCTGGCTGCGCGACGAGATCGGGTCGATCGACGCGCTTCTGCGCGATCTGCAGGCCGCTATCCTCGACATCGCGGAGGGTTTCCGGGACGCCATTATCCCGGGTTACACACATCTCCAGCGGGCCCAGCCGGTTCTGTTCGCTCATTGGTGTCTTGCTTATTTCGAGATGCTCAAACGCGACCGCGCGCGTTTGGAAGACGTTTACAAACGCGTGAACGTGATGCCGCTTGGATCCGGGGCCCTTGCAGGAACCGGCTTCCCCATAGACCGCGAATCGATCGCTTCTGAACTTGGTTTCGCCGCCGTATCGGCGAACAGCCTTGATGCCGTTTCCGACCGCGATTTCGCGATCGACTTCGCCGGTGCGTGCTCGCTGATTATGGTGCATCTTTCGCGTCTTGCGGAGGACATGATCCTTTACTGTTCGACGGAATTCGGTTTTCTAAAGCTCAGCGACGCCGTCTCGAGCGGCTCCAGCCTGATGCCGCAGAAGAAGAATCCGGATGCGTTGGAGCTGCTCCGCGGCAAGGCCGGCCGCGTTTTCGGCAACCACGCCGCCTTGCTCGCAACAATGAAGGGCCTGCCGCTCGCCTATAACAAGGACATGCAGGAGGACAAAGAAGCCGTCTTCGATTGCGTCGATACGGTGAAGATATCGCTTCGAGCGGCCGCGATCGTCGTGGAGAACGCGGTCGTTGACGAAGAACGGATGCTCCAGGCGGCGACAAATGGCTATCTTAACGCCACCGAGCTAGCCGACTACCTGGTTAGAAAGGGCATCCCGTTCAGAACGGCCCACGATGCGGTCGGGAGGATCGTATTAACGGGTATCGATCAAAACAAAGAATTGAACGAGCTCGATCTGAACGACATGCAAGCCATCGCCCCCGAGATCGGCAAGGATGTTTTCAGCTCGTTGACGATCGAAAGCACACTCGCCAGCAAATCGGCAGTCGGTGGCACATCCCCCGAACGAGTGCACGATGCACTCAAAACCGCCCGAGTATCGATAAATGGATAAATCTGAATTGATCAAGATCACCGCCGAAAACGAACTTATGCAGTTTCTCGGCGTGAAGATCGTCGAGTCGACCTCCGAGCGGGTTGTGTTGACGATGGAAGTGACGCCGAAGGTGCACCAGTATGTCGGGATAATGAACGGCGGCGTTTCACTTTACCTCTTCGAAACTGCGGCGTCGATTGGAGTGGTGGCGAATGCTGACCTCACGAGAGTGACGCCGGTGGGCATCGAGATCAACGCAAATCACATGCGGGCCGTCAGCAAAGGGTTGCTCACCGTGACAGCGACGCCGATCCGCCACGGCAAGACGTTGAGCGTTTGGAAGATTGAGAGCCACGACGATCGCGGCAGGCTCGTTTGCACCGGCCGCATTTCGATACTTCTTCAAAATCGGCCCGCATTTCCCTCGGAAAATTAGCCGCTGATTACATCAATTACACTAATTGGCAAGAAATGAATTCGTGCAATTAGTGTAATTCGTGGCTAAACTCCTCTCGTGCACAGATTTGTCCGGAACTTGATCACGGAATGGCGACGGCTGGGATTGCCCTTTGCTGGCGAAACGATCGTCGTCGCGGTTTCGGGCGGAGCAGATTCCATGAGTCTGTTGCTCGCAATCGGCGACCTGCGAAAGCGTAAAAAGCTCGATCTGCGCATCGTCGCCGCCCACTTCGACCACAAGTCGAGATTGGACAGCTTTTCGGACCTCGATTTCGTCGCGATGTTCGCTCGCGAACGTGGATTTGAGCTCGCGAAAGGCGAATGGCAAAAGCCTTCAGGCGGCAATCTCGAACAGACCGCTCGCGACGCGCGATACGAATTTCTAAAGAAGACCGCCGATAACCTTAACGCCTCCTGCGTCCTCACCGCTCATACGATGAACGACCAGGCGGAAACTCTCCTGATCAACCTGATCCGCGGCAGCGGCAGCGCCGGCTTGTGCGGTATGAAGGCCATCCGAGAGCTCAAGGTCGATTCCCCTGAGACAATTGCAGACGATGAAGAGCCGAACCTTCCGTTTAAGGATTCGGAGGTTAAGCTAGCTCGCCCTCTCCTGAATTGGGCGAAACGCAGAGATACCGAAAACTTTTGTCTTGAAAACAAGATCGATTTCCGCCGGGACCCGATGAATGAGGATCTGAATTTCCGCCGTGTTTGGGTCCGTAAAGTGGTTATTCCGATGCTTCAGGAGGCGAATCCGAAGATCGTCGAAACCCTTTGCCGAACCGCCGAAATGCTTCGATCACCGTCAAATGCGGAGCCCGATATCAACAACTCGGATCCCGGCGAATACCCGACAACGGGCAATCTTGATCTTAAACACCTGCGGACGCTTGATTCTACTCACCTTTACCCGGTTTTACGCGATTGGATCAAGACACACCGCGGAAATTTGAGGGGGATCGGGCACAAACATGTCGAAGCGATCGAGAAGCTGATCCATTCCACAAAAAGCGGGCGCATCGCGGAGGTTCCTGGCGGGGCGGCGGTAAAGCATGGAGGGCGCCTGTCATGGCGCCCGGAAAGCGTTGAAAAAGGTTGAAAAAGCGCCACTCGGCACCTACAATCGAATGTTGGCCTCGCATTTCGGTGCGAGCGCTATTAGAACAACGCCGTTTTTGTAACTTTCATCTAACGGCAGTTACCGCTTTCTATAGAAAGATGAAAGTTGGCGTGGAGGCTTAAAATTGAGTTCTAAAGCAAAACAGGTTTTATTGTGGCTTCTTATCATATCGACCGCCTTGGCGTTCGTATGGTTTCTCCAAAGCAAGCAGGGCAAGGCGCCGACCGAGCTCGCTATCAACGAGGCCATCACACGAATAAATAATAAAGATTTCAAAGAGGCTGCGATCAAGCAGTCGGGCGTCGAATTCACTGATGCGAGCGGAAATAAATTCGTGACCTCGGTGGGCAGCGATGCCACTCGTGAACTGCTCGTCACGAAAATGGACGAGTTCAACAAGGCTAGCGAAGGGACCAGCGCGGTGATTAAGTACACCGAAGAGCCCACCTCAAGCGGCCTCGGCTGGCTGATACTCATCCAGGCACTTCCGTTTCTTCTCCTGATCGGCTTCCTCGCCTTCACGCTTCGCCAAATGCAGGCGGGCGGCAACAAGGCCCTTAGCTTCGGCAAGTCGAAGGCAAAGCTTCTCAATAATCAGCAAAAACGTGTGACGTTCAAGGACGTCGCCGGGGTTGACGAAGCGAAGGAAGAGCTGCAGGAAATAATCGAATTTCTTAAAGATCCTCAAAAATTCCAGAAGCTCGGCGGCAAGATCCCTAAAGGCGTCCTTATGATGGGCCCTCCGGGAACAGGTAAGACCTTGCTCGCAAAGGCCGTCGCTGGTGAGGCGAATGTCCCGTTCTTCTCGATCTCGGGTTCCGATTTCGTGGAGATGTTCGTCGGTGTTGGCGCGAGCCGCGTCCGTGACCTCTTTGAGCAGGGTAAAAAGAACGCCCCGTGCATAATCTTCATCGACGAGATCGACGCCGTCGGCCGTCATCGCGGCGCGGGTCTCGGCGGCGGTCACGACGAGCGCGAACAGACGCTCAACCAACTGCTCGTCGAAATGGACGGTTTCGAATCGAACGACGGCGTCATCCTGATGGCCTCGACGAACCGCCCTGACGTTCTCGACCCCGCATTGCTTCGCCCGGGCCGCTTCGACCGCCAGGTGGTCGTCGGTTACCCGGACGTTCGCGGCCGTGAGGGCATCTTGAAGGTGCACACTCGTAAGATCCCGCTAGACGAGGGCGTGGATGTGAATGTGATCGCCCGTGGCACGCCCGGCTTCACCGGAGCGGATCTCGCCAACCTCGTCAACGAGGCCGCGTTGATCGCCGCCCGGCAGAACAAAAAGGTCGTAACGCTTTACGATCTCGAGTTCGCCAAAGATAAGGTGCTGATGGGCCCCGAACGCCGCAGCATGGTGATGAGCGACAAGGAACGCCGACTCACCGCCGTTCATGAGGCCGGCCACGCTTTGGTGGGGATGAACATTCCGGAAAGCGATCCGGTCCATAAGGTGACGATCGTTC
>Ga0307413_10000723_pt1 | contig 11349 bp, 11 predicted proteins | sample DK1Ometagenome_3_FD_203714 | JGI IMG/M metagenome (GOLD analysis project Ga0307413, IMG submission 203714) | Maize rhizosphere microbial communities from greenhouse at UC Davis, California, United States - DK15-O-2 | ecosystem: Host-associated > Plants > Roots > Rhizosphere > Soil | place: USA... | reverse complement strand
GGCGAACGCGGCCGCGGCACTGAGCGCGCTGCAGGTGCTCACCGACGAGCCCGACCGTCCCGGCCGGGTGCTGGCGGTTGCCGGCGAGCTGGCCGGCCGGCTCGGCGCGGCCGGGTTCCGGGTCGGCACACCGGCAGCCGCGGTGGTCGCGGTGCGCGCGCCGTCCCCCGCCGCCGCGCAGGCGTGGGCCGACGCCTGCCGCGACGCCGGGGTGTGGGTGGGCTGCTTCCGTCCGCCGTCGGTACCGGACGACGTGTCGCGGCTGCGGCTGACGGCGCGGGCCGACCTCACCGACGCCGACCTCGATCGCGCCGTCGACGTCATCACCCGCTGCGCCCCACCCGGCGCCACCGACGGGCGGTAGCGGTCAGCCGACACGCCCCGCGCGGCGCATCGTGATGTGCTCGATGCCGTCCTCGAGATACGGCGCCCCCGTCGGCTCGTAGCCGAACCGGGCGTAGAAGCTCTGCGCGTGGGTCTGCGCCTCGAGCACGCTCGGCACGTCGCCGATCCGTTCCAGCGCCGTGGTCATCAGCACACCGGACAGGCCCTGCCCGCGCGCGTGCTTCGCCGTGCAGACCCGGCCGATCCGCACCCCGCCGTCCGGTTCGGCGAGCAGGCGCAGGCAGGCCAGCGGAGTGTCCGCGGGCTGCCACCACAGGTGCTCGGTGTCGGCGAGCAGGTCCTGGCCGTCCAGCTCGGGGTACAGGCACTCCTGCTCGATGACGAACACCTCGAAGCGCAACGACAACAGCGCGTACAGGTCGACGGCGCTCAGCCGATCACCGGTCGCGTGGCGTAGCTCGGTCACGGCCCATTCAATCAGGCCGGGAGACAAGGCCGGGTGATCAGGGGCAGGCGGTCGGGCGCGGCTGGCATGCTGGCCCGGTGCGGACACTGCTGACCCGGCTGGCGTTGCCGCTCGCCGCCCTGGCCGCGGCGGGCTGCACCACCTTCGAGGTGCCCGACGGTCAACCGTCGACCTCCACCACCGCACCGGCCCCGTCGCCCAGCGCCCCGTCGTCCAGCACTCCGGCCCCGACCACCTCGACCGCGCCGTCGAGCACGTCGGCACCCACGCCGGCGGCCTGGGTGCTCGGCGCCCGGCCGCTGCCGCTGCGCCCGGACGGCTTCGGCGAGGTGCTGCCGACCCCGCCGGTCCTCACCAACCGCAGCCTGCCGACGCCCGACCTGCTGCCGCCGCCGACGGACGGCCGCTACGCCGCCACGGTCGGCCCGGTGCCGGCCGACGTGCTGGCCCGCAGCACCTGGCAGCGCGGCTGTCCGGTCCCGGTGGCCCAGCTGCGCTACCTGACCATGTCGTTCTGGGGTTTCGACGGCCGCGCGCACACCGGCGAGATGATCGTCAACGCCACGGTCGCCGACGCGGTGACCCGGGTGTTCGCGACGCTGTTCGCCCAGCGGTTCCCGCTGGAGGAGATGCGGGTGACCGCGCTGCCCGAGCTGGACCTGCACCCCACCGGGGACGGCAACAACACCGGCGCCTTCGTCTGCCGGGCGTCGACGTCGTCGACGTCGTGGTCCGCGCACGCCTACGGCCTCGCCGTCGACGTCAGCCCGTTCTGCAACCCCTACCGGCGTGGCGACCTGGTGCTGCCGGAACTCGCATCGTCCTATGTGGACCGGACATGGGTCCGGCCGGGCATGGTGCTGCGCGGCGACGCCGTGGTGCGCGCGTTCGCCTCGATCGGCTGGAGCTGGGGCGGCGACTGGTCGTCCCCGGTGGACATCCAGCACTTCACCGCCACCGGACGGTGAGGACCCGCCGAGGACTAACCTGGGCCGGGTCCACCGCAGCCGTCACAGGAGAGAGCGCAGATGAGCCTCGACCGGCCTGTCACCCCCGACCCGTACCCGCTCCTGCCCGCCGCCAGCTCGTTCACCGTGACCTCGACCGACGTCACCGACGGCGAGCAGCTCGACAAGCGGTTCGTGCACGGTGAGGCCGGTGGCGAGAACCGGTCGCCGCAGCTGTCCTGGTCCGGCTTCCCGGCGGAGACCAAGAGCTTCGTGGTCACCTGCTTCGACCCGGACGCGCCGACCCCGTCCGGCTTCTGGCACTGGGTGGTGGTGAACATCCCGGCCTCGGTCACCTCGCTGGACACCGGCGCGGGGGCCGGCGACTCGTCGCTGCCGGACGGCGCCTTCCACGTGCGCACCGACTTCGGCACCCGCGACTACGGCGGCGCCGCGCCGCCGCAGAGCGACCAGGTGCACCGCTACTTCTTCGTGGTGCACGCGGTCGACGTCGACCAGCTGGACGTGGACGGCGACTCCAGCCCGGCCGTGGTCAGCTTCAACCTGGCCTTCCACACCCTCGGCCGGGCCATCCTCACCCCGACCTACCAGCACTGACGCCGTGAGCGACAGCCGCTTCGACCTGATCATCGTCGGCACCGGATCGGGCAACTCGGTGCTGGACAGCCGATTCGCCGACCGTGGCGTGGCGCTCGTGGAGCGCGGGGTGTTCGGCGGCACCTGCATCAACGTCGGCTGCATCCCGACCAAGATGTTCGTGCACACCGCGGACGTCGCGTCCGCCCCGCGCGCGTCGGCGAAGCTCGGCGTTGACCTGGAGTCGCACGGCGTGCGCTGGCGCGACGTGCGGGACCGGGTGTTCGGTCGGATCGACCCGATCGTGGCCGGCGGGCTGGAGTACCGGCAGACGCACCCGGACAACGCCAACGTGACGGTGTTCCGCGGCGACGCGGCGTTCACCGACGACCGGACCATGACGGTGACCGGATCGAACGGCGAGTCCGACACGATCAGCGCGGAGGCGGTGGTGCTCGCCGCCGGCGCCCGGCCGGTGCTGCCGGACCTGCCAGGCCTGGACGACATCGACTACCACACCAGCGACACGGTGATGCGGATCGACGAGCTGCCGAGGCGGATGGTCATCCTCGGCGGCGGGTTCATCGCCGCCGAGTTCGCGCACGTGTTCTCGTCGTACGGCGTCGAGGTCACCGTGGTCAACCGGTCGGCGGCGCTGCTGCGTCAGGAGGACGAGGACGTCAGCGCCCGGTTCACCGAGCTCGCCTCGGCCCGCTGGGACGTGCGGCTGAACCGCACGGCGACCGCGGTGCGCCGGCACGGCGACGGGGTGCGGCTGGAGCTGACCGGGCCGGACGGGCCGGAGTCGGTGGACGCCGACCTGCTGCTGATCGCGATCGGCCGCAGACCCAACAGCGACCTGCTGAACGTGGCGGCCGGCGGGATCAAGGTCGGCGACGACGGCCGGGTGCTGGTCGACGAGTACCAGCGGACCTCGGCCGACGGCGTGTGGGCGCTCGGCGACCTCAGTTCGCCGTGGGAGCTCAAGCACGTGGCCAACCACGAGGCCCGGGTGGTGCAGCACAACCTGCTGCACCCCGACGACATGCTCGCCAGCGACCACCGGTTCGTGCCGCACGCGGTGTTCACCTCGCCGCAGGTCGCCTCGGTCGGGTTGACCGAGGCGCAGGCCAGGGAGCTGGGCGTGCGGTACGTGACGGCCACCCAGGACTACGCGGACATCGCCTACGGCTGGGCGATGGAGGACACCACCGGGTTCGCCAAGCTGCTCGCCGACCCGAGCACCGGGCGGCTGCTCGGCGCGCACATCATCGGACCGCAGTCACCCACGCTGATCCAGCCGCTGATCCAGGCGATGTCCTTCGACCTGGACGCCCGGGCGATGGCGCACGGCCAGTACTGGATCCACCCGGCCATGCCGGAGCTGATCGAGAACGCGCTGCTCAAGCTGCCACTGGAGTGACCGGGGTCGCCCAGTCGACGCGGTGGTCGTACATCCACGACTGGGCACCCGGCTTCCCGGCGAACAGCCGGAACACGAGCGGCAGCAACAGCCGGCCGATCCGGCCGACGGTCTTGCCGCTGCCGTTGCGCCTGCCCTGCGCGACGACGCGTTCGACCCGCGGCCGGCGCAGCGCCTCGTAGGCGGCGAACGCGGCCGGCACGTCCGGCACGTCGCGCAGGCACTTGGCCAGGGTGATCGCGTCCTCCATGGCCATCGACGCGCCCTGACCGGACGACGGGGACACCGCGTGCGCGGCGTCGCCCACGATGATCATCCGGTCGCGGTGCCAGGTCGGCACCTTCGGCAGGTCGTAGGTGGCCCAGGGCGACGCGATCTCGTCGCTGGCCGCGATCAGCTCGGCGGCCGGGAAGTCGTCGCCGGCGAACAGCGCGGTCAGCTCGTCGCGCCAGACCCGCGGGGACGTGACCGTGCGGCCGGGGTCGCGGTCGGCCGGCGGGTTGGCGAACCACCACACGTCGCCGTCCGGCATCGGGATCCAGCAGAAGAAGCACCTGCGGCCGAAGGCCATCCGCATCACGCCGACCTCGCCGTCCACCCGCACGCCGCGGGCGTAGCCGCCGGTGTTGAGCATGCCCAGGTAGCGCGGCCGAGGTGCGGCGGGGTCGATCAGCGTCCTGGTCACCGAGTGCAGGCCGTCTGCGCCGATGAGCAGGTCGCCGGTGGCCTCGGTGCCGTCGTCGAACCTGGCCAGGACGGTGCGGTCCGGTCCGGTCTCGGCGGCGGCGAGCCGCTTGCCGTACTCGATCGCGATGCCGCGACGCAGTGCCTCCTCGCGCAGCGCGGCGTACAGCCCGGCACGGCGCACGGTGTGCGCGACGGTGCCGTCGGCGAGCGCGCCGCCGTGCTCGATCTCGGCGAGGCGGCGGCCGTCCATCAGGATCTCCATCCGTGGGGTGGCGAAGCCGGTGTGGCGAACGGCGTCGAGCAGGTCGAGCGTGTGCAGCACGTCGAGGCCGTTGGTGGCGAGGCTGAGGAACGCGCCGACGCCGTCGGCGGTGCGGTCGTAGGCCTCGTGGACGGTGGCCGAGATGCCGGCCCGCTGCAGTGCCATCGCGGTGATCGGCCCGGCGATGCCGCCGCCGATGATCAGTGCTTTAGTCATGTCATGACTATACATAAAATGACTACCGTCGGCGGCGGTCGATAGGGTTTCCACCATGACGGAGCGAGCACGGCGATCCCCACTCGCCGTCGTGCTGTTGGCGCTGCTGGCCGAGGAGCCCATGCACCCGTACCGGATGCAGCAGCTGATCAAGGAGCGGGGCAAGGACCGCATCGCCAACGTCGCCGCGCGCAACAGCGTCTACCAGGCGATCGAGCGGCTGGTGCGGCTCGGCCTGATCGAGGCCGGCGAGACCGAACGCGACGAGCGCCGCCCGGAGCGCACCAGCTACGCGCTGACCGCCGAGGGCAGGCGGACGCTGCACGAGTGGCTGCGCGACATGCTCGCCAGCCCGGCCAGGGAGTTCCCCGAGTTCCCCGCGGCGCTGGCCAACATGGCCGTGCTCGAGGCCGACGAGGTGCTGGCATGCCTGCGCGACCGGCGCGCGGCGCTGCTGGCGGCGATCGACGAGGCCGAGGCGGACGTCGCCAGCGCCCCCGGCCTGCCCCGGCTGTTCCTGCTCGAGACCGAGTACCAGATCACCGTCATCCGGGCAGAGCTCCGCTGGGTCGAGTCGCTCGTCGACGATCTCGCCGCCGGCACCATCGCCTGGCGGTGGGACCAGCTGACCGAGGAGTTCGGCTGACCGTCCGTCGGCGACCTCGGCGACGATTCACGGGCCGATTCACGGCTTGACCTCAGCTTCCTCACAGCAGCCTCGGTCACGATCGTGGCATGCCAGACATCCCAGGCCAGCGCCCCGACGGCCCCGCCGACGCGACCACGCCACCGCCCACGCCCGAGCGACCAGCCGCGGCCGAGGCTCTGCCGTCCGAGACCCCGGCGGCCCCGTCCGCGGCGGCCCCGTCCGCGGCCGGGCAGCCACCAACGAATCCCCCGCCGGCGAACCCGGCACCGGCCGCCGCGCAGCCGGCCGGACCGACCCCGCCCGGTCGGTTCCGCCGCTTCGCCGGCGCCAGGGCGACCCAGCTCGTGGCCGCCGGGCTGGTCGGTCTGCTGCTCGGTGGGCTCGCGGTCGGACTGATCGACAACTCCCGCGACCACCGCGACGGCGGGCCGGCTGCGGTCCGCGAGTACCGCGGACCGGATGGACCGGGTGGCCCCGGTGATCGCGGGCCTCGTTTCGACCGCGACTTCCGTGGTGGTCCGGACCGGGACGCGCCACGCCGCGGCAACGGTGAGTCGCAGCCGGGCTGATCAGGAAGAACGCCAGACGGTGACACCCGTCGCGCGGGTCCGCTCCCGGCCCGTTCGGCGGGCTGCCATCATCGGTATGTGTCGGCAGCCCCGGTGACCGTGGTCCTGGTCCACAGCCCGTTCCTCGGACCGGCCAGTCTGCGCCCGCTGGCCGACGCGGTCATCGCCCGCGGCGTCGCCGCCGTGGCGCCGCAGATCGTGCCGAACGTGCTCAACCCGCCGGTGCACCAGCAGCTGATCGGCACGTTCGCCGACGCGATGGCCGACGAGGAGATCGACCCTCCGCTGGTTCTGGTGGGGCACAGCGGCATCGGCGCGCTGCTGCCCGCACTCGCCGACGAGCTGGACACCGCGGTCATCTGTCTGGTCCACCTGGACGCGGTGCTGCCCAGCCCCGGTCTGAGCTGGCGCGACACCGCCCCGCCGGAGCTGTACTCACGGTTGCGGGCGATGGCCCGCGACGGGGTGCTGCCGCCGTGGCCGCGCTGGTGGGACGAGGCCGACCTGGCCGCGCTGGTGCCGGACGCGGTGCTGCGCGAACGGATCGTCGCCGAGGCGTCCGAGGTGCCGCTGGGGTTCCTCAAGGAGGCCCGCCCGTCGGTGCCGTGGACCGGGCCGGTCGGCTATCTCGCGCTGTCCGCCGCGTACCACGCCGACCGCGACACCGCGGCCGGGCTCGGCTGGCCGGTGCGCACCGTCGACGGCACCCACCTGTCCGCGGCGACCGAACCCGACCTGGTCGCGACGGCGCTGCTCGACCTGCTCGCCGAGCTGCTGCCGGACTGAGCGAGCGACCGCAGCGCCGGACTCACGGCAGCGTCAGGATCTCCGCACCGTCGGCGGTCACGACGATGGTGTGTTCGAACTGCGCCGTCCACTTCTTGTCCTTGGTGGTGACCGTCCAGTTGTCCGACCAGATGTCGTAGTCGATACCACCGAGGGTGATCATCGGCTCGATGGTGAACGTCATGCCCTCCTCGAGCACGGTGTCCACCGACGGCTCCTCGTAGTGCAGCACCACCAGTCCACTGTGGAACGACCGACCGATGCCGTGTCCGGTGAAGTCGCGCACCACGCCGTAGTCGAACCGCTTCGCATAGGCCTCGATGACCCGGCCGACCACGTTGAGCGCGCGGCCGGGCCGCACGGCCCTGATCGCCCGCATGGTCGCCTCGTGGGTGCGCTCGACCAGCAGCCTGGCCTCCTCGGCGACCTCGCCGGCGAGGAACGTGGCGTTGGTGTCACCGTGCACACCGCCGATGTAGGCAGTCACGTCGATGTTGACGATGTCGCCGTCCTCGATCACCGTCGAGTCCGGGATGCCGTGGCAGATCACCTCGTTCAGCGAGGTGCAGCAGGACTTCGGGAAGTGCCGGTAGCCCAGCGTCGACGGGTAGGCGCCGTGGTCGACGAGGAACTCGTGCACGATCGCGTCGATGTCGTCGGTGGTGGCGCCCGGCTTGACCGCCTTGCCGCCCTCCTGCAGCGCCTGCGCGGCCAGCCGTCCGGCCATCCGCATCGCCTCGATCACCTCGGTCGGCTGGACCCACGGGTCGGTGTTGCGTCGCGGCGCCGGCTTGTCCACGTACTCGGGACGCACGATCGTGGACGGGACCACCCGGCGGGAGGTCTGCTCACCGGGCACGAGGGGGGCACGCACGGACATGGCTCCACCCTACGACACGTCCGCCGACCGGCCGGCCGGCGGACCGCCGGCCGGGATCGGCCGGCCGGGGTCAACCGACGGCGGCGAGGAACCGGTCCGTGGCGTGCACCGCGGTGATCGACTCGCCACCGCCGACGACGAGCACCGCGAACGCCAGATCGCCGCGGTAGCCGGCGAACCAGGCGTGCGACTGCGTGCCGTCACCGAACTGCGCGGTGCCGGTCTTGCCCCGCACGTCGCCGCGCTGGGCGAGCAGGCCCGCGGTGCCGACGGTGACGACCTCACGCATCATCTCGCGCAGCGCCGTCAGCACCGGCGCGGCGAACGGCCGCGACTCGGTGTCCGACTCGGTCCGCTGACCGCGCAGCAGCGTCGGCGTGGGCGTCGAGCCGCTGGCGACCGCGGACACCACCACCGCCATGCCGAACGGGCTCGCCACCACCTTGCCCTGACCGAAGCCGTCCTCGGCGCGCTCCACGATGTTCGAAGCGGGCGGCACCGAACCGGTGATGGTGGTGAAGCCGGGAATGACGAAGTCGGCGCCCAGGCCGAGCCGCTTGGCCGCGTCGGTCAGCGCGTCATCGGGCAGGTCCGCGGCCAGCCGGGCGAAGGAGGTGTTGCAGGAGAACGCGAACGCCTGGTGCAGCGGGATGGTTCCCTTGTCGAAGTTGTGACTGTTCGGGATCGCCCGGCCGTTGATGGTGGTGCTGCCCGGGCAACCGACCGGGGTGTCCGCGGCGAAGGTGCCGGATTCCATCGCGGCGGCCGCGGTGATGATCTTGAAGGTGGAGCCGGGCGGATAGCGGCCGGTGAGCGCGAGCGAGCCCTGGGCGTCGGCGGCCGCGTTCTGCGCGACCGCCAGCACCTCGCCGGTGGACGGCTGCAGCGCGACCAGCATGGCCGGCGCGGTCTCCCCGTCGATCGCCCCCTCCGCGGCGGTCTGCACCGCCCGGCTCAGCGTGGCGGTGATCGCGGTGGACGGCTCGGCGGCGTGCGCGAACAGCTCGCGCACCTCGGCGCCGGAGCCGTCCACGGTCACCACCCGCCAGCCGGCCGTGCCGGCCACCTCGTCCTCGACCAGCGTGCGCACGGCCGGCAGCACCTGACTGGCGAACGCCTTGTCCGCGGGCAGCAGCCGCGTCTCCTCACTGAACCGCACGCCGGGCAGCTCGTAGATCTGCGGCTTCACCTGCTGGTAGTCCGCCTCGCGCAAGGACATCACCAGGTAGGCGGCGTTGCCGGCCTTGGTGGCGCCGTCGGTGATGGCCCGCGCGTCGAGGCCCGCGTCGAACCCGGTCAGCGCGGTGGCGAGCGAGCCGGCGACGGCCGGCAGGTCGCCCGCCTTGCCGCCGTCCAGCAGCACCGAGATCACCCGCTCCGGCGCGAGCAGCACCTGGCCGTCGCGGTCCAGCACCGGGGCGAGCTCCGGGGCGTCGGTGCGCAGCGCGAGACTCTGCTGCGCGGCGAGGTCCGGGTGCAGCACCGACGGCGCCCAGTGCACCAGCCAGCGGTCATCACCGGAACGCAGCTCCAGCTTCCCGGTGTAGCTCCAGGTACGACCGCGGCCGAGGTCCCAGCGCAGCTCGTACTCCGCGTGTGTGCTCCTCGCGCCGTCCGGCGCCGGGTCGACCGAGCGGACGGTGCCGGACACCGACTCCGGCTTGAGCGCCCTGCGCACCGACTCGATCAGGGACTTCGCTGACTCGCTCGCGTCGGTGGCGTTCGCCGCGGTGGTGGCGTCACCGCCGGCGAGGGCGGCGATGAACTGGTTGGCCGCGTCGTTCGGGCTCGGTTCGGAACCGAACAGCCCGCACCCCGAGAGCGGTACGACGACGGCGGCGCAGGCGAGAACGGCAACGAGACGACGCACGGCGGCGAGTATGCCGGAGCGCGGATGTGGGCCCGGTCAGCCCCACACAGAACAGGACCCAGACAGAACAGGCCCGCACAGAACAGGACCGGAGGCGACGGCCCGCCTAGAACAGGACCGTGGCGTACTGGCCGACCTGGGTGAACCCGATCCGCTGGTAGGCGGCGCGGGCCGGGCTGTTGTAGCTGTTGACATAGAGGCTCGCGGTCCGGCGCATCCCGCCGACCAGCCGTTCCACCACGGCGGCGGTGCCGGCCGCGCCGAGGCCGTGCCCACGCCGGTCCGGCCGTACCCAGACGCCCTGGATCTGACCGACCGTGGCCGACAGTGAGCCGATCTCGGCCTTGTAGACCACATCGCCGCCCTCGAACCGGGCGAACGCGCGGCCGCCGGCGATCAGCTCGGCGACCCTGGCCCGATAGCCCGCGCCGCCGTCCCCGGCGGTCGGGTCGATGCCGACCTCCTCGGTGAACATCGCGATCGCGGCCGGCAGGTAGCGGTCCAGCTCGTCCGGGCGCACCGGACGCACCAGAGGGTCCGGCGTGGTGACCGGTGGGGTGGACGTGGCCAGCAGCGGCTGGTCGCCGCGGATGTCGCGGGCCGGGCCCCAGTCGTACTGCAGCTCCGACCAGAGCGTGAGCACCAGGTCGGCCGGGCCGACCATGGACGAGCACATCCGCCTGCGGCGCAGCGCCCGGTCGGCGAACGCGCGCAGCGCGCCACGGTCACCGCGCAGCGGGATCAGGTTGGCGCCGGCGAAGCACAGCGCGTCGAGGTTGCTGCCGCGTCGGCCCCGGTCGTAGCCCCACAGCTCACCGCCGAGCCGCCACGGATCGAGTCCGACGGACTCGATCCGTGATGCGACCATGCACGACCCCACCGGGTCGGCCGTCAGCACCTCATGCACCGAGGGGCGATCCCGGTCGTCCAGCAACCGGGCTCCAGCGAGCCGCAACACCCTTTAAGAGTGCCAGATGTCGGCCTGATTCAGGCAACGGAGCATTCCAGAGGTTGCGTGTTGGGCACGACCCTGCCAACGACCGAGGTCCCGGGCGTGCTCAGCCGACCGTGACGACCGGGCCGTCCGAACCCGTGGGGTCCTCGACCGGCTCGCCCATCTCCTCGGCGATGCGCATGGCCTCCTCGATGAGGGTCTCCACGATCAGGTGCTCGGGAACGGTCTTGATCACCTCGCCCCGGACGAAGATCTGGCCCTTGCCGTTGCCGGAGGCGACACCGAGGTCGGCCTCGCGGGCCTCCCCCGGGCCGTTGACCACACAGCCCATCACCGCGACCCGCAGCGGCACGGACATGCCCTCCAGACCGGCGGTGACCTGGTCGGCCAGTGTGTACACATCCACCTGCGCCCGCCCGCAGGACGGGCAGGACACGATCTCCAGCTTGCGCGGCCGCAGGTTCAGCGACTGCAGGATCTGCGTGCCGACCTTGACCTCCTCCACCGGCGGCGCCGACAGCGAGACCCGGATCGTGTCGCCGATCCCCCGGCTGAGCAGCGCGCCGAAGGCGACGGACGACTTGATCGTGCCCTGGAACGCGGGCCCGGCCTCGGTGACGCCGAGGTGCAGCGGCCAGTCGCCGCGCTCGGCGAGCAGCTCGTAGGCCCGCACCATGACGACCGGGTCGTTGTGCTT
>Ga0307413_10000719_pt1 | contig 11371 bp, 10 predicted proteins | sample DK1Ometagenome_3_FD_203714 | JGI IMG/M metagenome (GOLD analysis project Ga0307413, IMG submission 203714) | Maize rhizosphere microbial communities from greenhouse at UC Davis, California, United States - DK15-O-2 | ecosystem: Host-associated > Plants > Roots > Rhizosphere > Soil | place: USA... | reverse complement strand
ACGGAGTGGGTGCCAAGCTGGCCGGGGCGGTCGAGGGAACCGGGGTCCGCCTGGTGCTGATCCGCCGGCCAGGCCGGCACGCGGACCGCCACCTGCCCGGAACGCACCGGATGTACCTGGCGCACACCGCGCCCGGTGACACCTGGCTGGAACGAACCGACATCGCCGATCCCACCGAGCTGCTCAGCCTCGACTTCGCCGCGATCGGCGCGGGTGAGCGGCCCGGTCTCGGCGCGTCCGACACCGATCCCGTGCTGGTGGTGTGCACCAACGGCCGGCGGGATGTGTGCTGCGCGCTCTACGGCCGGCCGATCGCCACCGAGCTCGCCGCCACCCACGGCGACGCGGTCTGGGAGGGCACCCACCTCGGCGGGCACCGGTTCTCCCCCACCGCTTTGCTGCTGCCGACCGGTTACGCCTACGGTCGGCTGGACACCGAGAGCGCGGCGGCGCTGCTGACCGTCCCTCGGGTCGTCACCGAGCGCTGCCGGGGCCGGTCCACCTGGACCGATCGCGGTCAGGCCGCCGAGCTGTGGGTCAGGGAGCTGACCGGTGAAGGTGACCCGGACGCGGTGCGCGTCGACGCCGACACCGGGGACGACGTGGTGGTGCGGCACCGCGACGGTCGCACGTGGATGGTGACGGTGGTCGAGCGGGCGTTCGGACCGGACCGGGCACCGAGCTGCGGCAAGGCGCCGACCCCGGCCACCGCGATGTACGTGGCAGCGGTGACCGAGGTCGGCGCCTGGACAGGTCAGCTCCTGGGCTCGTCGGCCAGCTCGGTGCCGCCGGGCTGGACCGGTCGGCGCGACAGCGGGCCCGGCACCTCCTGGCGGGCGACGGCCTCGGCCGCGCGGACCGCCTCGGCGATCTTCGGGTCGGTCGAGGTGTCGAACCAGTCGGCGACCGACTCGTCGTCGGCCTCCGGCGACGACCGCGGGATGTCCTCGGTGGACGGCTCGTAGCGGAACACGCCGTCGTCGCCCTTCGCGCCGAGCTGGCGGGCGAAGCCCTCCAGCGCCTTGCCGAAGTCGCTGGGGATCATCCAGACCTTGTTCGCGTCGCCCTGCGCCATCTGCGGAAGGGTCTGCAGGTACTGGTAGGCCAGCACCTCCGGCGTCGGGCGGCCGGCCTTGATCGCGGCGAACACCTTCTCGATGGCCTTCGCCTGACCCTGCGCCTGCAGGTAGCGGGCGGCGCGGTCCCCCTGGGCGCGCAGGATCCGGGACTGCCGCTCACCCTCGGCGGAGAGGATGGTGGCCTGCTTCTGGCCCTCCGCGGCGAGGATCTGGCTCTGCTTCTGTCCCTCGGCCGTCTTGATGGCGGCCTCCCGGGTGCCCTCCGCGGTGAGGATCATGGCGCGCTTCTCGCGGTCGGCGCGCATCTGCTTCTCCATGGAGTCCTGAATGGACGGCGGCGGGTCGATCGCCTTCAGCTCGACCCGGGCGACCCGGATGCCCCAGCGGCCGGTGGCCTCGTCGAGTACCCCGCGCAGCTGGCTGTTGATCTGGTCGCGGGAGGTGAGCGTCTCCTCCAGGCTCATGCCACCGACCAGGTTTCGCAGCGTGGTGGTGGTGAGCTGCTCGACACCGACGATGTAGTTGGAGATCTCGTAGACCGCCGCCCTCGGCTCGGTGACCTGGAAGTAGACCACCGTGTCGATGGACACCGTCAGGTTGTCCTGGGTGATCACCGGCTGCGGCGGGAACGACACGACCTGCTCGCGCAGGTCGATGCGGGCCCGCACCCGGTCCAGGAACGGCGCGAGGAAGTTCAGGCCGGGCTCGGCGGTGTTGCGGAACCGGCCGAGCCGCTCGATCACCGCGGCCTGCGCCTGCGGGATGACCAGGATCGACTTGACCACGATCGTGAGTACGAACAGCACCACGATCGCGACGACGACGAGGGTGACGGTCAACGCTCCTCCATTGTTGACAAGAACAGAACGTTCAGTCCGATGCGGGCGCGACGATGGCGGTGGCGCCGGAGATCTCCATGACGGTCACCCGGCGACCGGCCTCGATGTGGCTCTCGTCGTAGGTCCGCGCGGTCCAGACCTCGCCCTGGAGTTTCACCGTACCGGTGTCTCCGTCCACATCGGATAGTGCGATGGCTCGCTCGCCGATCAGGGCATGGGTGTTCGTCGGGATGATCGCGCCGTGGAACCGGCGCCGCAGCCACGGCCGCGCGAAGGAGACCAGGCCGAGGGACACCACCGCGAACACCCCGAGGCTCACCCCGGTGCTGTCGCTGAGCAGGTGGGCGCCGGAGCCCGCCAGGGCCCCCAGGCCGAGCATCAGCAGGAAGAAGTCCCCGGACAGGATCTCGGCGGCGATCAGAATGATCGCGGCGACCAGCCAGATCAGCGCACCCATACTGCACATGGTGGCAGAACGTGACCCATATGTCCGAACCGGCGCTCACATCGGGTCTTCCGGTTCGGTCACGAAGTCGATCAGCCGTTCCACAGCGCCGATCAGCGGCGTCTCCAGATCGCGGTAGCTGCGCACCGCCGCCAGCACCCGCCGCCAGCCGTCGACCGGCTCGCCCCAACCGAGCCGGTCGCACACGCCGACCTTCCACTCCTCGCCGCGCGGCACCACCGGCCAGGCGTCGATGCCGACCGCGGCCGGCCTCACCGCCTGCCAGATGTCGACGTACGGGTGGCCGGTGACCAGTACGTCGGACTCGCGCACCGCCGCGACCAGCCGGGACTCCTTGCTGTTCGGCACCAGGTGGTCGACCAGCACGCCGAGCCTGCGACCGCGGCCGGGCGCGAACTCGTCGATCCTGGCGCGCAGTTCGTCCACCCCGTGCAGCGGCTCCACCACCACGCCCTCGACCCGCAGGTCGTGGCCCCAGACCCGCTCCACCAACTCGGCGTCGTGCAGGCCCTCGACCCAGATCCGGCTGTCCCTGGCGGTCCGCGCGCGCAGGCCGGCGACCGCGACCGAGCCGGACGCGGACACCTTCGGCACCGGCGCGGCCGCCGCGGGCGCCGGACGGACCAGCGTCACCGGCCGACCGTCCAGCAGGAACGCGGCGGGTGCCATCGGGAACAGCCGCCGACGGCCCTTCGCGTCCTCCAGCGTCACCCGGCCCTGCTCGACGTGCACCACGGCGCCGCAGAACCCGGAGGCCGGGTCCTCCACCACCACTCCCGGTTCGGCCGCCAGTTCCGGTACCGCGGTGCCGCGGCCGCGTCGGGCGAGGATGTCGTTGCCGTAGTCGATGGAGCGCACGCGACACCGTAACGACCACCCCGGCGTGCGAGGTCGATGCCACGCCGAGAAGATCTGCGGGTGGGCATCGGAGAACCGCCTCGCCGGACGACGAACACGACGTGAGCACCCCCGAGGTGCGGCCCGACCCGGCGTTCGGGCTGCTGGAGCTGTACGACGACGCGCTGCCGCACGTCTACGGCTACCTGCTGTCCCGCTGCCGGAACCGGACGCTGGCCGAGGACCTCACCGCGGAGACCTTCCTGGCCGCGGTCGGCGCGCTGCGCAGGCCCGACCCGCCGCAGCTGTCGGTCGGCTGGCTGGTCGGGGTGGCCCGGCACAAGCTGGTCGACCACTGGCGGCGGCTGGAGCGCGAGCAGCGCGGTCTGCGGTTGCTGGACGGCAAGTCGGACGAGGTGACCGATCCGTGGGATGCCGAGCTGGACGCGTTGCGGGCCAGACAGGTGCTCGACGCGCTCGGCCCGCACCACCGGGCCGCGCTCACCCTGCGCTACCTCGACGGCCTGCCGGTCGCCGAGGTGGCCGACCACCTCGGCCGCACCCTGCACGCGACCGAGGCGCTGCTGGTCCGGGCCCGCGGCGCGTTCCGGCGCGGCTACCTGGGTGAGGAGGGCACGTCATGAGCGAGCCGATCGACGCCCTGGCCGCCCTGCGCACCCCGGTCGACCCGGTGGCGCCGGGTGTGGCGTTCGCCGCGCGGCTGCGGGAGGAACTGCGCCGCGCCGTCCTACGAGCTCCTGGAGGAGAGATGACCACCATCCCTACGACCACCACCCCTATGTCCACGTCGACGGCCGGCCGGGACACTGCCGTGCCGGTCGCGACCGCGCTCACCCCGTACCTGTCGGTGCGCGACGCCCGACAGGCCATCGACTGGTACGGCCAGGTGTTCGGCGCGGAGCTGCAGGGCCCGCCGTACGTGATGTCCGACGGCGCGGTCGGCCACGCCGAGCTCGCCATCGGCGCCACGCTGCTGATGCTCGCCGAGCAGTCCGCCGACTATCCGGACCATCCCGCCGCTCCCCCGGTGCCCGGCGCGTCGTTCAGCCACTCCCTGCACCTCACGGTGTCCGAGGTGGACACGGTCGTGTCAAGGGCGCGCGACGGCGGCGCGCGGATCGAGCGGGAGCCGACGGACCTGCCGTACGGCCGGACCGCGGTGTTCGTCGACCCGTTCGACCACCGCTGGATGCTGAACACCCCGCCGCCGGCCGAGGTGGCACCGCCGGAGCCCGCGGTCGGCGGGATCGGCGGAGTCGCCTACACCACGATGGTGGTGACCGACGCGGAGCGGGCCAAGGCGTTCTACGGTTCGGTGCTCGGCTGGGAGTTCGAGCCGGGCGGCACTCCCGGCGGGTGGGCGGTGGCCGGCCGCGAGGACGTGGGCCTGTGGGGAGACGCCGACGCGACGCCCGGTGCGCAGCTGTGCTTCCAGGTGGCCGACATCGACCACGCGGTCGGACGGGTCCGTGCCGCGGGCGGGCAGGCCGGCCAGGTGCAGGCGAAGCCCTACGGACGGCTGGTGGAGTGTGTCGACGACGCGGGCACCCGGTTCCAGCTGTTCCAGGAGTAGGCCGGACGACGACTCAGAAAGCCGGCCACGGGATGGCCCGCCACTGCGAGTCCGGCCCCGGGAACACCGGATCGGCCAGCAGGGTGTCCACTCGGGACATCAGGGCACCGATCTCGGCCATGGTGAGGTGCCGGGCGAGCACGTCGGCGAAGTCACCGCGCAGCGCGCCGCGCAGTCGGCCGATGCCCTCGACGGCCTCGGCCGGCAGCGGCTCGCCGACCCAGCCCCACAGCACGGTCCGTAGCTTGTTCTCCTGGTGCAGACAGATGCCGTGGTCCACGCCGTAGACCTCGCCGTCGGTGCCGTGCAGCACGTGGCCGCCCTTGCGGTCGGCGTTGTTGATCACCACGTCGATCGCGCAGAGCAGCCGCACACTGGGGTGGTCGGAGTGGACGAGGACGGCGGGCCCGCCGAAGCGGTCGTGCGCGTGCAGCACCTCGCGCCAGCCTCCCGGCACGTCCGCGGGGGCGACCACGTCGACCAGGTCGTCGCCGTCCTTGGTGTCGATCCACAGCTGCACCATGCCGCGGCCGAACGGGCCCTTGCGCAGCACGGTCGGCGGGATCACGTCGAGTCCGGCCTCGTGCGCCACCAGGTAGGCCGCCACCTCTCGGCCGGCGAGGGTGCCGTCCGGGAAGTCCCACAGCGGCCGTTCGCCGTTGATCGGCTTGTACACGCAGTGCGCCCGCTCGCCGTCCAGTTCGACGGCGCAGAACAGGGTGGCGTTGGACGCGTCGACGAGCCGGCCCTCGACCTCGATCCGGCCGCGGGTGATCAGCTCCAGCGCTTCGGGATCGGTGGCGCGCACGCCGGTCAGGTCGTCTCTTCGCCGCGCCGGTAACCGTTCTGCCGGGGGCACACGTGCCCCTGCGGGTCGAGCGGCTCGGCGCACAGCGGGCAGGGCTTGCGGCCCGCGTTGACCACGAGGTCCGCCCGCTGGGCGAACGCTCTCGCCGCGGCCGGGCTGAGAAACACCCGGACCGCGTCCGGGCCCTCCTCGGTGTCGTCGAGCACGACGGACTCGTCGACCTCGCCCTCGGTCTGCGCGAGCAGTTCGATCACCACGGCGCTGGAGTCGGCGTCCCAGCCGAGGCCCATGGTGCCGACCCGGAACTCCTCCTCGAGCGGGACCTCGAGCGGTTCGTGGTCCAACTGCTCCTGCGGGGTGTCCTCGGGCAGGTCGGTGCCGAACCGCCGGTGGATCTCCTCCAGCAGCGAGCCGATCCGTTCGGCCAGCACCGCGACCTGCTGCTTCTCCAGGGCGACGCTGACCGTGCGGGGGTTCTCGATCGCCTGCAGGTAGAAGACGCGATCACCTGGCTGCCCGACTGTCCCCGCTACGAACCGGTCGGGCTGGCGGAAGATGTGGATTACCCGTGCCATGTCCCCTCCGACCCTAAGGCAATCCGCAAGCTCATGCCTCAGGGTAACCGGACGACACGGTTGGATCTTGAACGGCTCGGTTCCCGGCCGGTTCCGTGGGGGGCTCCACGGAGTCCTTGCCGGGGTGCTTCTCCGGTTTTTCCGCCGAGGCGTCGAGTTCCTGCGGGCCGGAGAACAGTCCGAGCGGGTCGTTGCGGGTCAGCGAGATGCCGGCGAGCACCGATGCGGCCAGCGCCAGCGCCATGAACGGCCACACGTAGAGCAGGTCGCTGCCGGCCGGTGAGTAGGTGAGCACCAGGAACACGCACACCCCGACCACGATCCGCAGGTGCTCGCGGGACCACGGCATCGCGGCGGCGACGACGAAGGACCAGGTGAGGTACCAGGGCAGGGTCGCGGGCCCGAGGACGGCCACGGCGAAGAGCACCAGGGCCATCCGGCGGACCGCGTCCGGGCCCCCGTCACGTGCCCGCCACCACTGACGCACCGCGATCACCAGGAAGATCAGTCCGCCGATGGCGCGGGCGATGTTGACGAACCAGCTCTTGTTGCCGTCCACCACGATGCCGACGACGGTGTGCACGAACTCGCCGACCGCGGTGGGCAGCGACAGCCAGTTCACGATGTTGGACGAGGAGTCCAGGGTGCCCAGCCAGCCGACGTCGACCCCGGCGACCAGGGTGGTCGCGGCGAAGGTCAGCACGAAGGTGAGCACCGCGGTGGCGCAGGCACGGACGAACCGGCGCAGCGGGGTGGACCGCAGGTGCCCGGCCCAGACCCAGACCAGGAACGGCAGCGCGAGGGCGGCGGTCGCCTTGACCGCGACCGCGAGGCTGACCAGCACGACGCCGGCCACGTGCCTGCGGTCCAGCACCAGCGCGGTGCCCGCGGCAAGCAGGCCGACCATCAGCAGGTCGTTGTGCGGGCCGCCCACCAGGTGCACCACGGTCATCGGGCCGGCCACCGCGAGCCACATGGCGACCGGAACCCGGCCACCGAGGTGGCGCACCAGCTGGGGCAGCGCCCAGACCAGCAGGCCGAGGCCGAGCACCAGCACCAGGCGCATCAACACCACGCCGAGGATCATGTTGTTGCCGGCGACCGCGGCGACACCCTTGGCGAGCAGCACGAACAGCGGACCGTAGGGCGCGGGGGTGGTCTGCCAGAACTCGTGCACGTTCTGCACGATGTCCGGATCGGACAGTGCGATCGGACCGACCTCGTACGGGTCGTGTCCGCCCAGCGCGAGCGCGCCCTGCGCGAGGTAGGAGTACACGTCGCGGGTGAACAGCGGCGGCGCGAACAGCAGCGGGACGGTCCAGCAGGCGGACGCGACGGCCACCGCCCGGCCGCCGACCCGCCCGGCGAGGACGTGCCGGCCGAGCCGCACCCACGCCCACACGATGAGGCCGAAACCGAGGTAGAGGATACCGGTGGCGAGCAGGTGGCCGTGTCCGTAGCGCACCCAGGACAGCGGGCCGCGGCTCAGCACCGGGTCGCGGACCAGGATTCCGCCCGCGCCGAACGCGCTGAGCAGGATGAGCAGGCTGCCCACGGTGCCGAGCGCGATCGTGCGGGTCGGCAGGGCACGGATCGCGGCCGGGAAGCGGGTGTCCGCAGACGAGTCGGTGCTGGTCGTCATGGCAGGTTGAGGTTACACAGGCGATGTCGGACACCCCGCGTCAACGTACGGTTTCGTTGATCACGGCGTCACCGGCGGTGATGGCGGTGAAGGGCATCGGTCTGTCAAGGGGCACAGGTGCGCAAAAGCAAGGTCGTCGCGTGGCCCCACGGTGAGGCTCACTTGACAGATGATCGAACCGAAGCCGGTAGAGGAGCTCTGCGCCGACCTGATCCGCTGCGACACCAGCAACGGTGGCCCTGGCCGGGCCAAGGGTGAGTGGCAGGCCGCCGACCTGGTCGCCGAGCGACTGTCCGACGCCGGGTTGCTGCCGACGCTGCTGGAACGCTCCCCCGGCCGCAGCAACGTGGTCGCCAGGGTGCCGGGTTCGGATCGCACGCTGCCGCCGATCCTGGTCCACATGCACCTCGACGTGGTGCCCGCCGACGAGAGCGAGTGGACCGTCCCGCCGTTCGCCGGCGAGATCCGCGACGGCTACGTCTGGGGCCGCGGCGCGGTGGACATGAAGGACATGTGCGCCACCGTGCTGACCACGGTGCAGCGCTGGGCCGCCGAGGGGCGCGGGCCGCGCCGCGACATCGTGCTGGCCTTCGTCGCCGACGAGGAGGCGACCAGCTACTACGGCGCGCAGTGGCTGGTCGACGCGCACCCCGAGCTGTTCGACGGCTGCGTCGCGGCGTTCAGCGAGAGCGGCGGTTTCACAGTGCCGATGCTGGCGCGGGACGGCTCGCCGGTGCGGCTGTACCCGGTGGGCACCGCCGAACGTGGCACCGCGCACCTGCGACTGACCGCGAACGGTCGGGCCGGGCACGGTTCCCGTCGCAACGACGACAACGCGGTGGTCACGCTCGCGAACGCGATCTCCCGGCTCGCCGCGCACCAGTGGCCGGTGCACCTCACCCCGGCGGTGGTCGAGTTCCTGCGGCAGACCTGCGCCGCGCTCGGCGTGCCGTGCGATCTGTCCGACGTGGACGCCACGGTGGCGCGGCTGGGGCCGGCGGCGAAGCTGGTGGAGAACACCGTGCGCAACAGCACCACGCCGACCGTGCTGTCCGCCGGCAACAAGGTGAACGTGATTCCGGCGATCGCCCAGGCACAGGTGGACGGCCGGGTGCTGCCGGGCACCGAGGCGCGGCTGCTCGCCGAGGTGGACCGCATCCTCGGCCCGTCGGTGCACCGCGAGCTGATCGCCAGCCGCCCCCCGGTGGAGTCCAGCGTGGTCTCGCCGTGGTTCGACGCGATGGCCGCGGCGCTGCGCGCGGAGGACCCGGACGCGCTGGTCGTGCCGTACTGCCTCGGCGGCGGCACCGACGCGAAGGCGTTCTCCCAGCTGGGGATGGAGTGCTTCGGCTTCGCGCCGCTGCTGCTGCCGGACGGCTTCGACTACCGGTCGATGGCGCACGGCGTGGACGAGCGGGTACCGGTGGAGGGCCTGCGGTTCGGTGTCGAGGTGCTGGACCGGTTCCTGTCCGACTGCTGACCGGGCAGGACGCTGGGCAGGAGGCCGGGCGGGACGTTATTGCCAGAGCACCCGCATCCTGCCGTCCGACAGCGCGTCGATGGCCGCGGCCAGCTCGGCGGGGGTGGTGTCCAGCAGCCTGGTCTCCACCGGGATGCCGGGGCCGCTGGCCAGCGGCCACACCCAGCGGCCGTGCATGCCACGCACACCCGGGTGTTGCGGCGTGACCAGCGGGCGGGTGCGGAACGTGAACACGGTGTTCCCTCCGCCGCGGCCGGCGACGACCGAGCGCAGCGTGTCCCACGGCAGGAACACCGTGGAGGCACCGATCGGCAGGCTGACCCCGCTCGGGTCGATGACCACCGATTCGGCCGCGGCACGCACCCGCCAGTACCGCGCGGCGTAGAGCAGCAGCCCGACCGCCACCACGGCGAGCAGCAGCGCGAGCGTCATGACCAGCAGTTGGATGCCGCCTGGGTCGCCGGTCACCGCGATGCCGGCGAGGACCGGCGAGGCGATCAGGCCCGCGCAGGCCGCGAGCACGCACGCGCTGATCCGGGGCAGCACGTAGCGGCGGACGGCGTCGTCCGCCGGCCTGGCGACGAAGAGGCGGTCGGTTTCCGGACCGAGCCCCGAATCGGTTCTCTCTGACATGTCGTGGACACCCTACGTGATCATCGGCCGTGGCGGCACCCAGCCGCGTGCGCCCTAGGCTGAGTCCCGCGACCAGCCGGGGAGGACCGTCGATGAGTGGGTTCGCCACCTCGTTCGAAGCGGGCGAGCCGCTGCCGGCGGCCGACCGGACCGTCGACGCCGCGGGCGCCACGATGCTGAGCCGCGTCGGTGACGGGCCGCGCGCGGTGTACGCGGCGAAGCCAGGCGTCGGCTACACCGGTCTGCGCGCGCTGCGGTACCAGGGCTCGCAGTCGCGTCCCGGCCCGGCGCACGTGACGAACCTGCTGGCCGACGTGTCGGTGCCGGTGGGACCGGACACCGAGCTGCGCTACCTGATCTGCCCTGACCTCGACGAGTCGCTGCGCTACCCGGGCACGTTCGTCGCGGTGGACCTGGAGTTCGCCGACGGCGCCCGGCTCAGTGAGCTCGCCGCCGTGGACCAGCTCGGGTTCGGTTTCGACGCGGCCGCGCAGGGCCGGTCCGAGGCGCTGTACCCGGGTCAGTGGAACGTGCGGCGCTGCGCCGTCGGCGCGGTCGCGGCCGGGCGCACCGTCGCGCGCGTCCTGCTGAGCTACGCCGGGGCCGACGGTCCGGTCGAGTTCGGTGGATGGCTGGACGACCTGTCGGTGCGTGACACCCCGAGGACCGCGCCGCGCCGGCCGGTGGAGCACGTCCTCACCACCCGGGGAACGCATTCCTCGCGGGACTTCTCCCGGGGCAACACGGTGCCGGCCACCGCGGTGCCGAACGGGTTCAACTTCTGGACGCCGGTCACCGACGCGTCGAGTCTGGACTGGCTGTACAGCTGGCACCAGCACAACGATCCGGCGAACCGGCCACGGCTGCAGGCGATCGGGATCAGCCACCAGCCGAGCCCGTGGATGGGCGACCGGCACACCTTCCACCTGCTGCCGTGGCCAGGGCAGGGCAGCCCGCCCGGCGACCGGGCCGAGCGCGCGCCGACGTTCGACCACGCGAACGAGTACGCCCGGCCGCACCGCTACCGGGTCGCCTTCGACAACGGCGTGACGGTCGACCTGGCGCCCACCGACCACGCGGCGATCCTGCGGGTGACCTCGCCCGCACCGGTGTGCCTGGTGTTCGACAACGTCACGGCGGACGGCGGGCTGCGGCTGGACCCGGCCGGGCGGCGGCTCACCGCCCACTCCGACGTCCGCAGTGGACTGTCCGTCGGCGCGGGCCGGATGTTCGTGCACGCCGAGTTCGACACCGAGGTGGTCGGCTCAGGTGAGCTGTCCGGCGCGGGCGGCCGCCCCGCCGGGTACCTGCGTTTCGCCTCCACCGCCGTGACCGTGCGGATCGCGACGTCGCTGATCGGCCCGGAACAGGCGGCGCACAACCTGGCGCTCGAGCTGGCCGCCGAGGACACCGTCGAC
>Ga0307413_10000718_pt1 | contig 11373 bp, 8 predicted proteins | sample DK1Ometagenome_3_FD_203714 | JGI IMG/M metagenome (GOLD analysis project Ga0307413, IMG submission 203714) | Maize rhizosphere microbial communities from greenhouse at UC Davis, California, United States - DK15-O-2 | ecosystem: Host-associated > Plants > Roots > Rhizosphere > Soil | place: USA... | reverse complement strand
ACCAGAGGCTGCGCCAGTTCGACCTTGAGCGCCTGCGCCAGCTCCGCGCGCGCGACCTCGAACTGGTCGGCGCGGCGCAGGTCCTTGACCGTGACCGTTCCGTTGGCGAGCTCTTCCTCACCAAGCACGGCGACGAAGCGGATGCCGGCCTTGTCGGCGTACTTGAACTGCTTGCCGAGCCTGGACGGTTCCATCACCACCTCGGTATTGAGCCCGGCGCCGCGCAGCTCGCGCGCCAGGGCCAGGCAATCGGGCAGCGCGCCCGCATCCATCTGGGTGACCAGCACCTGCACGCTGCTGTCGGCGGTGGCGACCAGGCCGGCTTCGCGCAACTGCCAGAACAGCCGGGTCAGGCCGATCGAGATGCCCACGCCGGGCAGTTTCGATTTGCTGTAGTGGCTGGCGAGGTTCTCGTAGCGGCCGCCCGAGCAGATCGAGCCGATCTGCGGGTAGTCGTCGAGCGTGGTCTCGTAGACGGTGCCGGTGTAGTAGTCCAGGCCACGGGCGATCGAGAAGTTGAGCGCGTAATCGGCCTCGGGGACGCCGAGCGCGCGGACCAGCTCGAGCACTTCGCGCAACTCGGCCACGCCCTCGCGCAGCGACTCGTTGCCGTCGCCGAGGGCGTCCAGCCGCGCCAGCGCATCGGCGTGCGAGGTCGAGCGCACCTCGACGAACGCCATGATCGCCGCGACAGCCGTGGCATCGAGCCCGAAGCCCTCGCCGGTCAAGGTCTCGCGCACGTAGGCGGCGCCGCGCTTGTCGAGTTTGTCGACCTCGCGCAGTACGCGGGCCTGCAACTCGCCATCGGCCACGCCCTCGGCCTCGAAGAAGCCGCGCAGCAGCTTGCGGTTGTTGAGCTGGATGGTGAACTTGCCGATCGCCAGCTCGGAGAAAACGGCGTGGATCACTGCCGGGATTTCGGCGTCGAAGCGCACGCTCAGCGCGTCTTTGCCGACCACATCGATGTCGCACTGGTAGAACTCGCGGAAGCGGCCGCGCTGGGCACGCTCGCCGCGGTAGACCCGCTGCATCTGGTAGCGCCGGAACGGGAACGCGAGGTCGTGCTCATGCTCGGCGACGTAGCGCGCCAGTGGCACGGTGAGATCGAATCGCAGGGCCAGTTCCGGCAGGCCTTCGCCGCCCTTCTCCAGCGCCCCGGTCGACTGCACGAAGTACACCTGCCGCTCGGTCTCGCCGCCGGACTTGGTCAGCAGCACGTCCGACAATTCCATCACCGGCGTTTCCACCGGCAGGAAGCCGAAGCGTTCATAGTTGCGGCGGATCGTGTCCAGCATGCGCTGGAAGGCGATCTGGTCGGGAGGCAGCAGCTCCATGACCCCCGGCGGGGTACGCGGCTTGATCAAGCAAGGCTCCAGTGACGGCGGTTGTCGCGGATGGATCGCCACAGTTTAGCGGGGCGGCCGGATTCCCGTCGCCCGATGGTCCGGACCCCTTGCCTAACCCCGCGGCACTGTCTAAAATGCGCGGCTCTGCTGTCGGGGTGTAGCTCAGCCTGGTAGAGCGCTACGTTCGGGACGTAGAAGTCGCAGGTTCGAATCCTGTCTCCCCGACCAATCAAATCAAGCAGATAGCAAAAAACCGGCCGAGGCCGGTTTTTTTGTGCCCGGTTTCCGGACCCGTCCGGGCCGCGCATTACCCCGCTGCGGCGACCTTGGCCACGTCCGGATGCCGCGCCTGCCCCTCGCCGCGCACCACGTAGCGCTCGATCGTCAGCGACTCCAGCCCCATCGGCCCGTAGGCGTGCAGCCGCGTGGTCGAGATGCCGATCTCGGCGCCCAGGCCGAGCGCGCCGCCATCGTTGAAACGCGACGAGGCGTTGACGACCACGGCGGAGCTGCGGATTTCGCGGATGAAGCGGTCGATCGCGGCGCGGTCCGTGCTGACGATCACCTCGGTGTGGTCGGAGGTGTAGCGATGGATATGGGCGATCGCGTCATCGATGCCGTCGACCACGCGCACCGCGAGGATCGGCGCAAGGAACTCGGCGTCGTAGTCGTCGTCGGTGGCGGGGATCGCGTCGGGGAACAGTGCCCGGGTGCGCTCGCAACCGCGGATCTCGGCGCCGCGCGCGACGAGCTCCGCCAGCGCGCCCGGCAGCCACTGGTCAGCGATGTCGGCATGCACCAGCATCGTCTCCAGCGCATTGCACACGCCGGGACGCGACAGCTTGCCGTCGATCGCCAGCTTCAACGCCAGGTCGAGGTCGGCGGCGCGGTCGACATACAGGTGGCAGACGCCCTTGTAGTGCTTGATCACCGGCACCCGCGCGTGTTCGGCGACGAAGCGGATGAGTTTTTCGCCGCCGCGCGGGATCGCCAGGTCGATCAGGTCCGACAGCTGCAGCAGCTCAAGCACGTGTTCGCGTGCGGTGTCCTCGACCAGCGATACCGCCTCGGCCGGCAGGCTCTGCTCGCGCAGCGCACGGTGCAGGCAGGCGGCGATCGCGATGTTGCTGTCGCGCGCCTCCGAGCCGCCACGCAGCAGCACCGCGTTGCCGGCGCGCAGGCACAGCGCGGCGGCATCGGCGGTCACGTTCGGGCGGGCCTCGTAGATCATCGCGATCAGGCCGAGCGGAATGCGGACCTTTTCGACCTGCAGGCCGTTGGGGCGCACCTCGCTGCGGGTGACCTGGCCGACCGGATCGGGCAGTTCGGCCACCTCGCGGATCGCGGCGACGATGCCATCGATCCGCCCGTTGTCGAGCTTGAGCCGGTCGAGCATCGCGCCGGTGGTGCCGGCATCGGCGGCACGCTGCATGTCGGCGGCGTTGGCCGCGAGGATGTCGTCGCGTCCGGCGGCCACGGCATCGGCCATGGCCTGCATCAGCGCCGCACGCTGCGCGCTGTCGAGCGCGGCGATGACCTGCGAGGCCTCGCGGGCGCGTTCGGCCAGGCCGCGGACGTAGCCGCCCGCGTTCGAGCCGGTGTTCGTCGAGCCGGCCTTCGTCGAGGCGGTCGTGGTCGATGCGGTCGTGGTGGCGTCATTCATTAGCAAGTCTCCATGAACAGTTCGGGGGTCGGCGCGGCCGCGGCGGCGCTCAGCAGCACCATGTCCTCGCGGCGGATCACCGAATGGCAGTTGTTGAAGCCCAGTACGCCCTCGATCTCGCTGCTGTGGCATCCCGCGATGCGCTGCAGGTCGGTCGACTGGTACTGGACGAGGCCGCGGGCGAGTCGGCGATAGCCTTCGGCCGGCAACACGTCGACCATCGCATCGCGGTTGAAGTCGCCTTCGACCGAGACCACGCCGCCGGGCAACAGCGAGGCGCCCTGCTCGGACAGCGCCGCGGCCGCGCCGGCATCGATCCGGATCGCTCCGCCGCTTGGCGGGGTATGCCGCAGCCACATCTTGCGCGCGACCAGGCGGTCGCCGTGGGCGGGGATGAAGGTGCCGTGCAGGCGGTCGTCGGCGAGCGCCGCGATGGTGTCGGCGTCGTGGCCGCAGAACAGCGCGGTGTCGATGCCGGCCGCGGCGGTCTTGGTGGCCGCTTCCAGCTTGGTGTACATGCCACCCGTGCCGAGCGAGCCGGCCCCGCCCTGCGCCATCAGCATGGTTTCGGGCGTGATCTCCTCGACCCGCGGTACAGGCCGCGCGTCGGGGTCGTTGGCGGGATGGCCGGTGTACAGGCCTTCGGTGTCGGTGGCGATCAGCAGCACGTCGGCATCGACCAGGCTGGCGACCACGGCGGCCAGGTTGTCGTTGTCGCCCAGCTTCAGTTCATCGATGGCGACGGTGTCGTTCTCGTTGACGATCGGCAGCGCGCCGATCCGCAACAGCTCGCGCAGGGTCGCGCGGGCATTGAGGTAGCGCCTGCGATTGCGCAGGTCATCGTGGCTCAGCAGTACCTGCGCGACCGGCTGCTCGACCAGCCCCTGCCACAGCGCGAGCATCGGGGTCTGGCCGACCGCCGCCAGCGCCTGGCGCTGGGTGAAGCCCCGGCCGCTGCGGGCGAGCAGGCCGCGCCCGGCCGCCACCGCGCCGGACGACACCAGCAACACCTCGCGGCCCTGGTCGTGGAAGCGCGCGATCATGTTGGCCAGCGCGGCGGCGTTGCGTTTGCCCAGGCCGCCCTTGCCATCGGTCAGCAGGCTGCTGCCGACCTTGAGCACGGCGCGCTGCCAGGACGGCATCGGTTGTGAAGGAAAAACAGGTGTCATTGGCTGCGTCGGCCCCCATGGTTGGTGTGCGTGGACCACGCCGCAGGCGTGGCTGGCACAGCCATTCCCGGGCGCGTGCAAGCAGCGGTCGTGCCCGTGGATGACAGGCTGGACAACAAGCCGGGAATGTCTGCCTGCGATGCGCCGTTGGCGCTTGCGCGGGATATTTCGCGATGGCGGAAATATGCGCTGCAGGACGGCGGCGTTACCTGGAACCAACGCCGAAAGCTGTACTCGACAGCGCACCACCCTAACATTTGCGGGCTTGCGGCTCCACCGCGGCATTCATGCTGGAGTTGGAAGACGACACCTGCGAGCGGACGGCGGCGGCACTGGCCAGCAGCACCATGTCGTCGCGATGGATCACCGATTCGCCATGGTAGAAACCGAGCACGGCCTCGATCGCCCGGCTGTGGCAACCGGTGATGCGACGCAGGTCGGCGGACTGGTACTGGACGAGGCCGCGGGCGACTCGCCGGGACCCACGATCGGCCAGCACGTCGACCATCGCCGCGCGGCTGAAATCGCCTTCGACCGACACCATGCCACCCGGCAGCAACGAGGCGCCGTGTTCGAGCAGCGCCCGCGCCGCGCCATCGTCGATGCGGATCACGCCGCCGCTGGGCGGGGTGTGGCGCAACCACATCTTGCGCGCGACCAGCCGCTCGCCGTGCGCGGGGATGAAGGTGCCGTGCAGGCGACCGTCGGCCAGTGCCGAGATGGTCGCGCCGTCATGGCCGCAGAACAGGACGGTGTCGATCCCGGCCGCCGCGGCCTTGGTCGCCGCTTCGAGCTTGGTGTGCATGCCGCCGGTGCCGAGCGCGCCCGCCCCGCCCCGCGCCATCCGCATGGTCTCGGGCGTGATGTGCTCGATACGCGGAACCGGCACCGCATCGGGGTCGTGGCTGGGGTTGCCGGTGTAGAGCCCGGCGATATCGGTGGCGATCAGCAGGATGTCGGCATCGATCAGGCTGGCGACCGCAGCGGCCAGGTTGTCGTTGTCGCCGAGCTTCAGTTCATCGATGGCGACCGTGTCGTTCTCGTTGACCACCGGCAGTGCGCCGATCCGCAGCAGCTCGCGCAGGGTCGCGCGGGTGTTGAGGTAGCGACGGCGGTTGCACAGGTCGTCATGGCTCAACAGCACCTGCGCCACCGGTTGCTCGACCAGCCCCTGCCACAACGCCAGCATCGGGGTCTGGCCGATGGCGGCCAATGCCTGTCGCTGGGCAAGCCCCGGTCCGCGGCTGGCCAGCAGGCCGCGGCCGGCGGCGACCGCACCGGACGACACCAGCAATACTTCGCGGCCCTGGTCGCGGAAGCGCGAGATCATGTTGGCGAGCGCGACGGCGTTGCGCTTGGCCAGGCCGCCCTTGCCGTCGGACAGCAAGCTGCTGCCCACCTTGACCACGGCGCGTTTCCAGGGCGGCATCGACTGTGCGGGGAATGGCGATGTCATGGGCTCGGTATCCTTGCTCTTGTGGCTCTTCCTGGGCCGCCCGGAGTTTCAGGTGCGGCTTGATGTTTCCGTCGACCGGTCGCCGGCGAGCGCCGCAAGACGCCCTCGCAGCACCCCGAGTCGCAGGTCGCCTGCCGCGCCCGGCGAGACGCGTGCGGCGAGGCTGTCCATGGGGTCGCCTTCGGCCCAACGCGCGGGGTCGGCGGCCTGCCGGTAGGCATCGCGGAACGGCATGCCATCGCGCGCGAGATCGATCGCGAGATCGGTCGCGTACATGGACGGCTCCAGCGCGGCGCGCATCGCCTCGGGCTTCCACTCCAGGTTGCGCAGCAGGTCCGGCAGCAGTTCCAGTGCGCCGAGCCCGCGGCCGAACGCATGGAAAATCGCGCCCTTGGAGAACTGCAGGTCGCGGTGGTAGCCCGACGGCAGCGACAGCAACTGCTCGATCTCGGCGCGGCCGGCCGCGACGCTGGCGTAGCTGGCGCGCATCAGTTCGATGACGTCGGGGTTGCGCTTGTTCGGCATGATCGAGCTGCCGGTGGTGTATTGCGCAGGCAGCGCGACGTAGCCGAATTCGGCGCTGGTGAACAGGCTCAGGTCCCAGGCGAGCCGGCGCAGGTCCAGCATCGCGCTCGACAGCGCCTCGATCGCGGCCAGCTCGAACTTGCCGCGCGACAGCTGCGCGTAGGTGGCCGAGACCTGCATCCGGCCGAACCCGAGCGCCTGGGTGGTGTGGTCGCGGTCGAGCGGCAGGTTGACGCCGTAGCCCGCCGCGCTACCGAGCGGGTTGGCATCGACCCAGGCGAGGGTGTCACGGGCGCGCGCCGCGTCATCGATGAACGCCTCGGCCCATGCCGACCACCACATGCCGGCCGAGGACACCACGGCGCGCTGCAGGTGGGTGTACCCCGGCAATGGCAACGACGCCTCCGCCTCCGTGCGGTCGAGCGCGACGGCGGCCGCCTGGCGACACGATGCCAGCAACCGTGTGAGCCGGTCCTTCAGCCAAAGCCGGGTCGCGACCAGCACCTGGTCGTTGCGGCTGCGACCGGTGTGGATCCTGCGCCCGGCGTCGCCGAGGCGTTCGACCAGCCGCGCCTCGATCGCCGAGTGGCCGTCCTCGTAGCGGTCGTCGAGGACGAACTCGCCGGCCGTGAAGTCCCGGGCCAGGGCGTCGAGTTCGCGGACGATGCCGGCCAGCTCGGCGGCATCCAGGATGCCGATGCGCTGCAGGCCCTCGGCATGCGCGGCGCTGGCCTGGATGTCGAACAGGAAGAACTCGCGGTCGAGGATCACGTCGTCGCCGGCGCAGAACTGCTGGATGCGCGCGTCGAGCTTGACGCCGGGTTTCTGCCAGAGGAGGTCGGTCATCTGTGTGTTTCCTGTTGGAGCATTGGAATGCGTGGAACCCTGTAGGAGCGACGTGAGTCGCGAATGCGCGGAGTCCCGGGATCGCCGTGCGGTCGCGACTTACGTCGCTCCTGCATCGGGAGAAGGTGGCAGCGGGATTCCGGTCAGCTCGTGCAGACCGAACGCGCGATTGAGGTTCTGCAGCGCCTGTGTCGCGGCGCCCTTGAGCAGGTTGTCCTCGGTGGCGACCACGACCAGGCGCCGGCCGTCCTCCGACAGGGTGAAGCCGCCAAGTTCCACATGGTGCCGGCCGGCGATCGCGCTGACCCACGGCGCCGCGTCGAGCACGCGGACCAGCGGCTCGTCGGCATAGCGGTCGCGGTAGCGCGCCTGCACTTCGCCGATGGTGAACGGTCGCGCGAGGTGCAGGTTCGCGGTGACGGTGATCCCGCGGAAATGCGGCGCCACGTGCGGCATGAACTCGATCGCATGGCCAAGCCGTGACGACACCTCGCGCTCATGCACGTGCCCGGTCAGCGCGTACGGCATCAGGTTGTCGCGCAGCTTGTCCGGATCGTTCCGGTCCGATGGCGTGGTGCCGGCGCCCGAATATCCGGATACACCGAAGCACTGCACTGCGCCTTCAAGCGCGTCGAGCATCGGCGCGATCGCCAGTTGCATCGCGGTGGCGTAGCAACCGGGATTGCTGATGCGGCGCTGGCCGGCGTAGCTGTCGCGGGTCAGCTCCGGCAGGCCGTAGTACCAGTCGCCATCGAAGCGGTAGTCGGCGGACAGGTCGATGATCACCGGGCCGTCGTCTGCGCCCGCCCCGGCGGCATCGTACGCATCCACGCACAGCGCGGCCTTGCCGTTCGGCATCGCCAGCACGACCGCATCGGCGCCCAGGCCCGGCAACTGCTCATGGCCCGGCGCGCTGAAGCGCAAGGAACCGGTGTAGGCGTCGTTGTGGTCGGCGAGGCGCTGTCCGTCGAGTTCGCGCGATGACACGAACGCCAGTTCGAAGCGCGGATGTCCGGCAATCAGCCGGATCAGCTCGGCACCGGTATGGCCGCGCGCTCCGACGATGCCGATTGAAATCGGTGGTTCAATCATGCTCTCGCTCCAGTTTTGCCTGCAGGTGCCGCTTCACCGCCGGCCACTCGCTCTCGACAATCGAGTACGTCACGGTGTCGCGGATGCTGCCGTCGGCGTGGCGCAGATGGTTGCGGATGACGCCGTCGCACTTGGCGCCAAGCCGCTCGATCGCGTTGCGCGAGCGGTGGTTGAACCAACTGGTCTGGAACCCGACCGCTATGCAGCCCATGGCCTCGAACGCATGCGCGAGCAGCAATCGCTTGGCCTCGGTATTGAGGCCGGTGCGCTGCACCCGGCGCGCATACCAGGTGTAGCCGATCTGCAGCCGCGGGGTGGACGGGTCGAGATCGTAATAGCGCGTGGTGCCGACGACCTCGCCGTCCGGGGCACTGACGACGAAGGACAACGCCTCGCCCCGGGCCTGCATCTCCAGCGCCGATTCGACGTACGCGGCAACCGCGTCCGGCGCGGGCACGCTGGTGTACCAATGCTGCGCGAGCACCTCGTCGGTAGCCGCCTGCAAGCCGGCGACATGCCTTCGGTCCAGCGGCTCAAGCCGAACGTGCCGGCCGGCCAGCACCGGTGGAACAGTCCACATGCTCATGCGGCCTCCAGTGGTTCGAGCAGGGTCGGCGCGCGGTCACGGCAGTGGACGACGCAGCGCGCGACCTCGTCGAAATCCTCCAGCCCGTACCAGAACACCTTCCATTGCTGCTGTTTGCAGTGACCGTCGGATTCGGCGTAGTAGAACGCGTTGACCGGATTGCCATGGCGCGAGCGCCAGAACAGCCGCGGGTTCTGTTCGCGCATCACCTGCCAGACCGCGCGGCCAAGGCCTTCGCCCTGCGCCTCGTCGAGCACGGCGAACTTGTCCAGGTAGGCGTGGCCATCGACCTCGATGAGGATCACCGCGGCGCGGTAGTTCTCACTCACGTACGCGCGATGCAGCGCGGTGCGTTCGAAGTAGTCCGGCGCCAGTCGCCGCCCGAACGCGGACTCGATCAGCGCGCGCAGGCGCGACAGGTCCAGCGCGTCCCAGTCATCGGCCTGCAGCACCCGCTCGCCCCGCCGCACCAGCGTGCCGGAGCCCTTGTGGGTGAACAGTTCCTTGGCCAGCTCGGCCGGCTTGGTGATCGATACCGACGACGACAGGGGCAACCGGTCGAGCAGCTTGATCTGCTCGATCTTGACCCGCATGCCGCCGTTGACCCACGGCTGCGTGAGCAGATGGTCGTACTCGGTCGACAGGTTGATCGAGTCGATCACCCTTCCCTGCTCGTCGAGCAGGCCACCGGTGCCGGTCAGGAACACGATCTTGTAGGGCTGCAGCACTTGCACCAGTTCATTGGCGGCGAAGTCGGCGTTGATGTTGACGATCTGCCCGCCGACGGTTTCCCCGAGGCTGGCGATCACCGGGATCGAGCCGGCCTGCAGGCTGGCCTGGATCGGCGCCAGGTCGACCCGCTTGACCTCGCCCACCAGGCCATAGGTGCCGCGATCTAGATAGTCGGCCTCGAACACGCCCGACACGATCGAGGTCGCGCGCGCATCGCCATGCTGCAGCGCCTCGACCAGTTTCAGGTTCTGGCTGTGGAACACCCGGCGCACCACCGCCAGCGCCTCCGGCGATGTGATGCGCAGGCCGTTGATGGTCTGCTTCTCGATGCCGGCGGCGGCCATCGCCTCGTCCAGTTGCGGGCCGGCGCCGTGGACGACGATCGGGGTCAGGCCGACGTCCTGCAGGAACGCCAGCGACGAGGTCAGCGCATCGAGGTCGTCGCGCAGCACCGCGCCGCCGACCTTGACTACCGCGAAGCGCGCCGCGTCCAGCTGAGAGAAGCGCTTGAGGTACTGGCTGATCTCCTTGGCGCTGGCCATGCTGGAGAGCAGCCGCACGATGGTCTGGCGGGTCTGGATATCGTGGCTGTTGGGAGGAATGGTCATCGGACAGGGCGTTGTGGTTGCACTTGTAGGATCGACGTAAGTCGCGAACGCGAAAGAAATCGTGGTGTCAGCGGATCGGGACGTTCGCCGCGCCCCCAACGGAGCCACCGAGAATGCGCGCCACCGACTCCCCATAGCGCTGCAACTGCTCCAGCGCCACCCACTCGTCAGCCGTATGCGCCTGCGCGATGTCGCCCGGCCCGTAGACGATCGCGGTCAGGCCGGCGGCGGAAAACAGCGAGGCCTCGGTCCAGAAATCGACCGCGTTGCCGATCGGCAGGTCCAGCGCCTCGGCGAGGTCGCGCGCTTCCAGCCGGCGTTCCTCGGCCGTCGCGATATCCCCGGAGGGCAGCGGCGGTCCACGGAAGGTTTCCTCGTAGCGCTCGACCGCGCCGGCCTCGACCAGGGTGCCGAAACGCGCATGCAACTCGTCGATCGACATCGACGGCAGCGGCCGGAAACCGAACCGGACCTCGGCGCTCGGCGCGATCATGTTGGCCTTGATCCCACCCTCGACCTTGCCGATGTTGAAACGCAGGCCGGTCAGGCCGCCGAAGCGCTGGTGCGACTCGTCCTCGACCAGGTCCAGCGCGCGATCGCCCCAGCGCATCGCCTGGTGCAACGCGCTGGCCTCCATCGCGTTGGCGCCGGAAGCATGGCCGGCGCTGCCGCGGAACCGCATCAGCACCGAGCTGATGCCGCGGTGGGCGAGCACCGCCTCGCATCGGGTGGGCTCGGCCACGATCGCCTCGGTGAAACCGTGCGCACGCGCCAGGAACACCGGGATGCAACGGGCGTCGTTGGCCTCCTCGTCGGTACTGAACAGGAATGCGGCGTCGCCCGTGGTGGTCGCCGCGGCAGCCAGCAGGCCGGCCGCCGCACCCTTGATGTCGCAGGCACCGAGGCCGATCGCGCGATCTTCCTCGACACGCAGCACGTGCGGGTCGGCCGTCCATGCCTTCGAGTCCGGCACCGTATCCAGGTGCACGTTGAACACCCGGCGCGGGTTGCCGCGAACGGCCAGCATCGACACCGCGCCGGCGCCGTGGTCGGTGACCTCGACCCGGAAGCCGGGCAGCTGCGCGCGCAGGTAGTCGAACATTCCGCCGGTGCCGATCCGGCGCGGCGGGTTGCGGGTATCGAAGGACACCAGCGCTTCGAGGTGGCGGAGGATGACGGGCAGCATGGTCATGTCCGGTTGACCTCCGCCCACAGCGTGCTGCTCATGCCGAACAGCTTGATGAACCCTTCCGCCTCGGCGACGCCCCAGTCGGCGGCCTGCGCGTAGGTCGCGCCCTTGGCGTTGAGGATGTGCGGCGACTCGATCGCGACCGCGTTGACGATGCCGCC
>Ga0307413_10000717_pt1 | contig 11375 bp, 10 predicted proteins | sample DK1Ometagenome_3_FD_203714 | JGI IMG/M metagenome (GOLD analysis project Ga0307413, IMG submission 203714) | Maize rhizosphere microbial communities from greenhouse at UC Davis, California, United States - DK15-O-2 | ecosystem: Host-associated > Plants > Roots > Rhizosphere > Soil | place: USA... | reverse complement strand
TTCCCGCCCGCAGGCGTCCGGCCTTGTCGCCGGGATTGGCGTCGACCCACGCCCGCAGCTCGCGCACCCCTGCCTGCGCGTCGCCGGCGCGCATGATCTCGAGCCGCTGCTCGAGATCGTAGGGGTCGGCGGGCGCCGGCGCCGCTGCCCGCGCGCGCGCGCCGGCCACGATGTCGTCCACGGCCCGCGCGCGGGCGGCGCGGTCGCCCTGCGTTCGCGCCATCGCCTGCTGCTCGATCTCGCGCAGCGCGCGCGCGGCGTCGGCGTGCGAGGGATCGAGCGCCAGCACGTGCAGGAAGGCGTCGCGCGCTCGCGTCGTATCGCCGCCGCGCCGCGCATTGACGGCGGCCTGGTACTGCTCGCGCACCGCCCGCCGGATCGCTTCGCGCGCGCCTTCGAGCGACGCGCGATACGACGCGTTGTCCGGCTCGATCAACGTGAGCACCTGCCAATGGTCCTCGGCCGCGGCGAGATCGCCCGACTCGTGCGCGCGCTTGGCCAGCTCGATGTGGCGCGCGACGAAGCCCGCGCGCGATGTGCGCGGGGGCGGATCCAGGCGCAGCACGGGACGCGCGGGCTCCGTGTCCGGCTCCACAGGCGAAGGCGCGCATGCGGACAGCGCTATGCATCCCAGCGCGATCCCGACGCGGAACGAGCGCCCGTTCATCAGTTGCGCGCCAGTGGCAGCGTCGTGACGAGCTTGGCGCGGAACGCGTCGAGATCGTCCCCGCCGAAGATCATCGTCCGGCGCAGCATGTACGGCGGCGCATAGAACGCGTTGCCGCCGGGCGTGACCGTGACCCCGAGCTTGATGTTGCGCGCGCGGAGCTCGCCCATCACCGTCTCGTTCACGTCGCCGTAAGGAAACGCGAACGCGTGCGCCGACACGCCGAGCTGTGTGCGCAGGACGTCGACCGGCGCCTCGACCTCGCGCTTCGCGCGGTCGCGATAGCGCGCCTCCGACTCGTCGGGAAGCCGAACGGTGAGGTTCGCGTGCGTCTTGCTGTGCGGCTGGATCTCGACCAGGCCGGACGCCACCATCTCGCGCATCTGCGGCCAGGTGAGGGCGTCCGGGGCGCCGACGAAATCGCTGTAGAGGAATACGGTCGACGGGAAGCGGTGCCGGCGAAGGATCGGAAACGCGATGTCGTACATCGACCGGTAACCATCGTCGATGGTGATCACGACCGATTTCGGCGGCAGGCTTTCGCGCCCTTCGAGGAACGCGGCGACGCGGGCCAGCGGCACCACCTGGTAGCCGTTCCGCGCGAGATAGCTCATCTGCGCCTCGAACGCCGCCGGCGTGACGGTCAGCGGATTCGCACGCGAACCGAAGCGGTGATAACAGAGAATCGTCAGCGCCTGCACGCCGTTCGCGCTGACGCCGAGCGGACTCTTCTTCCGCAGCGGAATCGCGACGACCTGGCCGCCGCGCACTTCGTCGATGCCGTTGAACTCGGCGATCACCGTGCGCTGCGAGCGGTCGCCGAGCCAGCGCTCGGCGAGCGTCGCGAGCGATTCGCCCGCCTGCGCGGTCACGACGGCGAACTCGCCATCGCGCGCGACGACGGGCTCCTCGGCGGACGGCGGCACGGCGACCGGCGGCGGGGCGACGACCGGTTCGCGCGGCGGTGCCTGCACGCACCCCGCCAGCAGCGCCGCGGCCAGCGACGCACCGAGCGCGAGATGACGAAGCCCGCCCACTACGACGGGACCTGCGTGCCCGCGGGCCGCGTCGACGGCACGACGATCGTTCCCTCGCCCGGCGGCACGATCGTCGGCGGTGGCGCGTCGTAACGCGCCTCCAGCGCCGCGGCGGCCCGATCGAACGCACGGAAGACCTCGCCGAATTCGTCGCGGCGGTGCTCGCCGGTGCGGATGTCGTAGCGCCCGGCCGCGAGCTCGTCCAGGCCGTTCCTGACCACGCGCAACGGCGCGACGAGACGGCGCGCCAGAAGCCACGTGCCGACGGCGACCGCCGCGATCGTCACCAGCGTCAGCACGGCGAGGAGATAGAGGATGAGCCGCGCAAGCCGCGAGAGGGGCTCCTCGTAGAGGCCGAGGTGCAGCTCGCCGATCTTCTTGTCCTGGAACAGCACGGGCGCGTTGAAGTCGAGCACCTTCCGGCCGTCGTTGGCGTTGAGCGACTGCACGGCGACCGTCTTGTCCGGATTGGCGACGACGTTGCCGCTCGGCCGCGCGTACTTGCTGCCGACCTTCTGCGAGTCGTTGCTCCCGCGCACCGTTCCCTCGTCGTCGACGACCTGCACGTACGGGAAGCTCTGCCGCGACATCGTCTCCTGGATGAACACGTCGATCGCCGCCCAGTCCTCGGCGAGCAGCGGCACGGCGCTTTGCGTCGCCATGAACTTCGCGAGCGACTCGCCGTAGCCCATCACCTGGTCCATCATCGCCTGGTACTGGCGCTGGTAGAGGATCGTCGCCGTGGCGCTCATCGTCAGCGCGACGAGCGTGGCCATGATCAGCGCCCACCGCACGCCGATCGGAATCCGGCGGCCGGCGATACGCCGCTCCTCCGCCTCGACCAGCTCGCGCGCGACCGCGGACAGCGCCTGCGCCATCTCCTCGCCGGTCTGGAAGCGCTTGTCGGGCTGCTTCCGCAACGCCCGCTCGACCACGCGCCGCAGCGCGAGCGGCACGTCGCCGCGCAGCTTCTCGATGTTCGGCGCCTCGGTCTGCGCGATCTTCACGGCGACGGTGATGATCGAGTCGCCCTCGAACGGAAGCGATCCGGTGAGGAGCTTGTAGAGCACGACGCCCGCCGAGTAGAGGTCGGACCGCGCGTCCACCTTCTGTCCCATCACCTGCTCGGGCGACATGTAATTCGGTGTCCCGAGCACGTCGCCGAGCGCCGTATGTTGCGTGAGCTCGGCGGAGTCGCCGGCGTCGATGCGGCAGATGCCGAAGTCGGCCACCTTCACCGTCGTCGTGTTCGCCACCAGCATGATGTTGCCGGGCTTCACGTCGCGGTGGATGATGCCGCGCTTGTGCGCGTAATCGAGCGCGCGCGCGAGCTGGATGCCGATGTCGACGATCTCCGCCGGCGAGATCTTGCGTTCGGAGCGCATCATGTCGGCGAGCGTCATGCCGTCGACGAGCTCCTCGGCGATGTACGGCTTGTCGCCGTCGACGCCGACGTCGTAGATCGTGACGATGTTGGGATGCGAGAGGATCCCGGCGCCGCGCGCCTCGCGCAGGAAGCGCACGCGGTACTGGTCGTCGTTCGCGAGCTGCGGCTTCAGGAGCTTGACCGCGATGCTGCGGTTGATCTCCGGATCGAAGGCCTTGTACACCCGGGCCATCGCGCCTTCGCCGATGATCTCCATCAGCTGATACCGTCCGAGCTTCTCCATGCTTCCTCGTAGACGTCCGGCCGCGTCGCTGCGCGCGATTATCGCACGCATGGCGGGCGTGGACGCCGCCCGTCCCTGCCGCATGTCGCCTCGCGACGAGCGCGCGACGGCGAGCGACATCGGTACGACGCTGAGCGCGCCGCGTGTCGCCGGACGCCCGTCCATGCGGGACGCCATCGCCCGCGAACGATCACAACGATGCCCGCCCGACGCATCAGGCGCGGGCGCGTGCCGGCTGCTCCGCGGGCAGGCGCCGGTAGCCGACCGCCTCGGCGACGTGGGCCGCCTCGATGACGTCGCTGTCGGCAAGGTCGGCCACCGTGCGCGCAATGCGCGCGACGCGGTGATAGGCGCGCGCCGATAAACCGAGACGCGCCGACGCGGTCGCGAACAGTTGTTGCGCCGCGGACGTCGGGACGCAGTGGCGGGCGGTTCCGGCAGCGTCGAGGCGTCCGTTCGTGACGCCCTGGCGCCGCTGCTGGCGTGCGCGCGCGCGCACGACCGCCTCGCGCACGACGGCCGATTCGGGCGCGACGGCCGCACCGTCGAGCACGAGCTGCGTCGCGCTGGGCGGCGGCACGTCGATGGCGAGATCGATGCGGTCGAGCAACGGTCCCGACACGCGTCCGCGGTAGCGCGACACCTGGTCGGGCGTGCACTGGCAGCGGCCGGACGGATCACCGCGCCAGCCGCACGGACACGGGTTCATCGCCGCAACGAGCTGGAACGAGGCGGGAAAGCGCACGTGCCGCGCCGCGCGCGCGATGTTGACGACGCCGGCTTCGAGCGGCTCGCGCAGCACCTCGAGCACGTGCCGGTCCCACTCGGCAGCTCGTCGAGGAACAGCACGCCACGATGCGCGAGCGAGATCTCGCCGGGACGGGGGACGCTGCCTCCACCGACGATCGCCACCGCGCTCGCCGTGTGGTGCGGCGCGCGAAACGGTCGCTCGCGAAAACGCGTCGCATCGAAGCGGCCGGCGAGCGACGCGAGCGATGCGACATCGAGCGCCTCCTCCTCGTCGAGGTCGGGTAACAGCCCGGGGAGACGCTGGGCGAGCATCGACTTGCCGGTTCCCGGCGGGCCGACGAAAAGCAGCGAATGCTCGCCGGCCGCGGCGATCGCCAATGCCCGCTTCGCGTGCGCCTGCCCCCGAACGTCGGCAAGGTCGAGCTCGGCCTTCGCTGAAACGCCCGGCTCGGTCGCGGTGGCCCGCGGCAGCAGCGCGCGCCCGGTCAGGTGGGCGCACACCTCGAGCAGCGTCTGCGCCGGATGGACGATCGCGTCGCGAACCAGTGCCGCTTCGGCGGCGGAGGCGGCGGGCACGATGAACGCCCGGCCGTCACGGCGCGCCGCGAGCACCATCGCGAGCGCGCCCCGAATCGGACGCAGTTGCCCGGTAAGGCCGAGCTCGCCGGCGAACTCGTAGGGGTCGAGCGCCGGCTGTGGAAGCTGGCCGGAGGCGGCCAACACGCCGAGCGCGATCGGCAGATCGAAGCGGCCCGAGTCCTTCGGCAGGTCCGCCGGTGCCAGGCTCACCGTGACCTTGCGGGCGGGAAACTCGAATTGCGCGTTCTGCAGCGCGGCGCGAACGCGATCGCGCGACTCACGCACTTCCGCCTCCGCGAGTCCCACGAGGTTGAACGCGGGAAGGCCTCCCGCCAGATGCACCTCGACCGCGACGCGCGGCGCCGCGGAACCGGCCAGGGCGCGCGAATGGACGATCGCGACCGGCATCGCCGCGTCGTCCCGACCCGCGTTCTTTGAAGTGCTAGATCTCGGGTTCGGGAATCGGCGAGGCCGGCATCGGCGGCGGTGCGCGAAGTTCGAGCTCGGCGACGCGGGCTTCGAGCCGCTCGAGCTTTTCCCGCGTGCGCGCCAGCACCTGTGCCTGCACGTCGAAATCGGCGCGGGTCACGACGTCGAGCCGCGCGAGGCCGCTCGTCAGAAGCGCCTTCACGTTGCGCTCGATGTCCTTCGCCGGCGAGTTCTCGAACGCCTGCCCGATGCGGTGCGCGAGGTCGTCGAGCGTCTGGCTGTTGAGGTTGAGCATCGCGAGCTCCTGTGGATGCGGCGCGCGACGGCGCACGCGAGTGACGGCGAGTCTAGCAAAGCGCTATGCGACGACGGATCGGACGTCCGGCCGAGGCGCGTCGGCGCGTGGCTCGCGCGCGCCGATTTCGTGCACCGCACGCGGGAAGCGCACCGCCGCGGTGCGCGGCGTGCGCGAGAGCGTTCGCGATCGGCGTCAGCCCCTTCGTAACGTTTTGAATAGGATGGTTTTTGTGCGATGGCACACGAAATGCTGCCTGTGGCTCCCGGTAGCGCTCGTTCACGTCCATCCACCAGAAGAGGGAACTCCATGCATCGTCTCCCGGCCATCGGCGCCGTCACGCTCGCCCTCGCGGCGCTCGCGGGCACCGCGCAGGCCCAAACCCCGGCCGCCGCGCCACCGGCGCCCGAACACACGGTCACCGCCAATGTCGGGTTGTTCTCCGAGTACATCTTTCGCGGCATCGCGCAGACCGGCGGCAAGCCGGCCGTGCAGGGCGGGTTCGACTACGCGCACTCGAGCGGTGTCTACCTCGGTACCTGGGCGAGCAATATCAGCTGGCTCGAGGACTTCGGCGCGTACTCGCGCAGCTCGCTCGAGTGGGATTTCTACGGCGGCTACAAGGCCGCGATCGGCGACACCGATTTCTTCTACGACATCGGCACGCTCTACTACTACTACCCGGGCAAGCGGTTCTCCGGTGTCGTCGACGCCGACACCTGGGAGGTCTACGCCGCGATCGGCTGGAAGTGGGTGAGCCTCAAGTACAGCTACAGCGTCGACGACTATTTCGGCGCGCGCCCCACGGGGCGCAAGACCGACGGCACCTGGTACCTCGACCTGTCCGCGACCTATCCGGTCGCCGACACCGGCCTTTCCGTGATCGGGCATGTCGGCTATCTCGACGTGCGGCACGACGGCAGCGACGACGACCTGTCGACCGGCGGCAAGGTCGGCTACACCGACTGGAAGCTCGGCGTGTCGTACACGGTGCCGGAGGGCGTCGTGAAGGGCCTCGAGGTCGGCGCGTACTACAGCGGCAACAACGCGAAGTCGCGCTTCTACACCGACCTCACCGGCTACGACACCGGCAAGGACCGCGGCGTCGTCTACGTGAAGAAGACGTTCTGACGCCTGCACAGGAGACGCAGATGAAAATGGTCACTGCAGTCATCAAGCCGTTCAAGCTCGACGAGGTGCGCGAAGCGCTGTCGTCGATCGGCGTGCAGGGAATCACCGTCACCGAGGTGAAGGGATTCGGGCGCCAGAAGGGGCACACCGAGCTCTACCGCGGCGCCGAGTACGTCGTCGATTTCCTGCCGAAGGTGAAGATCGAAGCCGCGATCCGCGACGATCTCGTCGAGCGGACGATCGAGGCGATCGAGAAGTCGGCCAACACCGGCAAGATCGGCGACGGAAAGATCTTCGTGTTCGACCTCCTCGAGGTCGTGCGCATCCGCACCGGCGAGACCGGCGCGGAAGCGCTGTAAGGGGAATGCCATGAAACGTCTTCTGGTACTGATCGCCATGCTGGGCGCGCTCGGCCTGGCCGCACCCTCGATCGCGCAGGACAAGGCCGCGCCCGCCGCGGCCGCACCCGCTGCGAGTGCGCCGTCCGCGGCAGCGGCGCCCGCCACCGCGGCAGCGGCACCGGCCGCGACGGCCGCACCCGCACCGACGCCGAACAAGGGCGACGTCGCGTGGATGCTCGTTTCGACGGCGCTCGTCATCATGATGAGCATCCCCGCGCTGGCGCTGTTCTACGGCGGGATGGTGCGCGCGAAGAACATGCTGTCCGTGCTGATGCAGGTGTTCGTCGTGTTCTCGCTGGTCGTGGTGCTGTGGTGCGTCTACGGCTACAGCCTCGCGTTCACCGAGGGGAATGCGTTCATCGGCGGCTTCGATCGACTGTTCCTGTCCGGCATGTTCGACGCGGCCAAGGGCGAGTTCGCGATGGGGGCGACGTTCAGCAAGGCGACGCCGCTGCCGGAGATGCTGTTCGCCGCTTTCCAGGCGACGTTCGCCGCGATCACCGTGTGCCTGATCCTCGGCGCGTTCGCCGAGCGCATCAAGTTCTCGGCGGTGCTGCTGTTCGCCGTGCTCTGGTTCACGTTCGCCTACGCGCCGATCGCGCACATGGTGTGGTTCTGGATGGGGCCCGATGCCTACACCGATCCGAAGGTCGTCGACGCGCTCAACGCCAAGGCGGGCCTGATCTGGCAATGGGGCGCGCTGGACTTCGCCGGCGGCACCGTCGTCCACATCAACGCCGGCATCGCGGGGCTCGTCGGCGCATACGTGCTCGGCAAGCGTGTCGGCTACGGCAAGGAAGCGATGGCGCCGCACAACGTGCCGATGACGATGATCGGCGCGTCGCTGCTGTGGGTGGGCTGGTTCGGGTTCAACGCCGGGTCGGCGCTGGAAGCGAACAATTCCGCGATCCTCGCGTTCATGAACACGTTCCTCGCCACGGCGTGCGCGGTCCTCGCGTGGACGCTCGGGGAATGGATGCTGAAGGGCAAGCCGTCGATGCTCGGCGCGGCATCGGGTGCGGTCGCGGGCCTGGTCGCGATCACGCCCGCCGCCGGCAACGTCGGCATTCCGGGTGCGTTCGTGATCGGCATCGCCGCGGGCCTCGTCTGCCTGTGGGGCGTCAACGGACTGAAGCGCATCCTCGGCGCGGACGACTCGCTCGACGTGTTCGGCGTGCACGCGGTCGGCGGCATCCTCGGCGCCCTCCTGACCGGTGTGTTCAACGATCCGTCGCTCGGTGGCCCGGGCTACGTCAGCAACTGGGTGACAGGCGAGATCATCAAGGCCGCCGACTATTCGATCGCCGCGCAGGTGCTCACGCAGGCGAAGGCGGTCGGCGTGACGATCGTCTGGTCGGGTGTCGTCGCGTTCATCGCCTACAAGGTCGTCGACCTGGTCGTCGGCTTGCGCGTGGCGGAGGAAGACGAGCGGGAGGGCCTCGACATCGCGTCGCACGGCGAATCGGCGTACCGGTTCTAGCGGTCTCGTCCGCACGCCGACGACTCTCCTCCCGGCGGCGTGCGGCGAAGCGGAAGGCGACTTCCGCGCAGCAGGAGAAGCGTTCCGCGCTTCTTGTGTTTCTCCTCAGTGGCTATTCGGGGCGCGCCCGCAACGCGCCCCGTTTTTTTCCGGTAGGCCGGCGCGCGACAGCGAACGTCGCGATGCACCGCTGGCGCGTGCGGCGGGCCCGGGCGATAACCGGCCGGTGATAACCGATCGGCTACAATCGACGCTTCCCGGCAACGCGGTCCTGCCCATGGTTCCACGCCTCACCACCGCGCAATGCGGCCCGCTGCAGGACCTCGAGCGGCGGATCCTCGACCGCATGCCGGACATCGAGCGGTGGTTGCGGACGCAGTGGCAGGAGCACGAGGTGCCGTTCTACGCCTCCGTCGACCTTCGCAACGCCGGCTTCAAGCTCGCGCCGGTCGACACCAACCTGTTTCCCGGGGGCTTCAACAACCTGAACCCGGCGTTCCTTCCGTTGTGCGTGCAGGCCATCCAGGCGGCCGTCGAACGCGTATGCCCGGACGCGCGCGGCGTCTTGCTCGTGCCAGAGAACCACACGCGCAACCAGTTCTATCTGCAGAACGTCACCACGCTGGTCGGCATCCTGCGCCAGGCCGGCATGCGCGTTCGGGTCGGTTCGCTCAACGCAGAGGTTCGCGAGCCGACGCGGCTCGAGCTTGCCGACGGCGGCACGCTGCTCGTCGAGCCGATCGTGCGCAAGGGCCGCAGGATCGGCGTGGCCGACTTCGATCCATGCATGGTGCTGGTCAACAACGACCTGTCCGCCGGCCGACCCCCGATCCTCGAGGACATCGACCAGCCGATCGCGCCGCCGTTGTCCGCCGGGTGGTACAACCGCCGGAAGTCGCATCACTTCGAGCTCTACCATCGCGTCGCGCGCGAGTTCGGCGAGCTCCTCGAGATCGATCCATGGCTGGTCGATCCGTACTTCGCGGTGTGCGGCAAGATCGACTTCCACGAGCGCACCGGCGAGGAGTGCCTCGCGAGCAACGTCGAGACGCTGCTGTCGCGCATCGCGCGCAAGTACGCCGAGTACGGCATCGACGAGAAGCCCTTCGTCATCGTCAAGGCCGACGCGGGCACGTACGGCATGGGGATCATGACGGTGCGCGACCCGGCCGAGGTCGTCGGCCTCAATCGCAAGCAGCGCAACAAGATGGCGGTGGTGAAGGAGGGCCTCGAGGTCAGCTCCGTCATCATCCAGGAGGGCGTGTACACGTTCGAGTCGATCGACGACGCGATCGCCGAACCGGTCATCTATATGATCGACCGCTTCGTGGTCGGCGGCTTCTACCGCGTGCACACCGCGCGCGGCAAGGACGAGAATCTCAACGCCCCGGGTGCGCAGTTCGTGCCGCTCGCCTTCGAGTCGCCCTGCATTCCCGATCCGCAGGGACCGGCCGGATGCACGCCGAATCGCTTCTACGCGTACGGCGTCGTGGCGCGGCTCGCGCAACTCGCGGCGGCGCTCGAGATCGAAGCGCTGGAGAACGCGCCGGCGCGCATCGCCGCGCTCGCGTGATATCGCCCGCGTATTGCCGGCTGCTCGCGCAATACGGGCGCTGGATGAACGAGCGGATGGTCGCGGCGCTCGGGCCGGTGCCCGACCATGAGCGAAAGCGGGACCGCGGAGCCTTCTTCGGCTCGATCCACCGGACGCTGAATCACCTGGTCTGGGCCGACGCGACGTGGCTCGCGCGGTTCACCGGCACACGCTATGACGCCAAGGCTTACGGGACCGAGCTCTTCGAGGATTTCGACGAGCTCGTGCGCGAACGCGAGCGGCTCGACGCGCGCCTCCTCGACTGGGCGGGATCGCTGAGCGACGACTGGCTCGCCTCGACGATCGACTACCGCGCCGCGTCCGACGGCCGCCTTCGTCGCCTGCCCGCATGGGTGGGAGCCGTGCACCTGTTCCAGCATGCGACGCACCACCGCGGGCAGCTCACGACGCTGATGCGGCAGGCGGGCATCGACCCCGGCGTGACGGACCTGCCGGCGATGACCGGGGTGACGCGCGTCGTCGACTGAGGGCGCCGCGACGCGGACAGCGGCAGGCGTTGCGCGAGCCGTCGACTGCGCGCGACACGACCGGCGCGCCGCGATGATCGCAGGCGCCCGCCCGCGACGGTTCGGGGGTCCTCCGCCGGCGCGGGGCTGACTCGCCGGCGCCACCGGCGACTCGCGGCAACCAGACGCAGCAGCCCCGACGAGCCGGCGCGAGGCCTGTAGCGCTAGAGCATGAAGCCGAGGTCGGACGTCGGGAAGCGCGACACGTTCGGGAACACCTGCGCGATGTCGCCCGGGCTTGCACCGAACCACTTCCCGAGCGTGGCACCGTACTGGTCGATCGAGATCTGCGGCACCCAGCGCCCCTCGGCGCCGCTATCGTCCGGTCCGCCCAGCGTCAGGTTCGGGTACGTGCCGATCATCCTGCCGCCGTTGACCGCGCCGCCGACGACCATCGCATGCGATCCCCACGCATGGTCGGTCCCGGCGCCGTTCGACTTGAAGGTGCGGCCGAAATCCGACAGCGTGAACGTCGTCACGTTGTTCGCAACGCCGGCCGCCACGGTGAAATTGTAGAACGCCGTGATCGCCTGCGAGATCTGGAGCATCAGCGTGTCGTGTCCCGGGTTCTGGCCCGAATGCGTGTCGAAGCCGCCGATCGACACGAAGAAGACCTGCCGGGCGTTGTGGCCGAGTGTCGTGCGCTGCTCGATCACCTTGGCGACCGCGCGCAGCTGGTTGGCGAGGCCCGTGTTGAGGCCCGCGAACGCCGTCGTCACCGCTCCGCTGCCGGTGCCCTGGATGATCGGATTGAGCTTGGCGCTCGCGTCGAGGCCGCCCTTGCCGACGTTCTGCGTCGCGCCGACCATCGCGTT
>Ga0307413_10000716_pt1 | contig 11383 bp, 8 predicted proteins | sample DK1Ometagenome_3_FD_203714 | JGI IMG/M metagenome (GOLD analysis project Ga0307413, IMG submission 203714) | Maize rhizosphere microbial communities from greenhouse at UC Davis, California, United States - DK15-O-2 | ecosystem: Host-associated > Plants > Roots > Rhizosphere > Soil | place: USA... | reverse complement strand
CACGACGCCCAGCTCGGACCGCACGCGGTCGATCAGGTTGCCGATCGCGCCGCCGCAGACGAGGCCGAGGGCGACGGTGCGCGACGTCTCGCCGGCCCGCGTCGAGCGGTAGAGCCGCCAGAGCACGGCGAGGGCGCCGAGCGTGAGCGCCATGAAGATCCACCGCGAGAACGGCCCGAGGTGCAGCCCGAACGCGGCCCCCGGGTTGTAGACGAGCGTCAGCCGCACGGCGTCGCCCAGTACCTCGTGCGGCAGCCGCTGCGGCACGAGCGTCCGCACGGCGAGCCACTTCGTGATCACGTCCACGACGACGACGCCGACGAGGAGCCCCCAGAACAGCGAAGGCTTCCCGCCCGGCACCCCGTCGCCCCCCACTTCCCCCGAGAAGCCCGAGCGCGAATCGGTCACGGAATCACTTCTTCCCGTCTTCTTCGCGCTGCTTGCACGCGATGCAGTACCGCGCGTGGGGAAGTGCATCGAGGCGCTCGAACGCGATGTCCTCGCCGCACGAGTGGCACTTGCCGAACGTCTCCGGCGAGCGGTAGAGCCGGCGCAGCGCCTCGTCGATGTGCCAGAGGAAGCGTCCCTCCTGGCTCGCGAAGAGGAACGCCTTCTCGCGCTCCATCGCGTCGGTGCCCTGGTCGGCCATATGGAACGAGTACGCCGTCAGCTCGCCCGCGGCCCCCTGGGGCGTGTTGCCGAACGTCTCCCCGTGGTGGCCCAGCTCCTTCAGCACCCGCTTGCGCTCCTCGAGCAGCCGCTTCTCGAAGTGGGCAAGCGTCTTCTTGTTCATGGGCTTCGCCTTCTTGGCGCCCGTGCTCGTCGGCATCGCTACGATTCCCTGGTCAGGGCGACGGAGACCGTGAGACCGTCCAGGTCCACCGTCTGCGTCGCGTGATAGCTCCCTACGTCCACCCCGTCGCCCGCGCGCCCGCCGATGCGGACCTCGGTCGCGAGCACTTCGTCGGCGATCCACCCGTGGAAGGCGCGCGCCGCCTCAGCCACCTCGTCGTTACCCCACACCGCCAGAATGATCCGGTCGCTCACCTGCAGCCGCGCGTCGCGGCGCAGCTTCTGCACCCGGCTCACCAGCTCGCGCGCGATCCCCTCGCGGCGCAGCGCCGGCGTCACCGTCGGGTCGATCGCGGCAAAGAAGCCCCCGCCCTCCTTGACGAGGAGATCGCCCGAGGCGCGCCGCACGATCGTCACATCGTCGGCGTCGAGCAGGTGCGTCTCGCTACCGACGCTCACCCCCAGCGCCTCGCCACGCTCGAACGCCAGCAGGTGCTCGCTCGTCAGCCGCGTCACCGCCTCGGCGGCGAGCTTGGTGTCCTTGCCGAACTTCTTGCCAAGCGCGCGAAAGTTCGGCTTCGCCTCGAGCGTCACCAGCGAGTCCGCCGAGGAGGCGAACTCGACCTCCTTCACGTTGAGCTCCGCGCGCAGTAGCGGCAGGAGCTCGTCCACCGAGTAGTCGCTGCCGTAGGGCACAACGCATACCATGCGCGAGAGCGGCTGGCGAACCTTCACGCCCGCGTCCTCGCGCGCCGCGCGGCCGAGCGTGGCGAGCGTCCGCACGGCGCCCATCGCCGCCTCGAGCGGCACGTCCACGGCGCCCTCCGTGCGGTCTCGTACGAACGGCGCGAGGTGCACGCTCTCCCCCGTCAGCTGGCGGTGCATCCAGTCGCTCACGAACGGCGCGAACGGCGCCAGCAGCCGGCAGGTGACGGTCAGCACCTCGTGCAGCGTGGCGAAGGCGGCGCGGTTGTCGTCGCCGTCCACGTCGTAGAAGCGCTGCCGCGACTGCCGCACGTACCACTTCGACACGTCCTCGTCCACGAAGTCCATGACGAGCCGCGCGGCGAGCGTCGCGTCGTAGACGCCGAGCAGCCGGTCGCACTCGCGCTCCACGGCGGCGAGACGCGACAGCACCCAGCGGTCGATCGCCGGCCGGTCGGCCGGCGCCGGGTCGCGGTCGGAAGGCGCCCAGCCGAAGCTCGCGTAGAGGGCGAAGATGCCGCTGTAGACGTTGCGGAAGGCGTTCAGGAAGCCGCCGGTGATCTTGCCGATCGCGCCCTCGTCGAAGCGCTTCGGCACCCACACCTGGCTCGACGAGATGAGGAAGAGTCGCACGGCGTCCACGCCGTACTTCCCGATCACGGCCCACGGGTCCACGGCGTTGCCGCGGGTCTTCGACATCTTGCGCCCCTCGGCGTCGAGCACGAGGTCGTTGACGACGACGGCGCGATAAGGAGCGGTGTGCGGGGCGTGGGGCGCGGGGCGCGACTGGTCTGCGACCCCGCCCACCGACTGCCCACCGCGTCCCGCGCCCCGCGCCCCGCGCGCCGGACCCTCGTTGTTCGGCAGCGCGTCTCCGAGCCCCGTTGCGATCGCGAGCAGCGAGTAGAACCACCCGCGCGTCTGGTCCACGCCCTCGGCGATGAAGTCGGCCGGGTAGGCGCGCGCGACGAGCTCGCGGTTCTCGAACGGGTAGTGCCACTGCGCGAACGGCATCGAGCCCGAGTCGAACCAGGCGTCGATCACCTCCGGGACGCGGCGCATCGTTCCGGCCCCGGAGCCGGGAGTAGGGGGTGGGGAGTGGGGAGAGCGCGACGTCCGCGACTCCCGATTCCCCACGCCCGATTCCCGGCTCTGTTCGCACTTCCGGCACGGCCACGTGTACCGGTCGATGTACGGCTTGTGCGGGTCGAAGCCGGCGCTCGGCGCGGTGCCGCTTCGCTCCGCCAGCTCGGCGTAGCTCCCCACGGCTTCGGCGTGGGCCGGGTCGGCGTCACACAGCCACACCGGGAGGGGCGTGCCCCAGTAGCGGTCACGCGACACGGCCCAGTCGATGTTGTTCTCCAGCCACTGCCCGAAGCGCCCTTCGCCGGTCTCCGGCGGGTTCCAGTTCACGGCCGCGTTCCGGCGCAGCATCTCATCCTTGAACGCCGTCGTGCGCACGAACCACGACGTGCGGGCGTACTGGAGCAGCGGCGTGCCGCAGCGCCAGCAGTGCGGGTACGAGTGCGTCTCCGTCCCCGCCTTCCACAGCACGTCTCGCCGACGCAGCTCCCCGACGATCAGCGGGTCCGCCTTCTTCACGAACAGGCCGCCGACCACCGGCGTCCCGGCCGGGAACTCTCCGCGGCCGTCCACCGGCTGCACGAAGGCGAGCCCGTGTCGCTTCCCGGCCGCATAGTCGTCGGCCCCGAACGCCGGCGCCATGTGCACGACCCCCGTGCCGTCGGTCGCCGTCACGAACTCCTCGGCGACGATGATCTCGTGCTGCCCCTCGGCCGGGTACTCCACCCAGTCGAGCGGGCGCCGGTAGCGTTGCCCGGCGAGGTCGCTCCCCCACATTCGGGCGACGGCGTCCCACCGCGACTCGTAGTCGTCGCCGAGCACCCGTTTCGCCGCGTCGGCAGCGAGTATGATCGTCCACTCGGCGCCGCTCTTCTTGCGCAGCTCGAGGTACTCGAGCGCCGGGTTCACGGCGAGCGCGACGTTCGCCGGCAGCGTCCACGGCGTCGTCGTCCAGACGAGAATGCGCCGCCGCCGGGACGGAGCCCCCTCCCCGCTCTCCGCTCCACGCTCGGTGTACGCCGGCTCGTGGCTCGACAGTGAGCGCGGAGCGTGGAGCGTGGAGGGCTCGAGGAGATCCAGGGCGACGTAGACGCTCGGGTCCTCGACGTCCTGGTAGCCCTGCGCGACCTCGTGGCTGGAGAGCGTCGTCCCGCAGCGCGCGCAGTACGGCAGGATCTTGTGCCCCTGGTACAGCAGGCCGCGGTCGAACAGCGTCTTGAGCGCCCACCACACGCTCTCGACGTAGTCGTTCGAGTAGGTGACGTAGGGGTCCGAGTAGTCGAGCCAGAAGCCGATGCGCGCGCTGAGCCGCTCCCACTCGGCGCGGTACTTCCACACGTTCTCGCGGCACAGCTGGTTGAACCGCTCGACGCCCAGCTCCTCGATCTGCGGCTTGCCGCTGATGCCGAGCTGCTTCTCGACCTCGATCTCGACCGGCAGGCCGTGGGTGTCCCAGCCCGCCTTCCGCGCGACGTGGAAGCCGCGCATCGCGCGGTGCCGGCAGAATAGGTCCTTCACGGTGCGGGCGAAAACGTGATGGATCCCCGGCCGCCCGTTGGCCGTCGGCGGCCCCTCGTAGAACACGAACGGCGGCGCGCCCTCGGTCGCGGCGAGCGTGCGCGCGAACAGCCCCTCCTCCTCCCAGCGCGCGAGGACCTCCTCCTCGAGCTGGGCGGCGGGACGGTCGGGCGGGAGGGGCGCGTAGCCGCTCCCCGCCTCGCGCGGGTCGACGGCGGTCACAGGCGCTCCACCACCGCGGTCACGAGCTCGGTCAGCGACGGCTCGGCCGCCGTCGCGACGGCGATGATGCGCTCCACCGAGGCCGGCTCCAGCGCGTCCGGCAGGCACTGGTCGGTGATGATCGAGACGCCGAGCACGCGCATCCCGCCGTGCGTCGCGACGATCACCTCGGGCACGGTGGACATTCCGACGACGTCGGCGCCGAGGCTCCGCAGCATGCGGTACTCGGCGCGCGTCTCGAGGTTCGGCCCCATGACCGCGACGTAGACCCCCTCGCGCAGCGGGAGTCGATGCTCGAGCGCGATCTCGCGGGCGAGTGCACGGAGGCCGGCGTCGTACGGCTCCGACATGTCGGGGAAGCGCGGGCCGAGCGAGTCGTCGTTCGGGCCGACGAGCGGGTTGTCGCCGAGCAGGTTGATGTGGTCGGCGATGAGCATCAGGTCGCCGGGCCCCCAGAGCGGGTTCATGTTCCCGCAGGCGTTGGAGACGACGAGCGTCGACGCGCCGAGCGCGCGCAGGACTCGGATCGGGAAGGTGACTTGCTGCAGCGAGTACCCCTCGTAGCGGTGGAGCCGCCCCTGCATCGCGACGACGGTCTTGCCGCCGAGCGTGCCGCACAGCAGCCGCCCGGCATGCGACTCGACCGTGGAGAGGGGGAAGCCCGGAATGTCCGCGTACTCGATCACGGCGCGCGTCTCGATCCGCTCCGCCAGCGCCCCGAGCCCGGTCCCGAGCACGATCGCCACGCTCGGCGCTTCGGCGAAGCGCGTCCGGATCACGCGCACCGCGGCGGCGATCCGCTCGGTGGCGTGCTCGGCGGGCAGCCGCGGGCCGGGGCGCACGGCGTGGAACTCCTGCGTCACCTGGAGCTGCATCGGGTTGCTCTCGCCGACGTCGGTCGGCACCGCCTCACGGGAGCTGCGGCGCCCGGTGCGGGAGTCGCTCATTCGTTCACCAGCGTGTCGAGCCAGGCGGGGGTCGGGTGCGGCGAGCGGGCGTCGCGCCCGGCGTTGTTGTCGCCCTCGGGGCCGGCGATCGGCGTCGGAAGGCGCGGCGGCGTCGCCATCGCGGCGTCGATGTCGTGGAGCTGGCGCTCGACCATCGAGCGGAGCTGCAGCAGGAACGAGCGGCGCGTGCGCTCCAGCGACTCCACCTCGGCGGCGAGCCGGCGGATGTCGTCCCGCGCCGCGTCCACGATCCGGTCCGCCTCGCCCCGCGCCTCGCGCAGGATGAGCTGCGCCTCGCGGTCGGCCTGCTCGCGGATCTCGGAGCGCAGCTGCTGCGCCGAGACGAGCGCCTCGTTGAGCGCCTTGTCGCGCTCGCGGAACGCGCGCAGCTGCTCGTGGAAGCCCTTCGCCTTCGCCTCGAGGTCCTGGTTGAGGCGCGTCAGCCGCTCGAGCTCGTCCGCCACCTGGTCGCGGAACTGGTCCACGCGCGTCTTGTCGTACCCGCGGAGCGCGCTGCCGAAGTCGAAGCGCCGGACGTCGAGCGGGGTCAGGTAGAAGCCTTCGTCGGTCATGCGGCTCTCGCTCCAAAGAGGACGGTGCCGAGGCGCACCAGGGTGGCGCCCTCCTCGACCGCGATCTCGTAATCGTTCGACATGCCCATGGACAGCTCGTCGGCCGGGTGACCCACCTCCCGGAGCACCTCGCGCGCGGCCCGCGCCCCAGCGAAGGTCGCCCGCAGCACGCGCTCGTCGGCGTCGAGCGGCGCCATCGTCATCACGCCGCGGACGCGCACGCCAACGAGGGTCGTGAGGCGCTCGGCCTCCGCCCGCACCTCCTCCGACTCGAACCCGCCCTTCGTCCCCTCCCCCGACACGTTCACCTGCACGAGGACGTCCACCGCCTTGCCCCGCGCCAGACCCACCGCGCACACGGCGTCGGCGAGCCGGCTGCTGTCGAGCGAGTGGAGCAGCGCGAACTGATCGAGCGCCCGCGCCTTGTTGCGCTGCAGGTGGCCGATCAGGTGCCACCGCACGGGGACGTCCACGGCGGCGATCTTGGCGATCGCCTCCTGAACCTTGTTCTCCCCGACGTCTCGCACGCCGGCGTCCCATACCGCGCGGACCGCCTCCGGGCCGTGCGTCTTCGTGACCGCGACCAGCGTCACACCCTGCCGGTGCCCGCCGCGCGCGATCGCAGCGTTGATCCGGCCGCGCACCTCGGCGACGCGGTCCGGCAGGTCCTGAAATGGCATAACAGTCAAAACTACCGGAGGTTACAGGCCGAATCAAGTAACGCGGGGGGCCCCAATTCGGCCCCCGCCGGAGCCGCCGCGCCGAGGGCATGCGACGGGCAGCGGAGCAGCTCGAGCATCACCCGCGGCGCACCGTCGGGCGCCACCCGCGGCGCGTCTCGGAGCAGCGGCGCGACGTCCCGGGCGATCGCCGCGGTGACGGCCGAGTCGGCGCGACGGACCTCCTCCAGGCCACTCGTGCCGGCGCGGTCCACGTACACCATGCCGCGCCGCGCCCACCGCCCCCGTCCCGCGCTCGCGCGCACCGCCGCCGGCACGGCGACCGACGCCGCGAGCGGCCGACCCTGCCCGCGCGCCGCGCGCGCGATCGCGTCCAGCGTCGGCCCTTCCCCGCGCCAGCGGTCGAGGGTGGCGGCATCCGTCAGCGCCCAGCGTCGCGCCAGCTCGGCGCGGTACCACCGCGCGCCGAGTAGCGGCACGGTGACGACGACGACATCCGGACGTACTCCCTCGACCTGTTGGAAGTACCAGAGGGGGTAGCTGTCATTGTCCCCGTTCGCGAGCAGCACGGCGCGCGGCGGCGCCGACCGCAGCAGCGACGAGGCGACCGCGGTGGCGATCGAGGCGTTGGGCTCGCGCGAGCGATCCACGGCGCGCCAGTTGAGGAGCGCCGGCAGCGCGGCGACGCCGAGCCCCAGCCACGGCACGCGCGCCCGCGCGGCGAGCGCCACGCCGCCAGCGCCCGCCCATGCGCCCCACGTCCAGAAGGCGAGGGCGAAGAAGTAGTCCCGCTCGCGCGCCTCGTGTACAGCGTCCTCGGGCAGGAAGCCGGCGCCGTACGACGGCCCCGCCTTGAGGTTCAGGTAGAGAACGACGCCGAGCGAGGCGCTGGCGAGCAGCACGGCGGCGGCGCGCCACGAGGCGCGGTGCGCGCGCCGGTGGGCGACGCCGCCGACGACGCCGAGCGCCGCGTAGAGCAACGTCACGGGCGTGCGCGACCAGCTCGGCGCGACACCGCCGTGCACGCCGAGCGCCCACTGCCAGTCGGCGTACTCGAACAGGTTCCCGACCTGCAACCAGAGCGGTGCGCGCCGCGGCCAGAGAGGCACGGCCTCGTACTGCCGCCGCCAGACGACGTCGAGCAGGGCGTCGAGCGTCCGCGGGTCGCCCTGATTGACGCCGGGGTCGAAGCGCGCGCGGACGTACATCGCGGCGAGTGCGCTCGTGCCGAGGAGCAGCGTGAGCGCCGCCGCGGCGGGGAGCCGCGGCCCGGAGCGCCGGGCGGCGAGCGCCGCCGCGGCGAGCAGTGCCGCCCCGCCGGCGAGCGCCGGCCACGCACCGGTCCCGACGCCGCCCGCCAGCAGGAGCACGCCGACGAGCATCGCGGCCTCGCGGCGCCGCACGCCACGGTCGGTCCACGTCGCGCGCGCGATCGCCCCCGGCGCTGCGACGAGCGCGCTGAGGTGCACGGCCGGGGCGAGGGCGATCGCGTACGCCAAGAGGAGCGACCAACGCCCGCCGCGCGCGTCATCGGCCTCGCCTTCGAGCGCCCGCCGGTCGGCGCACCAGACGAGGAGTGCCGAGTGGAGGAGCGAGGCCGCGTAGACCTCGGTCTCGGTCGCGTTGAGCCAGACGCTCGACGCGGTGCCCGCCGCGAGCGCCGCCGCGAGCCCCACCGCGGGCCGGCCAGTCCAGCGCGCCGCCATCGCGGCGAGGAGGCCGCCGGCCGCCGCGGTGCAGGCGGCGGAGAGGAGGTTCGCCGCGTGGGCCGTGCCGACGCTCGCGAGCCCGCCGAGGGCGCGCGCCCACGCGTGGCCGGCAAGGACGTAGAGCGGTGTGCCCGGCGGGTGCGGCACGCCCAGCGTGTGGATCGCCGCGATCAGCTCCCCGGCGTCCCAAAGCGTGACGCCGGGCGCGAGCGTCGCCGCGTAGAGCGCGGCGAGCAGCGCCGCCGCGAGCGCGCCCGCGGCGGCCGCGGTGCGCCCGGGCGCGGCGGCCCGGTCGGCCGCTATGCGCCGACGCCGGCCGGCGACCGCTCGGCCGCCGCGGGCCGCCGCCCCCGTCCCGCCACGACCTCGCGCACCTGGTCCGGGGTCACGCCGCGCAGCAGCCGGCCGTCGATCGCCAGCGAGACCTGCGATGACTCCTCGGACACGATGACCACGATCGCGTCGCTCTCCTCGCTCAGCCCGATCGCTGCGCGGTGGCGCGTGCCGAGGGCGCGGTCGGGGAGCGCGCGCTGGGTCAGCGGGAGGATGCACCCCGCGCCGACGATCGTGTCGCCGCGCACGATCACGGCCCCGTCGTGCAGCGGCGAGTAGGGCGTGAAGATCGTCTGGAGGAGGTCCGCCGACACCTTCGCCTGCATCGCCGACCCGGACTCGATGAAGTCGCCGAGGCCGTGCTCGCGCTCGACGGCGACGAGGGCGCCGGTGCCGCTCCGGCTCAGCCGCTCGATCGCTTCCGCGATCTCGTCGGCCACCTCGTTCTCCTGCAGGCGGCGCACGAGCAGCCGCGCGACCGGCGTTTGCCCGAGGTGGGCCAGCGCCTGCCGCAGTTCCGGCTGGAAGATCACGAGCGCCGCGAACGCGCCGTAGGTGAAGACGAGGCCGAGCAGGTAGGTGATCATCGTCAGCTTGGCGAACCACGCCGCCGCGTAGACGAAGACGAGGATGACGATCCCGAACAGCATCTGCGCCGCGCGCGTCCCGTGGATGAGGAGCAGCGCGCGGTAGAGCACGAACGCGACGAGGAGGATCTCGACGACGTCGCGCCACGTCGGGTCGAGGATGCGGAGCTGGCCGATGATGCTCACGCCGACCCTCCGTCCGCCGGGCTGGCGCCGAGCACCGCCCACGCTACGTCGAGCGCCGCGCGGTGCGGGCGGACGTCGTGCACGCGGAAGAGGCGCGCCCCGCGCATCAGCGCCGCGACGCTCGCGCCTACTGTGCCCAGCACCCGCTCCGCCGGCTCCGTCACGCCAGTCAGCTCTCCGATGAACCGTTTCCGGGACGCCCCGACCATCACCGGGAACCCCAGCGTCGCGAGGCGCGGCAGCTCGGCGAGGACGCGCAGTGAGTGCTCGCTCCGCTTCGCGAAGCCCACGCCCGGGTCGAGGACGATCGCCTCGTCCCGCACGCCGGCACCGCGCGCCGCCGCCACGCTCCCCAGCAGTTCGGCCATCACGGCGCCGGTGACGTCCGCCCCGTACTCGGCGTGGCGGTAGGTGCCCATGTCGCTCACCGTGCCGCGCGAATGCATGAGAATCGCCCCGCACCGCTCCCGAGCGCAAATGTGCGCCATCCGGGGGTCGAGGCGGAAGGCCGACACGTCGTTGAGCGCGTCCGCGCCCTCGGCGAGCGCCGCCGCCGCCACATCCGCCTTCACCGTGTCTACCGAGATGACCGCCGCCGTGAAGCGCTGCCGCAGCGCCCGCACGACCGGGAGGACCCGACGGCGCTCCTCGTCGGCATCCACCTCCGTCGCCCCCTGCGGCCGCGTGGACTCCCCTCCCACGTCGAGCCCGTCCGCCCCCTCCTCGACGAGCCGTTCGGCGTGCGCCACCGCGGCGTCGGCCGACAAGAAGCGACCCCCGTCGCTGAAGCTGTCGGGGGTCACGTTGACGATGCCGAGGATGATCGGACGGTCGAGGCGGATCTCGCGGTCGCGGAGGCGCCAGACCGTGATCATCGGCATCCCGGTGGGGGGCGCAGTGAGCGTGGAGCATGGAGCGTGGAGCGAATGGAAGCGAGAAGGTCGCAACCCGCTCCTTCCATTCGCTCCACGCTCCGCGCTCCACGCTCGCCTTCCCGGCTCACGTGGCGTCCCAGCATCAGGCCGGGGACGGCTCCGGCCCCCCGAGCAGCGGCGGGTTCGAGCGCCGCGGCTCGGCGACCGGCGTCGGCGCGAGGGGCGACGGCACGGCCGGCGGCGATCCGGTGGTGCGCGGCGGCAGCTTCTCCCCGCGCATCAGGATCCCGATGTCCTCGCGCGTCAGCGTCTCGCGCTCGAGCAGCGCGGCGGCGACGGCCTCGAGCAGCGCGCGGTTCGCGGTCAGCGTCTCCTTCGCTCGCTCGTACGCCTCCTTGATGACCCGCGTCACTTCGGCGTCCACGAGCTGCGCCGTCTTCTCCGAGACCTCGCGCCGGTGCTGCAGCTCCCGGCCGAGGAAGAGCTCGTGCTCGTTGTCGCCGACGAGGATCGGGCCGATGGCGTCGGAGAGCCCCCACTGCGAGACGTAGCGGCGGGCAATCCCAGTCGCCTGCTGGATGTCGCTCGCGGCGCCCGTCGTCACGCGGTCGCGCCCGAAGACGATCTCCTCGGCGGTGCGTCCGCCGTAGGCCATCGCGAGGCGCGCCTCGATCTGCTGGCGGGTGACCGAGACGCGGTCGTCCTCCGGCAGGGTGAAGGCGAGGCCGAGCGCGCGGCCGCGCGGCACGATCGTGACCTTGTGGAGCGGGTCGTTGCCCTGGACCATGATCGCGCACACGGCGTGTCCCGCCTCGTGGTACGCGGTCAGCCGGCGCTCCTCGTCCTTCATGACCATGCTCTTGCGCTCGGCGCCGAGCATGACCTTGTCCTTCGCCTCCTCGAGGTCGGTCATGTAGACCTTGTCGTGGTTGCGGCGGGCCGCGAGGAGCGCGCCCTCGTTGACGAGGTTCGCGAGGTCGGCGCCCGACATCCCCGGCGTGCCGCGGGCGAGCGTCGTTACCTGCACGTCCTCGGCGACGGGGACCTTGCGGAGGTGGACCTTGAGGATCCCCTCGCGCCCGCGGAGGTCCGGGGCGTCGACCACGATCTGCCGGTCGAAGCGCCCAGGGCGCAGCAGGGCCGGGTCGAGGACGTCGGGGCGGTTGGTGGCGGC
>Ga0307413_10000715_pt1 | contig 11383 bp, 7 predicted proteins | sample DK1Ometagenome_3_FD_203714 | JGI IMG/M metagenome (GOLD analysis project Ga0307413, IMG submission 203714) | Maize rhizosphere microbial communities from greenhouse at UC Davis, California, United States - DK15-O-2 | ecosystem: Host-associated > Plants > Roots > Rhizosphere > Soil | place: USA... | reverse complement strand
CCCTCCCGGTCACGCCATCCCCTGTCCCATGTCCGACGACCCGCGCTACCCGATCGGCAAGTTCGTCTTCGACGGAGACGTCTCCGACGCCGCGCGCGCGACGCGCATCGCCGACATCGAGGCGGCCCCGCGCCAGCTGCGGAGCGCGCTCGACGGGCTGACGCAGGAGCAGCTCGACTCGCCCTACCGGCCCGGCGGGTGGACGCTGCGGCAGGTCGCGCACCACGTGCCCGACAGCCACATGAACGCCTACGTGCGCTTCAAGCTCACCCTCACCGAGAACACGCCGACGATCAAGCCGTACGACGAGGCGCGGTGGGCCGAGCTCCCCGACACGCGGGAGACGCCGATCGAGGTCTCGCTCGCCCTCCTCGACTGCCTCCACCGCCGGTGGGTGACCCTGCTGCGCGCCCTCGACCCGGCCGACTTCTCGCGCACCTTCATCCACCCCGAGCAGGGCCGCGCGACGACGCTCGACGCCGCGCTCGCGCTCTACGCGTGGCACGGGAAGCATCATGTGGGGCACGTCAGGGTGGGGCGAGGGGTGAAAGGCGGGAGGGGCTAGGGCAGAACGCAGGTGTTGGGTGTCGGGTGTCGGACGTCCTTCCCCGGCACCCGACCCGGTGGCTATCGTCCGCTCGCCGCGACGGCCGGTGTCAGCTGCGGGAAGTAGCCGGCGGCGAAGGCGCGGATCTCGCGCACCAGGAGTGCGTTGAGCGGCTCGACCCGGTAGCCCTCGATCTCGGGCTTCAGGTGCGGGTTGCCGACGCCGGAGTCGTCGGTCAGGAAGACGTACTTCCCGCCGGTCGCGACGGCCAGCGCGCGAAAGAGGTACTCGGTGCGCGTGTCGATGCCGCTCGCCGCGACCGGAAAGATGGAGATCCCCTTCGCGGCCGCGTCGCGGATTGCGTCGTGGTAGGTGTACTGCGCGTCGGCGTACTCGTGGGGCGGGGCATCGGCGAGGACGACGAGCATCCGCGCGGCGTGTCCGTCGCTCCAGCGCTGCGCCATCATCCGCTCGAGGCCGGCGTTCATTTCCTCGGGCGCGTCGCCGCCCCCGTCGGCGCGGGTCGCACCGAGGAAGCGCACGGTCTCGTCGACGTCCGTCCCGAAGGGGAGCACGCGAGTGACGAACTCGTCGCCGCGGTCGCGGTAGTAGACGACCGAGATGCGGATCACGAGGTCGCCGTTCGCCGACTGCACGCGGCGCACGATGTCGCGCAGCTCGGCCTGCAGATACGCCATCTCGTCGCCCATCGAGCCGGTGGCGTCGATCAGAAAGCCGAGGTCGAGCACCGGGCGGTCGCCGCGGCGCGCGGCGGCGACGGCGACCGCGACTTCACGCGAGGCGCCGTCGATGGACAGCGGGCGTTCGCGCCGCTCACCCGTCGGCCGGAGGCTGAGCGTCACCGTCTGCGGCGTGCCGCCCACGGGGGTGAGGCGTACCGGCCCCTCGGCGATCCGGTGCTCGGCGCCCGGCACCAGCCGCAGCACGCCGTCGGCGCGCGTGCGCACGGTGAAGCGCGCCCGCCCCTGCTCGACGAGCACCGGGTGGTCGGACAGCGCGACGCCGCCGAGGCGCACAGCGACGCGCGCGACGCGTGACGGGTCGAGCCCCCAGCCGGCGTCCCACCGCTCGCCCGACGCGCGCCGGAGGAAGCGCGCGTACGCGGGCCAGTGCTCGTCGTCGAAGTCGTCCCACACGGCGGCCGTCAGGACGCCCGCCGGCGCGCCCTGGTCCGCGCCGTCCACCGTGTCGGCCGCGGCGAAGCCCCGAATGCGTCCCCGGCCCGCGCCGCTCGCCTCGGCCGCGCGCGCGCTCGGCGCGTCGGCGCGTCGGCGCTCGAGCACCCGCCCCGTGCGATCGGCCGCCGCGGGGTGCTCGCCCGTGACGACGACCGCGCCGAGGGCGAGCGGCGAGCGCGCGAGCGCGAAGTCGAGCACCGCGCTGTCCGCTCCGGCGGTGACGCGGAGCTCGCGCTTCGCGGGGGCGAAGCCGATCCGGCGGGCGACGACCTCGAGTTTGCCGTCGCGTCGCGCCGCGTCGCGCGAGACGACGACGCGGTAGCGCCCGTCCGCGCCCGTCGTCGCGCCGGCGTCGCGAACCCCTGCGGTCCCGGCCACCACGACCGTCGCGCCCTCGAGGGGCCGCCCGCCCGCCGAGCCGTCGCGGACCGTGCCGACCACGAGGAGTCGGTCCTCGAACGCCGAGCCCGTGCCCTCCGCCGCCGCCGACTGCCGGCCCGCCGTTCCCGCGCCTCCGACGAGCGCGGCCAACCCGAGTGCTGCGACGCTGCGATGCATATCGTCTCCGGTGTGCGAGTGTACACGGGAGACGACGCCCGGCGCCGCGGTTGCACAGGCCTCGTCGCGGCGACGGATCACCGGGCGCGGGCCGCCCGGCTGGGTGTCGAGAAAGTTGACGGTGCGCTGGACGTCCCCTACCGCCCGATCCCCCTCAGCCCCCGCCGCACCCACTCCGCGAGCTCCGGATCGTCGGCCACGGCGTCGCCCGCGACGACGACCCACGTGCTCATCGAGCGCTCGCCGTCGGGGGTGAACGGGGTGACGCCGCGCTCGGCGAGTGCCGCCTGGTACTCGTCGGCCGGGACCTTCACGATCAGGTCGTCGTCGAACACGATCACGAAGGTGGACGTGCCGGCGAGAAAGCCGCGGCCGCCGAAGACGTTCTTCTGGCGTACGGCGCGCTGCCCCAGCGTGCGGAGGGCGTCGTCCACGCGAGTCACGAGACCGCTGTCGTAGGCCATGAGCGGTGAGAAGGGAAGGACGCGACGGGCGGCGGCGAGGCGGTTGCCATCCCCCCCGACGCATCCAATATTGGTCCGGCTCCGTCCGTCCTCCGTCCCCGCCCACTCGTGCCCGATACCGGCATCACCAACATCGGGAAGTACTCGATTCTCGATCTCGTCGGCGAGGGCGCGATGGGGGTCGTCTACCGGGCGCGCGATACGGTGCTCAACCGCCCGGTGGCCGTCAAGGTGATGAGCGACGCCGTCGCCCGTCAGGTGGACCTCCGGGAGCGCTTCCTCCGCGAGGCGCAGGCGGCGGGGTCGCTGCAGCACCCGAACGTCATCACGATCTACGACTTCGGGGAGGTGGACGGCCACCTCTACATCGCGATGGAGTTCGTCGAGGGCATCGACCTCGAGCGCGTGCTCTCGTCGCGCGAGCCGATCTCCCTGCAGTCGAAGCTCGACCTCGCGATCGAGGTGCTGAACGGGCTCGCCTACGCCCACAAGCGCGGCATCATCCACCGCGACATCAAGCCCGCCAACATCCGGATCGACGAGGAGGGGCGCGCCAAGATCATGGACTTCGGCGTCGCCCGCCTCGAGTCGTCGAGCATGACGGTGACGGGGATGATGGTCGGCACGCCGAGCTACATGTCGCCCGAGCAGGTGACGGGGGGGCGCGTCACCCCCGCCTCCGACCTCTTCGCGTTCGGCGCCGTCCTCTACGAGCTGCTCACGAACACGAAGCCGTTCGAGGGGCCCACCCTCCACGGGATCCTCTACAAGATCGTGAGCGAGGACCCGCCGCCGCCGAGCCGGCTCCTCCCCGGGCTGCCCCCCGCCCTCGACCAGATCGTCGCCAAGGCGCTGGCGAAGGACCCCGCCGCGCGCTACGCGAGCGCGGTCGACATGGCGAGCGACCTGAGCGCCGTGCGCGCCTCGCTGAGCGGCGCGCCGGCGGCGGCGGGCACGGTGTCGTTGCGCGTCTCAGTCGCCAACGCGAAGGCGCTGCGCGAGACCGGCGAGATGCGCGCCGCGCGCGCCCGCCGCGCGAAGACGATCTTTCTCGGGCTGGCCGCCGGCGCCGCCTCGGCCGCCATCCTGACGCTCGTGCTGCGCGCACCGGCCGGGGAGCCGGCGCGTCCGGCGCCCACCGCGGCGCCGGTCGTCTCGGCCGTCACCGGTACGCTCGACAGCACGCGGACGCCAGCGCCCGCCGCGGCGGCGCCGGCCGCCGCGGCGCCGGCGTTTGCGGCGGCGACGCCGTCCGCAACGCTGCCGCCCGCGACGACACCCGCTCCATCGCGCCGTCCCGCCGCCTCGAGCAGCGCCGCCGAGCGCGCGGCGAGCGGCCGCTCGCCGCGCGGCACCGACGCGCGCCCGCCGGCGCCGCGCGCGTCCCGATCGGAGCCCGCCGCCGTGGCGACGGCGCCCGTCTCGCCGCCGGCGACGCTCCCCGCGCCCATAGCCTCGACCGCGCCGCCCCCGCCGCCGGCGGTCGTCTCGGCGCCTGTCCCGACTCCCGCGCCCTCGGCCGCCAACGCGACCGCCGAGGTCACCTCCGTCGTCGCGCGCTACGCGCGGGCGATCGAGTCGCACGATCTCGCCGAGGTGCGGCGCGCGTATCCGGGGATCAGCCCCGCGCAGCTGCGCGGCTTCGAGCAGTTCTTCGAGGCCGCGCGCTCGATCCGCGCCACGTTCTCCGTCTCGCGCGTCGAGGTCGCCGACCGGCTGGCCGAGGCGCAGGTCACGGGCGCCTACGACTACGAGGCGAACGGCAAGAGGCAGCACCAGCCCGTGAGCTTCCGCGCCACGTTGCGCCGCGAGGCCGGCGGGTGGCAGCTCGTCTCGGTGCAGTAGAAACCAGTTACTGGTTGCTGGTTACTGGTTGCTGGTAACGACGAGACCCTCGGGACGCTCATCGTGACGTTCCGAGGGTTTCTTGCTCCTACCAGTAACTAGCAACCAGCGACTAGTAACCGCCCAGCGCTTCGTGGGCTGCTGGCTCCCGCCATTCAGAAGCTGTACTCGAGCCCCGCGGTGTAGACGACGTCCGGGCGCAGGCCGCCGCGGTTGAGCGGGAAGAGCGCGTTGACGATGCCGATCACGCCGCCGCCGCCGCCGAGCTTGAAGCCGAAGGAGCCGTTCACGAGGTCGTCGCGCATCTCGGGGATGGACGTCGGGCGGACGGTGCGGCGGAAGGGGGCCTCGTAGTTGACTGGCGCCGGCAGCGTGAGGTCGCTACGCCCGACCTGAAGCTCGCTCACCAGGTCGGCGGCGAGGGTGACGCGGCGGAAGAGCAGGTGGTCGAAGCCGATCGTGCCGAGCACGGCGTCGTTCTGGCGGTCGCCGGCGCGGTACAGGTAGCCGAAGTTGGCGTGCGGGGAGAAGTCGCCGAAGCGCGACGAGACGATCGCCAGCCCGCGAGCCGCGAACGCTCCCGAGCCGAGCAGGTCGGTCTCGTCCCCGGTCGCGAAGCGGGCGTCGGCGAGGAGGGCGACGCTGGCCCGTGGTGTATCGCGGAGACTCGCCTTCACCCGCGCGGCGACGTCGCCGAGCCCGAACGCCGAGCCGCTCGTCGTGCGCAGGGCGGTGAGCACGGGGTTCTGCGACGTGCCCTCGAAGAAGTGCGGGGCCGTGGTGCCGCCGAAGGGCTGGATCTGTGCCTCGCTCGTCCCGCGGAACGACGTCGAGACGAGCGGCACGACGACGCCGACGTCCAGCCGGTCGCTAAGCCCGTACGTCACGTAGAACGACGTGACGCGGACGTCGATGTCGAGCGCCAGCCGGAGCTGGATCACGTCGTTCTCGAAGCTCGGCACCCCCATCCGCGTGCAGTCGCCCCCGAACAGCTGGTCGCAGCCGGGGAAGGTGACGTTCTGGTGGGTGAACGTGAGCGCGACGTCGTCGAGGTCCACGCCGCGCAGCGTCTCGAAGTGGAAGCCGGTGCGCCCGACCCCGACGAGGGCGCGGCCGCGGCCGAGCGTCTGCGCGCGCTCGGCGAACACGGGGCCCGCCGAGGTGGACGTCCGCACCGGCACGCCGCCCTCGAAGCGGAACGTCTCGCCGCCGCTCGTCGAGCTGATCGGGACGTTGGCGACGTTGCCGCCGATCGCGTCGGTGATGAAGCCGATGAGGGCCGCATTCTCGGCCGCCGAGGCGGGGATGAAATGCGTGCCGTGCGCCTGGACCGCCGCCGGGTTGCTCGGGTCGGCCGGGCCGGCGAGGAAGAGCGGGTCCTGCCCCGGCCCGAAGATGAAGAGCTGCGAGATCTTGTCGCGCAGCCCCTGGGCGCCGGCGGGAGCGGGGGCGACCGCGGAGCAGAGGAGGAGCAGCGCCGCGACGGCCGCCGTGAGAGTGCCTCGCATGGTCGGGCAGGGTGTGCGGGTGCGCGCCGCCGTCGGAACGGGCGCGTGGATGTCCTCCGGCGTCGGCGTGGACGGCGAGAGAATGGATGCGATTCCGGCGTCCCGCCAGGGCCGGCGCCGCGCCGGTCTCGCAGACTCCCTCCGCCAACGCTCGCGCGCCGTCATGCGTCAGTGCAGTATCATCCGTTCCTCCGCCGGCCGCGCACTCCCGCCCGGCCGGCGTGCGTCACCCTTCGCCGCGACTCTCGACCGCATGACGACACACCGCGCCGCCCCATTCCTCGCGGCCCTCGCCCTGGCCGCCTGTACCCGACCCGCGACGCAGCCAGCGACGCGCACGCCTGCCCCGGACGCGCCCCGCGGCGGCGCGGCGATGCAGCCCGGCGGCGACACGACCGGCCGCGCGAGCGGCGGCGGCTCGCCCGCCCCGCGCCCCTACGACCGGGTCGTGACGCGGGAGGCGAAGACGCGGCGCGGCATGTTCGCCGTCCACCGGGTCGGCGACCGACTGCTGTTCGAGATCCCGCGCACGGAGCTGAACCGCGACATGCTCCTCGTCGGCCGCTACGCCCGCGCCGCGGCCGCCGACCCGACGCTCCCGCCCGGCCAGTTCGGCGCCTACGGCGGCGACCAGTTCACCGAGCGCACCCTCCGTTGGGAGCGCAACGGCAACCGCGTCATCCTCCGCGCGCCGTCGTTCGACATCGTCGCCGACACCGCGCTCTCGGTCTACCGCGCGGTCGAGGCGTCGAACTACGCCCCCGTCGTCGCCGTCCTCAACGTCGAGGCCTACGGCCCCGACAGCGCGGCGGTGGTGGACGTGACGCGCCTCTTCACGACCGCCGTGCCGGAGATCGCCGCCATCCGCGGCAACATCGACGCGCAGCGCTCGTACGTCGAGCGCGCGCTTGCCTTCCCCGACAACGTCGAGGTCGAGGCGACGCAGACCGGCGTCCCCGCCCCGGCGGGGGCCGCCGGTGGAACGCCGGTGCCGACGGTGCCCGGCGCGCAGCAGCGCCCGGCGCAGAGCGTGCTCGCCCACTGGAGCATCGTGCGCCTTCCCGAGCAGGCGATGATGCCGCGCCGCTTCGACGAGCGCGTCGGCTTCTTCTCGATCCGCCAGGTGGACTTCGGCACCGAGGAGCACCGCTCGGCGCAGCGCCGCTACGTCACGAAGTACCGCCTCGAGTGCTCGGAGCGGCGCGAGGGCGACCTCTGCTACCCGAAGAAGCCGATCGTCTACTACGTGGACCCGGCGACCCCCGACAAGTGGAAGCCATACGTCCGGCAGGCGATCGTGGACTGGCAGCCGGCGTTCGAGGCGGCGGGCTTCAAGGAGGGGATCGTCGTCATGGACCCGCCGGCGAACGACCCCGACTGGTCCCCCGAGGACGTCCGCCACACGGTCGTGCGCTGGCTCCCCTCGACGACCGAGAACGCCGTCGGCCCCCACGTCCACGACCCGCGCACGGGGGAGATCCTCAACGGGTCGGTGCGGATGTTCCACAACATCCTCAACCTGCAGCGCGCCTGGTATTTCACGCAGGCCTCGCCGCTCGACGCGCGGGCCCGTACGCTCCCAATGCCCGACTCGCTGATGGGGCGGCTGCTCCAGTTCGTCGTCGTGCATGAGATCGGGCACACGATTGGGCTCCAGCACGACCAGATCGGCAGCTCCACCTACCCGGCCGACAGCGTGCGCAGCCGGACGTGGGTCGCGAAGATGGGGCACAGCCCGAGCATCATGGACTACTCGCGCTTCAACTACGTCGCGCAGCCGGAGGACTCGATCCCGCTCGAGACGCTCATCCCGCGCGTCGGCCCCTACGACAAGTTCGCGATCATGTGGGGCTACAAGCCGATCCCGGGCGCGACGTCCCCCGACGCCGAGCGCCCGACGCTCGACCAGTGGGCGCGGATGCAGGACACGATTCCCTGGTACCGCTTCTCGGCGAACAACGAGTTCGGCGCCTACGGCACGCAGAGCGAGGCGGTCGGCGACGCCGACCCCGTGAAGTCCACCGCGCTCGGCTTCAAGAACATCCAGCGCGTCATCGGCTACGTCCCGACGGCGGCGCTCGCGCCGGGTGAGGACAACAGCGACCTGGCCGAGCTGTACAACCGCACGGTGAGCCAGTGGGCGACCGAGGCCAATCACGTCGCGACGATGGTCGGCGGCGGGACGGTGCAGTACAAGTCGGGGAGCCAGCCGGGCGCGGTGTACAGGGCGATGCCGCGCGCCCGCCAGGCGGAGGCGGTGCGCTTCCTCAACGAGCAGGTCTTCCGCACGCCGTCCTACCTCATCCGCCCCGACATCGCCAGCCGCATCGAGGCCGGCGGGATGATCACGCGCATCAACACCGCGCAGGCGCGCGTGCTCACGACGCTGCTCGACGACGGTCGCATGAACCGGCTGCTCGAGCAGGAGGCGGTGAACCGGGCCGGCGCCTACCCGCTCGCCGCGATGCTCGACGACGTGCGACGCGGCATCTGGGCCGAGCTCTACACGGCGAGCCCGTCGGCCGACGCCTACCGGCGCGAGCTGCAGAGCGACTTCCTGGACCAGATCGACCGCAAGCTGAATCCGCCGCCGGCTCCGACGACGGCGCAGGTGGTCCTCTTCCCGGGACAGCCGCGCCCGCAGCCGCTGTCGGACGACGCCAAGTCGCACCTGCGCGGCGAGCTGACGACGCTGCGCGCCGACATCCAGCGCGCCATCCCGCGCACCGCCGACCGGCCGACGCGGCTGCACCTGCAGGGCGCGATCCACCGCATCGACGACATTTTGGATCCGGAGCGGTAGACGTACACGGCATCAGGGACGGGCAGCCCCGGGGAGGCGGGGACGCAGGGACTACTACGCGACGATGCGGGGCGACCGCAGATGTCCGGTACTGGGGATCGGACCGGTCCCTCGTGCCGGGTCCCTGGGCGCGCCCGGTAGAGCGTGCTGGTCGTCCCTGCGTACCAGGTCCCCGGCGCGGAACGGTCGGGATGCATATGGAAGGCACCAGGCGAGGTTTGCTTCTTGCCCCCTCCCGGCCCGTGCCGAAAACAGTCCCTCATACCGTGCGCGAGGAGCGCGCCGTGCGCGGCGGGCGCAGAATCGCGCTCACGCTCGACGTCGCCGGGGAGCGGGTGCCGGCGGCGCTCCTCGTGCCGCTCGAGCCGCGCCCCGCGTCGGCCGCGTTGCTCCTCCACGGCTACTCCTCCGACAAGGAGCGCATGGTGGACTCGGCGGGGCGCGCCCTGCTCGACCGCGGCGTCGCCAGCCTCGGCCTCGACCTGCCGCTCCACGGCGAGCGCGTCGGCCCCGGCGCGGCGGCGGGGATGTCGCCCGAGGAGTTCCGCAACCCGCTCGCCCTCGCCCGGCGCTGGCGGGCGGCGCTCGAGGAGTGCCGCGTCGCGCTGCGCTTCCTGGGCGCGCTCCCCGAGGTGGACGGGGCGCGCCTCGCCCTCGTCGGCTACTCGATGGGCGCCTACCTCGGCGTCATGGTCGCGGCGCGCGAGCCGGCGGTGCGCGCCCTCGTCCTCGCCGCCGGCGGCGACCTGCCCGACGATCTGCCCTACGCGTCGCTCGTCCGCACCGTCGTGGACCCGGTGCGCGCGGTGCGAAAGGTCGCCGGCCGGCCGCTCCTCATGGTGCACGGCCGCCACGACCGCACGATCCGTCCCGACCAAGCCCAGCGCCTCTACGCCGCCGCCGGGGAGCCCAAGCAATTCCTCTGGTACGACGGCGGACACTGGCTGCCGGATCCGGTCGTCAGGCAGGCAGCCGGCTGGGTTGGCGAGACGCTACGAGGGGCGGGAGGGTGAGCGCGGAGCGTGGAGCGGGGAGCGGGGAGCGAAGGGAAGTGAAACGGTTGCAACCTTTTCAGCTCACTCGCTCCACGCTCCACGCTCACTCTCGTCCGTCGAGTGGCCTACTCACACTGCGCGCGCGTACACCTCGATCCACGGCGCCCCTTCCGCCCCCGCGCGCGCGACGAGCTTCACGGCGCGCTTGAGCGCTCGCTCCTCCCACGCCGCCCAGCCGACGGTCCACTCGTCGGCGATCGGGACGAGGGCGTCGCCGAAGACGCGCGTCACGCGAAAGCCGATGTCGCCGAGCAGGCGCGCGAGCGAGCGGACGGTGAAGCCGTGGCGGTAGGGGAAGGTGAGCAGGTTGTTGTGCGCGAGGAGGGCGCGGGCGACGGGGGCGAGCGCCGAGCGGAGTGGGCCGCCGCTCTCCGCGTCGAGCTTGGGGCGGAGCCGCGCGTAGAAGGCGCCGTTCGGCACGCGCAGCGCGAGCAGCCCGCCCGGCGGCAGCAGGGCGCGGGCGCGCGTCGCCGCCTCGCGCGGGTCCGGCAGCTGGTCGAAGGTGTTCCAGATCGCGACCGCGTCGAACAGCCGGCCCGGCTCGAAGTCGTCGAGGTCGCCCGTCGTCACGCGAAAGCCGCGGCCGCGCACGAAGGCGTTCACCTCCTCGTTCACGTCGAGTCCCTCGAACGTCCAGCCGTGCTCGCGTGCCGCGGCGAGGAAGCCGCCGACGAAGCTCCCCACCTCCACCCCGCTCCCCGCGCGGCCGGCGACGGCGTGCAGCCGCTCCGCCTGCGCGGCGTACGACGCCTGCTGCGTCTCGAAGAGCGACGCCAGCACCTCGGGCGCCGGCGCCTCGCGCGCGTACATCGCCTCGAGCTCGAAGGCACGCTCGCGCGGGTTGCGGTAGACGAGCCCGCAGCCGCGGCACTGCACGACGCGCCACGGCGGCGGGTGCGAGAAGGCGACGCGGTCGGCGAGGTGCTCGGGCGGCGTCTCCCCCTTGAGGCGCCGCGTGTGAAACGCCCACAGCGCCTCCACCTCCTCGCGCACTGCCTCCCGGTCCACGATCACCCGCGCGTTCGACGAGCCGCAGACGGGGCAGGGGGCGAGCTCGTAGGCGGGAGAGCGGAAGATCATCGTGAGGGGAGAGGGGTTGGGGAACTACTGGTCCCAGGGCACTGCGCGGGGGCAGTTGCCAGTCCCGCCCTCCCCTCTCACCGAATGGAGAACACTTCGATCCGATCCCCCGTGAACACCGGCACCAGTACCCGATTGCGCTTCGTGTCCACGCCGATGTCGGCCGGGGACGGGACGCCGCTCGCGACCTTCGTCAGAGTGCGGCCGTCGTAGGCGACGAGCGACGAGTCGGCCCAGCTCGAGGCGAGGATGCGGCCGCCGGAGAGCACCTCGATGCCGTCGTACTGGCCGTTGCCCGACACCAACTCGGCCGGCTGCGCGTCG
>Ga0307413_10000714_pt1 | contig 11399 bp, 40 predicted proteins | sample DK1Ometagenome_3_FD_203714 | JGI IMG/M metagenome (GOLD analysis project Ga0307413, IMG submission 203714) | Maize rhizosphere microbial communities from greenhouse at UC Davis, California, United States - DK15-O-2 | ecosystem: Host-associated > Plants > Roots > Rhizosphere > Soil | place: USA... | reverse complement strand
TAGAGGAAGAGAATGACGAAACTGACTGAGGATGAGATATGGGAGCGACGACGCGAACAGCCCCATCCACCTACGCCCGGTAACCCTGCCTTCAGTGTGGAGGAACTTCAGGAAGCACTGGACGCGGAATGACAGAAGGAGCTTGACTTTCGAGTCAGGCTCCTTTAGTCTTATAGAAACACTATTGAAGGAGAAAATATGGATTGGATCATTTGGCTGGCGGTATTGATCATGGTCGGCTCGACCGTGGGAAACATTCGAACAAAGAATCAGATCACTCGGGCGCTCAGCGGTGGCTCACAGTCAGCCTCTCTGAAGGCAATCGAACCCACAAAGAAGTCTGACGGTCACACGCTGACGAGGACATGGATTGTCCCCACCGCTGAGGGCAAGCTCCACGCCGGATGGCGCTGGAAGTGCTCTTGCGGGGTCTGGGGCAACGCCACTGACAGCGCCCACCGATTCAACGCCAAAGACGGGACCACAGCGTACTCCCTTGGGACTGAGAAGGTAGCAATCGCTGGGTTCAAGGAACACGCAAAGCAATACGTTGAGGTCAACTCCGACTTCTATAAGGAGAAGTTCGAGAAGGAGCAGGCTGACTTTGCAGAGTACCGGAAACTGTGCTACTGTAAAGATGCAAACGACGCACTCATCCCTTGGAAGGACAAATAATGCAGCTTCTCATTACCATCATCATTATCCAGTTCGTAGTCATCTGCTGGCTCGCCTACCCGCGCATCAAGCAGCACATCGAGAACAACCGCTACTGACTTGACATTCACCCAACGTTAACCTACAATTAGTAAGGAGGGTCACATGAAATCGCGACACCATGACGCAATCATGGCCAAGATGCCCGAGTATTGTGAAGGGGATTCGTCCTGCTTCTACGGGAAACGCTCGCACATCCTTGACTCCGAGTGTCCCATGTATCAACGGGAACTGCGGAAGCTTCAGATGGAAGACCAGTGGGCCTTCCTAGACGCCCGACAGTCCTTGCCGAAGAATGATCTGAATGCTAAGATCACATACGCTCAGCGGGCAGAAGAGGTCACCATGCCTCTTGATGCCTTCCTCGCAATCGCCAAGAACTTCCAGTCCCACATCGAGTACGGCATCAAGCAGGCACACGGTGGTGAAGGCGGGGACGATACAAACATCTACTCACTGGCCGGGATGCCCTTCAAGGATGCCCGAGACCTCGCTGAAGTAGCAGGAAAGCAACTCATGCAGCGGTTCGACTCCGGTTGGATCGAAGCCTAACAATGAAAGAGAGATCTTGACAAACCCTGACCCCAATACCGGCTTCCCGGAAGTACCCGAAGGATACTTCTGGCAAGTCAAACAGGCATACACTGCCGGTGCATTCCGGCTGGAACTCCGTAAGAAGGTGCTCTGGATTTTCAGCGAGAAGGTAGAGTGGACGATTGTATGGCCCCCGCTCTCCAATGATGTCCTTTTCGAAGACGCCCTGTACGTCTTGGGAAAGTGGGAAGAGCGCCAGAAAACCATTGAACGGGAGGACGCTTCCAGCGTCTACATCGGCAAGTACCCACCCAAGAACCTGAAGGATACCTCTAAATGACGACTGAACAGATGGACTGGAACGACGACCAGAAGAGGAAGACAATCGCTGAACGCCGTCTCCAGCAGCAGGCCTTTCAACCCAAGCCGCCGGAACTCTACGAATTGGTACAGGTCACCAGCAAGGGTGACTTCCGTGAGACGTGGACTGAAGAGCAGACGATCAGTGTTCACAGCACGGAGCTTGGCGCGTACAGGGCAGGCCTGAAGGCCAACTTCATCGTCCGAGAACTGAAGGTCAAGGACTGATGGCCGAGGAACGCAGACGCCGACGCAGCCATGTGCTGGAGCTTCTTCAGAAGCAGGCCGAAGAACGTAAGGCAGCAGAAGAGGAAGCAGCCGGTCAGGAAGGTGGTGACCAGCCCTTTCCTGACTTCGCTTCTGAGCTTGGACTGGACGAACCTCAGGCAGAAGGTGAGCAGTAGATGGCAAGCATTGACGAAGCGCTTTACCACGACACGAAACAAAACCTGATGGCCGCAGCAAACGGTGACGACGACCTTATCTGGATCGTGGAGGACCAGTTGCGCGACATGAAGGAAACCGGATACTTTGACATGAAAGAGAGCAATGGCAGAACGAAGTGAAAAGGTCCGCAAGGTCCTAGAAGACCACGAGGCATACACTGTGGTACGCTACAAGGACAACGACGCGGACAACCGCGTAGGTTACCAGTGCAAATGTGGGGCTGAAGACCAGCCTGACGGCGAACTCTGGGGCCGCTCATGGCTCGTTAATCACCAGACCAATGAGATCGTGAAGGTGCTCTAATGACCTACGAAGAAAAGCTGGCACACGCCAAACGGATCGGTAAAGAACACCTTCAGGATTTCGAGTTTCTTAGCGTTGTGGAAGATGAAGAACTTGAGGACGCGACCGAAGAGGAAATGCTGGAGATTCATGATATGATTACGAACATGATTCCCTCCCTCCCCAATGTACAAGAAAAGGACTAAATGCTTTTTACAATTCTAGTTGCCATCCTCATCGTGTTGACGATAGGTGTAGCCACCGCCACCTACTACGCATCTGATTACGACGACGCGGGAAACTCGGCAGGGGCATTCATCTTCACCCTCATTTTTGGTGGGATATTAATCGTCCTAGTGCCTATGCTGGGGGCTTCCAGTGCAGCCAAGGATGACCCCAAGAACCATGTCGTGGTCACGGAGAAGACCTACACTCTCGCTGAGAACAGCATCCCGGAGTACGAAGACGGAGAGCTTGAGTTCGCGTATGTGGAGAACGGACAGGTCTTCCCCTATGAAGAGGCTGTGGACGCCTTCAGTGTTGGCATGGACAAGCCAAAGGCATTCAAGATCACCGAATACGACGTGGTCGATAAGGGCATCGCCTCATGGCCTGTCAACGGCGGCACCAAAGTCGAAGTCATAAAGTAAGATACAAGAACAACGAAAGGTATTATGAAATACGAGGAAGTCACTCCCGGACAGGAAGTCTGGATCATTGGAAATTGTCGGGACAAAGGGAAGAGAGGTGTTGTCGAGAGTAAGGGCTGGGGCGCTGTACGGGTAGTTCTTGATGACGTGAAGCTGTTTGACGCTTCAAGCCTGAGCACCGCAGATCCCGCGAAACCCAGCGTCCCTCTTCCGCCGAACTTCATCCCCTCCGAATTCAAACTCCGGGATCTGCTGGAAGTAACCGACAACACTTTGAAGACATTCAACGGGATTCGAGGGAACGTGATCAAGCTACCCACATCCACGAGTAGGCGCAACAGTGGTGACAACCGGTACCATCTCTCGGTCACCGACCCGGCTGGGTCACACTACAAGGTAGGTACTACCCTGTGCTTTGAAGCTGATAATCTCAAGAAAGTTGACGAGAAGCCCCGACGCATAGAGGGTATCGAGATCGGGCACGAAGATGTCCAGATCGGTGACACCATCCGGACAGAACTTCGCACCACTGACGGGACCTACAGCCATGCCTTCATCAAAGAGGGCAAGGTAGCACGCATCGCCACGGATGACTGCTACACGCAGCCGTGGAGCTTCTACTCCTTCGCAACCGACCGTAACCACGGCCTAACCTTCGCGCAAGCCCATGAGAAGATCACCCTTCTCAAGGCCGCTGAGGACCCGTACGTGGCCATCGTGGAGAACCTTGCAGCCGGGACCGTTATCATCCATGAGAGGGATGGCGGTGAGGTTCTGACCTACGTCAAGTCCCTGCCCTTCGTCCGGCAGACCCAGTGGCACATCCTCTCATCCATGTCCAACCGCTCATCGACGTTCGTTGATGACCAGACCATCATCAACGCGCTGAACAACGGCGCTGAGATCGTCCACAAGGTACGTAAACCCAAGAAGTAGCAGTAAGGCTCCGTAAACTGCGGGGCCTTTTCTGTTGACAGGGGTTCCAAAGTCCTGTAGGCTATGAACATACCAACAACCAAGGAGGAAATCATGTCAGGATATGGAATCAAGGTAGAGACCGACACAGGACACTTTCTGTGGCTTACCGAGACGGGTACCGCCAAGGTCAAGACGGCCAAAGGTGTTATCAAGTTCGACTCTGAGGTTGCGGCTATGATGTACCGCAACACAATGGCGGTAAACAATCCGCACGCCAATCTCATCGTCAAGAAATTCTAGGAGAATGGACAAATACAAGATCGCCATCCTACGGCGGGACATCAAACGCATGCAGTACCTGTTGACCCATTCCACAGGAGCCAAGCATCTGCTCTTGCGTTTTCGCATCAAAATCTGTATGATTAACCTGAGGCACGAACTCAGACAACTCAAGTAAAGGAGAAGGACATGAAGACCATCGAAGAATTGATCACGCTCTATACCAACGCGGCGGTGAACCTGCGGAAGGTAGCGGCCCTGTCACTGGGGCAGGCCGGTGGAGAATCTGTCTACGCGGTCTCAAAGGCCAAGGCCATGGTCTACGAGTCCGTCGTGGATGACCTCAAGGCTCTCGGGAAAGGTAACTGATTTGGACGCGGTTATTTGGCTGATCGTACTTGCCCTCTTCATGGGTTTCTGCTTCTGGAAGTTCCCGGCCCTAATGAAGGAGATCTTCTCCTTCAAGAAGAAACCCGTTGAGCCTGCCGAGCCGGTCACAAAGCCCAGCCCTCCTGCGTATCCGGGGAAGGCTATTAGCCGAGCGGACTCCCTCGCCTATGAGGACATGGGCTACATCAACGAGCCGATTCAGGCACCGGCACCGGTTGTGAATCTCAAGCACGAGATCGTCAAGCACACCTTCTCCCGTATGCTGGGAGAGGTTCAGCCTAAGTGGGTCTGCAAGTGCGGGTCTTCGGGCTACTTCTGGGTCCACCAGTACCGGTCCTTTGAACAGGCACAGAGGGACGCACGTAAGGCAGGAGCGTCCCACGTGTACGAAATGAACAAGGCAGAGGAAGCCCTCGCCAAGTCCAACGGCAACTTTGCTTTTTGACGGGTTTTGGTGTACACTGAAAAGAAACTACAACAGAAAGAATTATGACTAAGGCACAAATTGCCTCGCTTGTCCTCAAGAATGTTGGCAAGCATCTGCTCCGTCGCTGGTATGTCTACGGCACCTTCCTGATCATCTTCACGGCACCGTTCCCGGTTGTCCTAGTTGTCGGTATGGGCTGGCTGGGGTATTTTAACTACCGAGTTTTGACACTACCAAAAGAAAAGGATACACTTTAATACATGACTGATTATTTTGAACTGGCCGAGATGGAACTGGATAAGGTTTCGTACTACAACGGCAGCAGCAATGATATCGATAAGATCCGCATCGCCAAGGCTGAAGTCTACGCCAAGCTTGCCCACGCACAGGTTCTGAGGGAGATCCACGACAATGCCTGAAACAAAAGAAACACTGCTGGCCGAAATCGAGCGGCTTGAAGAATGGGTCCGTGATATGGAAGAGATGCTGGCCACTGACGGGACGGTACCGGACAACATGTGGACTGTCTACAACAACCAGTTCGCTGCTGGACTTGACCGTCTGGCCAAGCTGAAGAAAAGTGCAAGGGAGAACGGATGGATCGCCTGATCAAGGAACACTTCACCGGCTACCTGCACAGAATTGACCCCAAGGACATCCGGGGCAAGGAAGTGTGGTTCTGGTTCGTTCTCGTACTCAACCTGTGTACCTTCTTCATTAACGTCTTCTCGGGAAGTTTTTTCTTCCTGTTCAGTGTGGTCGGAGTAGGCGTCATGATGTACGCCATCAACAGCTACTACCGGTACGAACGATGATTCTTCTCGCTCTCGCACTGGTCGGAGTCGGGATCTGGAACCTAGCGGCAGGGATGATCGCCATGGGCTGGGCATGCATCGGCATGGCCGTGCTGCTGGGCTACCATGTGCTGGAGAGCTACGCACGCGGTGACCGGTGAAGACAGTATCGACTGAGTCAGAACTCGACGCCCTGCCCAAAGGAACCCGCGTGAGGTTCACAGCGTCCGGTGCAGTCTGCACCAAAACAATCGGAGACCTCTGGCTGATTGAAGGCCACAAAGGCTGCTACATGCCAAGCGAACTGGTCATGAACGGCACGCCCATGGAAATCATAGACTAGGGAAGAATGAGCGAACGCAAATACAAGATCGAAATCGAACCACTCTCAAGCGGAGGCGGGTACTACGTCAATGTATACTTCTACGAGGACCTTCAGTACTGGGCCAAGAATAGCACACTCAGTGACCTGTGCCTCACCTATTGGGGCGCACGGTACAAGGCATGGTGGATCAAGCTGAGGATCGAGAACGACTGGTTCAAACACAAACGCGAGAAAGAGACGATCTACGAGGTATGAGCAGCAAGAACTACAGAATCACCATCAAGAAGGACGAAGGGTATTGGAGAATCAAGTACTCTACGAAAGAAAAGGATAGACTATGGTAAATCTTGAAAAGTGGGAAGAGATCGAATACACTGACATCCGAGCCGATGACTTGATCAAAATGATCAGGGAGGATGGAATCAGGACGTTCATCTATAAAAGCATGGCTGTATCATTCGACGAGCAGCACAACTGGTGGGTCATGGACGGTAAGTGGTATGCCAGTGCTGAAGAGGATTACGGGTACGCACGAACCTTCTACCGCCGCAAGCCCAAGCCGTTCGATTTCCCTACGAGTTTCGGGTCAATCATTCAGGTAACCAAGTCCATAGACCCTGAATCGGTAGGTCATCGGACAATTCGTGGGAACGGGTACTTCGTCCTGAACCAGAGCGGCATGTGGCGCAATGAGAGCGGAGAAGGGTACAACGTCTCGGAACTGCTAAAGTTCTTCGCAGGCTTCAAGGTAATCTCCAAGGGTGTAGAAGGCTAGCGTGTACTACGGCCCGCACCCTGACGCTTCGCATTTGCTGGCAGAGCCGATCAATGGTATGTTCATTACACCACAGGACTATGATGACTACTGTCTGCACTGTGGACAGCCGCTGACACTGGCACCGACCATCGGTAACTGGGGCGGGTACTGGTTCCACGCCATCACCAAAGACAAACACTGTAGAGGAAAGGACTTGGACAATGGGAACAACTTGGCTCAAGAGGCCTAAGTTCGTTCAGGACGGATCATGGACCTTGGAGAAGGTCAAAGAAGTACCCAAAGAATCTCTGCGTATCGTGGACCTTGGGATATACACCGACGAAGAGTTCAAACAGTTCTGGGGATTCCATGACAAATAAATCATTCTGGCGCATGCTGGCCGAGGCACTGGCCATTCCGCCCATCTACGCGCCCATCAAAGGCCCCTCTGACGCCTCACTGGCCGAAGGGTGGAGGATTGCCTACGAGCAGGAAAAAGAGCGCCGCACACAGGCAGAGAAGGCCCTGACAGAGATGCTGCCTACCGTGACGGATGCAGAGCGGGACGAACTGGCCCGACTCATTGCCAACGTAGAGCACCACAACTGGGCGGCACGAAGCGCCAGAAGCCCGGTCAAATACTTCGCACTCAAGGACGCGGACAGGCTGATCGCGGCAGGATACAGGAAGGTTGTACGATAAATGGGACGTGAAATTGAAAGTCTTCCGGTCCACACCTACATGGTGGTGGACGAGACCTACTCTCGGGTAATGTACTACGGGCCGTACTCCACACCGGCAGCAGCCAAAGGCAAGCGCACCCGCGAGATCAATGCAGGAAGCAACTACGCCAAGGACCCATCCAACGTGTACATCATGCGTTCCCCTGCTGGGGAGTGGGAGCGGGTAGACTTGTAAGGAAAAGGAATCCTCCGGGGTTCCTTTTCTGTTTGACTAGACAGGACGGATAAATACTGATAGTCTTTAGATATCAAGTCAACCACTCACGAAGGAGAAGGCAATGAACACCACCATCAACCGCATGAAGAAGAACATGGAAGACATTCTGCGGGCCAACGGTTACTACCTCAAGGTGTCCATCAAGAAGGACGGCTACTACCTGACCACGGATGCTGTCAGCCACGCCGACTCCATCTCCCTGTACTACATCAACTCGCACACACCCGCTGAAGTGGTCGGACTGGCCACCAAGTTCTTCGACAAGCTCAACGGAAAGTGAAAGGATAAGATTATGGTAACCATACCGGTACAAATCAAAGACGCTTTCAACGGTGTCAAACACGATGTAGATAAGTCCAAGCGGAAATGGCCCGACTCCGATTGGTCGGAGATCCGCCGTTCGGAGGTCGAGACCCTGCTGGGCTGGGTCGAGGAAATCACCGGCCTCAAGGCAGCGCGGGAGAAGGACGAAGCTGAAGGCCGGGAGGCATACGCCAAAGCTCAGGCCGCTGCTGCACACGACAACTGGAGAACACTCGATGACCGCACCAAGGCTAGCTGGGTACGGTACGCACAGATCCAGAAAGCGGATAAGGGTACAGATGCCAATAGCTGAACCCAAGACATTTGCCAGCGTACTGTCGGAGCACATGTACAGCAAGAAGCTGACATGGCAGATCGGCGGCGCAATGACCCAGTGTGAGTGCGGGGATAACATTTACGTCTCCCTCAAAATAACACCAGCGGAGGCCATTGCACGGCATCTGGAGGCCAAGCTCATCGAGGCAGGGTTCAATCCCATCCCGGAACCTGTTGAGCCGAAGGAGCCTCACCTTGACCCGGAGACATGCTGGAACCGGGACGGCAGGATGGTCTGTCCAAGTATCTGCTGGGGCTGCTGATGGGCCACTGGGGAGTGTATGACTCTGGAACAATGTTTGACCGATACCGGTACTGCTACGTCTGCAAGGGATGGCGACGTAACAGAGTACTTAGAGACAACAAACCACTGATCAGGAAAGGAAAGAAGCCATGAGCACCGCAACCCATATGTGCCAGCACACGTTCTTTAGGCTCCAAAACTACTTGCCCTGCAAGTACAAGGAGTCAGGCGGGAAACAGTGTGAACGTGAAGAAGCTCACGGAGACGACGTTCGGCACTACTTCAGCAAGCACACGATCATGCATGAGAAGGCCGGGAACGGTTACGCCTGTGAAGCCTTTGAGGAACCGGTCGCCATGTTCGCGTACAAGGCCTACCTACAGGAGCAGCTACAGCGCCAACTTGACTGGATCGCAGAGGTTGACAAGAGGCCTTCAGTCCCATAGACTTTAGGTAACAAGTCAACGACAACCAAAAGGAGAAGACGATGGGCAACTTCAAGAACGGCGATAAGGTACGGATCAACGCTGTGAACCACAGCCAGCACGGAGTACAGGGCACAGTCTCGCGGGTCTTCGAGGACGGGGAAACCTACCTCGTGGATTTGGAGACCGGACGTACCTCCGGGTACTTCGAGAAGGAACTCGAACTCGTGGACCCTGAGAGGGAGGCGTTGATCCGTCTGGCCGAGACGCTGGACAAGGCACGCATTCAGGCCAACGCCATTGACATCTACGTCATCCAGTCCCAGAACGGTGGAGTGTATGGACAGATCTCCCAAGCGCTCACGGACGTACTGGAACAGATCGTCGGGGACGAGGACGGCAACGGAGTGTGGGAAGCCGGTAAGGTCTACCAGAACCTCTTGGACGGGAACACCGTCCGTGAAGCCCTGACATGGTGGGAGGGGCAGAAGTGAGCGGCAAAACACTGGTCGGGGTATACAACGAGGAACGAGGCGAGGACCGGTACGCGGTATACAAATCGGACGGTGATGAGGTTGTACAGGTCGTACACTACGACGCGCTGGGCGTGTACGGAAAGGTTCAGTCCATCAACTTCTGGTCCGCTGAGGCACCGGCCCTGATCGCGCTGATCGAGAAGGCGGCAGGGATCAAGAAGCCGAGGGTTTCATACGAGTACGCTGTGCTTCAGAGGGACGAGAGTTCTGGGCTGGAGACGCTGGTGACCGCCATCAGGATCTGGAACGACGACAAGAGCACGCAGCAACGTATGGCCAAGCTCTTCAACGATACGATGGATCTTGACGAGAACGGGAACCCCCTATACACTTACAAAGTAGTACGGCGGGAAAAGCCCAAAGGCTATGAGGAAGTGAAGGACTAATGGACGAGAACGGATACAACTTCAAACTCGTCACGACATTCAGTGACGGGGATAGGGTCACTGAATTCTTCCGGAGCCAGCGTGAGGCCAACAGCGCCAAGAAGTGGTGGGTCCGGGTGCAGAAGCTGGATGCCAATGACAGCGCCGTAGATCATTACACCATCGAGTCCTTCAGGGTGGTGGCACTGTGAGCGAGGTTGAAGAGCTAGAGTACGGAATCCAAACCCCCGATGTGGGCAACAACCAGTGGGCAGTGATACCTCAGTACTTGGGCAACAGCCACGAACAACCCTACTGGGGCGAACTCGAAGAGCGCGAAGCGTATCTGGATGACCTGCATCTGGACTACCCGGATCGGACGTTCATGCTGGTCAAGCGGCGCAAGGCTGGGCCGGTCGAGATCGTCTAGGGTTGACAGGAGGCCGATTCTTCTGTAGTCTATCAATGTAAGCAACCGACAACACAGAAGGAGAAGGCTATGACACTGGTCAAGAAGATGAACAAGCAGGATCTGGCGAGGGCCGAGAAGATCAAGGATCTCGTGGACTCAGCGAGGCAGAAGTCCATTGAGGCTCGTGCCGATCTTGACGCAGCCATAGCCCTGTGTGAGCAGGACACCTATGATGGCATCAAGAGGTTCGACAAGAAAGACCTCCAAGACATGGAGTCGGTGATCCGGGTCGCCGTCACACGGCCCCTGAATTCCATCGTGGCCCGATGGTGGGACATCTACTACGGAAGGCAGGAGACTATCAATGCCAACGGATAAGAGCAAACTGGACGGCTCCTTCTCCGGGCTCTGGTCATGTGAGATCTGCGGGAAGGTCGGGGATGCCTGTACCTGTGAGCATTTCGCACGGTACGGTGCAGTCCGAAGTCCGGGGTACAAGACCCTGACGGACGCTGAGATCATGGCAGAATACTGGCGCGGCGAACTGATCAAATACCGGGCCGGGATCACACGAGACTCCCTTGTCTGGGAGTCCATCGTGAGCGGAACAGACTACAGGGACGGCCATGCCGACATCGAGTGAACGCCTGTACGCCCGAGCAAGGGCGTACGGGTTTGCCTGTGATGCCATGGTTGACCTTGTCAACACCACGGATGATGCGCTGGTCGCTGAGGAATGCGAGAGAGTTGCGGATAAACTCTTTGTAGAGTATGATCGTCTTAACAAACTAGCCGCAAAACGAGCACAGAAGGATCAAGGACTTGAGCACCGACGCAGTAAGCATTATGACCGAGCGCACGGAGAGAACTGAGAAGGATGGGTACTCCATCGTCGTCCTACAGGTTCGGCATGCACGCGGAGTACTGGAGTACATTGCCGA
>Ga0307413_10000712_pt1 | contig 11408 bp, 14 predicted proteins | sample DK1Ometagenome_3_FD_203714 | JGI IMG/M metagenome (GOLD analysis project Ga0307413, IMG submission 203714) | Maize rhizosphere microbial communities from greenhouse at UC Davis, California, United States - DK15-O-2 | ecosystem: Host-associated > Plants > Roots > Rhizosphere > Soil | place: USA... | reverse complement strand
GGGCGCGTGCACCGATGTGATCATCCGAAGTTTCAGGAACGCGGGTGTCGATCTGCAAAAAGAAGTTCACGAAGACATGACGGCGAACTTCTCCATCTACCCGAGAAAATGGGGCTTGAGGGCGACCGACACCAACATCGACCATCGCCGCGTTCCCAATCTTCGGACTTTTTTCGAGAGAAAAGGAAAAGCGCTCGCGATCACGCGGAACGCTGAAGATTATCGTCCCGGCGATGTAGTTTCGTGGGACCTCGACGAAGAAGGCGCCACCCACATCGGGCTCATTTCAAACATGTGGAACGAGAAAACGAAACGCAATCTGATCGTCCATAACATCGGCGGCGGAACCCAAGCAGAAGATCGGCTGTTCGATTGGAAGATCACGGGTCATTACCGATACTTCTAGAAGTTACGACTCGGCTCTCGGCCCGGCCGACCGCATGCGGACACTAAGAAAGTCTAATTTCGGTCAAGCGATCGCCGTCTCTCGCCGGCTCGCCACTCTTAATTACTCTTAGCAGGAAGATCGAAAAAACAATGGTCGGAAGGAAATGGAAGAAGCCGAACATCAAGACCGAGCTGAAGCCGTTAACGTTGACTGTTCTTTCGAAGTCACTCGCCCGATCTGTGCCCTCTTCAGTAACCCAATCCGCTATCATCACTATGCTTACTATCAGGTTGAATCCGATTAAGCTACCATAGATGGCCTTTAAGAAAATTCCCCGCAGATCGACCGCCAACACGGCCATCAACGGAAAATAGAGTCCGCAAAACTCAACGGTCAAGAAAAGCCAAAACCAGACGAAGTTCACGTGTCCGCCGCCTGTCAGCAGCAGCGTCCAAAAGCCATAGAGCACGGCGAATCCGATGCCTATGATGCCAGCGATTAGCCGTTTGCGGAATCGAGAATCGGAAATCATGATTTCCCAACGGTCATCTCTTCGCCTTCGTGCTGCCCAATCCGCCCTTTCTTGTCCTGGCAAAACTCGGTCACAAGTTCACTTACGATCTCACTTTTCTCCTCCGCCGGGACATGTCCGCAGTTTTTCAGGACGACGAAGCGGGAATGCAGTATCGCGTCGTGCAGTTTGTGGCCGTTGCGGATGTCGATGATCTTGTCTTCCTCGCCCCAGATGATGAGCGTCGGCTGGGTGATCAGTTCCGCGTCCTCCTCAAGTCGGCAGGCGTCCCAGTTTCGCGAGGTCGCCAGAACAGAATGATGGCCGTCCGCGGCGGACAGCGGGCGAAGGACGTTAGAGACGCGATCTTCCGTGATCAGATTGTAGTTCGCCGGCGACAAATTGCCGCGCATGCGGCGGCGGAGCATGATCTTCGAATCGACAATGAACGGCGTGAGGAGTTCGCCGATGCCCGGAATGGCTGCGAGCCGCAGGATCGGGCGGTCGAGCACTTCGTCGTTGCACACAGGGTCGATCAGAACAAGCTTTTCGACGAATTCCGGATAGTCCAAAGCGACCGTCATCGCGACCGCCCCGCCGTACGAACTGCCCACCAGCGTAGCCCGGCCGATGCCGAGTGTGTTCATGAACCGCGAGACGATGCGGGCCTGCGACGCGATCGAATATTCGAATGACTTCGGCTTTTCCGAGTACCCGAAACCGACAAGGTCAACGGCGATCACGTGAAATCCCACGCCGGCCAGCATCGGCGCGGTTTTGTGCCAGACGTAGAGCGAGGCGGTGTAGCCGTGGATGAGCACGAGCGTCGGGTGTGTGCGGTCGCCAAACTCCTGATAGTGCAGCCGTGCCCCCTCGACGTTGACGAAATGCGAGTGGTCCGAATGCGGCACGAGTTCAGCAACCTCGTCCCAATCCACCGTTTTGGCCCGCGTCAGCATCTTCACCGCGACCGCCGCCCCGAGCCCGCCTGTTACCGCCAACGCAAGATTTCTGATCTTCATAACTCAAATCGGACCGTCCGCCATCGATTCATCGGTTGGTCGGAGACAATTCTAACCGAAAACGACCTTCGGCTGAACAGTTTTCTCGTCGGCCCTGTATTGACCGATCGCGATCAGATTTTCCACTTCGTCGAGCATGCGGACCGCTTCGCCGTCCCTGAGCTCGATCGTTGTGAGGGAGGAGAGGCCGTTCTTCGTTTTGGCTATGCGTTCTTCGGCCAACACGATCGCGGGCAGATGGGCTACTGCCTCGCTCATCGGGATCAAAGCCCGGTTCGGCTCCGGCATCTCGCCGAGTGCCTCGATCGTTACCGCCCTGGAAATATCGAATCTGCCCGCCCGCGTCCGCCTCAATTCGGTGAGGTATGCCCCGAGGCCGACCGCCCGGCCGATATCCTCCGCGAGCGTCCGAATATAGGTACCGGCGGAACAGGCGACGCGAATGCGGATTTCGGACCGCGGAGTGCGAATTTCGTTTTCGTCTGCAAGTTCCAACTCGTGAATGGCAACCGGCACGGCTTTGCGTTCGACCTCCATTCCCTGCCGAGCAAGTTCGTACAACTTTTTCCCTTCGACTTTCTTTGCCGAATACATCGGCGGAACCTGCATTATCTCGCCCCGAAAATTCGAAAAAACCTCGTCCCAATCGATCTCCGCAACCCGCTCTTCCAGTTCTTCATTTCGCAATCCGCACTCCGCGGTCCGCACTCCCGTCCTGTCTCCCGTGTCCGTTTCGGTACCGAACTGGACGACCGCCTCGTATTCCTTCTCGTCCTTGTCGAGGAACTGCGCGAGCCGTGTCGCCTGGCCGACGAGGATCACCATCACGCCGGTCGCGAACGGGTCGAGGGTACCGGTGTGGCCGACACGTTTTGTCTTCAACGCTCTGCGGACGCGGTTCACCACATCGTGCGATGTGATGCCTTCCGGCTTGTCGATGATCACGAGGCCGTCCATCAGATAACCGGAAAAAGAAAGGCGAGGACGTTGCCGAAACGTGCGCCCCAGGCCCCTTCTTCGTGCGTTGCGCCGGGAATTTCGAAGTATGCGAAGTCTTCCCCGTTCCTCCATCCGTGGGCGAGCAGCATTTCCTTCAGTGCCCGCACCTGATGTTTTATTTTCGACCCTTCCCGCTTCCCGATGTCCAGCCAGATCCGCAAGGGAATGCGTTCTCCGAGTTTCGCTGCCTCCCTGATTATATGGTTGTTCGCCCACCACGCCGAAGGCGATATGACGGCGAGCCGGCTGAAGACCTCCGGGTGACGCAAGCCGAGATGCATCGTGACCAGCCCGCCTAAGCTTGAGCCGCCCATCCCAGTAAATTCGCGTTCCGGCTTTGTCCGGTACTCGGCGTCGATGAAAGGCTTCAACTCCGTAATGATCATTTGCCCGTATTTATCGGCCCCGCCTCCATGGCCCTTCATTCTGCCGGTTTCGGTTTTGACAGGCGTATATTCATCGATGCGCCCGACCCCAGCGTGGTCGATCCCGACGATGATCAGCGGTTCGACATGCCCTTCCCGGATCGCGATCTGGGCAGCTTCGTCCGCCCCCCACGGCACGCCGTTGACCGCCGTCGAAGCATCGAACAAATTCTGGCCGTCGTGCATGTAAAGCACCGGATAGCGGCGTTCGGTATCGTCGCCGTACCCGGGCGGCAGATAGACCGATATCTTCCGCGGCGGAATGTTCGTGCCGGTGCCAAAGCCGTCGTGCACCCTTATCTGTTCTGCGAGCATAGTTTAAACTTATCTTAGAGTTTGTGCGCCGGGATGCGAAATCGGGAAATTGCCCATACTCTCAGATAATTCGTATGTTCCGCAAACGGTGGAAACCGAACAAGCCGGAGGACGAAGAGCCGAGGCCGATCAAGGATGCGGCGGCGGCCCGCGAACGCACGATGAACCGTGCGGTCAAACTGCTCGCGGCCAAGCCCCGTTCGGTCGAGGAGCTGCGTGAACGCCTGCTGGAGAAGAACTGGACCAACGCCGAGATCGTCGGCGGCGTGATCGCGAAGCTTGAGGAATACGGTTACCTCGACGACGAAAAATTCGCCGGTGATCTTGCCCTGTCCCGCCTGCGGCAGAAACCGCAGGGGAAACGGCGGTTGCAGCAAACTCTTTCGCAGAAAAAGCTGAGCAAGGAAAACGTCGAGAATGCAATGGTGTCCGCCTTTGAAAAGCTGCCGGAAGCCGAGCTGATCGACACTGCGATCGAAAAGCGCATACGGCTCAAAGGTGTGCCGGAGACACGCGAGGACGTTAAGAAATTCTACGACCATCTGCTCCGCCTCGGATTCGGGTTCGACCTGATCCGGTCGAAAATGTCGGAAGTATCGAGGCGAGCGGCCGACGAAACCGAGGATGAAGATCAATTACAATGACCGGATCTTCCGGCCGGTGAGCAATTCAGAAGCCGGCGAGGCGGGGGGGGGACACCGTGTTCCGCTACCGCCAGGATGGCAGCGTCGTTTGGGCTGACTACAGCGGCGGGGAGATATTACGCGGGCAGTTGATAGCAATTTGCGACGATGAAGGGCGGCTGGACATGCGTTACCAGCATATCAATGCGCGCGGGGAATTGATGACCGGAGTGTGCAAATCTATGCCGGAGGTGCTGCCGGACGGCAGGGTAAAGCTGCACGAAGAATGGCGATGGACAAGCGGGGACATGTCGGCGGGCGAATCGGTCGTCGAGGAGGTCGGCGGCGAATCGCCCGGCGCGTCAATGAATAGTTTGACCGTGTGAGTCTTTTTAATCACAATGTTCATACGGCGCCCTCCAATTGAACCTACGATATCATCGGTGCCCGCCTTAATATGACCGGAGACCAGGTAAGAAGTACTTTTTTAGGATATTTCGAACGCAACGGGCACAAGATCGTCAGTTCGGCGCCGCTGCTGCCAGCCAACGATCCGACGCTGCTTTTCACAAATGCCGGGATGAACCAGTTCAAGGATGTATTCCTCGGCAACGAAAAGCGGGACTACAAGCGAGCAGTTTCGTCACAGAAATGCATACGCGCCGGCGGCAAGCACAACGACCTCGACGAGGTGGGGAAGACGGCCCGGCATCACACCTTCTTTGAAATGCTGGGCAATTTTTCGTTCGGCGATTACTTTAAGGAAGATGCGATCAAATTTGCCTGGGACCTGTTGTTGAACGAATTCAGGCTCGACCGCGAAAGGCTTTGGTTCTCCGTTTTTGAGGGCGACGCGGAAGTGGGGCCAGACGATGAAGCGCGGCGCCTTTGGGAAAAGGTCGGGGCGAAGCCCGAACGTATCCTCGGTTTCGACCGCAAGGACAATTTCTGGCAGATGGGGGACGTAGGACCGTGCGGGCCGTGCTCGGAGATTCACTACTACATGGGCGAAGACCCGTCCGACCCGGAAAAGAACAGCCCGCATTGGGTTAATGGGCCGGGCGACACGACGATCGAGATCTGGAACCTGGTTTTCATGCAGTACAACCGCACTCAAAATGAAGACGGCACTTTTACGCTTACTGCATTACCGGCGCCATCCGTAGATACAGGTATGGGTCTTGAGCGTATGACGGCGGTTATGCAGAATGTGCCCACGAATTACGATACGGATCTGGTCCACCCGATAGTCGAGTTCAGCGCGAAACTGTCCGCCGCCGAGGGTTCGAGCTAAGGTTACCTGCATTCGCCAACAAAAGCGTGAGCCGGGCGGCCGGCCGACGTGAGAAACTTATGAACGCAAAGCAATTCAGCGGCTCCCCCAAAACACTTCTTCGGTTGCTCGTTTTGCTTTTCCTCACCGCACCTGCTGTTACTCAGAGTCCCCAGATCCTTGTCGAGAACACCCGTTCCGACCTCGGAGGGCGAAACTCCATATCCGGGACGGTCCTGTTGCCGGCGGGAACAGCGGCGAGTACACGGATACGCGTGCGTCTGTCGACGGCCGGGGCAGAGATTTCTACATGGACTGACGAGACAGGCAAATTCTTCATCAGCGGCCTGAGAACCGGCACGTACGTGTTGTATATTGACCCCGAAGGCGATCTCGAACCCGACTCACAGCGGGTAGACATCTCAGACCCGACCGCGGCTCCAAGCGGACAGGTGTATTCAGTGATAGTCCGGCTGCGCCGAAAGGGCAGCGGAATTGCGACGAAACCCGGAACGGTGAGTGCTGAGCTGGCCGGCGTCCCGAAGCGTGCGGTGCAGCTGTATATGAAGGGGCTCGACCTGTCCGCGAAAGCGGACAACAAAGGCGCCGTCGAATCGCTGCTGCGGGCCGTTGCGGAATATCCTGACTTTATGCTGGCGCATTCCGAGCTGGGTGTTCAGTACCAGAAACTGAACGACCTGGAAAAGGCCGACGAACATCTGCTGGCGGCGCTCAAGATAAAACCGGACGCGTATGAGCCCCTTGCAAACCGCGGCATTGTGCTTGTCCGCCTGCGCAAATATGCCGATGCCGAACCTCTCCTTCGCGGTGCGATCAAGATCAAAGAGAACTCGCCCGTCGTACATTTCTATCTCGGCCGCTCCCTGCTCGGGCAAAAGCGGCCGGACGAGGCCGAACCGGTTTTCAGAACAGCCCACACACTTGGCGGCAACGACATGATCGAAGCCCGGCGGGCCCTCGCCACCATATATTTGGAAAGAGGCGATAACCAAAAGGCTCTCGAGGAGATCGAAGCTTACCTGGACGGGAACCCCTCTGCCGCCGATGAAAAGCACCTGCGCGAGACGGCCAGACAGTTGAAAGAATGGCTGAAGGCGAACCAGAAACCCTGATGGCAGAAAGGACAAAGGTATTGCTGATCGAAAATCAGCCGCTCACGCGGATCGGCATCCGTTCGGTCTTGGCGGGTGAGAATGATATCGAGCTGATCGGCGAGGCGGACAATGCTGCTGACGGGTTCGACAAATTTCGCACCGTGAAGCCGGATGTTGTCGTGCTCGGCCTGCGGCTTCCCGATTCATGCTCGATCGACGATCTCGACAATTATTTCATCGCCGATCCGAAGGCGAAGATCATAGTCCTGGCCGAGCACGCCGGCGACGCCGAGATCACGAAGGCACTGAGAAAAGGAGCGTTAGGATACATCTGCAGGGACGTTAGGCCCGACGAGCTGGTCAAAGCCATTCGCACCGTCGCAGCAGGGCGGAAATTCATCCCGAACGACATAGCACAGATCCTGAGTGAGAATCTGGGCAAGGAAGAATTGACGCCGGCCGAAGCGACCGTGCTGAGGATGATCGTCGGCGGCATGTCGAACAAGGAGATAGCCTTTGCCCTGGACATTTCCGAAAACACCGTCAAATCGCATGTCCAGAACATCTTCGGCAAGATCGGCGTCTCCGACCGCACATCCGCCGCGACCACCGCGATAAAGCGGGGGCTGGTGAGGGTCGACTTATAGTCGGAACCGCCTGCGTAAGCGGGCGGCCAGTTGGATAAAGTATGAACGAGATCAAGAACGCTCTGACCGATTATGCGGAATCCTTCACCTCGGGCGAAAGCGAAGTCCTCAATGCTCTTCGCGAACACTGTTACGCCCATTACGAAGATTCCTCGATGCTCTCCGGCTTTTACCAGGGCCGGCTGTTGTCGATGCTCTCTCACATGATCAGGCCGATGGCGGTACTTGAGATCGGAACCTATCTCGGCTACTCGACCATCTGCCTCGCCGAAGGGCTGGCCGATGGCGGCCGAGTCGTTTCGCTCGACGTGAACGAGGAGACCAACGCCGTCGCGCAGAGCTTCATCGACAAGACCGAATACGCCGACCGCATCCACCTCCGGCTCGGCGAAGCCGCCTTCATCATCCCGCACATGCAGGGCCCCTTCGACCTCGTCTTCATCGACGCCGATAAGCCCAACTATTCCAACTATTACAACCTCGTCTTCGACAAACTCCGCCCCGGCGGCTTCATCATCGCCGACAACGTCCTGTGGAGCGGCCATGTCCTCGACGAAGAAAAAGACGAGAACACGCAGGCCCTTCACGACTTCAACAAGATGGTGCAGGCGGATGCGCGGGTTTCGAATATTCTGCTGCCGGTGAGGGATGGGCTGATGGTCGTTTGTAAAATCTAGTATAACGGTGACGCCCCTTGATTAAGACAGATTTGATATGAGGAAGAATTTGCTGTTGTTAGTCGCGGTAATGACGATAAGTTGTGTGGATTTTGCACCTCAATACGGTCTGAGAAAGCTGAACCTCCCGTCAGGAGAAGTATATTATTTTAGACGCGAAGCACGAGGTTTGAACTTTGATTCGCTTTCCTTGGTAACTAGTAGCGATCATTGTCGGGAGCCAAATCCCGGAACTGATATCATTTTCAAAGGACTTGGCCCCCTTCATCTGTTTTACAGATTTTCAGACGACGAAATGCACCTTTATCTAACAACTCGAATAGAGGTGCCGCCAGACTTCTCGAAAACTAAGATAGTCCAACATGAGTTGAATAACGGTGAATTCATGCGTTTGTTAGAAACGCACAAGAGCGAAGGTCTCGAAATGGTAAATGTTGAGATTGACTCGACCCTGATTTGCAACTAGGTTGGCACCTCCCTGCACGAAGCAAATTCAAGGGAGATAGATTCGCATTTGTTATCTCACCCAAAAGTATTAGCTTCCGCCCACCGCAATTGGTGATTACATTCTTAAGCTGAATCGATAGACTTCTTGTATTGGCTTTGCGGCTTTGTGCGAGATCTTTTTCTCCCGCAAAGTCGCGGGGGAAAACAAGGAGATTAAAGATGACTGCAGAGACAAAACAGGCTAAGCAGACGAAAAAGGTTGAGAGGATCGTTCCGCCGCCGCCGAGGCATTGGGTGGGGGATGGGTTCAATGTGCATGGGTTTTTCCCGCATGGGCCGTTGACGGGGGAGCGGATGAGTCCGTTCTTTTTGCTGGATTACGGGGCGTTGACCGAGTTTCCGCCGCGTGAGGAGCCGTTCGGCGTCGGAGCTCATCCGCATAGGGGGTTCGAGACGGTGACGATCGCGTACAAGGGCAAGGTCGAGCACCACGACAGCCGCGGCGGAGGGGGGATAATCGGCGAGGGCGACGTTCAGTGGATGACGGCGGGCAGCGGGCTGCTGCACAAAGAGTTTCACGAGCAGGAATCCAATCGCCAGGGTGGAGCGTTCCAGATGGTACAGCTCTGGGTGAATCTGCCCGCGAAGGACAAAATGACCGAGCCCAAATATCAGGCGATCACGAACGCCGAGATGGGCCGCGTCAAACTGCCGCTGGGCGGTGAGGTGGAGATAATCGCGGGAGAGTTCGGTGGTGTAAAGGGGCCGGCGACGACGTTCACGCCGGTGCATCTTTATAACCTGAAGATGAAGCAAGGCGAAACGGTCGACCTGTCATACCCCGAGGGGCACACTACGGCGTTGCTGGCCGTGGAAGGTTCGGCCCTGTTGAATGGCGATAAAAAACTGCCCGTCAATAGCCTTGCCCTGTACGAACGCGAGGGTGAAACCGTGCGGATCGCGGCGCTTGAAGACGGTATCTTCCTGGTGATGAGCGGCGAGCCGCTGAATGAGCCGATCGCTCAATATGGCCCGTTCCTGATGAACACGCAAGCGGAGATCGCGGAGGCTATCGATGATTTCCGGCAAGGTAAATTCGGGTATCTCGATTGAGCTTAATAACTCTGCGGCTTTGCGGGGAGAAGAAGTTTCCCGCAAGTCGCAGAGGCCGCAAAGGAAGAGGCAAGGAGGGATTTTAAGAAATGATAAAGTTCAGACGATCGAACGAACGCGGGCACGCCAATCACGGGTGGCTGGACACATACCACACCTTTTCGTTTGCAGATTATTACGACCCGCAGAATATGGGTTTCCGCGACTTGCGGGTCATAAATGAGGACTTTGTGGCTCCCGGTCAAGGCTTCCCGAAACACGGGCACCGGGATATGGAGATCATCACTTACGTGATCGACGGCGAGCTGTCGCACCGCGACTCGATGGGCAACGGCGAGACCATTCGCCCGCACGAGGTCCAGCGGATGACCGCCGGCACCGGCGTGCTGCACAGCGAATACGGCTCGCCCACCGACAAAACGCACCTGCTGCAGATATGGATCCTGCCCGAAAGGCAGAACCTGCAGCCGGGATACGAGCAGAAGCTGTTCTCGCCTGAAGAAAAACAAGCCAAACTGCGGATGGTGGCCTCGAAAGGGGGCGATGACGGCTCGGTGCACATAAATCAGGATGTGAAGCTTTACGCCTCGCTCCTGAACGAGGGCGAGTCTGTCACTCACGAGCTCAACGCGGGCCGACACGCGTGGGTGCAGCTCGTCAGCGGGTCGCTGGACGTCAACGGCGAGATGCTGAGCCCGGGCGACGGGGCAGCCATAAGCGGAGAATCCGCCTTGAAGCTGCGTAGCGGCGCGGATCAGACGGAGTTCCTGTTGTTCGACCTGTCATAAAAACCGGCAAAGCAATTGGCGCGGGACGTCTAATCATCGGATGGAGTTATGAGAAGTTTTTTATCCGCATGGTTGGGCGTTCTTGTTTTTTTCGGCCTTTCGACAACATTTGCACAATCCGGCAGACCTGATCTGTCCAGCGGGGGCCTATTGCAACGGTCGGTCAGGGTCGGAGGTCTCGATCGGACCTTCGTGGTATTTGTGCCTTCGACGGCCTCAGTCAACAAGAGGTATCCGCTCGTTTTTGTTTTCCATGGCGGTGGAGGAAGCGGACGCCATGTCGAGAGCAGTCTTGCGTTTTCCGAGCTTGCCGAACGCGAAAAGTTCATCGCCGTTTATCCGGACGGTGTCGGAAACGGCTGGAACGACGGCCGTGAAAGCGTTCGCATCAGGGCGCAGGCGGACCGCGTCGATGACCTCGGCTTCGTCGAGCAAATGATCACGGTTATGCAAAGGGAATACGCGATCGACGAGAAACGGATCTACGCAACCGGAATCTCAAACGGCGGCATTTTTACCCATTACGTCGGGGCAAACCTCTCCGAGAAATTCGCGGCGATCGCTCCTGTTGTCGGCGGGATCGCCGAGCCGTTCGTCAAGCGATTCGCACCCAAAGGGAGCGTATCGGTCCTGATCATTCAGGGGACCGACGACGCACTTGTTCCATACGACGGCGGCCCCGTCGCCCGGAACCGAGGTAATGTCGTTAGCACTGACGAAGCTGTACGGCTTTGGGCGGCGAGCAATAAAACGGATCGCAAACCGGTGATTGCGAATTTGCCGGATATGGACCGCTCCGACGGGTGCACGGCCGAGACATATCTTTGGACCAACGGCAAAGGCAAAACTGAGGTGAAACTTTTTAAACTCATCGGCGGCGGTCACACCTGGCCGGGCTCGGCCCAAAACAGCCGAAGCGACCTTGTCGGTAATGTCTGTCGGGACTTCGGTGCGACCGCGACCATTTGGGAGTTCTTCAAAGGTCACCCAAAGCAATAAGAACTCGACGGATCCGGCGATATATGTAAAAAACGCCCTACGGCGTTGCGGCGACAATGCTCGCCG
>Ga0307413_10000710_pt1 | contig 11413 bp, 7 predicted proteins | sample DK1Ometagenome_3_FD_203714 | JGI IMG/M metagenome (GOLD analysis project Ga0307413, IMG submission 203714) | Maize rhizosphere microbial communities from greenhouse at UC Davis, California, United States - DK15-O-2 | ecosystem: Host-associated > Plants > Roots > Rhizosphere > Soil | place: USA... | reverse complement strand
GTGCCGATGTTCTGGACCGGTACCGCGCTGCTGCTGACGGGCGTGGTCATCGTGGCCGCGCTGCCGATCCGCCGGATGCGACCGGCGGGTCCCACCTCGGGTACTGCTTCGGACACCGCCGACACCCCACCCGGGGTACCCATGAACGAGCCGGACGGCGCCCCGCCCGGCTGACGGTCGGTTCCCTTCCCTGCTCGACCGCGCCCGAGCAGGGGAGGGTGCCGACGACCGACCGGGCCGCGAGCTCTCAGCCCTGGTGCAGAGTGGCCACCATCGCCTCGATGGCGATCCGCGGCTTCACGTTCAACTCGAGCGCCTCCCGGCAGGCGAGCACCGCCTCCAGCCTGCGCAGCGTCGACACCGCCGACCAGCTCGCCGCCGCCGTGGTGGTGTCGGCCGCCCGGTCCGGGTGGTTCAGCGTGGTGTGCGCCCCGCTGATCGTGACCAGCACGTCGCGGTAGAAGCCGGCCAGATCCACCAGGGCGAGGTCCAGCACGTCGCGCTGGGTGCGGGTGGCCCGCGACTTCTGCCGGCGCTCCAGTTCCTTCAGCGCCGCGGCGCTGCCCCGACTCGCGGTCGCGGTGCCACGCCCGGTGCCGCCGTGGCCCATCGCGGTGCGCAGCGCGTCCCGCTCGACCTCGTCGCGCACGCCACTGACCTCCGAGGCGTCCGCCTCGGCGGCGCGTACCAGGTCGTCGGCGCAGTCGAACACGTCGGAGAGCCTGCGCAGCCGCATCGGGATCCGCAGCACCCGCTCACGCCGCTCCCGGGCGGCCGGGTCGCTGGCCAGTCGGCGCGCGCGGCCGACGTGCCCGCCGGACACCGACGCCGCCCAGGTGGCCATCGCCTCGTCGATGCCGTCCCTGGACTGAAGCACGGCGGCGATCGCCGCTGCGGCCGGCGTGCGCAGTGCCACCGACCGGCACCGGGAACGGATCGTCACCGACACGTCGTCCGGGTGGTCCGACGGCGCGCAGAGCAGGAACACCGTCCGCGGCGGCGGCTCCTCGATCGCCTTGAGCAGCGCGTTCGCCGCGCCCTCGGTGAGCCGGTCGGCGTCGGCGATGATCACCACCTGCCAACGGCCACCGGTCGGTCTGCGCGCCGCGGTCTGCACCAGTGCGCGCATCTCGGAGACGGAGATGGACAGCCCTTCAGGCTCGACCACCCGCACGTCGGCGTGGGTGCCGGACAGCGCCGTGCGGCAGCCCTGACAGCTTCCGCAGCCCGGCGCCGGGGACGGCTCGACGCACTGCAGCGCCGCGGCGAACGCGCGGGCCGCGACGGACCGGCCGGACCCGGGCGGACCGGTGAACAGCCAGGCGTGCGTCATGCCGGCGGCCGAGCCGGTCCCGTTCACCAGCGTCGCGGCCGCGGCGGCCGCGGCGGCGAGCACCTCGACCGCGTCGGGCTGCCCCACCACCTGATCCCACACCCGGGCGGTCGCCCCACCCGTCGGCGTCCCCGCCGGCGTCCCCGTCATCGTGCTCGTCATCGCGTCGGTCATCTCGGCGAGACCACCAGGTCGATGGGAGGAAGGGAGTGGGCGGTGCGCGAACCGGCCAGCGCGGTGAGTACCGCCAGCCGCACCCGGGCGGACACCTCGGCCTCGGTGCCGTCCCCGTCGACCACCACGTAGTGGTCCGGGTCGGCGGCGGCGAGCCCGGCCAGCACGTGCTGGACCCGCCAGTGGTGCTCGGCGGACCCGCGCGCCGGCACCGGCAGCGAGGCCGGATCGCGGTCCAGCAGCACGGTCAGGTTCGGCCGCAGCCGGGCCGTCGCCCAGTCGGCGAGGCCCTCGAGCTCCTGCGGGTCCAGCCCGGCGGCCGCCGACAGGTGGGCAAGCGGGCTGTCCACGAACCGCTCCATCACCACCAGCGCGCCCCGGTCCAGCGCCGGCCGAATCTGCCGCTCGACGATGTCCGCCCGGACCGCGGCGGCGACCAGCGCGGCCGCCCGCGCGCCGCTCAGCTGCGCACCGTCGAGCACCGCGAGCAGCCTGCCGTCGTCCAGGGCCGGGTCGCTGGCCAACACCACCTCGCGCATGCCCGTCTGGCGCAGCCATTCGGCGAGCAGCCGCGACTGTGTCCGCGTGTCGGCGGCGTTGTCGCCCTCGATCGCGACCAGCAGCCCGGTCCAGCGCTGCGTCTTCCCGCGCAGCGCCGCGACCAGGTCGGACATGATCGTCTCGGACCGGCGGTCGTCCATCTGCCGGTAGGCGATCACCCCGACCAGGGCGGCGATCAGCCCGGCACCGAACAGCACCGGGCGGGTGCCGTCCACCGTCATCGGCCGGCCGAACACCTGCATGACGTGCGGCTTGACCAGGCCGACCAGCACCGGGGTCAGCGCCATCGTGGCGGCCAGGATGATCTTCATCAGGGACTGGTAGATCGCGTTGATCCGGCCCCGGATCGAGTCCTCCACCTGGCTGCCGATGATCGTCACCCCGGTGAGGAACGCCGATCCGGCGCAGGCGCCCAGGACCGACACCGTCGCCAGCGACACCACCAGGTGCGGCGACAGCGCGACCAGCACCAGCACCAGCCCGGCCAGGACGATCGCGATACCGAACAGGCGGTTGTGCGGCAGCCGCCTGGCCAACCGCGGGGAACCCGCCATGCCGGTGGCGAGGCCGAGGAACAGCGCCACGAACAACAGGCCGAACGTCGACTCGCCGCCCAGCAGACTGTTCGCGTACAGCTTCGCCGAGCCGACCATGGCGCCGGCGGCTGCGAACGCGCCGATCATGCCGATCAGCAGCCCGCGCACCAACGGCGTGCTGCGCACGAACCGGGCCGCGTCCTTGGCCATCGCGACCAGGCCGGGCGCAGGTTCGCTGCTTCGCCCGGCCTCCGCCGAGGACTCGGTGCTGCCGTCCTTCGCCACCCGCAGCGACAGTTCGGGAATCCGGGTCGCCACGATGATCGCGGTCGTCAGGTAGAGCAGGCCGTTGATCGCGAGGATGACCTTGGCGATGCCGAGACCGCTCGGATCCACCGGCAGGCCCAGCCCGCTCGACGCGCCGGTGATCAGCGCGTACAGGCCAGCGCCGCTGACCACCGCGATGCCGTACGTCATCACCATGCCGAGCTGGTTCGCGGTCTCCACCTGATCGGGGCGGCGCAGCAGGTTCGGCACCGCCGCGTCCTTCGACGGGATCCACACCATCGCGCAGCAGCCGATGAGGAAGTTGCCGATGAACAGCCACAGCGTGCTGCCGACCACGGCGATCGACAGGAACAGCGCGCACCGCAGGACGTCGCAGATCACCATGATCTTGCGGCGGTCGAACCGGTCGGCGAGGATTCCGCCGATCGGCGCGAAGAGCAGGCCGGGCAGCAGTTGGGTGAGGACGACACCGGCGAAGGCGAAGCTCTCCGCCGTGTAGCCCTCGGTCAGCTTGGTGGCCAGACCGGTCAGCGCCAGCAGCGACAGCCAGTCACTGAGACTGCACAGATAGGTGACGCCCCAGAGTCTGCGGAACGGGCGAATCGCCAACACGCTGCGCGCGCGGTGGGTAATGGATGCCTCGGCACTCGGATTGACGCCAACCACCCCCTCCCCGTCTGGCAACCAGCGTAACGGGAGGTGGCCGTTCGGATGTGCGGGACGGCCCGGTAGACCCTAGTTCACCAGACCGGCGATCGACTCGATGAGGCCCCGGAACACCACGAACACCACGATGACGACCACCACGACCGCGATCAGGGTGACGACCACGCCCACGCCCGGACCGCTCGGCGCCGGCTGGCCGGGCGGACGGGACTGCGCCCGCCGCGCCTGCCTGGTCTGCTGCCGGGCCTGCCAGCCGGTGCCGGGCATCAGCGGCGCGGCCTGCTGGCCGTGGGCCAGCGCCTCGTTCAGCGATCGCGGCAGCCGCCGGCCGATGCCGGCGACCGGGTTGGTCTGCTTCGGGTTCGCGGGCAGCATGCCCGGGGCGTGCTGGCCGGAGGCATTGGTAGGGAACGCGGTACGGGCGCGCGGCGGCGGTTTGTGCTGGGTCGGCGCGTCGTTGAGGATCGCGTCCACCGACCGGCGCATCTCCGCGGTCACCTCCGGGGAGACGGCACCCGGGTGCCAGGTGCTCTGCCGAGCGTCCTCCCGGTCGAAGCCACGACCGGCCGCGAAGGCACCGCCCGGCGACGCGTCGTCGTAGCCGGTCAGCAGACCGGCGAGCGGATCGCTGAACATCGGCGCGGGCGCCGGCTCCTGGGTGCCGTCGAGCATGGCGACAGTATGGCCGATGAAGCCGGCTGCGGTCAGGACTTGGACTTGGCGGCGGTCTTCCGCCTGGCCGGCGCGCGGGTGGTGGTGGTCCGCTTGCGCGGAGCGGGGCCCTTCGCCCGCTTCTCCGCCAGCAGCTCCGCGGCCCGCTCGTCGCTGAGTTGCTCGACGCTGTCGGACTTGCGCAGCGAGGCGTTGAACTCGCCGTCGGTCACGTACGGGCCGAACCGGCCGTCCCTGATGACCATCGGCTTGCCGGACACCGGGTCGTTGCCCATCTCGCGCAGCGGCGGCGCTGACGCGGCCGCGGCCCGACCGCGCTGCTTCGGCATCGCGTAGATGGCCAGCGCCTCGTCCAGCGTGACGGTGAACATCTGCTCCTCGTCGGCCAGCGATCGGGAGTCGGTACCGCGCTTGAGGTACGGGCCGTAGCGGCCGTTCTGCGCGGTGATCTCCTCGCCGGTGGCCGGATCCTTGCCGACCACCCTGGGCAGCGACAGCAACCGCAGCGCGTCCTGCAGGGTCACCGTGTCCAGCGACATCGACTTCAGCAGCGAACCGGTGCGCGGCTTGGCCTTCTTCGCCTTGGCGCCGGTCTCCTCGGTCGGCTCCGGCAGCACCTCGGTGACGTACGGGCCGAACCGGCCCTCCTTGGCCACCACCTCGTGCCCGGACACCGGGTCGGTGCCCAGCGAGCGGCCCTCCATCGGGGTCGAGAACAGCTTCTCGGCGATGTCCAGGGTCAGCTCGTCCGGCGCGACGTCGTCGGGCAGGTTGGCCCGCTGGGCCGCGCCGTCCACCTCGCGCTCCAGGTACGGCCCGAACCGGCCGACCCGGACCACCACCGGGCGGCCCTGCGCGTCGTCGAACATCCGGATCGAGTTGACCTCGCGCGGGTCGATCTCCTCGACCCCGGAGCCGACCAGCTTCTTCAGCCCGCCGGCCCGACCGACCGAACCCTCCGGCCCGACGTCGCCGCCGAAGTAGAAGCCGGACAGCCAGCTGGTGCGCTCGGACTCGCCGGACGCGATCAGATCCAGCTCGTCCTCCATCGCGGCGGTGAAGTCGTAGTCCACCAACCGTCCGAAGTACTGCTCCAGCAGCCCGACCACGGAGAACGCCACCCAGGACGGGACCAGCGCGGAACCCTTCTTCCACACGTAGCCGCGGTCCTGGATGGTGTTGATGATCGACGCGTAGGTGGAGGGCCGGCCGATGCCCAGCTCCTCCAGCGTCTTCACCAGGCTCGCCTCGGTGAACCGCGGCGGCGGGCTGGTGGTGTGCCCGTCCGAGGTCAGCTCGGTCGCGCGCACCGCCTGGTCGCGGGCCAGCCGGGGCAGCCTGCGCTCCTCGTCGTCGGCCTCGCCGCCGGCCTCGGCGTCCAGCGACTCCACGTACGCCTTGAGGAAGCCGGCGAAGGTGATCGTGCGGCCGGAGGAGGAGAACACGCACTGTTCACCGCTGCTCGCGGCGCCGCCGATCCGCACGGTCATCGTCGTACCGCGCGCGTCCTGCATCTGCGAGGCGATGGTGCGCTGCCAGATCAGTTCGTACAGCCGGAACTCGTCGGCCTCCAGCTCGCGTGCCACCTGGCCGGGGGTGCGGAACACCTCGCCGGCCGGGCGGATCGCCTCGTGCGCCTCCTGCGCGTTCTTCACCTTGCGGGTGTACTGGCGCGGCTGCTCGGACACGTAGGCCGCGCCGTACAGCTCGGTGGCCTGCGCCCTGGCCGCGGTCAGGGCCGTCTCCGACAGCGTGGTGGAGTCCGTACGCATGTAGGTGATGTAGCCGTTCTCGTACAGCCGCTGCGCGGTGCGCATGGTGCGGTCGGCGGTGAACCGCAGCTTGCGGCTCGCCTCCTGCTGCAGCGTCGAGGTCATGAACGGCGGGTAGGGCTTGCGGGTGTACGGCTTCTCCTCGACCGAGGTCACCGTCATCGTGGCGCCGGCCAGCGCCTCGGCCAGACGCACGGCCTCGGCCTGCTCCAGCCGCAGCACCTCGCCCGGCGCCTTCAGCGTGCCGTCCTGGCCGAAGTCGCGACCGGTGGCGAGCCTGGTGCCGTCGACGGACAGCAGCCGGGCGCCGAAGCGGCTCGGGCCGGTCTCGCCCCCGACCTCCCCGGAGGTCTCCATGGTGGCCGAGATGTCCCAGTAGCCGGCGGCGACGAAGCGCATCCGCTCGCGTTCGCGCTCCACCACGATGCGGGTCGCCACCGACTGCACGCGGCCCGCCGACAGCTTCGGCATGACCTTCTTCCACAGCACCGGGCTGACCTCGTAGCCGTACAGCCGGTCCACGATGCGCCTGGTCTCCTGGGCGTCCACCAGGTCCTGGTCCAGCTCGCGGGTGCTCGCCGCGGCGGCCCGGATCGCCGCCTCGGTGATCTCGTGGAACACCATCCGGCGCACCGGCACCTTGGGCTTGAGCGCCTCCAGCAGGTGCCAGGCGATGGCCTCGCCCTCGCGGTCGCCGTCCGTCGCGAGGTAGAGCTCGTCGACGTTCTTCAGCGCTTCCCTGAGCTCGGTGACCGTGGCCTTCTTGTCCGGTGTCACGATGTAGATCGGCTCGAACCCGCTCTCGACGTTGACGCCGAGGTTGGACCACGCCTCGCCCTTGTACTTGGCCGGCACCTCGGCGGCCTTGCGCGGCAGGTCGCGGATGTGACCGCGGGAGGACTCGACCACGAAGTTGCGGCCCAGGTAGGAGGCGATCTTGCGCGCCTTCGCCGGCGACTCGACGATCACCAGCCGACGCGGTTCACCGCCTCCGGTCCGGTTGCTGCTCTTCTCGGTAGTCCCGGCCACCCTGTCCCGCTCTCGTTCGTCTCTCCGGAGGATTCCCGGCGCCCCTCGACGCCGAACACACCGCGCGGCACGCCAGTGTGCACCGCCGCGGCGCGGAAACCCAATCCCGCTGGTGGACCAGACCATGCGGATACCGCGTCCGGCCCATTACCACCTGTAGCACGTTTCGGCTCACGTCCGCACCAGGGACGTCCCCGGCCAGTCGTCCCCCGCGGCCGCGGGAGGTCCCCCGATCAGCTCGGCGAGCCGCGCCATTCGTCGTCGACCGGTCAGCCGAAGCCCCGGTCCACCTTCGTCGGGCCCACGATACGTGGTCGCCAGACCGGCACCGGCGAGCGCCGCGGCGAGCGGGTCGTACGTGTCCGGCGCGGCCGGGTCCAGACCCAGCTGGTAGGCGGTGCCGAACCAGCCGCCGGCGGCCAGTACCCAGAGCCTCAGCAGCGGGCCGTGCGCCTCCAGGTCGGCCGGCACCGTCTTGACGCCGTCGACGAGCCAGCGGTCCGCCAGCGGTCCCAGGTCGGCGCGGAACGGGGTCCGCACCTCGAACCCGCAATCGTCGCGGCCCACGTCCTCGCACCGTGTCGACTCCCCCCGCACCCCGCGCGCCGCGCACTCCGCCACCAGCGTGTCCGCCCGCCACCGTTCGGCGACCCGCACCGACAGCCGGGCGGTCGCGGTGGCGAAGCAGGTCAGCCGGCCCGGCCCGCACAGCAGCCCGGCCAGGTCGGCCCGCCGCGGCGGGCGGACGTCCGCCGAGTAGAAGGACAGCTGCGCGGCAGCGATCCGTGCCATGTCACAGAATGTAGAGCAGCCTTGCCTAGAACAGGTGAGCGACCACGCCGAGTGATCCACACCGGATGCGGACGGGCCCGCCGGCGCAGTGCCGGCGGGCCCGTCGCAACCGGGGCCGGCTCAGCTCAGCGCCTCGATCTTCTTGCAGGTCTCGGCCTTGGCGAAGGCGTCCTTGAGCGTCGCGTTGGAGTCCAGTTCCTTCGTCGGGTCACTGACCTCGGACAGCGCGCTCATCTCCGAGCCCATGTCTGTCAGCGCCTGCTGGAACGCGGTCGAGTCGGCCGGATCGGCCGCCTCCAGCTTGTCCTGGGCCCGCTCGACGGCCTGCTTGGCCTTGTCCATCGCCTCGACAGTGCGCTTCACCAGGTCTGCCCCGCCGTCGACCGGCGGGGCACCGGCCTCCGTCAGCCCGGTGGACATGCTGTTGATCGCGTTGGCGAGGTCACCCAGATACGGCACCAGGGCGTCCTTGGTCTTGGCCAGGTCGGTCACATCCATGTCCGGCGTCTTCTGCAGCTTCGCGACCTCGGGTTCGATCTTCTTGCAGACCGACTCGGCCCAGGCCACCGGGTCGTTGGTCGCGCCCGAGCCGCAGCCGGCGAGCATGAGCGCGACGGCCGCGGCAGCGACCACAGCGACGACCGTGGCAACACGACGAGCCATGAGTACGTCCTCTTCCCTCAAGATTCGGCGCCAGGACGCCGTTGACGCGAGCATGGTGTCAGGTGCCGACCGGCGGCACCCGAACAGGGCAACGACCGAGGAGCCGGTCGGACGAATCCGAACCGGCTCCTCGGCTGTGTTGGCGGATGGGTCAGACGGCGCCCTTGGCCACCGTCTCGGTCGAGTTGTCCGCGATCGCGGTACCGCGCCGCTTCGACACGACCACGGCCGCGGCGATGATCGCCACCGCGACCAGCGCGATGGCCACCCGAACACCGGTGTTGGCGTCGTCGCCGACCGAGAAGGTCACGATGGCCGGCGCGATCAGCAGCGAGACCAGGTTCATCACCTTGATCAGCGGGTTGATCGCCGGGCCGGCGGTGTCCTTGAACGGGTCGCCGACGGTGTCGCCGATGATCGTCGCCTCGTGGGCGGCGGAACCCTTGCCGCCGTGGTTGCCGTCCTCGACCAGCTTCTTCGCGTTGTCCCAGGCGCCACCGGAGTTGGCCAGGAACACCGCCATCAGCGTGCCGGTGGCGATCGCGCCGGCGAGGTAACCCGCCAGCGGACCGACGCCGAGACCGAAGCCGACGGCGATCGGCGCGAGTACCGCGAGCAGACCCGGAGTGGCCAGCTCACGCAGGGAGTCGCGGGTCACGATGTCGACCACGCGGCCGTACTCCGGCCGGGTGGTGCCCTCCATGATGCCCGGGATGTCGCGGAACTGGCGGCGAACCTCGTAGACCACCGCACCGGCGGCACGGGACACCGCGTTCACCGCGAGACCGGAGAACATGAACACCACGGCCGCCCCGAGCACGATGCCGACCAGGACGTTCGGCTCGAACACCAGGAAGCTGAACGACCGCACGTCCTCGGCTGCACCCGTCGCCACGGCACCGGCCTCGGTCAGCGCCTGCTTGATCGCGTCGGTGTAGGAACCGAACAGCGCGGTCGCGGCGAGCACCGCGGTCGCGATCGCGATGCCCTTGGTGATGGCCTTGGTGGTGTTGCCCACCGCGTCCAGCTCGGTGAGGATCTGCGCGCCCTCGCCGTGCACGTCGCCGGACATCTCCGCGATGCCCTGCGCGTTGTCGCTCACCGGGCCGAAGGTGTCCATGGCCACGATCACGCCGACCGTGGTCAGCAGACCGCAGCCGGCCAGCGCGACCGCGAACAGCGCCACGGTCACCGAGCCGGAGAGCAGGAATGCGCCGTACACCGCGCCGCCGATGACCACGGCGGTGTAGACGGCGGACTCGAAGCCGACCGAGATGCCGGACAGGATCACCGTGGCGGCACCGGTCAACGAGCTGGAACCGACGTCCTTGACCGGCTTGTACTCGGTGCCGGTGTAGTAGCCGGTCAGCCAGAGGATGACGCCGGCCAGCACGATGCCGATGATCACCGCGATGGCGGCGACCAGCGCCGGGCTGCCCTCGGTGCCCTGTTCGCCGCCGTTCAGCTCGGAGAAGCTGGTCGGCAGGAAGACGAACGCGGCCACCGTGCACAGCACCAGCGAGATACCGGCGGACAGGTAGAAGGACTTGTTGATCGCGGTCAGACCGCTCTCGCCGACCTTCGCCCGGGTGATGTAGACGCCGAGCACCGCGGTGATCACACCGATGGCCGGCACGATCAGCGGGAACAGCAGACCCTGCGAGCCGAACGCGGCACTGCCCAGGATCAGCGCGGCGACCAGGGTCACCGCGTAGGACTCGAACAGGTCCGCGGCCATGCCGGCGCAGTCGCCCACGTTGTCACCGACGTTGTCGGCGATGGTGGCGGCGTTGCGCGGGTCGTCCTCGGGAATGTTCTGCTCGACCTTGCCGACCAGGTCGGCGCCCACGTCTGCGGCCTTGGTGAAGATGCCGCCGCCGACACGCATGAACATCGCGATCAGCGCGGCACCGAAGCCGAAGCCCTCCAGCACCTTGGGGGCCTGGCCGGTGTAGACGAACACGACCAGCGCGGCACCGAAGAGGCCGAGACCGACGGTGGCCATACCGACCGCACCACCGGTGCGGAACGCGATGCGCATCGCCCGCTCCCGGCCGCCCTCCTCGATGGAGGCCGCCGCGACACGCAGGTTCGCCTGCGTGGACAGCCACATGCCGAGGTAGCCGATGCCGAACGAGAAGACCGCGCCGACCAGGAAGAACAGCGAGCGGCCGATGCGCTCGCTCCAGTCCGTAGCGGGAAGGAAGAACAGCAGCACGAACACGATCGCACCGAAGACGGTGAGAGTGTTGCGCTGCCGCGCCAGATAAGCCGCCGCACCTTCCTGCACCGCTTTGGCGATGTCCTGCATCTTGGCGGTGCCCTGGCCGGCGGCCAGCACCTCCTTGAGCAGGACATAACCGACGGCGAGAGCTGCGAGGGCGATCACGGCGACCACGACGACAATGCCGCGATCACCGCCGGAGAGGGTCAACCCCTCCGCTAGGACATGCCCGTGCATTCGTCCTCCTGGTAGATCTGCCTGATTTACGGGCGTCAGCAGCCACCCGCACAGCGAGTGCGTGCACGCGGTCCCTGACGCGAAGCGCCACCACGGGGCAGTGGGCGACCGGCGGAGTCTATTGGTACGGGTGGACGGCCCTGTCGGCTGCCTGTGCGAAGCTCGCCGGATGGGCAGCACGGAGGCGGTCGGCACCGGTCTGGGCGAGCGGCTGCTGCAGCGCGTGCTGGCCGGTGTGCCGATCGGCGAACGGCCGCTCACCCACGTCCGTGAGCTGCCGCAACGCGACGCCGTGACGGTCGCGTGGCCCGGGTGGGCACCCCCGGCGGTGGTCGAGGCGTTCGCCGGGGTCGGCGTGTCCACGCCCTGGTCGCACCAGGTGGCGGCGGCGTCGCTGGCGCACGCGGGTCGGCATGTGGTGATCGCCACGGGGACCGCGTCCGGCAAGTCAATGGCCTACCAGCTG
>Ga0307413_10000708_pt1 | contig 11430 bp, 7 predicted proteins | sample DK1Ometagenome_3_FD_203714 | JGI IMG/M metagenome (GOLD analysis project Ga0307413, IMG submission 203714) | Maize rhizosphere microbial communities from greenhouse at UC Davis, California, United States - DK15-O-2 | ecosystem: Host-associated > Plants > Roots > Rhizosphere > Soil | place: USA... | reverse complement strand
GGAGGGCGCAGCGGAGCGACGGACGCATACGGTTACGCAGTAGGGAGTCCGCCGCCCACGACGCGCAAGGAGCGAGCCGGTGAGGCGAGCGGCCTTGCGTCGCCACCCGCCGGCGAGGCATGGTCCCCGGCGCGCTCCGCGCCACTCCCACCGTCCCTCGCCCTCCGCCATGCGCCCCTCCCTCGTCGCCCTCGCCGTCATCGTCCCCGCCGCCGCCGCCGCGCAGGAGCGCGAGCAGCGGCGGCCACAGCCCGAGCCCGTCCCCGCGCTCGCCGACAGCCAGACGGTGGTGCTCACGCAGCCGCTCAAGGCGCGCGCGATCGGGCCGGCGGTGATGGGCGGGCGCGTCTCCGACATCGCCCTCGACCCCACGGACCCGTACACGTACTACGTCGCCCTCGGCACCGGCGGGGTGATGAAGACCACGGACAACGGCGGGAGCTGGGAGCCGGTGTTCGAGAAGGAGAAGGTCGCCGCGGTGGGCGCGGTGGCGGTGGCGCCCTCGGACCCGAAGGTGGTGTGGGTGGGGACGGGGGAGGCGAACGACCGGAACAGCACGAGCTGGGGGGACGGCGTCTACCGCTCCACCGACGGCGGCGCGACGTGGACGCACGCGGGGCTGCGCACGAGCCGGGCGATCGCCCGGATCGTCGTGCATCCGCGCGACCCCGCGACCGCGTACGTGGCCGCGTCGGGCGACCTGTGGAACTCGGGCGGCGAGCGCGGGCTGTACAAGACCACCGACGGCGGCGCGACGTGGAAGCGCGTGCTCGCGGCGCCTGCTCCCCACGACGCGCTCGCCGGCGCGGGCGACGTGGCCGTCGACCCGCTCGACCCGAACGTGGTGTACGCGGCGCTCTACGCGCGGCAGCGCAAGCCGTGGTCGTTCACGTACGGGCCCGAGCTGACGGGCGCGAAGGACGTCGGCGGGATCTTCAAGAGCACCGACGGCGGCGCCACGTGGGCGAAGCTCGGCGGCGGGCTCCCCACGATGACGGGGCGCATCGGCCTCTCGGTGTACGCGAAGAACCCGAAGGTCGTCTACGCCATCGTGCAGAGCGACGACGGGGGCACCAGCAGCATCGACGAGGTGCGCAGCCGGCGCGGCGGCGTGTTCCGCAGCGCCGACGCGGGCGCGACGTGGACGCGCACGAACGCGCTCAACCCGCGCCCCTTCTACTTCAGCCAGATCCGCGTCGACCCGACGAACGACTCGCTCGTGTACGTCCTCGGCTACACGCTGCACGTGTCGGAGAACGGCGGCCGGTCGTTCCGCGAGGACCGGATGAAGAACGTACACCCCGACCTGCACGCGCTCGTCGTCGACCCGCGCACGCCCAAGCGCCTGCTGCTCGGCACCGACGGCGGCCCGTACCAGAGCTACAACGGCGGCGCCGCCTGGCAGCACCAGGCGAACATGGCGGCGGGGGAGTTCTACCGCATCAACGTGGACATGGGCACGCCCTACCGCATCTGCGGCGGGCTGCAGGACAACCTGAACTGGGTGGGGCCGAGCGCGACGCGCAGCAAGGAGGGGATCGTCAACTCCGACTGGATCAACATCGAGGGGGGCGACGGCTTCTACTGCGTGTTCGACCCCGACGACCGCGACGTGGTGTACGCCGAGTCGCAGGCGGGGTACGTGCACCGCATGAACGTGCGCACCGGCGAGGTGAAGGGGCTGCGCCCGGAGCCGACGGAGGGGCAGGCGGCGTTCCGCTTCCACTGGAACTCGCCGCTCGTCGCGAGCCCGCACGCCAAGGGCGTGATGTACCTGGGCGGGAACCGCGTCTTCAAGCTCACCGACCGCGGCGAGCGGTGGACGGCGATCAGCCCCGACCTGTCGACGCGCAACGTGGACCGCATCCTCGCCACCGGGAGCGGGGCGGAGAACTACGGCGTGGTGTACGCGCTCGCCGAGAGCCCGGTGAAGGCGGGGCTGCTCTGGGCGGGGACGGACGACGGGAAGCTCTGGCGCAGCGACGACGCCGGCGCGCACTGGACGGACCTGACGGGCACGCTCCCGCGCGAGGCCCGGGGGCAGTGGATCATGCGCGTGGAGCCCTCGCACCACGACGCGGGCGTGATGTACCTCGCCGTGGACGCGCACCGCGAGGGGAACTACGCGCCGCTCGCCTGGCGCACGGCGGACGGCGGGCGCACGTGGGCGAGCGTCGCCGCGAACCTCCCGGCGGGCGGGCCGGTGAAGGTGGTGCGCGAGGACCCGAAGAACGCGAGCCTGCTCTACGCGGGAACGGAGTTCGGGCTCTTCGCCAGCACGAACCGCGGGCGCAGCTGGTTCCCGCTCGGCGGGCTGCCGACGGTGGCGGTGGACGACATCCTCGTGCACCCGCGCGACATGGACCTGATCGTCGCCACGCACGGCCGCTCGCTCTACGTGCTCGACGACGTGCGGGCGCTGCAGGAGCTCACGCCGGCGGTGGCGGCGAAGGAGGTGCACCTCTTCGCGCCGCGGGCGGCGCAGGGCTACTACCCGCTCGCCGGCTGGGTGACGAGCGCGGGGAGCGCGCAGTTCCGCGGCGAGAACCCGCCCGAGGGGGCGACGATCACCTTCTACGTGCGCCGCTACACGGGCGACCCGGTCAAGCTCGCGATCACCGACGCCGCGGGGCAGCCGGTGGCGAACCTCACGGGCGCCGGCACGCCGGGGATCAACCGCGTGTCGTGGGACCTCAAGCCGACGAAGGACCTGCTCGCCGAGTACGGCAGCGAGGGGCAGAAGTTCGTGCCGAGCGGGGAGTACACGGTGACGCTCACGCACGGCAAGCACACCGAGACCGCGAAGCTGAAGGTCGAGATCGCGGAGGGGATCGAGACGAGATAGAAAGGCGAGGCACGAGGGAAGAGGCACGAGATAACCACCGCCGCCGTGGCAGGCACCTCGTCCCTCCCCCCTCGTGCCCCGTGCCCCGCTGTTCGTTTTCGCCCCGCCGCGTCCCGGAATCGCACAGCGCGCGCGTCGCCGGCAGCCGGGGGCTTCGCGCAAGTGGCGGCGTGGCATCGGGTTGGCGGTGCCGCCGCGGCGGAACGCATCTCGCCTTGGGGCGGGGGCCCGCTACCGCCTCCCCTCCAGCTCCGCGATGTACCGCATCAGCGCCTCGTACGCCGCCACCTGCCGTGCCTTGGCCTCGGCGAACTGCTCGCCGCCGAGCTGCATGAAGCTCGCCTGCACCACGTTCCACTGCGCCACGCCGTACGCCGCCACGAGGTCGATCGCGCGCCGGCTCGGCACCGGCTGCGCGGCCGGCGGTGGTGCCGGCGGTCGCTCCCCGCTCACCGCCGGCCGTGGCTCACAGCGAGTCGAGCAGGTCGTCGATCGCCTTGGAGCTCGCGTCGTTGAGGGAGCCGCCGGTGATGATCTTCTGGAGGATGTCCACCGCCTCGGCGGCCAGGTCGTCGGCGTGGCGGCGGTCCTTGGCGAAGCGGACGATGTTGCCGAGCAGGATCGTCTCCGTCGGCTCCCCCTCGTCGTCGTCGCTCTCGTCGTCGTCCTCGTCGGCGAGCGAGCGCTCGTAGCTCGGGACGCTCGCCTTCCACGGCTCGTCGGCGTGCTCCGCCTCGGTGAGCTTGGCCGACGGGACGAGGGCGAAGAGCCGGCACTGCAGCCCGGGCTCCTCCTCGTAGGCGAAGAGGGCGAGCGGGACGGGCTCGGCGAAGAGGCGGAGGTCCACCAGGTGCTCGATGGCCTCGGGTGGATAGGCGCAGCGCGCCACCAGCCGCTCGCCGATGAAGGTGCCGAGGCAGGCGCCCTCGGGCGCGCGCTCGTCATCGATCCGGCTGACCGTGATCGGCACCGGCGCGGCGGTGCTCACGAGCACGGCGTGCGGGGGCGCGTCGTCGCCGTCCTCGGCGTCGTCGTCGGGATACGGGGCTTCGTATTCGGAGTCGGCCATCGGGCACCTCGGCTGAAGACGCGGGGGCGACCCCCGCTGCTCCCTAACAGTTTCGCCACCTCGATCCTTCCCTACAACCTTTCGCGGCGAGTTCGCGTCCAACAGGTGCCATCCGCCGCTCCCTCCTACGTCCATCAGCCCACTGCATGAACCGACCCCGCCTCGCCCCGCTCGCCGCCCTCGCGCTCACCCTCGCCGCCGCGCCGGCGGGCGGCCAGACCCCGGCGCCCCCGGGGAGCGCGGCCGCCGCGGCGAGCATGCCCCGTCCGGTGCTGCGGGCGGCGCCGAGCTCGGGGACCATCCGCGTGGACGGCGTGCTCGACGAGGCGGCGTGGGCGCGGGCGGACGTCGCCCGGAACTTCGTCCAGAGCTACCCGCAGCCGGGGCGGCCGGCCACGGAGCGCACCGAGGCGCGGGTGATGTACGACGACGCGGCGCTCTACGTGGGGGTGCGGCTGTACGACTCGCACCCCGACTCGATCGCCGCGCAGCTCGCCCGGCGCGACGCGAGCGGGATCTACTCCGACTGGCTGCACGTGATGGTGGACAGCTACCACGACCGCCGCTCCGCCTTCCGCTTCTCGGTGAACCCGCGCGCCGTGCAGAAGGACGTGCGCCACTTCGACGACGTGAACGAGGACCTGCTCTGGGACGCCGTGTGGGAGGTGGCCACGCGCGTGGACGGCGAGGGGTGGACGGCGGAGTACCGCATCCCGCTCTCGCAGCTCCGCTACGACAGCCAGTGCCGCGCGGCGCCGGCGCAGCGGGTGGCGGGCGGGTCGGCGCTCGTCGACACGACGGGTGTGGGCAGCCCGGCGGCCGTGGGCAGCCCGGCGGAGAGTGCCGGCGTAGCCGGCACGACGTCCAATGAGAGCGCAGGCGCCGGCGGCGCCGCCGCCGGCACCTGCGGCTGGGGCCTCAACATCCAGCGCGACATCGCGCGCCGCGGCGAGCGCAGCTCCTGGTCGTACACGCCGCAGAACGGCGGCGGCTACGTCTCCTTCTTCGGCGACCTGCGCGGGCTCGACGAGCTGGCGTCGCCGCGCCGGCTGGAGCTGCTGCCGTACGTGAGCCAGCGGCTCACGCGCGCGCCCGGGAGCGGCGCCGACCCGTTCTACGAGAAGAACGACGCCGACCTCGGCGTGGGGGCCGACTTCCGCTACGGCGTCACCAGCGGTCTCACGCTCACCGGGACGCTCAACCCGGACTTCGGGCAGGTGGAGCTCGACCCGGCGTTCGTGAACCTCTCGCAGTTCGAGTTCCAGCTCCCCGAGCGGCGCCCCTTCTTCGTCGAGGGCGCCGACATCTTCCAGTTCGGCAACCTGCGCGTGAACAACAGCTTCGGCGGCGCGCAGTTCTTCTACTCGCGGCGCATCGGGCGGGCGCCGCAGCGCACCTTCCTGGGCGAGGACGTGACGTACCGCGACGTGCCGACGCAGAGCACCATCCTCGGCGCGGCGAAGCTGAGCGGGAAGACGCCCGGCGGGTGGAGCGTCGGCGTGCTCGACGCCGTCACCGACGAGGAGGAGGGGCGCTTCGTCCGCACCGACGGCACGCGCGGCACCACGCTCGTCGAGCCGCGCAGCAACTACTTCGTGGGGCGCGTGCGCAAGGACCTGCGCGGCGGGCAGACGGTGGTGGGCGGGCTGCTCACCAACACCGTGCGCGACCGGGGCGCGGCCGAGTTCCGCGACCTGCTGCGCGGCAACGCCACCGTGGCGGGGCTCGACTTCGAGCACTCGTGGCGCGCGCGCGAGTGGACGATGAGCGGCTTCGTGGCGGGGAGCCGCGTCACGGGCTCGCAGCCGGTGATCCTCGCCACCCAGAACGCCCAGCACCGCCTCTACGGGCGGCCCGACGCCGACCACCTCGCGGTGGACCCCGAGGCGACGTCGCTCGACGGCACCATCGGCGCGCTGGCGCTCGCCAAGAGCGGCGGCGAGCACTGGACCGGGTCGGTCGCCTACCAGTTCTACGGCCCGGGCTTCGAGGCGAACGACATCGGCTTCCAGACCGTCGCCGACCGGCGCTCGGCCTCGACCATCGTGTTCTACCGGGAGAACGACCAGACGCGCCACTTCCGCGGCTACGGCGGCTACGCCTTCACCAACCACCAGTGGAACTACGGCGGCGACCTCCTCTTCGACTCCTACAACCTCGGCGCCTACGCGACGCTCAACAACTTCTGGTACGTCGAGACGCAGCTGCGCTACAACCGCGAGTCGTTCAGCGACCGCATGACGCGCGGCGGGCCGCTCGCGCGCGTCCCGGCGCAGATCAGCACGAACGGGAGCATCACCACCGACAACCGGCGGCCGCTCGTGGTGGGGCTCGAGTACAACCTGCGCGACGACGCGAGCGGCGAGTACGGCCGCGAGTTCGCGTTCACCTTCGACATGCGGCCGACGACGTCGCTGCGCGTGCTGTTCGAGCCGTCGATCGACCGCCTGCGCAACACCGACCAGTTCGTGCTCTCGGCCGCCGACCCGCTCGCCACGCGCACCTTCGGGCGGCGCTACCTGTTCGCCGACGTGGACCAGACGGAGCTCTCGCTCGGCACGCGCGTGAACTGGACGTTCACGCCGCGCCTGAGCCTGGAGCTGGTGGCGCAGCCCTTCGTCACCGCCGGGGAGTTCTACCACTTCAAGGAATTCCGCGAGCCCGGCGCCTTCGAGTTCGACCGCTACGGCCGCGACCGCGGCACGATCGCCGACGAGTACGTGTACGCGCGCGACCCCGCGGGCACGCCGGTGGACAGCAGCCGGATGGGCTACCGCATCGACCCCGACGGCGACCCGACGACCGACAACCAGATCGTCGTCCCCGAGCCCAACTACACCTTCCGCTCACTGCGCGGCAGCGCCGTGATGCGCTGGGAGTACCGCCCGGGCTCCACGCTCTTCCTCGTCTGGCAGCAGCAGCGCGCGGGGAGCTACCCGTTCGGCTCCCTGGCCGGCGACCGCGACGTGAGCGGGCTGTTCCGCGAGCAGGCCGAGAACGTGTTCCTGGTGAAGCTGAGCTACTGGTTCTCGCGGTGAGGGGCGGCGAGAGCCGCCGTTCACCCTACGACGGACTCACCGCGCTCGGGTCGGTCCGGTCGAAGACGCGGCCGAGCCAGCGCAGGAGCGGCACGAGCTGGAGCACGGTGACGAGGAGTCCGACGACGAGCGCCGGCGCGAGCGCGAGGTCGCCGAGGGCGGGGCGGAGGACGTAGCCGGCGGCCGCCCCGGCCGCTGCGGGGAGGAGGAGCAGGACGCCGACGCCGAGCAGCGAGGCCAGCATCGTGATCATTCCCTGCCCCATCGCCTCGACGCCGCCCGGCTTCGTGGCCCCGAGCCGCACCCACGCGGGGTAGAGGAGCGCCGCCGCGTTCTGCACCACGAAGGCGAGCGCGTTCACCGCCGGCAGCGCCACCGCCGCGGCGGCGAGCAGGGCGGCGCGCTGCCCGACGCTCCACCCCACCGTCGCGTCGCTCAGGTAGGCGGCGAAGGCGAGCGTGAGCAGGGCGAGCTGCAGCGCCGTGAGCAGGATGGTCGAGACCGCGATCTCGGCGAGCACCACCGCCCAGCCGGGGAGCGGGAAGGCGCGCAGCAGCTCGATCTTCGGGAGGTCGTGGCGCAGGTCGTAGCGCACCCAGAGCGGGCCGGCGGCCACGAGCAGCCCGGACCAGGAGAGGAAGAGCACGCCGGCGAACTGCGTGAGCGCGGTGCCGCCCGGGCGCGCCAGCGCCACGATCAGCAGCGCGGCCGTCGCGGCGAACAGCGGCACCACGAGCAGCTCGGGGCGGACGGTGCGCGTGGCGGCGATGAGGTTCTTCCACACGATCGCCACCGCCGGGTGCCCGGTGGGCGCGAGGGGGACGAGCGTCCGCCGCACGCGCCCCTCGGGGAGCGCGGTGGGCTTCCCGTCGCGGATGGCGGCGAGCCGCTCGGCGCGGCGGACGGACGCCTCGAGCGCCGCCTCCTCGAACGCGGCGTCCGTGCGCACCACCCACGCGTAGTGCGCGAGCATGATCGCGAGCGCGGGCCCCATCGCGCGCCCCCACTCGGCGGCGGTCACGGCGAGCCCCGGCGCGAGCAGCGCGCGGAAGGGGGCGAGGACGGCCGAGGGCACGGGCGCGCGCAGCGCGTCGGCCGCGGTGCCGAGGAAGGGGACGAGCCCGTCGCTCCAGGCGAGCCGGAGGGCGGGCGCCTGCCGCATGAGCGACCAGGCGAGCACGACGAACAGGATGGCGAAGGCGGCGAAGGGGAGCGCCCCGCGCCGCGCGCCCACGCGCCCGTGCTCGATCGCGCTCGCGCGCGTGAGCGCGGCGCCGAGCCGGTGCAGGTGGAGGGTGGAGAAGAGCGTCCAGATGGCGACGGCGCGCAGCCCGGCGTTGAGCTCCGTGTGCCCGCGCCCGAGCAGCCCCACCCAGAGCACCGTGTTGAAGAGGATCACGCTCTGCGCGCGCAGCAGCTTGAAGTGCACGAGCGCGCGCCGCGACACCGGGGCGGGGAAGAGGAAGTGCAGCTCCGCCGGCGAGAAGGCGAGCGCGCCGCGGTCGCCGCCGAACAGCCACCAGTTGGCGGCGAGCATGGCGAAGACGAGCGAGCCGGCGAGCAGGCTCCAGTCGCCGCCGACGACGCCGGCGAGCGGCGCCTCCTGCGGCTCGCGGAAGAAGAGGAACCAGAAGTAGAACGCGCCGGCCGCCAGGGCGAGCGCGTAGCGGGGCGTGCGCAGGCGGCGGGCGCGCGCGACGAAGCGGTTGCGCGCCGTTCGCGCCACCAGGTACAAGAAGGCCGACGTCGGCCCGCTCGCGAGCACGCCGCGCGTCACGCGGCGTCGTCCCGCTGCCCGGTGAGCGCGAGGAAGATGTCCTCGAGCCCGAGGCCGGCGAGCTGCGGACGCTCGGCGACGATCTCCGCGATCGTGCCCACGGCGACGATCCGGCCGGCGCGCATGAGGAGGAGCCGCGTGCACAGCTCCTCGACCAGGTGCAGCAGGTGCGAGCTGAGGATCACGGCCGCGCCGGCGCGGGCGCGGGCGGCGATGGTCTCCTTCATCCGGCGGATGCCGCCCGGGTCCAGCCCGGTGAGCGGCTCGTCGAGCAGGAGCGCCGCCGGCTCGTGCAGCAGCCCGCAGCCGATGGCCAGCTTCTGCTTCATGCCGCGCGAGAGCTCGCCGGGCAGGGCGCGGCGCTTGTCGGTGAGCTCGAGCTCCGCGAGCAGCGGGCCGATGCGCGCGCCCACGTCCGCCACGCCGTACATGCGCCCCACGAAGCGCAGGTGCTCTTCGACAGTGAGGTAGTCGAACAGGTGCGGCTCGTCGGGGACGAAGGCGAGGTGCTGCTTGGCCTCGCGCGGGTGCTCCACGAGATCGACGCCGGCGATGCGCACGCGCCCGCTGGTGGGGACGAGGATGCCGGCGATGCTCCGGAGCGTGGTGGTCTTCCCCGCGCCGTTGGGCCCCACGAGGCCGAGCACGTCGCCGGGGGCGACGTGAAAGGACAGCGAGCGCACCGCGGCGAGGTCACCGTAGAGCTTCGTGAGGTTCTCGACCTCGATCATCGGGCAGGCACGTGGGGCGGGCGGCTAGGGGCGGCGCGGGCGCCGGCGGGCCCGGCGCTGCCGGAAATCAAGGGCGCGCCGCGCGGGGGGCAAGGCGCGCGCCGCCCGCCGCGGTGCGCGCGCGCCGGCCGCGGTGTAGTTATGAGGAGCGAGCCAGCGACGCGCGGCCGCCCGCGCGGGCGCCGCGCTCCCCTTTCAGGAGGGCTTCGACATGAGCCGAACTCCAGGCGCCGAGGCGCGATGGACGATGGTGCTGGGCACGGCCGCCGCGGCGGCCTGCGCCGCCCCGGCCCCCGACCCGCAGCCTGCGGAGACGAGCGGCGTGCGCGCCGAGACGGCGGCGGGCGCCGCGGTCACCGACACGTTGCGCGACACGTTGCGCGACACCCTGCGCGACACGACCCGCGACACGACGCGGCCCCCGCCGCCCACACCGTCCCGCGGCGCCCCGGCCGCCGCGCCGGCGGAGTCGGCGCCGCCGGTGGTCACGCCGAGGGACGCGGGCCGCGACGCCGGCCGCGCCCGGCGGCCGTCGCGCGACTCGACCGTCAGGGTGCCGCTGGAGGACACGACTCGGCGGCCGCCGGAGTGAGGCGAGGGAAGAGCGAGGGACGGGGCACGAGGGGTGAGGCACGAGGAGGGAAGGGGGTGTCAGCGAACCAGGGACGAGGCACGGGCGGCGCGGCGGCGTCCGCCGTTACGTGACCGGGGGGGCGGACGTCAGGACGGTGGCGGGGTCCACCCGGGCGCGGCCGCCGTTCGTGCTTCCCGTTCGCTCATGCCAGACGTCTTCGCCGCCCGTCAACCGATCTTCGACCGCGACGGCCGCCTGCACGGCTACGAGCTCCTCTACCGGAGCGACGCCGCGCCGCCGCGGCCGGCCGGGGCGCGCGTGCGCCTCGCCACCGACACCGTCCTGCACGCGCTCATCGGCGTGGGGGTGAGCCGGTTCGCCGGCGGCGGCGTGCTCCACGTGGACTTCCCGCGCCACTTCCTGCTCGACGCCCTGCACGACCTCTTCGAGCCCGGGACGCTCGTCGTCGAGCTGCGCGACGTGGGGCGCGGGGACGAGCTGACGCTCGCCGCCTGCGAGCGGCTGGTGCGCGCCGGCTACCGGCTGGCGCTCGAGGACTTCGTCTTCAGCGAGGGGTGCGAGCCGTTCCTCCGGCTCGCCGAGATCGTAAAGATCGACGTCCTCGGGCGGCCGACGGCGGAGCTGGCCGCGATCGCCGAGCGCCTGCGGCCCTTCCAGGTGCGGCTGCTGGCGGCGCGCGTGGAGTCGGGTGCCGTGCGCGACGAGTGCGCGCGGCTGGGGTTCGACCTCTTCCAGGGCTACTTCTTCGCGCGCCCGGAGCCGCTCGCGCGGCGCCCGCTCGCCGCCGAGCAGGCGGCCGTGCTGGGGATGATGAACCTGCTCCGCGACCCGGCGGCCACCGACGAGGAGGTGGCGCGCGCCTTCCGTGCCGACCCGTCGCTCGCGCACCGGCTGCTCGCCCTCGCCGACGCCTCCGCGCCGCGCGGCGACGGCGTGGAGGCGCTCCTCCTCGCCCTCCACCTCGTGGGGCGCGAGGCGCTCGCCCGCTGGCTCGCCCTCCTCTTCGTGCTCTCGCTCTCGGCGCCGAGCGGCACCGACGCGGAGCTCGTGCGCATGTCGCTGCTGCGCGCGCGGCTGTGCGAGCTGATCGCCGACGAGCGCGGGGAGGCGAGCGGGCCGCTCTTTCTCGCGGGGCTCTTCTCGCAGCTCGACGCGCTGCTGCAGACGCCGATGGAGGAGCTGCTGCCGGGGCTGCGCGTGACGCCGCCGGTGCGCGACGCGCTGCTCGCGCGGCGCGGGCCGTACGCGAACGCGCTCGACCTGGCCGAGCTCTACGAGCGCGGCGACTGGCGCGCGATGGCGGCGGCCGCGGCGCGGCTGGGGCTCGCGGCGGAGCGCGTCGCGCAGCTCTACACGGAGGCCCTCGGCTGGACGC
>Ga0307413_10000707_pt1 | contig 11442 bp, 16 predicted proteins | sample DK1Ometagenome_3_FD_203714 | JGI IMG/M metagenome (GOLD analysis project Ga0307413, IMG submission 203714) | Maize rhizosphere microbial communities from greenhouse at UC Davis, California, United States - DK15-O-2 | ecosystem: Host-associated > Plants > Roots > Rhizosphere > Soil | place: USA... | reverse complement strand
CCCTCGGCGACCGCGTAGAGGTTCGCGACGGTGTACAGGCGCCGCCGCCCGCCTGCCGCGTCGGGACCGAACACCGGCACGAGGATCCGGCGGTACTCCGGGCCTTCGAACGCGTCGAGGCGCCACCACGCTTCCGGGAGCCGCGCCGACGTCAGCACCCGCACGGGGACCGCGTCACCTCCGGCCTGCGGGCGGAACGCCGGGTAGCCGAGCGTCGCACCCCAGCCAGCCGGGGAGAGCTCCCCCTCCACCACGCCGTCCGTCCACTCGCCGCCGAGCGGCGCGATGACGTGGTGGTTGGGCCGCCCGGGCGCGAGGGTCCCGTACACCGCGAGGGCGCGGCTGACGCGGAACCGCGCCTCGAGCTCGCCTTCCGCGTCGGCGACGCGCGGCGTGCTCGCCGCCGGCGACTGGCCGGTGCCGTCACGGCGCCCACGCGCGTCGTTCGCGGCCGCGATGAGGAGCGTCACTTCATCCAGCGAGAGTTCCACGGCGAGCGAGTGCTCCAGGTGTCGCGTTAACGCTGGAACCAAGGAGCACTGTAGCGTCCCTGTTGCTCGTCAGCTTCAACGCCACGGCAGCCCGCAGGGTCCCTGACGTGTTAGCCCGACTGGTCGGGATGGAGGAGGCGCTCGGCGATCTCGACGGCGCGCTCGCGGCTGATCCCCTCCCGCTGCTCGACGGCGAGCGGGTGGTCGGTCGGCTCCAGCTCGACCCACGGCCGTAGCGGGTACGCCCGGACGTGGACCATGGTCTTGAGGAGAGAGGTGTCCGGGTACCCCGGGACCCGGTTGGCCAGCCAGCCGAAGAACGTCTCGCCGGGCGCGCGCCGCTCGTCCTCATGGAGTTCGACGTAACGCGCAAAGCTCTCCTCGCTCAGCGAGAGCCACACGCCCCAGACGAAGGGCTCGGCGGCCCCGCGCACGGGTACCTCGAGGAGCCCCTTCACGTAGAACTCCGTCGGCTCGCCGTCGTCGTGCGTGATGACGCACCCGTCCGACGTCAGGTCGACGCGGCGCGCGCGCTCGTCGGGCGGGACGGCGGGCACACCGAGCGGCTCGTCGAAGTGCCACGCCGACAGGCCGCGGTGGACGGCACCGCACCACCGGCAGCAGTACTCGAGCGCTTCAGTCATTCGTCGTCTTCCGGCTGCGGATCAATGCCCCAGCTCAGCCGCGAGGTCTCGGTCCGAGCGCGACAGCATGCCGAGGGCGGTTGAAGATGACCACGGGGAAACCTGATGCTCCGGCCGCCCCGTCAGCTGCAGCGCCTCGTTAGGCCGTCGGCGCGTCACCGGTAGCCCAGCGTGCGCGCGGTGGCCCACAGGAGGGCGGCCGCCGCGCCGTAGGCGAGCAGGATGCGCGCGGCGAGTCCCCAGTCCCAGCCGGCGCGCCGGGCGACCAGCACGGCGAGGGCCGCGCCGCCACCCAGCACCGCGGCCGCGAGCAGCCCGGGCCCGCGCACGCCCCGCAGGGCGAGCCCGACGACCAGGAGCGCGGCGACTGCGGCACTGAGGGCAGTGTCCCAATGGCGGGCGCCGCGCGCGGCGGGGCCCTCAGGTCCGGGCGACATGGGGATCATCATCGCGGTCTAACGCCCGAGCTCAGCCGGCGGCTCCGCGCCGAGGGGCGATGTGATCTCGATTGTGTGATGGCGCTCGCTGGCGGTCAACCCGATGCTCCCCGCGGCCCGCCGGCTGTAGCGGGCGCGCTCGGCTCCTGCCGAGATACTGCCAGGGGTGGAGCGGCCGAGTAGCGCCCTCGGACGACGCGGTGCGCCCGTGCCTCCCGCCGGCTCGGAGGCGGAACGGCAATCGCCCGCTCAGCACCGCGCGTCCGGCCGACCGCGAAGGGCAAGTGGAGGTACTCCCCCTCGACGCCGAGCCGCCCGAGGACCGGCGCCCTCACGCCAAGCACGCCGGTCGTCTGGGCCCGCTGGTCGGTCTCACCCGTGACCCGCGTGCGGACAAGCGCCGGGCCGCCGAGGAGGTAGAGCCGGGCCCGCGCGCCTGCGGCGCGGGTGGCTGCTGGGCGGCGAGCGGCGCGGCAGCGGCCATGGGCACGACCGAGAGCGCAGCACGCAACAGGCAACGGCGCAGCACAGGCATCAGGCCTCGCCTCGTGGAGGGAAAGTGCGTTGCTCGTCGCCTACGGCTGCGTACATGGCCGCGAGCGCCCCGCACACTGGCTGTCATACCTGCGCCGGACTGCGCCAGTCACACGACGACCCCTCGACGACGGGTAAGCGATGGCCGAGCGTCGAACGCAGCAGCTGCGCGCGGCTGCGCCGCCCTCGAAGCCTGCCGGGACGGCCGCCGCCGAGTCGGTACGGGAGACCCGTATGGCGGGTCGAACGCCGGCAGGGTGCTCGGGCGACGCTTCGACCGTCACGGCGGTGGGCGCGTTCGGCGCTTGGCGTCCGCACGCTCCGACGCGGACAGCCGGGCGCGAGCGATTCGCGCATAGCGCGCCCGGAGGAACACGGCGCCGGCGAGGAACCCAGCCGGGATCGCGACGAACGGGTTTGCCCCGAGCACGAAGGTCGCGGCCACCCCGAGCAGCGCGCCGACGGCGGTGCCGAGAACTGCGCGCCCGAGCGGGACTGCGCGCAGGAGGCCGAACGCGGTGAGGGGACCGAGGGCGAGACCGAAGACGGCGCCCCACGCCAGACTCAGCACCGCGAGCCCCGCGAGGTCGCGCGCCGTGAAGCTTCGCCCGCTCACGATCGCGACGAGCAGTCCGCCGCCGACGGTGAGCATGCCGAGCGCAGCGCCGGCACCCACGGCGAGTGCGATGACGAGGACGACGGCGCGCGTGCGGGAGCCGGGGTGGAGCAAGGTCGTCTCCTGTAGGGGCGCGGCTGCCGGCTAACGCTGTAGGTCAGCTGCACGGCGCGAGCGGGCGGACATGAAGGTCATGTCCGCCCGAGACTCGCGACCTCCGCGCCCCGCCGCACCGTGCCCGGCGAGACGCCGACGACGCGCTCGAAGGCGCGGCTGAACGCCGCCTCGGACTGGTATAGCCCAGCCAGCTCCCCGAGCGCCACGTCGCGCTCACCGAGCGACGCTACCGTGAGGCGCATGCGCCACTGACCACGGTTCATCGCCGGCGGCGCGGCTCTCCTCGAACCAGACCGCCGCACACGCGTCTCCGAAGCCCGAGCGCAGGGTTCGGGCGCACGATTCGACAGGGAGCACGATTCAACGGACCCGTCGCCCGCTTCAGCGTTCCTTAGCCAGCCGCGGGCTGGACGTCGTAGTGCAGGCTCACGACGCCACTGGGGTACGCGGCCGAGTGGGTCAAGGTCAGCCGAGTCCGGGGAGCCTCGGTTCCGACCAGCGGGATGCCGTCACCGAGCAGGAGGGGCATGACGACTACCTCGACCTGGTCGACCTGACCCGCCGCGAGCAGACTCGCGAAGAGATTTCCGCCGCCGAACAACCAGATGTCGCGCCCCGACTCGGCGCGGAGGGCCGCGACGGTGGCGCGGGCATCGGCGCTCACGACGGTCACGGCCGGATGCTTCGCCGGGTCGAGCGTCCGCGAGAACACATAGACGCGCCAGCCCGCCGGCCAGGGAGGAGCGCCCGGCTGTTGCGTTAGCTCGTAGGTGCGTCGCCCGAGGATCGCGGTATCAAAGCTTGCGAACAGCGCGGCGAAATCGATCGCGGGCTCCCGGACGATCCAGTCGATTTCACCGTTCGGCCCGGCGATGTAGCCGTCCAGACTCGTCGCAACGTGATACCGCACACGGCGCATGAGAGCATCGAATGAACTGTGTGGCTGGCTGATCCCAGAGCTCAGCTGCCGGCTCCGTGCCGGCGGGTGAGACGGACTCGAAGGTGCGACATGGCCGAAGGGCCGTCAACCGGATGCTCCCCAGCCCCCGGCGGCTGCAGCGCCCCGCATCCGCCACCAGAGGTCGGACGTCCCGACATCCGCCTTTTCCGCGGGCGATAACGCCCGAGAGGACAGCTTGGCGGCCGTCCAACCGCCGAGACGACCGTCGGCCCGGATCCCCGGACGTCATAAGAGATGCCGTCGGACGTGCGACCCTCCGTCACCGCGGGTCTCGCGGAGAGCGACGCGCATCCCGTCGCGACGACCAGCGACACCAGGCGCACGATCATTGGTCATCCCGCCGGCCGGTTACGGCTACACTGGCCCAGGGCCTGGCACCTCGCTCATGATCGCGAGCGGGTTGCCGTCTGGGTCGCGGAAGAAGGCCATCCAGAGCTCGTGGTCGGGCATTCGAGCAATCAGGTGCGGCTTCCCAAGGAACGACACGCCGCGTTCCGCGAGTGCGTCGTGCGCGGCGTGGATGTCCCCGACCTTGAAGTAGAGCACAGAGCCCGGATGATCGAAGTCGCCCTCGGGGAGGCTGAGCATCAGCCGGATGCCGTCACAGTCGAAAAAGGCGAGATTCGGTGGTGCCGGGATCGGCAGGGGCTTCAGCCCGAGCGCGTCGCGGTAGAAGGCGACGGCACGGGGGACGTCGCGGACCGTGTTGGCGATCTGGCCGATCGTACCGGGTGCGAGACTCGAGGGTGCTGCCGGCATTCTTGCATCTCCTGACGAAGACGGCGTGCGCGACTCGGGTTGCGCGCGCTCGGCCGAGCGAAAGACAATAAGATAGGTTAGCTAAGCATAGTATTGTGCACGATGGCTAAACGCGCAAGAGCGAAACCGCCCGGGGCTGCGGCGGCGGCACCCCCGAAAGCGGCGGTCGACCTGGCCGACCGCCTGCACTCCGCTGCCATCCACCTGCTTCGGCGGGTGCGCCGTGAGGACGCCGCCAGCGGCATTCCGGCGCCGCGGCTGTCCGCGCTCTCGGTGATCGTCTTCCGCGGCCCGATGACGCTGAGCGACCTCGCCGCGGCCGAGCAAGTGCGGCCGCCGACCGTGACCCGCGTCGTGGCGGCGCTGGAGGCGGACGGTCTCGTGACCCGCGAGGCCGGCCGCGAGGATCGCCGCGTTACCTGGGTCGGCGCGACCCCTCGCGGCGTTCGCGTGTTGGAGGAGGGCCGACTGCGCCGTGTGGAGGCGCTCGCCCGTGAGCTGGCGGCCCTGGAAGGCCGCGATCGGGACACGCTGGCCCGCGCGATCGACCTGCTCGAACGGATCGTCGGGCCGCGGCACCGGCCTGTCCGGCGGGAAGAGTAGCGCCGGGTGGGGCAGGCTCCGCGGTCGCCCCGAGCCGCGGTTCGGACCGAGGCGCACGCTCCGCAGCCCGCTTGCGCGGAGAGGGTCGTTCGGCGTAACGCCCGCGTTCAGGCGCGAGGCGGCCAGGGCAGGGCGTGACTGGTGTACGGCGGCCGGCCGCCGCCTCGTCGCCTGCGACGATTCGTTAGGCCGCGTCGCGCTCCAGGCAGAAGCGGCGGACGTGGGCATTGAACGCGTCAGGTTGCTCCATATTGCTCAGATGCCCGGCGTTTGGGATGATCGCCAGCTCCGCTCCCGGAATGGCGGCACAGAGCTGTTCTGCGACGTGGATCGGGCTGCGGCGATCGTCCTCGCCCCAGAGCGCCAGCGTCGGCACCTCGATGGCCGGCAGTAGCCCTCGGGTGTCCGTCTCCGCGGACGACACGGCCATCAGACGGAAGCCGACGGGGTGGAACTCGGCGACGATGGCCGAGAGCTCGTCCCTCAGGGCGCGCGGGGCGGCGTCGGTGAACATGCTCGGCAAGAACTTGGCGACGACGGCCTCGGGCGGCCCCGTCGCGTCGAGCAGACAGCCCGCCAGCCGTTCCTTCCACACCGGCTCGGGGAGCGAGCCCCTCCAGCCGGCGTAGGTGCCCGCCAAGACGAGGCGGCGCAGCCGCTCGGGGTACAGGCGATAGAACTCCTGCGCGAGGATGCCGCCCCACGACAGGCCGACCACATGCGCCCGGCCGACGCCGATCGTGTCGAGGAAGCCCGCGAGGCAATGGGCGTAGCTCGCCGTCGTGAACGTGTCGGGCGGGTCCGAGGACGCCCCCGCTCCCGGCGCGTCCCACGCCACGACCCTGAACCGATCAGACATCCCTGTGAGCTGGCGCATCCAGCACCGGGAGTCACAGAGGAATCCGTGGAGGAGCACGAGCGGGGTGCCCTCCCCGGCGTGCCTGTAGCCGACGGACAGGCCAGCGACCTCTGCAGACCTCAACTCAGCGCCCGTCATTCGTGGTCGGCTGCAGTGTCTCGTTAGGCATCATGCTCGCTGGCGTCGTCCCGTTCGCCTGGGTGCAAGTCCTCGTACGTGGGGTCCGCGTACTCCCAATCGAAGCCCGACTCGGTCAGCACGGCGGCGACCGCGGCGAGGCCCGACTCGGGCGGGACGTTCACGGCCACCAAGCGCCGGTTGTACCCCTCGTACCCGCATCCGAGCGCCGACAGGCGCGCCAGCAGTTGCTCCGACTCGTACGTCCACACGTCGCCGGGCTCGTGCGTGGCGAGGATGACGCGGACGGTGCGATTGCCCGATTTGCGCACGACGCGTCGGAAGGTCAGCACGCGGCCCCCGCCCCCCTCGGCGTCGGGGCCGGCCTCTACGACGTCCCCCAGCGACACGCCGTAGGCAAACCACGGCAGGTTGTCGAGCGCGTACTGCCCCGGGCCCACGGCATTCGCCCAGAGCGTCTCGATCTCGCCGTCCGCGCCCGTGAGGGCGACCTTCACCGCCTCTGCGTCCATATTTCGTGGATCGTCTGATGCCTAACGCCAGAGTGCGGCTGCGAGCACGTATCACCAAAGCGGCGAAGCCGCTTCCATAATGTGCTCGTCAGCTGCAACGCACGTTAGGCCTCCCTATCGAGATGCCCGGTCGACACCGCGCCACGATGGCGCCCGATGCTCGTCAAGCGACGCACGGGAGCCTTCCCTGGCACCCACGCGACTGAGCATCAGCCTTTCCGCGAACGCAGGTTCCACAGGCCGCGTGCCGAGAGTATCAGGGCGAGGCCGCCGGTGACGCCGAGCGCCACGAGGGTCCAGATGAAGAAGAGGCCCCCGGGCGACCTGGCGACCGCCGGAGTGAACCCGTTGTTTCGGTGGATGAGGGGCATGCCCAGCGCCGCGAGCCCGCCGAGGAACATGATGACGTGCCCCGACCTCCGCTCGGCGAGCAGCAACGTTCCGCACGCCACGACGAGCAGGACGGGCACCACGACGAAGACGAGCCCAGACCCTCCCCGGTCGAGCCCGAGGACGACGTCGCCGCCGATGTGAAATGGCAGGAGTACGATCGAGAGCAGGGATGCGACGGTCTGTGTGTTGGGCGTCACTGGTGTCCCGGGGGCGGGTGGCTGGTGGCCTCATATGGTTGTCCCATACGAGAGCCAGCCGGCCGGGTTTCAGGACTGCGCAGTACACCGACTCGGCCGGTGTTTACGGCCCTTGCTCCGCGGCAACGAGTCTTTGCGCGCGGACCATCGAGTGCACGCGGCTAGAGCGGGCGCGATCTCTGGCTGCGACGATGCTTCGCAGTAGGCCTAACGCCCGGGTTCAGCCGCAGGGGGCGGGGTTGATGGGGCTCGTACTCTTGGCCTTGCATCAACCCGATGCTGGTCCACAGCCTGATGCGGGTCGCCCCTGCCGGCCGCAACCCGTAGTTAGACGGCTGCGCTTCGGCGGCACCCTTCCCGCAGCCATCGCGCCAGGTCCGGTGCGTGCTCGCTTCGGGCTTGGCCGAGTGCCTAGCCCTCACGCTTCATGCGCGCCTGGCGGGCTCGTTCCGCGTCGCTCGGTGTGTCGAGCGCTGTATCGCCAATCTTGATCCCGTCTGTGCGCTCGTAGTGAGCGATCACGAGGCCGGTGCGCGACACCCGCGAGCTGGTCAGCGTATAGCTGTGCGGCGCTGACCCGTCCGCGAACAGCTTCTTGCCGCCACCGAGCACGACCGGCACGGTGAAGAGGCTCATCGCGTCCACGAGATCGTTCGCCAACAACGCGTGCACCAGCTCCGTGCTGCCCTGCGTGACCAGGTCGGGGCCGTCCCCTTCCCGCAAACGCCTCACCTCTGCGATGTCACGCAGGAGCACCGAGCCCTGCCAACTCGTATCGACCTCGCCTGAGCGTGACACCACGTACTTCTTGATCCGCTTGAACAACTTGGCAATGCCCCCGTCGGGGGCGGTCTCGTCGTAGTACGGCCAGTGGGCTGCGAAGATCTCATACGTCTTGCGTCCGAGCAGGAGATCGCAGTTCTCGTTGAGGACCCGGTCTACCTCCTCGCCGAACACCTCATCGAAATAGGGCGTCACCCAGCCGCCGAACTTGAAGCCCTTCGTAGGATCTTCCCACGGGCCACCAGGCGCCTGCATGACCCCATCAAGGGACACCATGGCGCCCACGACGATCTTTCGCATGAATTTCACTCCTGAGTGGCTCAACGTGCGCAGCAATGCTCCCACGTCCGGGGCATCGCGACCAAAGGCTACGCGATGCCCGGCGGCCGTGTAACGCCCCAGCTCAGCCGCGGGCGCGCATGATTGCCGGGAAGATGCGGCCGAGGGCGGTTCGGTGTCGAGCGGCGGCTACCGTGGCGCTCCGAGAGCGCCCGCCGGCTGCTGCGCCTCGTTAGGCCGCGGCGCCTCGGTGGCCGGCGCGCCGCCTCAGGACGCCGGAATCAGCGCCGCCCGCGCTCGCGCGCTCTCGACGCCACAGTCACCGCGCCGCGCTCGTACCCCATCCCGTTGCCAGTCGGCATAGCCCTCCCGCACAACTTCCACGCGATAGACCCCGGCGCGCCCGTCCCCGGCGCTCAACGTCAACACCGTCCCGTCACCGCGAGAGGCGTGCGGCCGGAGCGAATCGAGATAGGCGGCGTCGCGAATCACGCCTTTGGCGCCTTGCGCTACCGCCGCGCCGGTCTCGGCATCGACGACCTCAACCTCGACGGCCGGCTCGATGCCGAGGGGGCAGAGTCGCGGACCGAAGGCGTCGCAGCCGAGAAGGCCGAACGTCAGCAGAGCCGGCCCAAGCACACCGCAGCTGGTAGTCCGTTTCTTGAACTGCATGGAATCCTCCATCGCGGCCTAACGCCAAAGCTCAGCTGCGGGCGCCAATGCCCGCCGGGAAGCTACCGCATACCGGTCGAGCGGCCGAGCGCGGCCTGCTATTATGCCTCACGCGCCCGTCAGCTGCAGCGCCACGTTAGCCGGCGCCGCGCGACTCACTCGCGGCGCCGGCCGCGGCGGCGCAGGAGCCAGACCGCGAGCGCGACCGCGGCGACCGCCGCAGCGAGCTCGCCCCAGTAGACGTGGACGATGACGTCGGAGTGCTGTGTGGGGAGCAACACGACCCGCCGATCCTGCACCGCTCCCCCTCCGGTGGCTCGTGTGTCTGGCTAACGCTTGAGCTCAGCCGCGAGGTCTGGGCCGGCCAGGAGTACGACGCCGAATGTGCGATGCGGCCGAGCGGGGATCAACCTGATGCTCCCTGCGCCTCGTCGGTTGCAGCGCGATGTTAGACAGCCGGCGCCCCGCCGCCCGGCGGCCCCAGGCCCGCTCGAGCGCGCTTGAGCATCGCCGCCACGAACGCGCCCTTCGCGTCCGTGTAGGCCTCGCGGTCGAACGCGTAGCGCGCCGCCAGCCCCCGCTTCAGCGCGGCGTACTCCGCGGCCGCCGCGGGACAGGACCGCAGGTAGTCCCGAAAGGCGAGGCGGTCCGCCCAGAGCGGGCTCCCGACCGGGACGAGGTGCAGGTGGTGCGTCCGCCGCGCCGGCGACGGCTTGCAGAACCAGTGCATGACCTCCGGGCGGTACGGGAAGTACTCGTACCCGAGTGTCGCGGCAGCGGCTCGCGCGGGGCGCGAGGCGACCAGATCCGCCACGCCCGCCATGATGTCGATGACCGGCTTCGCCAGGACGCCGGCGACGGCGGTGCTCCCGATGTGCTCGATGGGGCCGGCCAGCCACGGGCCCAACACCTGCGCCAACTCCGCGCGCTCGTGCCGGAAGCGCTGCGGCCAGGCGGGGTCGTAGGCGACGAGGTAGATCGGCTCTTCCCGCATCGGGCCCCTCACCCTCAGTAGATCCTCGTAGCTGTCTAACGCCCAAGCTCAGCTGCGGGCGGAGAGCCCGCCGGCACGACGATGCTGCCCGGCGGAGGGGTTGTCCAGGCGCCCAACCCAACGACTCCCGTAGCGCCCGTCGGCTGCAGCGCCACGTTAGGTTGCAGGCGCGCTGGCCGCCGTCATCTGACCTCCGTGGCCTGTGACCAGACGACTTGCCAGTTCCCATCCCGCTTCTCGTAGGCGTCGGTGTGCCAGAACCGCCGGCGCGGTAGCGGCTGGCCCTGGAACACGACCTCGAGCTGGGACTGGTAGCGGATCACCGCCGCGCGCCCGTACGCGCGCACCGCGATCGAGTCGGGCTCCCAGTAGATGTAGTCCACCTGGCCCGAGGCGACGGCCTCGAGGTATTGATCTTTGGTCAGCGCCCCGCCCGCCGGGTTGATGAGCTGGAAGTCGTCCGCGTGCAGCCGGCGCGCCGCCGGGACGTCTGCCGCTACCAGCGCCCGGAGGCGCTCGCGCTCGGTCGCCCGAATGAGGTCCGCCTCGGCCTGCCCGCCCGCCGGCGGCGTCCCAGGCTCCGCCCCGGCCTCCGCCCCGGACCTCGGCGCCGGCCCGCACGATAGCGCGCCGGAACCAGCGAGGGCCCCTACCGCCAGTCGAACCCATCCCCGGCGAGCGCGCGCCATAGCTCCCTCCTAGCCAGTATCTGCGACGGGACCGATCCGATCCATTCGGGTACAACGGGGCCGCCGGGCCGCGCCCGATGCACCCAGGCCAGACCCGCGAGCCCGAGAGAGGGCGGTGTTGCAACCTAACGCCTGAACTCAGCTGCAGGGTCCGGGGCTGCCGGCGAGAAGATGCTGATCGTGAGATGGAGTGTCCAGGCGCTCAACCTGATGCCGCTCGCCTTGTCGGCTGCAGCGCAACGTTAGGCCGCCCGGCCGCAGCACTCAGAAGCGCGGGTGCGTGTGCGCGAACTGCACCGCCGCGATCGCGGCGCCCGCTAGGACGGTCAGGGCCGCGCCGGCGGCGCAGGCCGCGGCGAAGCGCGGCGTCACCTCCGGGCGCCAGCGGCCGACGAGGAGCGTCGGTACATAGAGCGCCGCGCCGAGCGCGAGCGCTTGAAGCGCCCCTCCCGCGAAGCCGGCCCACGCCATCCGCGTCCACTCCGCCGGTGCGAGGTGGGGGGCGAGGGACTCATGCACCGGCCACACGCCCCACACGTACGTCCACATCGCGCCGAGGGTGCCCGCCACGGCGTGGACGGTGGCGACGGCGCCGAGCAGGGGGCTACGCGGATCGCGCGGGAGACCCATCCGAGGGAAAAAGTGTGTGGCGGCCGAACGCCCCAGCTCAGCTGCGGGCGCCAATGTAGGCCGGGAGTACGACGCTGACCAGCGTACGCCGCCGAGCGGGGCCCACCATGATGCCGTCCGCGCCCGTCGGCTGC
>Ga0307413_10000706_pt1 | contig 11455 bp, 10 predicted proteins | sample DK1Ometagenome_3_FD_203714 | JGI IMG/M metagenome (GOLD analysis project Ga0307413, IMG submission 203714) | Maize rhizosphere microbial communities from greenhouse at UC Davis, California, United States - DK15-O-2 | ecosystem: Host-associated > Plants > Roots > Rhizosphere > Soil | place: USA... | reverse complement strand
CGCCTTCGAGCATCGCCGCGAAGGCAAACCCGAAGGCGCCGATCGCGACGGTTACCCAGATCAACATCCGCCGGCGGCCGCGTTCCGCCACCTTGGCACCGATAGGGATGGTCAAGGCAAAGAAAACGACCCCGATCAGCTGGCTGATAAGGAAATCCGTACGGCTATGGCCCAGTGCAGTCGTTCCCCACGAGAGCGCGAAGACCGTCATCAGATAGAAGAGGACGAACGTCACGAGCGACGACAGGACGCCAATGATTACCATCCGTGAGTGATGCCGGAACAGCTCGGCTATCGGCACCCGCGCGCGCTGCTCGCGGGTCATCGCCGCCTGGAAGACCGGCGTCTCGCTAATCGTCAGACGAACATACAGTCCGACGAGCACGAGGGCGGCGCTGGCAAGGAATGGAATCCGCCAGCCGAACGAGAAGAACTCTTCGTCGCTGAGAAGCTCGGACAACAGCAGGAATATGCCGCCGGAAAAGAAGAATCCAACCGGCGCGCCAAGCTGCGGGAACATGCCATACCACGCTCGCCGGCCCGGCGGCGCATTCTCTACCGCTAGAAGCACCGCGCCGCCCCATTCGCCGCCAAGCCCAAGTCCCTGACCGAACCGGCATAACACCAGAAGCGCCGGCGCCGCCAAGCCGATGCTTTGGTACGTCGGCAGGAGGCCAATCGCCACCGTCGAAACCCCCATCGTCAGCAGCGCCGCCACCAGCGTCGTCTTCCGGCCGATCCGATCGCCGAAATGACCGAAGAGGGCCGAACCGATCGGGCGCGCCAGGAAGGCGATTCCGAAAGCCGCGAGAGAGTTCAGCGTCGCGGAGGTAGGGTCGGACGCGGGAAAAAACAGCCGTGGGAACGCGAGCACCGCCGCGGTTGCAAAGATATAGAAGTCGAAGAACTCGATCGTCGTGCCGATCATGCTCGCGAAGAGCACCTGGCGCGGTGTGTTGGCTGGACGCGCCTTGATGTCGACTCCCACGTTCCAACTCACAGGTTTCTCGTAGAGTATCCTCCGTGAAGCCATGAGCATCCACGGATCGCCGCGCGACGAGGAGGTCGTCGGCCCGTCCAACCGATCGTTCGGCCTGGTGTTCGCCGTCGTGTTCACCATCATTGCGTCGCTGCCGTTGTGGCGCGGCGCGCCGCCGCGATGGTGGGCGATAGGGGTGGCGGCGCTCTTCGGCGGGCTGGCGCTGATGTGGCCGCGAGCGCTGGCGCCGGCGAATCGCATCTGGCTGCGGATCGGGCTCCTGATGCACCGGATCGTCAACCCGATCGTGATGGGAGCGATCTTCTATCTCGTGGTCACGCCGTTTGGCCTGGTGATGCGGTTGCTCGGGAAGGGACCCGCGGCAATGCGCCGGGCCGACCCCAACGCCGCGAGTTACTGGATAGAGAGGTCCGGCGGCTCGTCATCGATGGATAACCAGTTCTAGGAATCGTGCGCATTCTAGGGATCTCCGCGTATTACCACGACAGCGCGGCTGCGCTTGTCGCCGACGGCCAGGTTGTCGCTGCCGCCCAGGAGGAGCGTTTCACCAGGCGCAAGCACGACGCACGGTTTCCGGTCAACGCGGTCCGTTTTTGCCTCGACTACGCCGGAGGCGTGCCGGACGACATCGATGCGGTCGTTTTCTATGAGAAGCCATTCCTCAAGTTCGAGCGGCTGATCGAGACCTATCTCTCTTTCGCGCCGCGCGGCTATCGCAGCTTTGCGATGGCGATGCCGTTGTGGATCCGCGAGAAGCTGTTTCAGAAGGACCTCCTGGCCCGAGAGCTCGCGCGATTGGGGTTCACGCGCCCGGCGGAACGGATCCTGTTCACGGAACACCACCAGAGCCACGCCGCCAGCGCGTTCTATCCATCGCCGTTTTCCGAGGCCGTCGTGCTGACGATGGACGGTGTCGGCGAGTGGACGACCACGTCGGTCAGCCTCGGCCGCGGAAAGACGCTGGAGCCGGTCAGGGAAATCCATTTCCCGCACTCGCTCGGCCTGCTCTATTCGGCGTTCACCTACTACACCGGCTTCAAGGTCAATTCAGGCGAATACAAGGTGATGGGCCTCGCGCCGTATGGAACACCGCGATTCACCCGGCAGATTTTCGACTCGCTGATCGACGTGAAACCGGACGGCAGCTTCAGGCTCGACCTCGACTATTTCGATTACTGCACCGGGCTGCGGATGACCAACGATCGCTTCGCGCGGCTGTTCGGCCGCGCGCCGCGGCAGGCCGAAGAGCGGCTGGAGCCGTTTCACATGGACGTCGCCGCATCGGTGCAGGCGGTCACCGACGAGGTCATGCTGCGCTTGACGCGTGCGCTTGCGGCGGAATTCCGCATACCGAATCTCTGTCTTGCCGGCGGCGTGGCACTCAACTGCGTGGCAAACGGCAAGATCCTGCGCGATCATCGTTTCGAGCGGCTCTGGGTCCAGCCGGCGGCCGGCGACGCCGGTGGCGCCGTCGGCGCGGCGTTGGCCGCGTATCATGGCCATCACGGCGGCGCACGAGTGCCCGTCCGCTCGTCCGACGGCATGTCCGGCAGCTATCTCGGTCCGGAATATTCGCAGTCGGATATCGAAAAGAGACTGCAATTGGCGGGTGCACGTTTCGACGTCGCGCCCGACGACTGCGCCATGATCGAGCAGACTGCGGCTGCACTCGCGTCGGGCCAGGCGGTCGGATGGTTTCAGGGGCGCATGGAATTCGGTCCGCGCGCGCTGGGTGCGCGTTCGATCCTCGGCGATGCCCGCTCGCCGTCGATGCAGAAGACGCTCAACCTCAAGGTGAAATACCGCGAAAGCTTCAGGCCGTTTGCGCCCGCGGTGCTGCGCGACGACGTCGCCGAATGGTTCGACTTGAACGACGACAGCCCGTATATGCTCCTCGTCGCTGACGTGAAGGACAGTCACCGGCGCACGATGACCGACAGTGAGCAGCGTCTGTTCGGCATCGACAAGTTGAACGTCGTCCGATCGACGATTCCCGCGGTGACGCATGTCGACTACTCGGCACGTGTGCAGACGGTTCATCGCGAGACGAACCCGCTCTTCTATCAGCTTCTCGAGGCCTTCAAGTCGGCCACCGGGTGTCCCGTGCTGGTCAACACCAGCTTCAACGTACGCGGCGAGCCGATCGTGTGCACGCCCGAGGATGCGTTCCGCTGTTTCATGGGCACCGAGCTCGATCTTCTGGTGGTCGGCCGCGCGATGTTGCGCAAGGATCAGCAGGACCCTGGCCGGAAACAGGATTACGCGAGCACTTTCACGCCAGATTAGCGGATGCCGAAGGGCCGCCTCTCCCTCGTTGCGATCAACGTGCTGGTCTTTGTCGTACTGGCGGAGATTGCCGCCGTGGCCTTCTACTACGTGCAGGACGGAGCTTTTTTCTACACTGCCGCCAGGGAGAGTCCGCCGCCGCTCCCCGAAACGAGCCGCGGCGAGCTGAGCGCCGACGTCCTGCACCCGTACTTCGGCCCGATTCACCGGCCCGGCGTTCGGCCGCAGACGAACAATATCGGGTTTGGGTCGAAACAGGCGTTTCCATATACGCGCGGGAACGGCCGGCAGTATCTCGTCGGCATCTTTGGCGGATCGGTGGCGCAGGCGTTCTGCGATCGCGGGACGCCACACCTTGCTGCGGTGCTGAAGCGCGATCCCGCGTTCGCGACGCGTGAAATCGTGCCGCTGTGTTTCAGCCACGAGGGATACAAGCAGCCGCAGCAGTTGATCGTGCTGGCTTACTTCCTCTCGCTGGGCCAGCAGTACGACCTGGTGATCAACATCGACGGATTTAACGAAGTGGCGCTCGGCTCCCGGAGCGACGAGCGCGGCCGCGACATCTCGATGCCGAGTCCGATTCATGTGGATCCGCTGCTCAATCTGATCGATCAGTCGACGCTGACCCCGGCGCGCGTGCAGGCGCTGGCGCGTATCAGCGTGTACAAGGCGCGGCTGAACCGGCTCAGCGAGCGGATGCATCGCAGCCGGGTGGCGGCGGTTCACTTTGCGCTCGATCGGTATTACGTGTTTACGATGAACCGGTATCAGGAAGAGGTGGACGGCTACGACGCGCTGCCGTCGAATCCACCCGCCTCGTCCGTTCTGCTGCTCACACCGCCCGTGAAGAAGCGTGAATCGGCGACGGCGGTGTACTCGGATATCGCCGCGGGCTGGGCCACCGCGTCGCTGCTGATGCGGGACATGCTCGCCGCACGCAGCGTGCGGTACCTGCACGTGCTGCAGCCGAATCAATACTTCACCCGCCGCGTCTTCAGCGACGAAGAAGCGCGGGTCGCGCGGAACGCCGAACAGCCCTTCAAGCAGCCGGTCGAGCGCGGCTATCCCGTCCTGGCGCGCGCCGCGGCCGCGTTTGCCGGGCGGGAGGAGTTTGTCGATGGCACCACCGCGTTCGACAGCGAAACCGCCGCCGTGTACGAGGACGACTGCTGCCATTACACCGATCGCGGCTATGAGATTCTGGCCGAATTAATCGCGTCGAAGATAAGGCACCCTTGAAAGGGTGCCCTACGCAGGAGTGCGTGAATGCCCCCGTAGGGCACCTCTTCAGGGGTGCCGGGCTTGAGAGAGGGAAGAAGCAGGGAGCTCTTACGTGTCAGTCATCGATATCACCGATCTGGAATTGCATCGTCCCGCGCTCACCGGCCACTGCTACCGGATGCTCGGATCTGCCTTCGATGCCGAGGACGCGGTCCAGGAGGCGATGGTCCGTGCGTGGAAGGGTTTGAATCGCTTCGACGGCCGCGCGTCGCTGCGGACCTGGCTCTACCGAATTGCCACGAACGTGTGTCTCGACGCGCTGTCGGCGAAGTCGCGGCGCGCACGGCCGATCGAGGAAGGCCCAGTTGGGACGGTGGACGACGACCTCCAGACACGGCCGCGAACGCACTGGCTCGAACCGATTCCGGACGAGCGCTTCCTGTCGGCCGACGCGGACCCCTTCGAGAAGGTGGCGCTTCGCCAGAGCACGCGGCTGGCATTCGTTGCCGCGTTGCAGCATCTGCCGCCGCGGCAACGCGCTGCGCTGCTCCTTTCCGAAGTGCTCGGCTGGTCGGCCCAGGAGGTGGCGGCGTCGCTCGAGATGTCGGTCGCCGCCGTGAACAGCGCGTTGCAACGGGCGCGGGCGACCCTGGCGGCGAGGAACGTCTCCACGGAGGGCGAGCCCCTCTCCGAATCACAAGCCGAGCTGCTCGAGAAATATGTTGACGCCTTCCACCACTACGACGTCGACGCGCTCGTCGCCCTGATGCGCGAGGACGCGACCTTGTCGATGCCGCCGTACACGCTCTGGCTGCAGGGCCCGGACGCGATTCGGGCATGGCTGCTGGGGCGGGGCAATGGATGCCGCGGCTCGCGCCTCGTCCGGACACAGGCCTGCGGTTCGCCGGCATTTGCCCAATATCGCCGCTCCGGCGACGGCAGTTACCACGGCTGGTCGATGACGATCCTCGAGCTCCACGGCAATACCATCAAGGCCTGGAACGCGTTCCTCGACACAGAGCGGCTCTTCCCGTTATTCGGCCTGCCGTTGACGCTGCCGGCCGCGGAACCCGGTTCGGGGCAAGCCTCTCGTCCCGCCGCGGGCCAAGCCGACCGATGATTTTCCCGCCACCGCGGAGTCTATGTCTGCAAAACCTTTGAAATAGAGGGCGTCGAACTTTTACGATCTCGACCGGCACCATTGGGAGGTCATCTGGATGGATCCGGCGGCGGCGCAGCAGGAGGCGCGATGAGCAGCGTTCGAATTCTCGTGGGCACCCGCAAAGGCGGCTTCATTCTCACGGCCGACGGCACGCGCGATCGGTGGAACGTGAGCGGACCGCATTTCGGCGGATGGGAGATCTATCACATGAAAGGATCTCCCGCGGATCCGAACCGTCTCTACGCGTCACAGTCGAGCGGTTGGTTCGGGCAGGTCATTCAGCGATCGAACGACGGTGGCGAAACGTGGGAGCCGGCGGGGAATCAATTCGCTTACGAAGGCGTTCCCGGCACACACCAGTGGTACGACGGCACGCCGCATCCGTGGGAATTCAAGCGTGTCTGGCACCTCGAGCCGTCCCTGACGGATCCCGATATCGTCTACGCCGGCGTGGAGGACGCGGCCCTTTTCCGCAGCACCGACGGCGCAAAAACGTGGCAGGAAATGCCGGGCCTTCGCGGTCACGGCTCGGGTTCGAAGTGGACGCCGGGCGCCGGCGGCCTCTGCCTGCATACGATCTTGCTGGATCCGACGAATGCCAACCGGATGTTCATCGCCATTTCCGCGGCCGGCGCCTTCCGCAGCGACGATGGCGGGACGAGCTGGACGGCGATCAACCAGGGCCTGCGCTCGCAATACATTCCTGACCCCACAGCGGAGGTTGGCCACTGCGTCCATCGCCTCGGCATGCACCGGGCGCGTCCGAACGTGCTGTTCATGCAGAAGCACTGGGACGTGATGCGCAGCGACAATGCCGGCGACCTGTGGACGGAAGTCAGCGGCAACCTGCCGACCGACTTCGGGTTCGTGATCGACGTGCATGCACACGAGCCGGAGACGATCTACGTCGTGCCGATCAAGAGCGATTCAGAACACTTTCCGCCCGATGGGAAGCTGCGCGTGTATCGCAGCCGCACAGGTGGAAACGAGTGGGAACCGTTGTCCAAAGGATTGCCGCAGGAGAATTGCTACGTGAACATTCTGCGCGACGCAATGTCCGTGGACGCGCTCGATCCGTGCGGTGTCTATTTCGGGACCACCGGCGGCCAGGTGTACGGATCGGCAAACGCCGGCGACAGCTGGAACGCGATCGTCCGCGATCTGCCGCCGGTGTTGTCGGTGGAGGTTCAGACGATCACATGATCCGCGTTGCCCTGCCTCAGCACCTGCAGACCCTCGCGCGCGTGGGCGCGGAGGTCGAACTCCATGTGTCGGGCGCCGTGACGCAGCGCGCGGTGCTCGACGCGCTCGAATCGCGCTATCCGGCGCTGCGGGGCACCATCCGCGATCAGGCGACCTTCAAACGCCGTGCGTTCGTTCGCTTCTATGCGTGCGAGGAGGACCTGTCTCACGATCCCCCGGATACCCAGCTCCCCGACGCCGTTGTCCGCGGCGTCGAGCCGTTTCTCATCATTGGCGCGCTCGCCGGAGGATAACCACGAAGAACACAAAGGATCGAAGACCAGGATGACGTTCATCGTGAGCCTTGACGTTCAGACGGTTGCGGACTGGGTGGATGCCGTGTCTTCGATTGTGGCACTAACCGGCGCCGGCATCTCGACCGAGTCCGGCATCCCGGACTTTCGCGGCCCGCAGGGCGTATGGACGCGCGATCCGAAGGCCGAGCGCTTGTCGAACATTCACGATTACATGGCGGATCCCGACGTCCGAAGGCTGTCATGGCAGGGACGTGTGAACCATCCCGCCTGGCAGGCCCGGCCGAACCCCGGGCATCGGGCGCTGGTCGCGCTCGAGCGACGCGGTAAGCTGCGCGCGGTGGTGACGCAGAACATCGACGGACTGCACCAGGCCGCGGGGCATGCATCCGCCCGCGTCATCGAGGTGCACGGCACGATGCGCGACGTCATCTGCATGGCCTGCGGCCGGCGGGGGCCGGCCGGTCCGGTGCTCGACCGCGTCCGCGCCGGAGAAGACGATCCACAGTGCCGCGACTGTGGGGGCATTCTCAAGAGCGCCACCATTTCGTTCGGCCAGGCGCTCGTGCCGGAGGTGATCGAGGCGGCCTCGCACGCCGCGCGGGAAACCGATCTGCTGCTCGCAGTAGGGACCAGCCTCCAGGTGTATCCGGTCGCCGGCCTCGTTCCGCTCGCCAAATCGTCCGGCGCGCGTGTCGTCATCGTGAATGCCGAACCGACGCCGTTCGACGACATCGCCGACGCGGTGATTCGCGCGCCAATTGGCGACGTCCTGCCGCGGATTTGCGCGGGCCTGGATTCGCTTCGGTAGGAGCCGACTGTTAAGGTCGGCTCCTCCCCCTTCGCTAGAATCTCAGACGTGGCCGCGGGATGGGAGTGTTACCACTGCAAGCAGTGGGTAGAGAAAGATGAGCCGCACGACTGCTGGACGACGACCGAAGCGGCGTTGACCGCGGAACTCTCCGACGACCTGCGCGAGGCCTGGGTGCGGTTGCGCGAGACAGCGATCGATTTTGGCGACCAGCGCATCTACGCGTCGCACCACTCGATCATGTTCTCGCGCAAGGCCTGCTACTTCTTCGTCCGCCCTAAACGGAACTTCCTCGAGGTCTGCGTGTTTCTGCCGCGCACGCTCAAGGCGCCGCAGGTGCGCCGGGTCGTCGGGGCCTCGAAATCGAAAGTTGCGCACCTGATTCAGGTCCGCCATCGAGATGAAGTCGAAACGCCGATGACGGACTGGTTGCAGGAAGCTTACGAGTTTGCGGCGCCGGCGCCACCCTCAGCGCGCCGCGCGAAGGTTCGGGCGTCAGCGAAGACCGGCCCGTCGAAGAAAAAGAGGGCCACGCGGAAAGCGGCCAAAAAGAGGTAGGCTCACCACTCGTCAGCAATACATCTGGAGGTCACATGAGGAATCGATTCCTGGGCGTGTTCTCTGTCGCAGTTGCCATCATCGCCGCGGGCGTCGCAGCTGAAGCGCAGGCACCCGCCGCAGGCGCGCCCGCGCCGGCGCAGAGCGTGGCGGTCGCCAACCCGACCTACACGAGCATCGTGCTGGAGATTGCGGTGAATCGTCCGGCAGCGGAAGTCTGGAAACGCGTCGGCAAGTACTGCGACATTGGCGAGTGGATGCGCATCCCGTGCACGATCACCGCCGGCAAGGACGGAGAAGTCGGCGCCGTCCGATCGGTCGTGAACGAGGTGCTCGTCGGCAAGACCGAGCTGTCGTACACCTACACGCAGCCCGTACGGGAAGGGCGGCCGTACGATCTGTACCACGGCACGCTCGAGGCGCGTCCGGTAACGCCGACGACGTCGAAGCTGATTTACACCCTGATGTTCGACAACTCGATGCTTGCCGACGACGCTGCCCGCGAGCGCAACAAGGCGCAGCGGACGGCGACGTTCACCACCGCGCTCGAGAACATGAAAACCCTCGCGGAGGGCGGCACGCTGGCGCCGGCACCACCGCGCGGCGGTGGCGGCGGACGCGGGCGAGGAAACTGAGATTTCACCAACGAATCTGTAATCGCGTCACAAATCGACACACTTAGGCGGCGGTGCCGCGGCGTGCATTCCGTGGTACTGCCGCGCATCGCCGTGCAGAAACGCCGGTGGTGACTTCAGGTACGGAAGTCGCACTCGGCTGCACCGCTATGAGTGCAGCCGGAACGGCATTTCAGGACGGTTTGGGAGAGCGCCGTCAGACGACGGGCGCGGGAAATCAGCTCCTCGATCTGGTAATCGTCCACGAACCGCTGGGTGGCGTCGCCGGGTTCGAAGCGGCGCTGCGCCAACGGGCGGGAGAGCTTGCGTCGTTCCAGCATGCGGCGTTCCCGCGGCTCAAGGGCGTGGGTCGCCTCTCCAAGCCCCCCTCGCGAATCGTTGTCGCCACTGATCACGTGGCAGGGGTCCGGTTGTCGGACCTGCTCGCCATCGCCGAACGCCGGCTGATTCCACTCGAATACGACGGCGCGATCGGATTGATTCGGCAGCTTCTCGACGCAGCCGCCGCGCTGCACGAATCGGTGCCGCAGGCGAACCACGGTGCCCTCGCCCCCGAGCGTCTGATCCTTGCATCCGACGCGCGGCTGATCATTGCCGATTACGTGTTCGGCTCCGCGATCGAACGTCTGGGATATGACCAGGAACGTTGTTGGCGAGAGCTCCGCGTTGTCCTCCCGATGGTTGACGCCAAGCCCGCGAGCGATCGCCGCGCAGACGTCGCGCAGATCGGCGTCGTCGCGCTGTCGCTGCTGCTCGGCCGGCTGCTGAACGAGGACGAGTACCCCGGCGGCATCGCCGACATGATCGAAGGGCTCAACGCGGTCTCGCCGAATGGCCTGGAGATGCTGCCGTCGGAAACAAAGTCGTGGCTCCGCCGCGCGCTGCGGGTGGACGGCGAACGCAGCTTCGCCACCGCCATCGACGCCAAGGCTGAGTTCGACAAGACCATCAAGGTCAACGACGTTCGCGCCAAAACGGTCCTGACGGCGTTTCTGACCGAGTGCCAGACATTCGGAAAGGGCGCGGCGCCGGCCGCGGCCTCCGCGACAGCGGCAGCCGCACCGAAGATCCAGGCGGCGTCTTCGCCGAAGAAAGCCGAGAACCCGCTCGATTCGTTCGCGCCGTCCAGGCCGACGGCCGCTACGGCGGCGCCGAAGCCGCCCGCGTTCACCCCAATCGCGCCAGCGGCGGCGTCTCCAAGCTCCCAGAAACGGCACGAGGAGCCGGCACTGCAAGTGCGCCGGCGGATTCCGTTCTGGAATTCTGAATGGCGGAATCGCGTTGCGATCGCGGCCGCCGTCCTCGTGGCGATCGCCACCGCGGGAGTCTTTGCCGTCCGGAGTTATGCGACCGCGCCGCCGACCGGCATGCTCGCGGTGAACACCAATCCCGATGGCGTGCAGGTGTTCATCAACGGCAAGAAACGCGGAATGACTCCGCTCACGCTGGAACTTCCGACCGGCGACCACAAGCTCGAGCTGACGCTGGGCGATCAGACCCGCGCCATTCCCGTGAAAATCACGCAAGGCGGGCAGGTCTCGCAGTTCGTCGAGCTGCCGGCCGTCACGGCGGCGGAAGGAAAGCTGAGCATCCGCACCGATCCGCCGGGAGCGACCGTGACCATCGACGGCCAGCGCCGTGGTGTCTCGCCGCTCCTGATCGAAGGGCTGATGCCCGGCACGCACGTCGTCGGGCTGCAGAACACGCTCAGCTCGGTCACCGAGCAGGTCACGATCCAGGCCGGCGCGACGGCGTCGCTCGTCGTGCCGTTGTCGGCGCCGCAGGGCATCCCGGTCTCCGGCTGGGTGTCGGTGAGCTCGCCGGTCGAAATGCAGCTGTTCGAAGACGGCCGCATGGTCGGCACCAGCCGCGCCGAGCGCATCATGATGTCGGTTGGCGATCACAATCTGCAACTGGTTAACGAGACACTCGGCTATCGCCTGAGCCGCACACTGCAGGTGGCGCCAGGTCGCGTGTCGCCGATCCGTATCGATCCGCCGAAGGGCACACTGGCGCTGAATGCGTCGCCCTGGGCCGAGGTCTGGGTCGATGGCGACCGCGTCGGCGATACGCCGATGGGCAACATCTCGCTGCAGATTGGCAGCCACGACGTCCTCTTCCGGCATCCGGAGCTCGGTGAACAACGGCACACCGTCACCGTGACGATGAACGGTCCGGCGCGCCTCAGCGTGGACATGAGGAAACGGCAGTGAAACGCAGACTCGCCCTCGCCGTGGTGTGTGGATCCCTGGCACTCGTGTGTGCGGCCGCACCCGCACTGGCGCA
>Ga0307413_10000705_pt1 | contig 11458 bp, 12 predicted proteins | sample DK1Ometagenome_3_FD_203714 | JGI IMG/M metagenome (GOLD analysis project Ga0307413, IMG submission 203714) | Maize rhizosphere microbial communities from greenhouse at UC Davis, California, United States - DK15-O-2 | ecosystem: Host-associated > Plants > Roots > Rhizosphere > Soil | place: USA... | reverse complement strand
CTAAGCCCATATCCGCTTCTGTTAAAGCTGCCAAGAAGCCCATCTCGATCAAGCCGAAGGCCGCAGCCAAAACTGTCAAAAAACCTATCGCGGTCAAATCCAAAGCTGTCACGGCGAAGCGCGCCAAAGCCGTTCCCGCAAAGAACGTCAAGAGCGCAAAACCAAAGCCGACAGCTAATTCAGCCTCCCCGAAACGGACAACAGCAGCGGCCGGAACCCGTTCGCGAGTTCAGAGCAGTGTGGATAGCAACCGTCGACAACATCGACTTCCCAAGCCGCAAAAACCTGCCGATAAACGAGCAAAAAGCCGAATTGCTGGCAAGCCTCGAACTCGCCAAAAAACTGCGGCTTAACGCCGTCATTTTCCAGGTGCGCCCGATGGCGGACGCACTTTACAAATCAGATCTCGAGCCGTGGTCGGAATTTCTGACCGGCAAAATGGGCCGGGCACAGTCCTTCGATCCGCTCCGATTCCTTGTTGCTGAGGCCCACAAACGCGGCATCCTCGTCCACGCGTGGTTCAACCCCTACCGGGCTTATCATCCCGCCGCCAGGACCATTGCGGACGATCACATTTCGAAACTTAGGCCTGAAATGGTTCGCACCTACGGCCGCTACCAATGGATCGACCCTACAGAGCCAAGCGGGCAGGCACACTCCGTGAAAGTCATCACGGATGTTGTCCGTCGTTACGATGTCGACGGAGTGCATTTCGACGATTACTTTTATCCCTACGCCGAGAAAGATGCCGCGGGTAACAAGATCGACTTCCCGGACGAAAAGAATTGGAACGAGTATCTGCGGACGGTACCGGCAGCGAAACGGCTTGGCCGGGATGACTGGCGCCGTGCGAATGTTAATAGATTTATCGAGACCGTCGGGCGCGAGATAAAGCGGATCAAGCCACAGATCGTTTATGGCATTTCACCTTTCGGTATCTGGCAGCCGGTTCCGGAACAAGGCATCGCGGGGTTCAACGCGTACGCGGAACTCTTCGCCGACGCTCGTAAATGGCTGCAGGACGGAACGGTCGATTATCTTTCCCCGCAGCTTTACTGGGAAACGGCGAGGCCAGGCCTGAGTTTCCCCGTGCTGCTCGACTGGTGGCGGTCGCAGAATACAAAACAGCGGTTTGTGTGGCCCGGGGTTGCAGCATACCGGATCGGCTCGACGCCTACGTTCAACGCGGACGAGATCGCCGGCCAGATCCGCGTCACGCGGCGATTTGCCGAGACGAGCGGGGCTATCTTCTTTAGTCTGAAATCTCTCAGAAATGATATGGGCGGCGTGCAGAATGCGCTGCGCGAAAAAGCGTACCCGTCGGAGGCGATAACGCCGCGATTCTCGTGGGTACGAGCCGGACGAATTCTATCGCCTAAAGTAACTTTAAAGCGCGATTCGAATTTCGTTCGTGCGAGCTGGACCGAGCGCGGGCGGCGAAAGGCATTTTGGTTTGTTGTCTATGCAAAGGACAAGAACGGATGGAGTCATTCCATCGTTCCCGCTGCCGAAAGGTCGGTCGCGCTTTCGGCTGAGCGAAATATTGAACAGATCGTCGTAACGAGCGTCGACAGGTTGGGAAATGAGAGTCGTTAGCCGCTAATGTCGTCCTGAAGCGGATTCACTTTTAGGTGTGTACGGGCCTCCCACAATTCGGGAAAGAATCTCTTTGTGACGGTTGTCATCAAGTAGCCGACGCCTTCCGACCCGCCGGTGCCGGGTTTCATGCCCAGCATCCTTTCGACCATCAAGACGTGATGATAACGCCAGAGCGAAATGTTCTCGTCGTGTTCGACGAGTAGGTCCTGCATTATGAAAAAGTCGGCGTGGGCATCCGGGTGCGTCAGGATCCGGACGATCGACTGGACCTTTTCTTCATGCGTACTGACGGAAAACCCGTTTCGCGACAATAGGTTCCAAAAGGCATCGCCGAGGCTCGGCTGCGCAAACCGCTCGCTCAGGCGGCCGTAAGCGAATTCGTCATGCTTGAACGAAGCCAGGATCTTCTCGTCCTTTTGTCCAGAAATAAATTCCAGTTCGCGAAATTGCATTGATTGGAAGCCACTCGCCGGGTTCAGCTTGTCCCGGAACTCCAGAAATCCGATCTGTGCCATCGTCTCGAGCAGGTGTATCTGCGTCACCAGCACCTTTTCTATGCCCACCACGGCACGCATCGAATGGTTCGCCCGGAACGCCCTGCCCTCGTCGAGCCATTTGATCGTAGCCCCGAGCTCGTGAAGTATCTGCTTGAACCAAAGCTCGTAGGTCTGGTGGATGATTATGAACAGAAGTTCGTCGTGGCTGGCGGGTTCGGAAAGAGTTTCCTGAAGTCTGATCAACTCCGGAACCTTAAGATATTTGTTGTAGGAGAGCGGTGCTCCGCTGCCGTATTCTTGTGACATAAAATGTCGTATTTCCCCGTGTTCAAACGCTCAATAATGGTTTATACGAGATTCTATGTCAATTTGACTGCAAATCTGGACAAAACCTGAAAAAGGTCTTGACAGGGTAAATAGTTTTGTTTTAATTTTGCTTCGTCAATCTGTAAACACGCACAATCGACCCCTAAAATCTTGAAGTTTAAGGTTTAATGTTTGTTTGGAAATGTACGACAGACGTGTACCTTTTTTGCTGCATCGGTGCTGCCCGATTTTCGGGATCACGCGGACGTAGTTTTTTGTTTTCGCCGGCACACTCACCCAATCGTTCCGGCTAAAAATTGTCAATGTTTTGAAGTTTGTAGGAGGAATTTGTAAAGATGTCTAAAACTATTGGAATGGTCAAATGGTTCAACAACGCAAAGGGTTACGGTTTTATCGAGCAGCCCGGTGAGCAGGATATTTTCGTGCACTACAGCGCGATCACCGGCGACGGCTATAAAACCTTGATCCAGGGCCAGGAGGTGGAGTTCGAAGTCACGAACGGTCCCAAAGGCCCGCAGGCTGAGAATGTCGCGAAAGTCGCGGTCTAGCCCGCATTGAATCATTGACCGGCTACGGTTCTCCTGCAGAATCCGCAGACGTTCGGTAACAAAAAAGCGAACCGGAATTCCGGTTCGCTTTTTTGTTAGATGAGTTCCTCACCTCGTGCTTTCAGGCTTCGCCGCCAGAGTTCGCGATATGAAGTGAATCGCGAGATCAGCGAATTCAGCTGGTATCGCTGGGCGTACGAGAGAGCTCGGTTGTCTGAAACTCGTTTCACCATCGACTCGACCCTCGCGCGAGCCTCGAGCGGCGGGCGTTTGGTCGCACCGTTGAAATAGATGTCAAAGTCGACCTTCAGTTTGCGGATGTCGTCCTCAAGGCGAGAGATCTGTTTATCGATCGCGGCAGTTTCTTCGATCCGCGACGCTGTTTGGCGGTATAGTTTGTTCGAGGGTAGGGCCATTTTGTTCCTTTACATTTGTGCGGGCGGCACGGCAGGCTAATATTTTAAAAGTCTCAATGCTGTGTGCCTTCCGCAAATAGAGCTAACTTTCGGTAAAATTAAGTATATGAATAGATCCGGCGAGACTGCAGTTTCTGGGCTTAGAGAGCTCCCATCGGTGGACGAGGTCCTGCAGGCTATGTCAGCGGCGACAACACGCAGCCAGGCGGGCGAGCCGCGGCTTGCCGCTCTCGCGAGGCAGGCGGTGGACACCGTGCGCAGTGAGATACTTGCAGGCGGCGGCCATGTGCCCCTCGAACGCGGCGAGTTGCTTGACCGTATCGTCCGCCTGATCGAGTCGACCTGGCTCAGTGAGTATAGAAAGGGTACGCGGCCGGTCATCAATGCTACCGGCGTGGTTATCCACACAAATCTCGGCCGAGCCCCACTCTCTGACGCCGCTCGGGCAGCAGTTGCCGCGGCATCAGGCTATTGCACGGTCGAATACGATCGCGAAGCCGGCAAACGGGGGCATCGCGGCGAGCGCGCCGAAACACTGTTGTGCCAACTGACAGGTGCCGAGGGCGCGATAGTCGTGAACAATTGTGCGGCCGCGGCATTCCTCGTTCTCAGCGGACTGGCCGCGAACGGCGAAGTCGTCATTTCCCGCGGCGAGTTGGTCGAGATCGGCGGGGATTTTCGCGTTCCCGATGTCCTGGCCCGTTCCGGGGCGACCCTTCGTGAGGTCGGTACCACAAATCGAACAAAGATCTCCGATTACGCGAATGCCATCAATGAACGGACTTCGATGCTGCTCCGCGTCCACCCGTCGAACTACAAGATCACCGGTTTTACGGAAATGCCTGAGCTGCCGGCCTTGGCCGCTCTCGCTCTCGAAAAAAATATTGTTTTGTACGAGGACGCGGGTTCGGGCGCACTGATCGACATGACCCAATACGGCCTGGTCGATGAGCCGGTGATCGGGGATTCGATCGAGGCGGGGGTCGATATCGTGAGTTTCAGCGGCGATAAATTGCTCGGCGGCCCGCAGGCCGGGATAATTGTGGGACGCCGTTTGCTGATCGAAAAACTGCGTCGCGATCCTTTGTACCGGGCGTTGCGCGTAAGCAAGACCGTATACGCCGCCCTCGAATCCACGCTGGAAGCATACGCCCGTTCGACCGCTGAGAGCGACATTCCGGTGTTGAGAATGTTGGCTCTCTCGTCCGATCAAATAGAGTCGCGGACGACCGCCTTTGTTGAAAGATTGAGTGCTTTAGACGGGCTTGAACAATTATTGAGAATGAGAGTGATCGATGGAAAGTCTGTCGTCGGCGGCGGTGCAGCCCCGGATTTCCATCCGGGCACCTCCCTGCTCGCGATTCGGCCGGTCGGCGAGTCGGCCGCTGCTTTCGAACGTCGTTTGCGAACCGGCGAAATGCCGGTGGTAGCCCGCCTGCGCGATGATCATGTCCTGATGGACCTCAGAACCGTCAATAACGCTGAAGAGGACGATCTGCTCGTTGCGATTGCCGATGCTGCGGCCAACGGCCGTTAAAGATCAACCGTTTCGGTCGGCAAAGTCCTTCATGAATTCCACGAGGCGTTCCACGCCTTCCTTCGGAAAGGCGTTGTAGATCGATGCCCGGATTCCGCCGACCGATCGGTGACCTTTCAGACCTTCGAGCCCGAGCGTGGCGGCATCTCCGCAAAATTCCGTTTCAAGCACTTCCGATGGTAGGCGGAATGTTACGTTCATCTTCGAACGCGCCGCGGGGTCGGCGTGTCCGCTGTAAAAACCGTCGCTTCCGTCGATCGCTTCATAAAGCAAGGAGGCTTTCGCCTCGTTTCGGTGCGTGATCGCCTGCACGCCGCCCTGACTGCGCATCCACTCGCAAACGAGACTGATGATGTAGATTCCCCACGTATTCGGCGTATTCAGCATCGAGTCGTTTTCGGCGATCTTGCGGTAGTCGAGCAGAGAATGTTGGCCGGCGGGCACGCGTTCAAGCATGTCATCGCGGATTATGACCACCGTGACGCCGCTCGGCCCAAGGTTCTTTTGGGCACCTGCGTATATCAAGGCGTATTTTTCTACGTCGATCGGCTTGGACAGTATATTGGACGATGCGTCGCAAACAACCGGAACGTTTCCGCCGTCGAGGTCGTGATCGAATTCGACGCCCTCGATCGTTTCGTTCGAAGTGTAGTGGATGTATGCGGCGTCCGGCCGGGCGGCGATCTCGCCGTCAGACGGTACAGAGCGGTAACCCGAACCGGCTGTCGAATAAACGGCTTCCGCGTGCCCGCATCGTTTTGCTTCGATGAGGGCCTTTTCGCCCCACGCTCCGGTGATCACATAGTCGGCCGATCCGTCCTTAGCGAGAAAGTTGATCGGGACCATCGAGAATTGAAGGCTCGCGCCGCCCTGAAGGAAAAGTATCTGGTAGTTTTGCGGCACGTTCAAAAGCTCTCGAAGGCCGTCGCGCGCGGCCGCGAGGATAGCCTCGAAATGGTGCGAACGGTGACTGATCTCCATCACGCTCATCCCGATACCGTGCAGCGAAAGCAGTTCGCTCTGTGCCTTTTCCAGAACGGCATGGGGCAAAACCGCGGGCCCGGCACTAAAATTGAAGACTTTATGATCCAAAGTGTTCTCCGCTTGAGCTGAAAATGGCTGAAATTACAAGATAGCATGGCTCAGTGCGGGTATTAAATTCTCGGCACCCGGCAAAAAGCCCAAAATGGGGCGGTTTTGCTTAACAAAACCCCTTAAAAGAAGTACTATATGGGAATTCTACAAACCCTTTTTTCGAGGCTAGCATCTTAAGTTCGCATTTTTGGTTTTCCAATGTTCCCGGAGGCATTTAATGATTCGCAAAATTAATGTAGCAGTTTTTTTAACACTGGTTTTTGCCATCGCTTCGCCGATATTTGCGCAAAACGCACCGGTTAGCGGCAAAGTTGTCCTTAAGAAGAAGGACGGCACCACCGTACCCGTTGCTGACGCTCTGGTCGAAGCATATCAGGTAGACATTAAGTCGTCCGCGCCACCCGATAAAACGGACAAGAAAGGATTTTTCAGCTTTGCTGGTTTACGGCTGGGCGCCACCTACGTGCTTTCGATAAGCGCTCCGGGTGCCAAAGCCGGATATTTTCCGAACGTGAAGGCCGGCAATCAGAACCTCGTAATCACTCTCGAGGAAGGGGAGGGCAACAGGTTCACGGAGGAAGAGATCAGAGCCGCGATCGCTGCGGGACCGACAACCGCCAGTACTAAGAAGGCGGAGCCCTCGGGTGACGAAAAGAAACAACAGGCCGAGTTCGAGGCGAAGGTCAAAGAAGTAGAGGCCAAGAACCAGAAGGCCACGCAGGTAAACGCGATCGTCACCAAATCTCTAACGGACGGCAATGCCGCTTACCAAGCTAAGAACTACGACGCCGCTATCGCCAGCTACAATGAAGGGATAAATGCCGATCCCGATTTCGCCGGCAGCGCGCCGATCCTTTCGAATAACAAAGGTGCGGCCCTCGTGGCCCGTGCGGTCGTGGTGTACAACCAGAACGCAAAGGCGACCGACGCGACAGCAAAGCTCGCCGCTTTCAAAACCGTACGGAAGGATTTTTCGGACGCCGTGGCAGCCTACGATCACTCGCTGAAGGTCCTGAAGGCTGCTAAACCAGGCGACGTGGCTGATCCTAAAACGAGCGAAACTGCAAAGTTGAACGCCCTGAAAGGAATGAAGGAAGCATTTCGGCTGATGGCTCTTACGGAGCAGGTCGATGCGGAAATGACGCCGATAGCAAAGACCGTTTTTCCTGAATATATTGCCGTTGAGACCGATCCGGTGAAACGGGACGAAGCAAAGATCATTCTCGCCGATTTGTACCGCGTGGCCGGGGACTCGGAAAACGCCATCCTCGCGTACCGGCAGGTGCTCGAAACCGCACCTGACAACATCGATGCGATGGCAGGTCTCGGGTTCAGCCTCGTCAACATGGGCTACGTCAACAACGATAAAGCTCAGCTTCAGGAAGGAGCTAATTTCCTGCAGAAGTTTGCTACGGCGGCCCCCGGCACCCACAAGTATAAGGACGACGCGGTCGGCCTTATCGAGACGCTGAAGAAAGAGCAGAACGTTGCTCCGGTAAAATCGGCGGCAGCTAAAAAGAAAAACTAGTCCGGGGAAAGGTCAAACCTGGAAGGCTGTTCTTTTGCGAGAACAGCCTTTTTTACAAGTATGGAAATCAGATCGATCCGGATCGGAGACATCCCGGGCGTCGTTAAACTGATGCGCGACTTTGCGGCGTTTGAAGATCTCGCCGATTACTGCGAGATCAGCGAAAAGAAACTCGAAGAGGTCCTGTTCGGCCCACGCTCGTTCGTCGAATCACTTGTCTCGGTCGAACTCGACAAAGTTGTCGGTTACTGCATCTTTTATCAGCACTTCGCGAGCTTTCGCGGACAGTCCGGCTTTTATCTCGAGGACATTTTTATCGAAGACGGATTTCGCGGCCGCGGCCTCGGCGAAGCAATGATAAGGCGCATCGCAAAGATCGCCGGCGAACGCGGACTCGAGCGGATCGATTTCCAGGTGCTCGACTGGAACGAGTCGGCCGTAAACTTTTACTTCAAGCTCGGAGCCGAACGCGACGACAGCGAGCGCCACTTCAAATTCACCGACGAAGCGTTCAGATCGCTCGCCTCCTGATCGCCAAAATTTTTTCCTGTCACAATCGACCCTCCGCTGGTGTTTTCCTCATGTAACGCATATCGTGCGGAAAATATTGAGACTTTTGGAGGTTAGGCATGCGGAAAACTTTTATCTCAGGCATCTTTAGTTTTGCTTTTATTATTTTTGTTATCGGATCGTATGTGATCGTGGCCCAGACGGCGGCGATCACGGGCGATTGGAAAGCCACGACAAAGGCGGATGAGCCGGGCAAGATAAATCTTTCATTTGAGCGGCAACGCGGCGAACGCGGGAAGTCGCAGATGGGCACGACTTTCGAGTTTGCCGACCTGCAGGGCCTGACCCGCGAGCAGACGCAAAACGGAAGCGTTTCGTTCCGAATGGTTCGCGAAGCCGGGACGATAGAATGCGAGGGAACATTTGTCAACGGAAAAGGTGCGGGAACGTTCCGTTTCACGCCGAATCGCAGTTTCGTCGAGGCGATGAAGAGTCGGGGTTTCGACTTTGAAAAGCCGTCCAGCAAAGGACGTGAAGGCGACGTCGACGAGCGACTGTTCGCAGCCACCACGATCGGTGTGACGACCGCTTTGGCGGACGACCTGAAGGCCGCCAACTTCGGACCGCTCGATGTCGACGACCTGTTCAAGGCCGCGATATTCAAGATCACGCCGCAGTTTATGGCCGAAATGAAGGCGACCGGATTCCCCAACCTCGGGATGGAAGAATTGGTCAAAGCCCGCATTTTCAAGATCGACGCGAACTTCGTCCGCGATATCCACGCGATGGGGTTCGAAAAGGAGAATTTCGAAGGACTGGTTAAGTTCCGCATATTCAAGGTCACGCCCGAGCTGCTGAACATGCTGAAGGGCGAGGGCTATGGCGGCCTTTCATCCGAAGAAGTGGTCAAATTCCAGATCTTTCACATCGACCAGGACTTCATACGCAAGGCCAAGTCGGAAGATCCGAACGTTTCGGTCGAAGATCTCGTGAGGATGAAGATCGGTGTTAGAAGATAGTTGTACGACCCCGGAAAATTGATCAAGAAAAGCCGGTTCCTGCCGGCTTTTCTATTTATCCACGTCTCTCAGGCGAAAGCGTACGGTTTCACCGCGGATAGCCGATAACCATACATATTCAAACGCCACAGCCGTAGAATGTCGCGTGACCTAACGCGAGCGTTTTCGCGGACTACCGCCGGATGCCTGTTTAACGTCCGCATCAACTCATTACATGGCACTGCGATTGCAGGCGGATAGCCGGTCAGTTGCCAGCCAAATACAAGTTGGGCGGAAAACCGCAAATTACGGGTAATGGGGTTAGGCGGGGTTATGCAGAAAAGTGTTTTAGTCGTTGATGATCAGGAAGATGTTCGGGCGATGATGAAGATCGCGATCGAGAATTTTGGGTATTCGGTTATCGAGGCGGGTGGGCCGTTCGACGCTATCGGCAAGGCCGAAGAGTTCCGTCCAGACCTGATACTGATGGACATCGGTATGCCGCTGCTTGACGGATTGTCGGTAGCGCAAATGATCGGCGAGACTGAAGGCTGCAGCCAGATCCCTATCGTGATTTTGACGGCTTACAGCAATATCCGCGATCAGGCGAAAAAAGCGGGCTGTGTAGATGTGCTCTATAAGCCGGTGGAGTTCGAAAAGCTAAAGGACATCCTCGACTGGCACGCGGCTCTTTGAATGCCGCCTAATCGAACTGCTTTCTAAATTCGTCGAACAATTCACGAAAAGCATTTAACTCGTTCCTGAGTTCCGCAACCTCTACCTGAAGCGTCGCGACGCGGTCGTCTCCGCTTTCGCTTCCCGCGCTCTTTTCGCGTTGAGGGAAAGAGGCAGCGGTAACCGCACCCGAGAGAAGATGTGCGTAGCGGGCTTCTTTTTGGCCGGGCTGTCTTTCCAGCTTTACTACGAGCGGTTCGTCGCGGGTCATCAACCCGTCCAATTTTTCATTCACCTCGCCGATTCCCGAAAATTCGAACAGACGGCCCGTTCGCTCGCGTATCTCACCGAGTGTTTGGGGCCCTCTCAGCATGAGAACAGCCATTATCGCGACTTCGGGTGGCTCGATCTCGTAAACACTCGGGATCATATGTTTGTACTTCACGGCGCGGCTGGTGCTTCCGTAGTACAGATAAACGAGGTTCTTTTCCCGCAGGCTGTCGACCGCTGCAAGGATTTCCGTCTCACCGTAGGAAACTATCGGGTCCCGGTTGCTCTTTTGATTGCACGCGGCCGTCAGCGCATTCATCGTCAGCGGGTAATATTCCGGCGTGGTTAATTGCTTTTCGACGAGGCTTCCAAGGACGCGCACCTCGATTTCGGTTAGTTTTTCGGACATATGGATCGCGATTAGCTTAATACATTTTCGGCCCGATGTTGAGTGGCATACAATAGTGGAGTGGAAATCCTGGTAGCCCGCACCGATGCCGAAATAAAAGCTGCATATGAGAGACTCGCCGGTGCAGGTGCGCTGGGCTGCGATACCGAAACTTCAGGTTTGAGCGCTAAGTACGGCCGGCTCTTCTCTATACAGTTTTCTGACGGAAGATTCTCGGTGTTGATCCCCGTCAGCGAGGGCGTAGGACCGGGAATTCTAGCCGATCTGCTCTACGACCCGGACGTTCTCAAGATCTTTCACAACGCGAAGTTCGACCTCGATTTCCTGGGTGCGAACAACATCGCGACCCGTAACGTTTTCGACACTATGGTCGCCGAAAAAGTCCTCACCAAAGGGGCGAACCAATCCGCATCGCTAGCCGAAACGTTGTATCGCTATTTCGCCGTCGATCTCGAAAAATCGCACCGCTCAAAATTTACAAAATCGTGGGACGGGGTCTGGACCGACGAACTGGTCGAGTACGCCCTCTCCGACGTCGTACACTTACCGCAGTTGATGAGCGAACAAAAGCTGTGGCTCGGACGGCTCGGTCTGGAAGAAGATTTTGCGGTCCAAATGCAGAAGATAGCGGCGTCGAGTTCAGTTCAGAACTACCAGCGGTGATAGGCCGGATGCCCTTCCTTAACGGCCACGAACGTCCCGCGACAGGTATCGCAGACTTTCCCGTTCGCAACCAGTTCCGCCTCCACGATGGCGCGGTCGCCGGTCGACTCGACGACACGGGCCCGTAACGAAATGAGAGCGTCGCTCGGCGTCGGCCGCAGCAGTTTCACGTGGAAATCGGCCGTAACGGTGCACGGAGCTTCGGAAAGCCCGGCTTTTTTCATCAGATAGTACGCGGCCGCCCAGTTCGAATGGCAGTCAAGTAAAGCTCCGATTATGCCACCGTTCAGCACGCCCGGAAACGCCTCGTGGTGTGGTTCAGCCCGCCATTCCGCGACGACCTCATCACCGTCAACAAAGCTCCGAATGTGCAATCCCCTTTGGTT